>Ga0154005_100002_pt1 | contig 184531 bp, 225 predicted proteins | sample TSFL089MetaG_FD_104698 | JGI IMG/M metagenome (GOLD analysis project Ga0154005, IMG submission 104698) | Attine ant fungus gardens microbial communities from Florida, USA - TSFL089 MetaG | ecosystem: Host-associated > Fungi > Mycelium > Unclassified | place: USA: Florida, Lake Talquin State...
GCTCATTTATATTTAAAGTAGTTGGCTTTAAAATTGATAAATTTAAAAAAAAAAAAAAAAAAGGAGTCTGTAAGATAATTTGAGTAAACAAATACAAGTAAACACTGATTCGTGTATAAGGAGCTAAGTCAATTAGCAAGAACTCTAACAAGTTCTCTTTGTCAACTCTGACTTAGAGTGTAAACTTAGATTATCTCAATCAATGTTCACTACATAGAGGGGAATCATGGATTGTTCCGCTGGTCCTGATATATGGTATTTAGTAAGGGAAAGTGTTGAACATATATATTGAAGAACTGTGAGGGTTAGGGTACATCATTTGATATAATCAATTTTCTACTACTTAGATATAATTAAATACATATGAAATATATATGAAGAGAATGTCTATCATCCTAATAAATTAGGTTCTTTATTTCATAGATACTCTAAAATACTAGTCTGTACCTAAAGTAAGCCTAGGGCTACCCACTGCATCTGCAGATAGGCTACTCAACAAAAGGTTGGTCTGGTTGGTATGGGGGGCTAGGAGGAGGAGGATCAAGACATTGGCAAGAACATATCTTGAACACTGGTATTTGTTATTTAGTATACAATTTATTCTCTACCTAGACTACAGTTGGGGTTTGGGAGGTACACTTACAACACATGTCAGAGATGTATAGCTACCTTTACATAGTGCTACCACAGACTACAATCAAGCACCATATAATCATTGATTAAAAAAAACCAGTCAAAAAAAAGTTTGGAAAAGTTCCAAGTACATATTAAGTAGGATCATAATAAAGTGTACTGTAGTCATCCAATAAATTCATGCTTTCAGACATTTGACTGCAAAAGTTAATAACAACATAAAACTTTGGTATGAGCGCTTTTTTTTGGCCAAACACTCAAGAGTTTTCTTCAGAGTACAGGGTATCTGGACGGCTACTCGGCTCGGACCCATATGCACTGGCTCATCACTCCACTTTACATGTGGAGAGGCGGCTTCCCTCGGGCCCGAGTGCCAATAAAACGTCATCGCAGTAGAACATTGTTATGTCAGATGACATTATGACCGGACCGGAGTTTCTATCATAACCGAAGTAGGGCGTCTGCGGGGTTTGAGAATGAGGACTATGATTAGACCAAATATGGCAATTAGCAATAGAAGAATGCATTTCCTTCGGCCTGTATTGCGCTGGTAGCTGTAAAAGAACAAGCGTGGGTCAAGGAAGAACTAAAGGCACGAGTGAAGACGTACGTGGTTGCAACGTCGAGTTCCTTAACAGCATCATGCATTTCAACAGCCGTCTGTTCGATGTTGTACTCAATGCTATCGAGGAGAGAACCTTGGTCGATGACCAGGACGGAGAGATCCTTGAAGAGGTCAGCGAGCTGTGTCATGGATGTTGCGATCTGGTTGAGTTGTCTGTCACGAGCCTGGAGATGGGCTGTATCTGGAAGGAGCTGCTGGGAGAGGATATGTGACTGGTAAAGTAAGCATGTGTGAGTCATGCTGGAAGAGAGAGACGCACGTCATCGTCTGGTGTTACAAGGAGATCCTGGCTCTTGTGGCCCTCGAGTGCTTTGCGATGGGAGGAATGAGGACAAGGAGGGGCAAGGAAGAGAAAGAGACCGACTTTGCAGATAGACACGCTGTTTCTTGCGAAAGGTAGTACTGAGGTGCTGGACCTGTGCTGCGAGCGCACGCTGGAGGTTCTTTGCAGCAAGGAAGTGGTCGGGGGCGGTGCGAGGGGGGAAAGACTGGGGCTGGGGGTCGTCTGCAAGGTGGTGGACGATGTCGTTGCAGCGGCGAAAGTTCTAAAGACGAGGTGAGTGGGAGGAGATGGGAGGAAAGAGGAAGGGACATGCCCGAGTGATGTCTGTGGTGAGCTCAGCAATGTCGCGCTCCTGAGAAGAGCGATCCGAGAAGCCGGGTAGGACGTGCCGTGCATGCAGCTTGTCCAGTGCAGCGACTAGGGGTTAGGGTCAGCGCCGGGGGTGAGGAGCCAGCAAACAGCGCAACTCTGATCTGATGTTGTCTGCAGCAGAGCGGCGACGATGTGACCGCGGTCGGCCCTGTAGATGGCAGTGGTGAACGGCAAGGTCCTGAAGCGGGCCATATATCATACCAGTTTGGGTCAGGTTCGACGTCGAGGACGATGTGAGAGCGGGTGCGGGAGTTGCGGAAGGACAGAAAGAGGCCTGTGCGGGAGCGGGTGGGGATCATGAGTGTGGCGGTGCAGCGTGAACAAAGATAAAAGGGAGATGAAAAAAAGAAAAACAGAAATCGGGGGAATGTGTACTCTTGCAACGTGCGTTTTATCTATTTTCTTCGATCCTCTGCACTCACAAGTCGCCTCCCAGCGAAGGCATCCAGCATGGCTGTGGCCACTACATTGCGGTACATCTCCTCCTGCACTCTGGATCTGGCCTGGGCTGACGGTGGAAACAGCAACGTGCAACGCACAAAGACGACTGTGGCAGCAAGTACTGCATCTGGTCCAGCAAACATGCCCAGAACTGCCCGCACTGTCCGCACTGCACTCGTGTACGTCTCATCTCCCACTCACATCACCCCTGCTCACCAGCCAATAGTTCCTCGGACCCGACTCCAAGGAGGTCATCACAGCCCAGGTTCCCGACTACTGTCATTCATGCGAATACTGGTGGAAGCAGAACAATACTTACCGCCGTACTAACTAGATGATATGATCTATCTACCATTCCACTCCAAGTCCCACCACCTCACTCGCCACTGCACGATACTCTGTTCTGAGCGACAACCCCTCCTGTGCTATCTGTTCGGCTACCTGTACTGCTAGCCCAGCCTCTTCTTTTCTCTCATCCTCCCAGTACTTGGCTTCCACCTCTTGGCCTCCCAACTGGCCTCCCCCATTCACACATCCTCCAGGACACGCCATCACCTCTACATAGTCCATCTTGCTTTCCCCGCAGCCAACGATTCGCCTCCCCTTGCCTAGCCCCTGCTCCCTGCCAATCTTCCGTACCACATTTTGCAGATTCCGGAGTCCATAACACTTGATCCCTTTGAACACCACCTTGCCCCCACCATCACACACCGTATATTCCTCATAGTCTGTGTTCCGCATCACCTTCACCCCGAGCTTCACCGTCTCTTGTGCATTCGTCATCACATGCTCTACGATCGCATGCAGATACGACCCTGACGATGTCCCCCGATGTGAGAGCAGCTCTGGAAGTTCAATCGCTGGGATCCCCTCCGTCTTCTTCTTCCTCAATCCTCCCCTCAACTCCCATCCTTTTTCCTTCATCATCAGCTCCATCTCCCTCGTCGTCACAACACAGTCTACCTCTCGAGTCTGGTACTCCTTGTCAAAAAAATCCTCTCGTGACGCTTCCAACTTCTTGTCGTAACACGGCATCACCGTCACATGATAAATCTCATCTGGTCTATCAACATAACATCAATCACTCATCTCACCTTCCCCATATCTACTCACCTTTTCCCGATCCTTCTTCCAATCCATTTCTTCACCAAAGTACCCATCACTTGTTGAGGACTCTTTGTTTTCGCAATAAACGGTATCATCTCCGAGTGTGTCTTCTCCGCATAACATATCCATCCCGGACATGCACTTGCAAGCATTGGCAGCCCAATCCCTCCTCTCTGTCGTTCAACAAACTCTTTTACGTGTTCTTTCAATGCCAAGTGTCTTGCAAACGTCGTATCAAACACGTACGCAAACCCGAGGACTTCAGTACAGAATTCTCGCATCCGGTGAAGAACCTCCCGCGGTGTCAACGGGTCATCACTACGACTGTACACAGCAGCCAAAGACGCCAATGATTGTGGTGCAAATGACACAATAGCAACTCGTTCATCTTTCTCGTCAGACAGTACCGACATCACTTCAGTATGTGATTGTAGTGTAATCAGTACAGATTCCGCCGAAGTAATGCATCCACTATTGAAGTAAAAGAATTTCATGCCTGGTGCTTGTCTGAGTAGCAGCAACATACCTGCATGCCAAGCAATCATTCAAACTAATCTGCGCTCGTTCCAGTTTCCTATCGCTGTCCTGTGTCTCCGTGTTTGTGACCTCATGGTACGAGCCATCTTGATCTATATGAATTTCCGTCTACAGCCTGGTCTTTCAGGGACACAAGAAAACAAGATAACCAAAGTTGACAACTCACAGCTGCCCTGCCCGATTCTTTGAGTTGATTTGTCTGCTCAACGGGTTTGATACAAGCTTGGGAAGGTGTAATGAAATCATTTAGATCTGTAAGTGTCTGCAGAGTTTCAACTGTCGAATCACGTAATACCAAAGAGAAAAGGCAAACGAACGAGAACACCAGAAAAGGTCATGATGGAAGAGTGAAAGAGCGTGTTATTAGTCAGTGGTATACTCGGATCAAACATTGATCCAGTGTCTATAAATAACATCTACTCATAACGATAAAATCCACAAACAAGAACCAGAGAGGAAGATGAGGGATATCAAGGTATTGGGCGAACTAACAAATCCTATACTTCTGACTTGTTCGCCTGTGAGATTGGACATGACTGAACTACCCCATAGTTGGATATTCCTAAAATATGTGTGTTGAGTTGTTGGTGTTTCCCAAGACGAATCTGAACCTGATGACCTCAAGGGTTAAGAAAAAACATTAAATTGATACTTTGCTTTAATTTACCTCCGAAGAATGTCCTGGTTTTGATATCAGATTTTTGTGACCAATGCAAGGTCTCGACTTACGAGAAGAATAATCCATTGATAGAAAGTGAATCTGTAGCGTGAAGCTGAAGACCTGTTTGTGAAACGGCGAGTTTATCGTTATAGCTAAACAAGAGTTAACATCTGTGTCTTTTTCAAAAAAAAAAAAACATACTAAAGTTGAACTTGTCCGTTGGCAATATCTGGGGGATTATTGAGTTGGACAAGCATAGAAAGCCGAAGCCAACTGACGATTATAACAGTTCTGAATGAGGAATTGAGGTAATAGTATTAAGAACTCACCGGCCAGTAAGAAAACCAAATGATCCTCTTGAAAAGCTAGTTCCGAAATCGTTGTTGCAAATGACGTCTTTGGCGGCACATAAACCGTTAGGTGTGGGAACATAAGCATAAACTACAGCGTGTGTGTTTTTTCTTTAAGAAAAAGTCACTTATGCCTTTTTCTACACGCACCTTCGCCCTCGGCAAATTTTCTCCACATGATACGGGAGCTGAAGCAGTCTATACCATCAGGTAAAGAGTCACCACCACTGCATCCTGAGCTATTCAAGCCTCCTCTCAACCCTGGAAGCTTTCCTCCCTTGACCCAATTGAAATCCTGATCAAAGGCAACCTCATAGGATAGGAGCATAGACCCAAAAGTCGACCCATCAGTCGTGTTCCAAAGATTATAGAACTGAACACCACCCGTCTCATGAGAGAAAGATCCTTGAGGATATGTCACCTGCAAGACAGTAGAATTGCCATTGTTGTTAGAAGGATCTGAGGAGCTTGTAGGTGGACTATTTGGGAACGGGTCTACGACGAAAGCAATGTTAGATTCGCCGTCCTGAACGTGACCTTTACCCAGGGACCACTGAGAGACGATGTGTTCGACAGTGGCACTGGGAGTAAGGGTAGCAGAAGGAAATGGAAAGGAGGTTGAGGTTGCGAGGTTGTACTGCGCAGCTAACGCCGAGGCCATGACTGAAAGACGTTGAGTAACAAAGGACAGAAATAGGAGCAAGGGGGTGAGCTATTATTATAATAATTATGGCTATTATTATTTATTACGTGTGAGAAGAGAGATTCTCCTCACCCACTTTGTCAACGACAACTCATCTCAAATGCTTCTCGACTCGTCAGAGTTTTCTCAGCCACTTCTTCGTTCCCGCTCTCCTGAAACAGTCTTTGCTGTCGATGATGATAATTACGAATCAACTGGAGTCATGCTCAAAAACACTGACGACCAGACGAGGAGTCCTCACACCGTTCGTTTCCATGATACAGTACAAGTGATTGCGCCCTCACTACGGTCCACATTGTCAAGCCGTGAGATAGGTGTGTACGTGTTCGGTTACTATGGACTCTATGTTGTGTCTTAATGACGCCCGAAAAAAACACGATGCAGAATTTGAACAAGACTCGGACGAACTTGATGAGGAGACACTTCGACAACTAGAACATGCAACCCCCTCTCATAGTAGACGCAATGGCGAGCAATCTATGCCACTCCTCGTTGGTTTGGTCGATTCATCAGCCTCCTCTGGACGTAGCTTTGACTCTACCACTCGTATCTCGTCTTCAAACAGACACAGTGAAGGCGTTCTAGACTTGAACGAGATCGCTGCCAAAAGGACTGCAGGGGGTGGTATGTTTGATTCTGTAGCCAACATGGCCAACTCTATCTTGGGCGCTGGTAAAGTCTAGACGCAACTCGTGTTTTTTGAAGCGTTGTGTGACCCTAAACATTCTTTTAGGCATTATCGGTTGAGAGGATTTATTTTGACATTTCGGCAATTGCAATTCTAAAATACATCCTTCCCCTGCAGGACTTCCTTACGCTGTTCGTCAAGCTGGTTTCTTCACAGGTGTCATCCTTCTCGTACTTCTCTGTGCGGTCACGGATTGGACCATTCGTCTCATTGTGATAAATGCAAAATTGAGTGGTAGTCACTCCTATATTGAAATCATGAATCACTGTTTTGGTTCGAGCGGTCGAGCAGCTGTGTCATTTTTCCAGTTCGCGTTTGCGTTTGGAGGTTGGTTCTTCCACTTATCGAAGTCAAAAAACTCCGACTCAACCACCGTCTTTCTTTTCTTACAGGCATGTGTGCGTTTGGCATTATCATTGGTGATACCCTACCCCATGTCATGCGGTCTTTATTCCCCTCCCTTCCGTCGATACCTGTCCTTTATTTATTCACCAACCGCCAGTTCATGATTGTTCTGTGTACAGTATGCATTTCTTACCCACTCTCACTCTATCGTGACATTCATAAACTTGCACGTGCTTCTGGGCTTGCGTTGATTGGCATGTTCATAATTGTGATCTCGGTTCTCGTTGAAGGACCACACGTACCGATCGAGTTCAAGGGTGATCCATCACACAAGTGGAGTTTGCTGGGTCCGGGGGTTTTCAGGGCTATTGGTGTAATCAGCTTTGCTTTTGGTGAGTGGTTATGATCCGATACGGTTTACGTTTCAACAAAAAGAAGAAAAGAAAGTTGAGACATTTTTTTTTTACAAAGTCTGCCACCATAATTCACTATTGATTTATGGAAGTCTACGAACACCGACACTCGATCGATTTGCCAGAGTGACACATGTGTCCACATTGTTGTCATTGGTCTCTTGCATGACACTAGCTGTGTCTGGTTATCTCGTGTTCACGAACAAGACACAAGGAAATATTCTGAACAATTTCCCAGAGGTTCGTACACTCACCTACTACTCTTCCACACTGTTTGGTTTGCAAAAAAAAACACAAAAATGGACACTGGTCTTACGTTTGCAAGAAGGATGATACTATGATTAATGTTGCTCGGTTCGCCTTTGGTTTGAATATGTTCACTACGTTACCTCTCGAGTTGTTTGTCTGCAGGGAGGTATGTGGGCAGGGGTTTCATCCGTCTTATGAATGAGGTTCATTGTCTCGACTCTTCTATATAGGTCATTGAACAATTCTTCTTCTCACATGAATCTTTCAATATGCAACGTCATCTTTTTTTCACATCTGTCATTCTCTTCTCATCCATGTTCAGTAAGTCAAAGCTTCTCTTGTTGTTTTTTCTTCTCACAGACAAGGTTCTTTCTCACCCAGTATCCCTGATTACATGTGACCTTGGTGTTATGCTTGAAATTACAGGTGGTGTCTCCGCGACGGCATTAGCCTACATCTTTCCAGCTGCATGTTACTTCAAACTCACTGATCGGTCACTACCATGGCATCATCGTGTGAAATTACCAGCTGTGGGGTGTGCTTCATTTGGTGTTGTTGTTATGGCCATATCACTCTATCTCGCTCTCGGGAAATCGTGGTCAGTAGAGGGATCAGCTAAAATCTGTGGGATTTAAGAACAATGCGACGTTCATGAGGGCAGGGATTGGGAGACAGAGGAGGGCATGGTCAGATTTGAATGGACACATATTTCTACTCAAAACCTGACACCCAGTTAAAAAAACATGAAAAACCAATTACCATGGTGGAAGTTGATATAGTAAAGCACTATTTACATCTTACGGTACGATTCTCCCAAGCCTAGAGCAAGAGAATGTAACTGAAACGAAATGGTATATACAAACAATTAGACTATACCAGTACCCAATATCATACATGGAAAAGAAATTTACCTCACTCAATTAAAGCAGTTGAAACTGTATCTTTCAAACCCGGTACATCTTCTAGTTTCTCCAGCTGGGTGCCATGGGCACAGCTTTCTGAGGAAGAAAGTGGGGACACGTTCAGTTCCTTGTAGATACTCCAGACGTGTTCGATCCGTTCAGTTGGTCTCTGATCCGGGGAACAATCAACTGGATCACAAACAAGTAGCCAAATGGCGTCATAACCTCCGGCTGTTTGTAGTGCTAGATCAGGGCCTAACGCTTTTCAAATGGAGGAAAGGAAACAAGGCGTACCCCCTGGAACTCCACCTCCTATGACCCCAGCTTGAGACACACACACATCAAGAAGTTCGGTTTGTTCAGGTGGTTCGATAGGAACTCCTGCCAAGAGACCCATGTGCCGCATCTTGGCGCGGATGGCCTATGGCAATTGAGTTTGAGTTATCAAGGTTGAATGAGCGCGGCACATACTTGGGAGATACAGTGAGCACCATAAAAAGCTTCAACGATAGGTATTTCCGACGGTGGTTGCCAGGGGTTAGCCGCCCACTACAGAAACAAAGCACCCCGACTTAATGTGATGTATCAAAACTAGAAAGCCGACCACTTTCGTACCTGAATCGGTTGAAGGGAAGAAAGGTATTTGACAGCCGCACCGTAGTTGTCGGGATCATCATTGTGCAATTTGGTGATGTGAAGCAGAGTTTGAGCAAAGGATTGGTTCAGTTGGTCAAGTTCTCGCCATAACACATCGGCTGGATATAGCTTTGGGTTAGGGGTTTTGTTTCCATTTTGGAATGATGGAGAAAGAGATCACCCTGAGTACCACTCTCCTTCCTCCATTTGAGAACTTGGGCGACCAATGAAGGAGTATCACTCCCAGCATCCACATCAGCCAGCATGATTCGTGTCAAAGGTGGAAATTTGAAAGACTTGATGGCATAATTCCATGATGGATTGGATGGATCTAGGACCGGTGAAAGTGTTTGGTCTCTTGTCTGTAACAGGCAATCAACATTAGATCGGACTCATGTAATGTATACGCACATCATCCATAAGAGGGTTGAGAACAGCCGGGTCAAATCGAGTGTACAAGTTGCTCCCAAATACAGCAGCAGCCACATCAAAGCCACTTCCAATCTTTCCTTGAGCTAGACAGTGTATGTATTGGGCGAGGTTATGCGCCAGTCTCCTGCCATATTTCTCCTGTTCACTATTTTCTACTGATTCTTCCTTGGAAAATGCAGATGCCGGGAGAATGGTCAATCGAATGAGTAATGCAGAAACAAGTGATGTTATAAGTGCCGCTGATGAACCCAGTCCTGTCTTGTGGACATCAGAAAGATCAACGCCCGTGCCTACAAATGGTTTGATCTTTGTCAGAGAGTCGAGCGTCCGGGGAAGATTGAGAGATGCAATCTGTGTCACGAATTTTAGAATCGCAGATCTTCAGGGAGCAAGGAGACAAGGAGTGGACAAGACGGCAGGTACTGACCGTGGCGCGTTGAGAATAGAAATCGTTGTCTCCGACAATAGCAATATCCAGTCCGTTGGAAACTGACTCTTCAATTGCGGTTGCGCCCTTAAGTTCATAACCAAGCTTGATCGTCTTTTCAATTGCGAGCTGGACAAATTTGTTTTTGGTGAGGCTAAGCAACATATCAACTCTGGTATTTATGATGGTCATAAAATGACCCACTTAGTATGTCTGGGTTCAACAACAACACCAGCGTCGGTTTTGACAATATAATTCCATGTAGCATTCTTGAACTGCGGTGAGCGGACACGTATCGTGTTTGGATCAGTGACAGCGTCATTCTGGATGACAGTGTAGAACCGCGAAGAGGTGGATATCGTAGTGCCAGAATATGCAGGATCCAAGACAAGATAACCTCCTACAACAAGGACTTTCCCTGGAGAAGAGACAACAGTGGAGGAAGACATGATAGGCATGGCAGAGAATAGACAGCAGCTTATAAGTTGAGACGTCGCTTAATCTGGTATTACTACACACTGCTACACACCGTGGTTGACAATCTGCACAGACGTAATCCATCGGACACTTTATCCGTCCCTCGGTCCCACAGTGTCGGCCAAGATTAGTCTTTTAAGTATATATCAAAGTATTTCATCTACGTAGAGACCGAATTCTACCGCCCACTCTGTGCGAACCAACTCTTCTGATGTCCACATGTCGCATTCTTGCATCCAGGACAGCGGAGCTTCATTTGAATGGTTGTTGCCCCTTTTCCAGCACTGTAATCCCGCAAGTGTTGTGCTGCAATGTCTGCAAGTGCGCGGATGAACATCGGTGAATCGTTGAGCGAATCGGCCCTGTGAACCTCCATTCCGAGCTGAGGGTTTGGATCAGAAAGCGTAAGTACAAGGGCCAGACCGATGCGGAAGGTCGAATACGAACCTCTCTCGCCTCTTTCACATACTCTAAATCGAGTTCGTAGAGCGTCTCTATATGGTCGCTGGTGAATGCTATTGGTATTAGCACAATCTGCTTCTTGCCAAGATGGGCTAAACCTTTGATTGCTTCCCTCGTTTGCATCCCCATCCAGGCCGAGGGGCCAACTTGCGACTGCCAAACAAGTCGGTAAGGATTAGAGTGCCCCAAATGTTCCATGACGGCAGCAACAGAGGCGGAGACCTCGAGGATATATGGATCTCCTCGGTTTACTACTGACATGGGTAAGGAGTGAGCCGAGAATAAGAGTACAGTGTCCGAACGCGTCGCTTCCGAGAATTTTGCAAGGGCAGTTTCGATATTTTGCGCCACGGCCTAGGAAGGACCATTTGTCAATTGTTCATGACCTAAAGTCAACGCTAGAGACGCGTCATACCCTAACAAATCCTGGATGTGTCCCCCAACGGTCAATGACACTCCATTCTATATCACCCATTTCACCAGCCTTCCCTTTTCGAAAGAGTTCATTGAGACTGCTTCCTGTCGTACTGCAGCTATATTGAGGATACTGTGTGAACGCGACTGCACGTTTGATACCATCAGCTTTGAGTTCGCGAGCGGTTTCCTCTGTGAGAGGCCGTGCATATCGGAATGCAACATAGGCTTTGTGTGGTGCGGTTTCGGGGTGCAGTTCATCGAGAAGCCCGGCCATTGCATCGCCCTGAAGCCGAGTATAATGCAAAATCGGTGAACCCCCGCCAATATCTTCATATTGTTTCTCGATCTGGGGTGTTCGTCGACGGGCAATGATTGGCGCCAAAAGTCGCTGCAAAGGTAGAGGAATGAGGTCTCCATCCAAGAAAAGTCTTAGTAGAAATTCTCGGGTTTCTACAACCTGTTGGCAAAATTCAGTAAATCTCAAGCAACAAGCAGCCGAGGCCCACCGTCGACGGCCCGCCCATGTTCAGCATTACAATAGCTGCCAATCGTTTGAGACCTATTTGCTGCAATATGACTGTCAACATACCTGTCGGACTAGCTTGGTGTGAATAACGCAAGTCACCAAGGGGAAGGACGTTTGACAGACCTCTTGCCCGATGCTGGAGGGCGCTGAATGGACGCCATAGATCTCGTTAGTGAACGAGTGAGAGAATTGAGTTTTGGTAGAGCCATTAGCGAGACCTTGGGGTTCAATTCAATGGCTGAAAGGATTCAAAAGAGTAAGGATTACACGGTGTCAACCAATGACTGGGCCTCTATTTCACTCTCGATCGCTGTGTTGTTTTTCCCACAATCGAGCCTCAAAGCTCAAGCCTCGGGCAATTCCAAGATTCCAACTTGCGAAGATTTTAGATCAGACAACCTCTTTATCTATCAATGTTTGGAATTTGTTGGTTTTCAACTATGAATTAATTTTTGCATAATGTTCACCAATCATCAACTTGTTAGGGTGTAGTCCTTCTAAATCTGACCACAGTGAATGCGACTACACACAGGTAGCATCTTAGTTCCTCAGCCTTCCATTTCTACACTTCTCCTGGTTCAACTACCACAAACATATCATCCTTTATCACTCAAGATATTTACATATCAACACAAGTATTTGCTTTCATCGTTAGCTACAGGTTCTTGGATTTCGACTGGAAAGCAATAATTTGTCCCTAATGCTACATCGAAAGACGAAAAATGTTAGTAATGCTGTGATGCGCACGACACATCACAAGCTTAAATATACCAAGAGTAAAGGTTGGTATATGTAAAGCAAGGAAGATAGCTAGTTCTGCAGACCCGAGATCAGACAACCTAGAATGCATCAAGTTTGTCCAGTATTCGAGACTGGAACCCTGACTCGTGACTTCCTCGGCCGTTCACCTGGGATTTCGACTGGTCGTTGACATATTGGGCAGCGTCCAGATACATCAGTTAACCATGGGTCCAAACACGTTTTCTGCAAAATAGGTGATTCAATACCACAAACAAGTCAAAAGAAAACAGGTTTCTTACGTGGAACACATGTCCACAGATTAATAGTCTCAAAGGTTGTGCCGCTTCTACTGCGTCCTGAAGCTGGTGTCCACCTGGGTCAACAGCTCGAGGTTCCGAGGTAATGCTAGTATTCGAAGCACCAGCTGATCTCATTGCGTGCCCTGTAGATATTTTCTCGGGCATTGTTTCGCCTTGTACATGCTGATCGCTTTCTGGGCTTTTTTCAGCAGGAGCAGACTCAGGCATAGTTTTCTTGTCCTCTGAAAGAAGATGTTCCAGCCCAGATCGTCGCTTCGGTTCTTCAAAGTCCGTCAGGCAGATCGCGCAGGCCGCCCTATTTCCTTCGAGTACTACAAACGGGTACTCGCTCTCTTCCCAGTAATCGCTCCACGTCAAGAGTTGACCACTCCCTGGAGTTTTCTCAACATCAGCAGGCAGTTTAATAGTGGTTGTCGTCATATCCTTTGTTTTTGATCGAGGTCTGAGAAATCTAAATCGTCCCATAGGTTTAGTGACTGAATTGGCAGTTCCACCAGGTGGATATGTATATGGGTTAGAAATGATGTTGGATGATGTGGGCTTGAAATCAGAGCCCTCGGGAGGCGGTGGGATATACATTACAAGAGGAATCTTTTCGACGAGTATTTTTGGAATCTTCCCGATATCTGGTTTGATGATGTGGGGATTCTGTATCGGGTGGCGGCCCATACATATAAGGATAATGTTCCAGAACACCTAGAAGAAGTGTCAACTCGAAATGATCAATATGCAACGCAACTTACAAATACGATGGGGGTAATAACCAACAGGATAAATCCAATAATGACAATCTCGAAAACCATCAAGTACATAATACAGAGCATGCCAAACACAAGCCACCAAAGATGAGGAGAGGTTTGTCGACAGGTATCAATTGATGTGTATTCCAGAACATGTGCAGCCAAAAACCAACTCAGTGTTATTACAGAGGAAAGGACAGAGAACCTAAGGATGTGTGAGCGATGGACGAACGTACCCGCGGCACATACCGTGTGAATGTGGGATTGGGTGAAGACAAAATCATGCCTTGCTGCTCAATCGGCCGATGCCATCTCCGATCTGAACGAGACAATTGGGAATTTCCATTCCCTCTCCTGGCTACTATGGGGGCACCACTAGTGAAGAGTTGCAATCTTATAAGGTGAGTGGGTATCAGGGTAGGACACGATAGAATAGCAGGATGTGTAGACGTACACATCTTGTTCCCTCAGGTAATCCCAATATGAAAGAATAAATGAGACTATCACTCTCAAAATCCATAGACAAGCCCACACCCCTAAAGGTCTGTCACAAGCAGACCATTCGCTCTGGTTTGACTGACGTGTGGCGTCCATGAAAATAGTCCCAGAAAGCGCGCATAAGGTAACTATCACGATGATCTGATGAAAACATTGTCAAAAGGCTACGTTTTGGAGTTTGCCCGCCGAATGCACCTGCACAACAGACCAAACTATGGCCAACAGCAACGATACATACGATTTTCTTGACTGCATGGCCATCCTTCCCAGTCCAAAGTATGCCAATATTCGAACTAGACGGGTCGGATTTAAGTCTTCGGAGAGCGGCTCTGATTGACCGTACGAGCGAGTATCGGGTGGGTCTGCTAAGAAATCGTCATCGCGTGCCACTTGCCTGGCAGATGAAGTGAAAGGAATTGGCTGCTGAGGCATAACACCCATGGGCCTTTCTATCTCAATCACATTGTCATCGTTATTATTGAGCGCACTCGTTGGGCTTATTGGCATTGAATTAGGAGCGAGTATGATATCACAGTTTCAGAAGACACTCCTCAATGGCTAATCTGTCGTACGATCAAACGCAATGACGGAGAAGAGTAAAGTTGGGAACCGAAGTGTTGATGAATGTTGACTGCCGATATGATCACGGCTGGTGACTCTATTATGCTATATATATGGCCGCAGAAGATTCCTCCGTAACTTATGAATACATTGCTATTTACCGGTCCTTGAGACGCCTCCAAATCGGGGTCAGTGCTTGAGTAACAGTGTTCGCCGCTAACCGACAAGTCAAAATTTGTCATACTAAGGCGACAACAACTGACCGACTTCCATGCAATCCCTGATAGTTTCATCTTGAACCGCTTTCAATAAATTACGACTTCGCCATCGATCTGGGTGGAATCGACGATGACTTTGTTCTACCAATGTCTTAAAGTCCTGGTGCCTCAAGTGTGGTCTGATAGCTTCAAAGAAGCGTTCGACAGAATCCCACGACACATCCTCAACTGAGAAATATCGGGGAGATTGAAGCGAGGGCCAAGGGACATCCTCAACGTTCAAAGGAAGTTCAGGAGTAAACTTGGTGGCATCAAAGGACTCGGAAACAACACGATAGCACTCAAGTGCCCGCTGTGTCGTCCAGGGGCCAAACGACCAGCGCTGGCGCCTCTGCCGTCGCTCTTGTTCACGTTTCCTCGTCTCCGCTTCTTCACGCTCTTTTCGAATTTGGTTTTCAATTTCAGCTGTCTTTTTGACCTCCTCCCGACGACGCTCCTCCATCTGAGCCTGATAAGCTTGTCGTTCTATTTCTTCACGGAGCCGTCGCTGTTGTGCTTGTTCTTCCCACAAGGGCCTATCACGTTCGAGCTCAGCAAGTTTTCGACGTGATTCTTGTATTGTCTGACGATGGGCTTGATCCTCTTCGTCTGGTAGACCAGACCCTTGTGTTTCTTCAGTCTGAGTTTGTGAGGGTGGGCTATCCTCAGTCATGGAGGCATCCGACCGCAATGTATCTGGGGAGGCTTCTGCTAACAACCTTAGATCCATTTCACAAATTTCATATGGGCCTTACCATTGATAGGATTGTATTCCGGTGCGGTTGAGGGTATTTCCATCATTATTTCATCCAAAAGTATTCTGTCCCTTTCGCGTCTCCGGGCCTCTGCCTCTTCTATTCGTCTTTGCTGCTTGTCTCTATCCCGTTTCATTTTCCATTGCTGGAACTCTCGTCCTTTATGTGGTGGGGGTGCTGGCGGTGAGGATTGGCGCGCCTTCTTCGATGCGAAGATATCGTTTTTAGCGAGACGAATGCGTAATTCTTCCACTTCTCTTGAGTCAGTCGACCATGGCGTATCGAAAACACTGTTTGCTAATCACAGTATAAATATCTTTGAAAGTGGTGTCTTCAATCTTCCCCACCTTTTCGTTTTCCCTGAATAGGCTCAGGGACGGGATGATCCTGTGGAAGTGGTTGGATACGCGGATTGAGTGTACTGTCATTTGGGAAAGTGTTGTTGTAGATCTCATGTTCCTCATCTTTCTGAGAGAAAAACGTCATTTTCTCCTTGATCTTTTCACGTCGCTCTTGCCTCTGTTTCTCGATTCGCTCTCGGCCTCTTTGAACGGCGGCCCGGAACCGTGCCAGACGTTTTTCGCCACTGATGATCATTGCTTCAACTTCATATTCGTCATCACCATCATTTTCAGTAAAAGTACGTCTCTCTGATGCTGGTGGAGGCATCGTTCTTTGAGGTGGTGGAGAACAGGACGATAATTGACGCTTGCGCATGTCGCGCGTAGGTTGAGGAGATGATGGCCGCGGTTGCAAAGGAACTGCTCGGATGGTAGTAGTATGGGAGGATATAGGAACAAAGCACTCATACAGGGGATCGAGCTTGTATATATCCCATTGGTCTTGTGTCATCTCCACAAATTCACTTCATTCAAAGCTTTGATACTAGGGTTGGTCAAGTATTGCAATACTCACCCGCAGAGATCTACAACTCTTGGCCATGATCCTTCATCTGTTACTCCACTCTCTCGTTTTGCACTGGGCACGAAACGCCACGTACACTCCCCTGTAGGTGCTGTCTCAATTACGACGCGTCTAGGGCGATAAGATTCCGAATTCAAAGGAGTTGGTGATCCCTGGCAACATGCAGTGAGTGGATCAAACGCTGCGAAGCTCAGCTTTGCGTCATGAAGTCGAAGGAGTCGCAATGGTTGTGTTGGATCGAGAATTCCCGGCTGAGACCCTCTAATTCTGCGTGCATTTGAAGGTCCTGGCGTATGTTGGGCACTTCCATTGGCCATAGGAGAGTGCTATTGTGTGATTTGAACATAATAAAGGACTGGGAAAGGTTCCACGTGATCCCACAATCTATAAATACGGTCACTGTTGGAATACATCTTGATAGTCTTAGCTGTTGCCTGTCCCCTGAAGCGAAGCTATCACCAAGTTATCAAAAGAAAACAAGCACCTACTACTTTGTTTGTCACTAAGATCAAGCCGTGTACTTCGAAACGGAAGTATTGATACTTATGTGCTACTCTTGCCAAATACAGTCGATGTCATGCGTCATTGGATTGGATTGGATTTCAAGACTATCATTGACTATCATTGACACAGTTCTGATTTGTCGCAATACTGAGATTCTTAAACAGAGCTACTCTCTCTATGTCGACTCTCAAGACATTCCAAGCCGAGATTGAGGAAATTCATAACCGCGAGATGGCAAAGCAGAGGGCCAGAAATGCCACATCTCCTGTGGAGAAAGCAAAAGAGACTGTGGACCAGAAACCTGCCACCGTTACACAAGTAAGATACAAGGCCCATGAAAATCTGATCTCGTCAAAATCTGTTGGTGTAAGCACCAATCGAACCTCATTACTGGAGCTTGAAGATAAGATACTGGTATGAACCTTAAACGTCTAAGCTTGCTGAATGATCATCCTCCGCCCATATTCCAGAACTGTATATTGTCGAAAAATCCTCTTGAACATTCTACTGCAAGAGACATGATTGCCGAGTTGCTCACACAACAACATGGCGAATATGTTTTTCGTATAGGAGCGCAACCGCCCCATGCGGTGCTATTTTCTGAAGAACCGATGAATGCGACACAAGATTGGATTGGGACAGAAAGAACTCTGGAGCAGGTAGACGAAATCCGAGAGTTGATCGACAGGCTTACTGATGAAGTTGGTGGCAAGGTAGGCACAATTGAGGTACTATGAATGCATTTTTGAAAGCGGTAGTAGGCATCGTTGTTGTTTGAATCAAGAAATGGTGCACATCCCCGAGCCACATTACTACTTAGGTTACCTCCTCCCAATGTCTCTTTGACCCCTGAGGTTCGATGTGCAGTGGTTGGTAATGTAGACAGTGGCAAATCAACGACTCTTGGAGTGCTCACACGTGGTCAATCACTTGATTCCGTACTCTTGATTTTTACCAAAACTTTCTGTAGGCACTCTTGATGACGGAAGAGGGAAGGCTCGTGTCGCGCTTTTCAGGCACAAACATGAAATAGAGACGGGAAGAACCTCGAGTGTTGGAATGGAGGTATGCCATCAGCAATTCTTTTGACATTATTGCTGGATGAGAGCTTAGATTCTTGGGTTCAGTCACTCTGGAGAACCAATCTTACCACAAACGATAGGTACCGATGGAAATATTGTGAGACATGAGAAATTGGGCTGGGAGGAAATTTCTCTGCAAGCAGCTAAGATTGTATCCTTTATCGGTATGTTGGTAGTTGGTAGAAGATGTACTGTCCTCATTGATCACTTGCAGACTTGGCTGGACACGAGCGATATCTGAAGACTACATTATATGGTCTAACCTCAGGAGCGCCTTCATGTGTCATCTTGATTGTCGGGGCAAACGCTGGACTTATCGGCATGTCTAAAGAACATCTAGCAATAGCACTGGCTCTTGGTGTTCCTGTGGCTGTGTGTATAACCAAAGTAAGCTCTTGACAGGTGCTGGTCAGACCTAGGAGATTGAACATCTCTCAAGACCGACATGACCCCAACATCTAAACTAGCAGAGACAGTTAAACAGGTCACAAAAACATTGCAGAGCCCAGGATGTCGGCAAGTCTTCCGTGCTGAGTACATATTACTGATCTGTCTCACAATGCCTCAGGAAGACTCCTGTTTTTGTGAAGAACGTCGAAACCTCAATTGAACTGGCAACTTCCTTTGGGTCTGAGAAGTAATTCCCCTTTCCACATGTTAGAAGATGGAGCTAACATCTTTCAGAATGTGTCCAATATTTCAGACGTCTAATGTGACAGGCGAAGGGCTCGATTATGTAGGAGTTTCCGCTTTGAATCATTTATAGTTTTACAAAATACTACAGCTACGGACATTCCTCAATTTATTACCATCAAGCGAACGTGATACCTCAAAATTCGCTGTCGATCAACCACTCGAGGTGTGTCATATCCTGGTTGAAAAAGCAGTGATTTTGAGACCCACAAGATATCTATTATCGAAACATGGTCGGTCCCATATGTGGGGACTGTAGTCAACGGGGTTATAAATGCAGGGATTATAAAAGCTGGTGAAACTGTCTTGCTTGGTCCAGACGTGAACGGTAATTATCGTGTTACTACTGTCAAAAGTATACAGAGGAAACGGTGAGATCGTTGTCGCTCTGTTGGGTGAGCATCTTACCTTCCTTTTGCATAAGTGTAACAGTGACCTCGGCGGAAGCGGGCCAATGCGTTTCTCTTGCTCTCAAACGTGTAAAGCGAGCGGAAGTGCGGAAAGGGATGGTTTTGGTACTTAAGACTGACACGCCACCCCGAGGTACGGACTCATCTTTACCTGGTGCAGTTATGGTTATCTGAATATTGATTAACAGCAATCTCAAGGTTTGAGGGCCAGGTCCTGATTCTCTAGTATGTTCAGTGTTCGAGACATGTCAATTGAGGTCTAACTCAGTCTCAGTCACAACACAACTTTGCAATGCAATTATCAGGTATGTGCATTCTTTCTGTTCGAAGGTTACAAATTTGAGAAACAACATATAGGCCATGCTGCACTGTGGAGTGAGTTGTCTCTTTAAATGTCAATTTAAAATTGGCGACTCAGACACTGTACATGAATAGGCTGTGCGGCAGACTGTTCGAATCGTAGAAATGGATCATCCGCAAGGGATTTTACGGACAGGCGATCGTGCGAAAGTACAGTTCGAGTTCATATCTCACCCGGAGTTCGTCAAAAAAGGCATGAAGCTACTTTTCCGTGAAGGAAAGACAAAAGTATGTCGAGTTTGTTCATCTCTGAGGCACTTTTTGATAGCTATCGCCCATGTTAGGGTCTTGGTATTATTACTAAATTACTATGAGGTGCAACTCAAGTGAGAAAGAGACTGAGTTTCGTAAGATATCATCCACGTGGCGACAGCATTGTAGAATTTGATGACAGCGTGCGTAACAATGTTAATCCACGTAGAATTCAGAAAATAGATACGTTTCATTTCAGCGCTGGGAAGCTCACTTAAACGCCACTACAACAGGCACAACGCTTACCTCGCGTCTAACACGACAGAACAAGCAAAGGTCTTGGTTTGACAATGAGGTTTCTCGATGTATCGCCTGTGCGATCCAAAATAGCGAAACAAACTTAACAAACGCTAATCTGTCTCTGGAGTTTGTTAGGGTCGATATTCTATTTTTGACTTGGATTAAAAACGAAGTAGCAACACTGGCATTTCGAAACAAACCCTCGAGGCTGACCGAGTTCGTCATTTCCCCCTAACGAACCTTGTATACCAATGCCATTCAGACGCCATCATCACGAACTCGCCGCTCTTTGTCTCTCTTGCCATCTTACTTCCCCTTTCCCTTCGCTCAATTACTTGACGCCTTTTCATTGATGCCCTCCCCCGAATCTTCAGAGACCCTCATTTCTACCAGGCTGGTTTCAAAAAGAATTGGATGGATAAACCTGGTGGGTTGACTGCGTAGTACAATCGACTACCACTGCAAGCTTGATGGTTGGCTGACTGCTATCAAGCCAAGTTCAGATTCATCAATATACCCCATCGGCGCTCGTTCGAGTTTCTCCAGTCTATCAGATCGTGTGCGTCCTTGGAATTACTTCTTCAACCTGAAAAGATACTGATAGTTGAGTACTGTTATGCAGTACTCCCTTTCGCATAATCCATTCGAATGGGGACTCGATTTGTCTCCGAACAATAAAGAAGATGACGATGCATTACATATGCCTGCAATAGATGTAGATTCAAAGACTAGGATTTCAAGGATTTCAAGACGAGGTATTGGGAATTGTGGGTGTTTACTCGTTGTGCTAGCGGGGATCATCGTACTGTTGTAAGTCCCGGTATCTGCCAGTTGCATCCCTGGCAATGATCCTTCTTTCTCGAAGCATCGGCTTGCCTGTCCTTATCTCTGTGAAACATCGGCGATTAGAGAAGCTCGGTGCATACAATTTGGGCGGTATAAACTCGTCAGGACAGGTTCGTTTTCTGACTCCCTGACAGATGACGTGCTTGACCATGAGTGTGGAGGTACCTATGTTACATGGAAATTGGGGGCTTATCGACCTTGACACGCCCAAGGATGCTTACATAGTACATTCGTGGAATGATCCCTCGCAGAAGATGCGATTAGTGTTTTCGGACGAATTCAATGTAGAAGGACGGACGTTTTACCCAGGTGATGATCCATATTGGGAGGCGGTAGATTTACACTACTGGGTGAGTGGAGATAGTTGCAAATCTCAAAAATTCCTTGTTAATCCACTACAGCAAACAAACAACATGGAATGGTATGATCCAGAGGCTATTACGACAAAAGGCGGTTCGCTCGTGATTACTCTCTCGCAGAAGGAAACACACAATTTACATTATGAAGGTGGTGAGTTGATTACGTGACTATGCTCTCCGTTATCTTAGAAAAGTGGGACTCAATTCCTTCTTGGAAATTCTCAAGGACTTTTGTCAACATGGTGCGTCTTTGGTTCTACGTCATTGATAGAAAGATATAATTAACTCTTCAGGAATAAATTCTGCTTTACTGGTGGCTACATTGAAGCAAGCGTCCAGCTGCCTGGATTTAATAACGTTGTTGGGTTTTGGCCAGCAGTCTGGGCTATGGGTAATCTTGGTCGGGTGGGATATGGTGCTTCGCTAGACGGAACAGTACGTACCTTATCAAGTTGATCTCAGTCCTCAGCGGATTGCCCCTACCACAATTCCCTATTATTGCTGCAGTCACCTTCTAAATATCATTGATATAGTGGCCATATACATATGATACTTGCGATGTTGGGACCGTCGCCAATCAAACGATCAATGGACAGCCTACTGCGGCGACTGTAGATGGAGATCACAAGCGTGGTGGTATCCTGTCCTATCTTCCCGGACAGAGGTTATCGCGGTGCACGTGTGGGGAAGAAGACCATCCAGGACCAACACACTCTGATGGAACCTTTGTCGGGCGATCAGCTCCAGAGATAGATGTTTTCGAAGCCCAAGTGAGTAGTGCTTTCCCCCGTGTATTGGTTCTTACACAAGAATCCTTGTCTTGTGTCTGGGTGCTTGTTTCTCGGTGTAGGTCAATCGGAATACCTTAATCGCAGATGTGTCGCAGTCGGCACAGTGGGCAGTATGTGCGTGTAAGGACTACGGTGGCATTGCCTGACTACCTTCAAACTCAACAGCCGTTTAATCATGCATACACTTGGGACAACTCAACACAAAATATGATCATTGCAGACCCGACGATAAGTCGGCAGAACACCTTCGTTGGAAGCGCCACACAGCAGGCCACGTCGGTCACTACTAATACTAACGCTAATTGCTACGAATTCAGTGGTGGATGTTATTCGGTCTACGGATTTGAGGTTCGGGACACGCGTTCAGTTCATTGGATTGCTGACGTGTAAAATTTGTAGTACAAACCGGGCTTCGATCAGGGGGTAAGAAGTTTATTTGACCACAATCAGACTATTGACGTCTTTGTCACAAGTATATCACTTGGATATCTAACAGCAAGATTTCATGGACCCTTCGAGGAGTAGGTCTCGGTCCAGACACCCTTGTACAGATTGGTAGTCGACCAGTTCCTCAAGAGCCTATGGTGCGTCGCGTGAGGCAATGAGATACTGCCATTGTCATTAATGTGTTTAGTATCTCATCATGAATCTCGGAATGTCAACGAGCTTTGGGCCTGTCGATCTGGCTCATCTTCCATTTCCCGCACATATGCGCGTAGATTATATCCGTGTATATCAACCAGAAGGTCAAATCAAGGTGGGATGTGACCCAAAGGAATTCCCAACTACAAATTATATAAATAGGTGAATGTGTCGTTCCTGGGGAATTCAAAGTATTTACATTTTCTCTTGACAGACATACTGAAGCCTATACCAACCCAAATTTGACCACGTGGGTGACAGATTACCAACGACCTTGGCCAAAGAATTCGTTCCTTGGTCAATGCTGAGCAGGCTAATCTTATGTCTATCTCGCTGCCTCTATCTTGATTCACATCTTCACCAATTAATATATTTCATGTATCTTCCTCACTCATTCATGTCCAAATTCCTCGAAACGTCTTGTCAGAGGCGCAGGGCGGGCCTTGATGAAGAAAAGAATATTTTTTAGATGAATTATAGTAGATGGACAGTAACCCTTGTACAATGTCTGTGCATAGATGAGCTATTGTGTTTCATGGTATGACACTCGAACGAATAAGCTAGGGGCGAAATGGCTGACGAGGATCAGCAGTAACATCACCTTACAAGTTTCAAATCAGTGGTTGTGCAAGTGGTACTGAACCATAAGAGCCTCGGATTATTTTTTTCGCAGGGAGTGGTGGATCAAATGCGAGAGGTAGGAATTCGGAGAAAGCGGGAGACGTTATTCCGTGGCCTATGAACTAGTAGCAGGTGACTGCCTTCAATGCAAAGAAACTGTTGACAATGCAAGTATAACCAGACATCAGAGACAAGAATTTCATGTTTCCAGCATTGACATGAGCCCAAGTAGGTCTGATTGCAATAGGATTGACAATAACATTTGTCAGGATGAACAGCGCGTTCTCGTTTGTCACTCGAAAATTTGAACGCAATAAGGAATCATTGCAGCAGTATCGTTCTGAGATCTTGGTTGACGCAGAGCAGCAAAGATTACTGTTGGATGCGGGGTGATATGTCACAAGAAGAGAGAACTAGTTGTTTAAGTTTTAAAGTTTCGGAATAAAATGTTGAACCCAGTGCAGTTGATAGTGGCTGTACACCTCAGATTTGTATAACAATGGCCCCGGCCATCTACAAGCCACTCCCTACTCAGGACTCAGGCTCTGCTAATCCCTCAGAACAACGCCCATACCGTCGACGCTGTTTTTATTTGCCTATCTGTCTCCTTGGGGCTGCTTTTTTTGTTTGGGGACTCATTTCCATCTGGCCATACAAGTTTCATTCTCCTGCAACCACACCATCAGTTAGTCCGTCGTCTCAGATATCCGATATGTCTATCGACAGTGGTAAATACAGTGTTGGATAGTGAGTTCCTCATCTAACATGCAAGCCACGTGTGTCGACCCTTTCTGCTAGCTTTACTAACTGGTATCCCATAATCATATTGGATTACATGTGGATCTCCTGATGCACTTTAGGGGTATTTATGGACGCAAATTTCCTCCCTCATTGATTCCAGTCGAGGATCTGACGTATGGCTGATTTTCGTTCCTTCGGCGATTTTGACTAAGGGCGCATATAGGCACATTCTCTATGCCTTCGCCAATATCAAGTCTGACACTGGCACTGTCTTCCTTTCAGACCTTTGGGCTGACCAGGACATTCACTATCCAGGTGACTCCTGGAACGATTCTGGGACGAACCTCTACGGCAATCTCAAAGCTATATATACGCTCAAGAAGCAGAACAGGCACTTAAAGAATATTCTGAGCATCGGTGGTTGGACTTATTCTCCATCTTTCCACCCTGTCGTTATCGATCCGGCTCTTCGTTATGAATTCGTCAAATCTGCTGTTCAAATACTAGAAGACTATGGCTTCGATGGACTGGACATTGACTATGAGTATCCAACCAATGATGATCAAGCTAGAGGATATCTCGCCCTTCTGAAAGAACTTCGCAAAGCTCTAGACCAACATACGGAAGTTAAGAAAGCCAGCTACCGCTTCCTCCTCACGGTATGTCTGTCTGATCCAGGTTGAACCCAGAGTCTTACTTTTGAGAGACAGATCGCTGCCCCCTGTGGTCCAGATAACTATCAGAAGCTCCATATCACTGAGATGAACAGATATCTTGATTTCTGGAATTTAATGGCATATGACTTTTGTATGCTCAGTCACAAATTCGAGTGTGGCTTCCGTAATTAAATTTGGTGCATTTGTAGCTGGCTCCTGGGATACAAAGACCAATCACCAAGCCAACCTCTATGGTTCACCACTGAACGCTAACGACGCCGTTCAATATTACCACTCCCATGGCGTTGCCCGCTCAAAACTCATTCTTGGAATCCCACTCTATGGTCGCTCCTTTTCAAATACTCAAGGTCCTGGCCATCCCTTTTCTGGTGTGGGCCAAGGAACTTGGGAAGCGGGCGTTTACGACTACCGAGTCCTTCCTCTTCCTGGCTCTTACGTATCTGAGGACCATAAGCTAGGTGCCAGCTGGATGTATGACACTCAGAGGAAGGAGATGGTTAGCTTTGACAATGAAGCGGTTGGAGAGTGGAAAGGTGAATATATTAAGAAGGAAGGTCTGGGTGGAAGCATGTTCTGGGAGCTGAGTGGTGATAAAGGCGCGCAGAGGCATGGTATGGAAGGAGGTTTTGGCAAGGATCTTCAACCTGGTAAAAGTCTCATCAACATTGTGAAGAAGGCCATGGGTCCACTTCACAAAGGCCAAAATTGGCTCAAGTACGAGAAAAGCAAGTTTGATAACATGCGTCAAGGCATGCCTTGATTACACTCATGTGAAGGATTCGAGTCCTCTAGATACCCTTAAAAGCACAGAGTCTTGCTTTTGTACTCAATGATTCCATTGTTCAATGCAAACATAGAACAAAATAGTAACTCAATTAACAACTTGGGATTTAAGCGCACCAGAAAGCACATTGCCCCCAGCGACGGGACGAGCCAAGTGATTCTCGTGGGCGTTGACGATGAAACTTGCAATCGCAAAGCCATCTGAGTTGCGGAAGGCTTCAAGACGTAACAGTATCAGGGAACGCGCTGCGATATTCAGGAAGAAAGGAATCGGCACTTACTTACGTCCCTCATGGAATAATAAGTTGCGTTGAGAGTCTTGGGTGAAACCTCGAGCGTGAAGAAGCCCCGGTAAAAACCTTCGCTCCATTGTAGATCAATATTGTCTCGAACATATATGGAAGACGTATTGACTGCTTCCTCAAAGGTCTCCTCGTTAAAAGGTCCAGTTGTTGAAGTTACACCGGTGCCAGCGAATTCGACACCGATGGCACCCCGTCCAGTGGTTGGATCGTATCTATTAAAGGAGGTTTAGTAGTTTGACGAGTACCTTACTGAGACGCACGTCGTAGTGTCATTTGCATCTGTGTAGAGGTTACAGTCAGTCTTTTTGTTGCAGTCGACGATTTTTACTCACGAGCGAGGTCAGATACCCAGTTAGCGTGGCTGTCCCCTGCTAGAATGGCAACGTTGCTAATCTGATTGTTGTATAGATCATCCAATATACGGTTTCTGTTTGCTCGATAACCATCCCAAGCATCCTATGATGAATTTGAATGGAGCGACCGAGTATTTATGAAGCTGGCGACTGACCCAGTCGATGTCTGAGTTAGTGAGTCAGTATCGACTGAATTGTGTGCAGAGTGAATGAAATATACTATACGTACATCCCTCTCGAAGGAGTTGTGTAAAGACTATCTGTTGGCTGAGAAGGTGCAGGGTTAGTGGATGATATCAGCAATGCGAGCAAACAAGGAGTCACCCAATCACACGCCATATTGCTCCTCGGGATTTAGACTCAGATAGAGTATCCTGAAGCCCTGCATATGGAAGCTTAGACTTTCTTGAAGATCTTAAGACATCGGGCGATACATACACTTTTCTTGGTTGGCTCCCATCAAACTTCGCTTGGGTTCATCAGCAAGCGCCGCGACCACTGTAATCAACTTATTCGCCTAGGCCAACTTGAAAGAATAATGACAAACTCACGAGCTGTGATGACATGTCAGAAGATACAATGGTCAGGTGTGAAGTATAAAACATACCACGATTATACCCAACCTAAAGAGTTTAGAGATATGGAAATTTTCGACATTGATAAGTAGACGGAGGACCTACATCAGTCACGTCGCGATTGTACTGACCTAAAGTTCGATTGATTTAGGCTCACTAGGTCATGAGAACTAGCGAACACTCACGAGTATCAAGCATTGTGAGGTCAAGTAATTTTCCAATTTGGAAATTTCTCCAGATACGAAGTTGATCTTTTGCATCTACTTGGCGAATGGGCATCCATTCGTGATAGGCACGGACACCCGCAAATTTTCTATCCGTAAAACAAGCACCGGAGGGAGAAAATGCACATCCTGCAGCTGTATCGTTAGAGTCGGTCGTTCCGGCCTTCCATGCGTTATCTGCAACCTGGAAAGCCCAAAAGGTGAGCGATTGACCATTTCGCAGTGAACGTCTCCTGCCTCATGATCATCCTGGGAATAGTATGAGTTGATCAGTTTATGGGGCTCTGGAGAGAAGTGCATACCCTATAAAAATCCTGGTTAGTACGGTGTCTACATGATTTATCCTGAAAGATTCACCAAACGGTAATCCAAGGTGCATGTTGATGGGCTGCTTGTAAGTCGGGGTCTAACCTATACTGACCCAGACGTTGGCGGTAGTCGTGAATCGTAGCCAGCTCCCTGCCGAGAGTTTGACGACCAATACTTGCACCGTTGCCAATAGATTCGTAAATCTTTGAGGAACAAAGGTTGAGGCCTAAAGCTGCACTGGGTATGCTCTATCACATTACTCACATAGTCCCCGAGATGGACATATACATCAGCAGTAGTGTTACGAGCTGCAAAGCCATATGCGTTGAACCATCCTATCGATGAACGATGATCATGAATTCAATCAACACCTAGATGGTGGCTCACCAGCTTGGAACTGAGAACAAGAAAATACGGCAAAGGTTAAGGGTCTGCCACCGTTTACCTGTTCAGCTGGAGCTGGTAGACTTTGTGAGTACACCATGAACATCGGGACCAGAGTCAGACTCACTGTCGCTACCTGCTAAGGTTCTGGTAGTGCCGATCGGGCTGACTATGGAAGGATTGGTACAGTCTGCAAACTGGTAAAAGTATTTTGTATCGGCCTTCAGTCCTGTAGCCTCGACTTTGACGGTAAAATCGATATCATAGCTGGTAAACGCTTCGCCAGAATCTACTAGGTGGCCAGACATATCGCTAGAAGTGCCAATCTTGTAGGACACGCATACGGGTACATTCTGGTCGGGTAATTGGCCAGAGCCAGAAGACAAAGGCTCCGCGCGAGTCCAAAGAATAACAGAATTATCGAGAGGATCACCCTAGCTTGCAGGATTCATTGACACGGAGATGTGTAAAGTTCAAACTTACACTGGCAACTGATATGGAATGTGATGAGCGGAGGAGGAACTAACATGAATCAATGCTTACTGGAATGCGTAAAATTCACACCAGAGCTCCAAACATACGGAGCCTTGGAGAGATTCAAGTGTCAGGGAAAGATTGACTCCTCTACAGTTGCCTAACCTACATTACTGAAGTCGGAACCATAGAAACCAGGATACTCCATATCTTTGAATTTGGACGCGTCAACAACATCTCTGCGAGAGGGCTGGATGTTGCGACGGCTTATAGCGACCGTATTGAGGGAAAACTGTCGTTGGTCTGTTCAGTAATTGGTAGCTTCATTGCACAAAGGGATTTCACCGCAGGTTCATCAAAGAATGGTGAATGAAAGCCTATGTTTTTGTTGAATTTCTCCAGATTCCCCAGCACACTCAAGGCGGAGAGCAGGGTTATGACAAAAGCCCACATATGGAGCACAGCTTACACTGAATGGCTTGGCCACTCCTCGATATACTATTTTTTGGCGCTAGTGGAGTTGAGTCGGAGTTACGCCAGAAACGCACGTTTGTGGCACGTTTGTTGAACCCTGTGAAATATAGCCACGGTCCACAGGTTTGGCTTCACTTGTGTGAGAGGAAGCAAAAGGAAGCATTTCAGCTGGGAAAGGACATTATTGAACCGAATGACAAGGACAACAAATGCTTTTGTAAAAAGACTCAAAAAAATAGCTTATTCGGCGCACCTCCAGGATTACTATGATAATCTGGAGATAAATCATTGAACTCCAGACCAGTGTCACAAAAAGAACGTTGAAATAGCCAATGGGTCATCAACTGGTACTAAGGCCCCGGTTATATTAAACCAGCCATGCTCTTGATGGGACATTTTAATGGCAACATCCCGATTTAAGGAATGAGAACTACACTCTTATGCCAGAAAGCAGGTATGCAAAACCATTATACAAAAACAGGTTCTAGAGCTGGCTTACGATTATCCTCTGCGCCGAAGCTGGGGTGACCAAGATTGTGATTCATCAGAAGCTGGTGACAGCCCCTGCCCTAGAAGAGGTGTGCCATCCTTCTTACTTGAACATATGGATGAGTCGTTGGATGGAACACTTGGCTCTTGCAGTTCTTGAATCTGTGTCCTGTCCGCAGCAATTTCTTTCCTGAGGCTCTGCTCTAATCGGAGTCGCTCGTGTCGTTCTTCCATGTCCCGTTTTTCAATCAGAGAAGCATTTGCAATCACACGTTGCTGCCGTTCTAGGTCCCGTTGAAGCTCCTGCATATGTGTGCCGCATCAGATGGTGTTCTTCGGACCCATAAATCCGTACTTCGAGGCTAGGTGGATCTTTTCTTGTGTGTGATAACCACATACTCCATTGGACTATAAGCTAATATCAGAGACAGGAATACCTCTGACCATATAGGCACGAAGTCGCACCTGGTAGTCGCTTTCCGCCGCCAATGTAATTCCAAACATTCAAAGAGTCTCTATATTGCACTGTTCGTTTCGTCCGCTGATCTAAAAGATTTGTGAACACAAAATGAAGAAGGGACGCTGTAGAGACCGACCCATTGAGATACCATCATACTCGTAGAAACGGTTCCCTGAAGATACGATGAATTCAGTCCGTTTTGGTTTCCAAAAATTGGCACAACTTGCCTTCGAGATCCCGACCCACATAGCGAGTCTTAGCTAGGTGGTCAGACATTTTGATAATCACAATCTAATGATACAAACTCACTGGATTTCGGAAGTAACTGAATATCCTTCTCATAAGCGACATTTTTTGATCATCCTGAGACAGCCGACAACCCATGGACAGCCCATGCCTGAGATCACGTGTCAAGGCGGGCCAGACTATTTCATCCATCAACACTTGCAGATGACCGTGCAGCACTGTGCCCATGTGGTCAGTTGAACATCAAAACGAGACTCGATATCCTCGCCGAGTGCCCAAGATTCACGAAAGACCGAGCCACCCTACCCTCTCCGTGCATAGGAGACTTCATCAAGTTCCTCACATCCAGCCCGGCTGCATTCGCTTTCCCGATATCAAGGGAACTCTCATGAGCTCTAATCAACTGCCCCACGTGCCCCCAAAGACGTCATCCCTAGCTTCAAACGGGCCAGCCATGACCTCCCGAGTGAAACACATGTCCTCGCAGCTTACCGCTCTCCTCCCATATCTCCGCATCGTCGCCTAGTACCTTCTCGTAGTACAGAATCTGGCCCAATCTTATCCGATATTGTTAGTCAAGGCCCTTTCCAGTAGACTTCCGCGGACTGTGCTCGTACACTGCGTAATAAATTGTTGAATTAAAAAAAGACCGCGTGGCACCTCTTTATGTCGTGCGGACATTAGTTCATGTTCACTCCAAATATTTCACCAGGCCCGCCACCAGCCAATGAGTTATCTCAACCCATGGTATAGGTGATAAGTAGGAATGTAGTTATGTGTATCCATTTCAATCCTGGCATCAAGATACTAGCAAAGACAAAGTCTGAAGTTCTCCTGAGAGGAACTCAACACCTTCTTCCTATGGGTACACCTATGCTAGTGGAAAGTACGCCTCTTTACTGCTCCAAATTACAGATCTCAAAGAAGTTTAGACATATTTCATTTTTCTATCAAGATCAAACTTTTTACACATTAATTTTCCTTGAGAATAATAAATCCATTTCAGAGCAAGAACTAATACAACACACTAGGATTCAACCATTGGCGCAGTAGAATTCGGCCAGGACATCCTGTTAGTTTTTTTGAGATGACCTGGAACCATGAAGAATCTTACAAGGGTGGCAGTAATCCACTAGGATTATTTAATTACTAGCGTAGCGCGCAGTGAGATTCGCATTGTTTGATTCATAATCCCGGCACAGCTATTCTTCGACTCTAATCGTGCAAACTTGAAACACGACAATGTATACATTTACTGATTAACTACGCAACTTAACTGTCTCCAATCTTGGTGTGCTTATTTTGATTTTTCTAACATTCCTAATCTGCGGGGTGCATCTCAGACGGTTATTGATAGATATTCAAAATTTGCTACTGGTCGGCCAAGGTGATGCGAAATTTCGCTGTGCAACGGAAGCTGCGACATTGACACAAGGTCCCAGAATTATTCAATCGTTGGATCTAAAAAACAACTATAAGGGAATGAAAGAAAGAACGCCGGCTCTATAACCAGTCATCACACGAAAGGGAAATCATCTCTTTTGCATCTCTTTCATCGACCCTCAGGAATTAATCGATACGCCCGATTACCTGCAGCCCACCTATGTCCGCTATCCGCGGCAAGGCCGGTGACAATTACGCCAGCAACGATAAGGAGACCGAAAACCCAGGATAAGGTGTTAAACACATATCCAGCGCCTGCAAAAATAGGACAAAATGATGTCTCCTCATGGAGCATACAACGGGAACAGGTACCACTTACCTGGACGCGCCTGTGCAAAGATATCTGCTGTCTCATAACTATATGTGACGATTGAAAACGCTGTGAGCTGGCATAAGGCTATAGCAGTTGCTCAGCAATGGTTTCAGGATGACGTGAGACCAGCGCACCGTGAAAGAATGTAAGCCATGCGATGGCTTTCCATATCCTTCTCCTCCTTGAATGGGTTGAGACGCCAAACAAAATAGCTATAAGAGAAATGACTCCGAATCCAATGGCGATCTGGTCAATATATCCTGCACTCGTCCACTCGGCGCAGAATGCCTGGTTTTCGGAGTCACACTTGTCTTTTACGCCCAAGGGGAATTTGCGGCAATCATATGAACGATAAGCCACTTCACCATGAGAACCTGGACCAGGGACACGTGTGATAGTGAGTTCGCAGAAACTGGCAAGACCGTATTTCCAGGTTGTCTTGGTGTGGAGGATTTCAGGTGATTTAACCACAAGCCTATGTGGATGAAATGAAGGTTGAAGCGATCAGAGGGTAGATATGAGTACGCACCAGTCCTCCCTCCTGGCAGAAATGATATTCTGCAAGCGATATGAACATGACTCTTTGAAAGGTACAACACGACAAAATCCTCGCTTACGAGTACAAGAATAGCAGAGACAAGCAAAAATGTTACGACGTATGATGTTTTCCGCATTTTAAAAGGTGTCCGGCGCTATGGCAGGCAGACGGGCTAAATGGGAGGCGTTGAAAGTCACCTGCCAATGACAATGTGAATAGCTCCTGACATCATGTGCTGGACGTCTCGCTATTCGGTGTTCCCCGTTTGGACCAAATCCACTTAGAAGTCCTAAAGCCTGTCATGCTCTTCTATTCGGATAGCTCGATTTTCCTAGCACCTGATCAGCCAGTCGTTCTTTGATGCTTCTAAGCCCTGATGCTCCACTCAGTGATTGATTGACAAACCCATGGGCTATATGCCATCTTATCTGAGGCCAGAAAAAACTTCGAGTCTCCGGCTTCTCGGAGCAGTTCTAATCATTCAACTAGAAAATGAGATTGTATTTCAAAGGATATAGTTAGATAAGGTGGAAACAATATTGTATTTTACAACTGATATTGAGCTATCTTAGACTCCATTTCCCTAGTGATTCACGCCTTGCACAACCTGGGGATAGTGGCCTGCAATCATCTGTCCAGGAATGTGAAAGGTGAGTAAATGAGATAAAAAAATGAGCATACCCCAAAAAGTTCAGGTGCTCTGATCTGAAGGACTTGGGGATCTTCACCTAAACCGACGAAACTGAAAGACCATAAAAACAGTTGAGTCAAGAGGATGAGATTATTGTCTGAACGTACATCGTAGATACACCAGCCTCAATGGCAGAAGACATCGTTAGAGCTGTAGGAAAGTCAGATTACAGCTCAAGCTGCGATTTTCAGAACATAGACGAAATGACTGACAACAGGAAAGCCCAATGAGGAAGGAGAATAGTAAAAGTGGAGCTGTATACTGGCCATCGACGTTGTATGAAGGAGATGTGACTAAAGTGTGAATCAGGTATTTGCAGCAACACTGATGAATAAAATAGTATCCTGACATCGAAGATAGAGATAGGCGAACAAGGATAAGAGTAATCCAGTAGCATAGGCGCCCCAAGTGAGTGCTTGAAAGAAGGCAAAGATAAGAATCAATCGATCTGGATACTGAACACTTACTCATTCCAACAAGGGAGTCATTGACAAGCGCATCAATGCCTTAAGAGAGATGATGTCAAAGTTCATTCCCTTTTGTAAGGAGGTGAATTCATACCACGATCCTTGAACAGTCTCCAGGTACTTTTGGCAGCAGGGATGTAAGCCTTACCATAGAGTGCTTTTTGATCATCAGGTCTAAATTGCCAAACCGAGAATCGAATATCTGACCTATCTCAATGTAAGCGTATCTAGAGCCATATTTAATAAGATGAGTACAACAAGAGAGATACCTCACCTGTTGAAGTACTCGACTAGATTTTCAATACAGCCTACAAAACAAGCAGCACAACATGCCAGACAAGCCTCGACAGCTATTGGTCTCAATTATCAGACCACACGTTGCGAAAAATGCACTCACGATTACCGTCCTGGGCAGCAGAATTTCGAATTGCTTCAAGTATCAATCTCAGGAGATCGAGAAGGGTTACGATGAGCGATCCAAATGCGATAGAACCCAAGGATAGGGTTGATGCTCTTCCAAAGGCGGAAGCAGTCGGATTCTTGGGCTGATCGAGGTCCTATCAGTTGGAAAGCCATCGCAAAGGTATGAAACACCAACCATTTCACCTCCATACGAACCCCTGGGTCCAAAATAGTACCAGCACCCATAAGGACCTCCAGCTAGGGTAGCCAGAGCAACATTACCAATAGTTTGAGAAGTCCAAAGGAATGCTAACGTCTCAAAAAAAATTAAACCAGCGACCGTCCCAGACGAACAGCTTGTATTGGTATCGCATGCTGTACAGGAGATTAGCAGATTGTTAGAGGTTTCACAGCTATGAAACCCACTGGGACTGTCAGGTGTCCACTTGGCATACCTAGAATTAAATCAATACATGAAAAAATCTGATAACAGGATGATGGGAGAACTAACGTCGCAGTCACCGTGAAAACATACCACCTAGAAATTGTAATGTATCAATTTCGCGGATCATACCGAAAACCTTCCAACAGGGTACTTACACGCCCAAAGCAGCCTGTACAAGCAATGCTGTGAATGAAACAATGTAAACACTAATGTGATGTTTCGAAACATCCATTACGACCCGCAATAGCAATGCAGCTAGAGGTATGCGCGCCCTACAACCCCAATATGACAGTACGGAGAAGAGGGCAATGATTGTGAAAATGATGGCTCCCGCTGGCCGCATACATCAGAAGAGCGATTCTTAATTACACCCATACTTACAGTAGAAGCGCGTGATCCAATAATAGACACATATGCCACTAGATAAGTGTCTGATAAGCTATCGTCGGAAGCAAGGGAACCATGTGAACACATACACGTTGAGCAAGATAGATAAAATCAGTGTAAAATGCATCAAGATTCTCGTAAACGCACGGGCAAGCATGAGGTACATTGCTGATAGTAGCACTGCAGCTGCAGTAATCAACAGAAGAAGGTATACCGTGCTCCTAGCGGATTCTTGGTCAACTGTCCCAATTCATCTGGGATTTTGGGCACACCTGTTCAGTGTTACAGCTGTACCGGTTCGTGCCCCCGGCTTTCCCAAGCCACCCCCTAGCCCTCCATGAGAAATCCAGTCATGTAGAGCAATACCCGACACCGCAGCAAAACCAAGAATCTACAGACCAGCCTTTTGAGAGAACTTAACTTCTGAAGAATATAAATTACATACGGTTAAGATAAAGAGGATGAGGAAGATGGGGTCGTTGATTCTCTTTTTTGGTTGAAATCGGCCGTCATTGTACGGAATTTTGGTATCATTTTCATAGGATTGAACAAAAGGTGCATGTTGTTCAAAAGGGTGCGTGGGTGGATATGATTGTGAATAGCTAGGGGTAGGTCCTGGATAATTCATTGTCTATAGGACAAGATAGTAGTTCGAGGGTTACACGGCAGACAAACAGCTGCCAACTGATCAACAGCTATGGTGATGGTGGCGTGGCACCTTCAAATTCTTAAGCTGCAGCAACTGCAAAGAAGTCCGTGTTGGAATAGTGAGTGCTACACTAAATATAGGTGAGGTTTCATCTCTTGATGATCAAATGTTTCACTTTATGATGGTAGATAGAGATAAGTGCAAGTGGCTGAGACGAGACGCGTGTTTGCAGCGAGTTTTCACTCATTTCCCCCCTTTTTTCTATCAAGATCAACAATCTGGTGGCATGCCACCGGCGAAACATTGCATAAAAAAAGAGTGACTTCAACTTACAATTTGATAGAAGAGTTTAAAGCACTCATGTACATGACATGCATCATGAAGTCAACGCTCAGCGTCATACGAGTATTACCCAAGATATACAGCAAAGAATGCAAAAGACCCAATTGAAGAACCAAATCGCAGGAAACTATACGAGCTAGAACAACATTTTTTGATCATGAACTTCGTGACGACTGTTTGAAACGAATGACAATGATAGTAACATTGTCTGTTGTATGATGAGAAAGAGCGTGCTTCAAGAGCTTGGTACTCGCTTCCTGGGCATCTTGGATTTCACGAATAAGCTCGACAGATTGTTGATCACTGATGACATCCCAAAGCTGGAGAAATGAACAAATCAGCCGTAGGGTCACAGCGGTTGGAAGGGACATACACCATCACAAGCCAAAATCAAGAACTCATCCTCATCACAAAGTTCTGTTTCAGTAGTGTAAGGTGCACCAACAACAAACTCCTTCATTGATGAATCACCCAAACTCCTCGTCACAGCTAACACACCATTTACTCGCCCGCTCAAGACAATGCCTCCGGCATCAGTTATTCGTTTCGCTTCTTGTCGATCTGAACCTTTGTGGTCATAAGTTAAACGCACAGCCTTTCCACGACGACAAAGTACACCACGAGCATCACCAGCATTGGCACAATACAAAACGCGCCTCGAGTTCGATGGGGGAATAATAATGGTGATCTCCTCGGAAGATATCTTGCGTGCAGCTTTTGGAGAGGACGATCGAGTTGGAGATGCCTGGTTAGATGGACTGCCACCAATGCTTTTGAGAACATTGTGATTTTGGTTTTGGTCCGACTTTAATTTGAGATCCCTTCGATCTTTGAGTTCACCATTAACTGGAAGACTGCCTCCGCTGTCGTTCTTATAGGAAACAGTTATGTCATTCCCAGAGGTTGTCGGACCGGGAGCCTGGGAAGCTGACAGGTCATTGATGAATGACTGATGTCCGTCAGCGTCTTCAACACGAAGAAACGCGGTGACAGCAGTACACCCCGAGTGAATTCTACCACCAGACTCTTCGCACATACGTGATAAGTTGGCATCGACATTATGAAAAGTAGTGTTGAGAATTTCAGGAATAGGGTTATCTGATGCTTTATGCAGGGCACTTAATAGGTACTGGAAAAAAATCAGCTTAATATGATTGCATCCTGAATGCCTCATTACCTACTTGATGAAAATATCGTCCACACCATTCGGCAGCATGTTTTCCAGCATGACCATCAAAAATAGCAAAAAATCCTTGACCCCGAATGGAGTCAAAGTCAACTACAAACGAGTGCGCATCTTCCATCGTCCGCCTGCTTCCTTTGTCATCCGCTACACCGAGTGAGAAAGTAGGGTGATTGGTAGAAGTGCGGTTCAGGATCTGAATACAAAGTTAGGACAAATCGACCGGCAAAAGAAAAACATACACCATATGTCTCAAGATCTGCCGTAGTAATGGATGTCGAGCGCGCATTTAAGGAATCTGAAGACGACATGGAGCTTGATAACGATGCTTTGACTAGAGTACAGACTAAACAGTGATTATGTAATAACTTAGGTAATCCCTTAAATAAGAGCTTCTAGTGATTGATGCCTTGACTCGATAACCTGTGCATGTCTCAGCAAGCAGCCAAACCTTCGCTCCAAGGGGTCAGAATTAAAGCAAGAAAAGGCGCAGTCAAAGCCCAAGCAAAGCACGAACCGTCTAGTATGTTATTACGAATTCTTGTTCCACTACTGACTTGCGCAGTCTTCAGGGATCAACTCTACAAACACCTCGAAACAGTCCAGGAGGGAGATTTTGAATCCTACGCAACAAAACTTGTTCAGGCAGGATCTACTCTTGAATTTCTTAAATATGCCGATGCGCTTTTCGAGATCATCCTTGTTGGCGGTCTTCTCCAACCGGGAGGTAACTACATCGATGACGGCGCCCAGGTATCCCCCTTCACCATTTTCAACGCCAAAGAACCCGCACAAGTCGATGAGATAAAGAGTTATATTGATGTTCTCAATAAGCTCATCCGCAGGTTCGCAGTTCGGCTTGCGCCTTCAGACATCTCGGCACTCATGGCCGCTCGCTAGATATAAATATCTCCAAAGGCCTCTCGAATCCTCGTCTCTGCCTACCCTCTTACAATACGTACATCGCTGGACAATCGCGCAAACAGAGAAACTTGCCATCGCTGTCGGATTACTAATTTCTCAGGGACTCGCTTCCGCTGGCTGTCTTCTCAGTCTCAATAAGGACCATCTCGTGAAGAATGGCATGTAGTTTCTCATGAATGCGCGAATCTCTAACTCATTTTCTTCTGTCGATAGATGTATCTGTCAATGTCATCACCCTTATCTTCCGTGCCTACTTAACTGACCAGTCAATGGATCATCTTTCCGCTACCCTCAAGCGCGGGGGCGTCAAAGATTTGCTTGCTTTCTTCCCTCCACATAAACGTGAAAACAAGATACTTGAGGAACATTTTAAGGTGGTCGGACTTCCCCAGGTCGGCGAATGGTGGTCCAAGAAACAAAATGCTATCTTGAAAGATGAACTTGTCAAGGAATTGACGGAATTTGTGCAACGTGAGGAACCTGCAGAGACTATTGTCACAGCCATAAGGACCCGGCAGGACGAGAATCCTATCCCTGAAGCGGACCTTATTCAGTGTATCTGGCAAGGGTGTATGTCGAACGTTGATTGGAGTGCACGTCCCGACCAGATCGAGGGTCTCGCATTACGGGAAGTTGGGGTGCATTTTCATCAGCCCATCTATCAGAATGACAGTATACCTGACGTGATCCATCATACAGAAATATGCACCCATCCTGGAACCCTTCTGCAGTGGTGCCAAAACTCAGGTCACCCTCATTAACACCGCCCAATTGTATTGCTACGAAGACACTCGGATTATCAAAACATTTCCACAAATATTGAAGGTAAAGTTTTTCCCTTTGGTTTGATCCTCAGCTGTACCTGACGGAATTTACAAGGTTCTCTACAACAAAGACTGTGTCAGTGACCAAGCAATCATCTATTGGCACCAGAAAGGTTCCAAGCCACAGGGCCGTCAACATTTCCTCAAGAGTACCGAAACACTTGTCAAGGTATAATTCAGTCCAGTCATCATAGTGGCATAGGAAAAGCTGATATTGATGCACGAAAAGTTCTTACAAGAAAACGATAGTGACGAGGAAGAAGAGTAGATAGCATGCTTTCAGGATGACAGCCACTGATGAGTGTCGCCTACTTGAGTTTCTATCATTGGATCTTCGTGTTAGCGTTTTCTGATGACCGGGCTGGAATTTCACTATGCAAGTCTTCACCACGCTTCAGGCATGATTGGAAAGTCGCCTGTCCATCCATTTGTGCCACTCATTTGCAAAAAGATACCATCGGATCCGTTAACAGGCAGCCCAAGATCCGTTAGACTCTGAGGCTTCAAATCAAAATGACAATACAACCTTCCTGCAACCAACACCTACCTGCTCCTGCAACCAAACAGGTATAGCAGCTGGGCTAACTATGCCACGATCTGCAGGCCATACAAATCCCAGCTCCTCCATCGTGATAGGTTGTGGCATTGTGGGATCAGCGAATGAAGGCGAGACTAGCATGTTTTCAAAAAATGCTGGAGGCGGGATACTTGGTGCAGGGATACCTATACCCATCCCGACCTTGCGACGTAGATTAGCCAGCATGATTCGAAGGGTCAAGGCATATCTCTCGGCGGCGACATCAGACAACAATTGAGCGAGTTGCTCAACTTGCGCAGTAATCGCACCTAGATCAAGTTCTGTTGGGAATAAATTTGCCATTTTGAGTAGAAAGAGACCGGAAAATGCGGCTGTTACTAGGCTGTCGTGTACAGCATAACGGAGTGCGGCGCTGTGCACGGATGGCGCGTTCGATAGGAATAAGTAAGCCAATAAAGTTTCTCGAGATGGCATTGCTCACCGATATTCCGAAGAATTGAGGAAGATCGCAAGACAATTTGAGGCGGCATCTTTGGCCTGAAAAGCTAATTCACGTTGTTCAAAAGGCATTTTGTCCCATGCTACACCACGAAGAGCAACACAGACGACCCAGAGTTTTGCATAATGAAGTTCTCCCGCCAGTATCTTGCGAAGCAAAGAATCTTGATCCATGGTGCGGCCTGGTTCCGTGGTGTTCAATAGTCGTAAAGCAAATAAAACTCGAAATCTCACGGTGGAGCTCATCATGTTCAGACCACCAACTTTCGAGCGCGACAAATGCGCGCCGAATGAATGACAATGTATTGTGGTTGACCTGGCCATTCAAGGGAACAAGCGTCTCGTAGATCTGGGCTGCAATGCAAGATAAATTAGGGACTTGTCTCAGACCAACCGAATGACACACTTTTTTGGGCGATAAGATCTACCAAAGCAATCAGCCTCACGTCGGTTGGAGAGGCCATTGGATGATTGAGTAAAATGCGTGAGTGCTTAATGGGGTTTTCATCTCGTAACACAATGGGTCGACCCGTTCCAAGGCTCATTCTATTTGCAACAAGATCAATTCAATCTGTGAGCAGGGACTACGTAACTTACTGATGGTCGAACCAATAGAGACAACACCAGACGCGGGCCGAGACGACTTAACCAAATTAATGTTCTAGTCCCAGTATGAAGCCATTGACTTACCAAGGTTTCGCTCTTCCTCTTCGGATCGTTTCTTCCCGTTATCCTCGGCTAACTTCTCCAGCGCTCGATGGAGCCCGAGGTCGAGAGCCATTCGCAGAGCATGGCCACTAGGCAACCACCCATTTGTGCTCCAAGCAGCCAACAACAGCATACCTATCGTGCAAAACGTCAGCGATATTGCAGAAAAGGAATTTTAATTTCACCTTGAGCCGCTTCTTTTCTTACTACCGGGCCGAACAAGGTAGACCGGGCAATGCCCTGCGCTTCTTCTAGGCATTTGTAAAAGGATTGACTGAGTGGCCCGTTCCCGCTCCGGATTTTACCTGCTACGGCAAGGATCGCGTCGAATGTCCATGGACTTCGTTCCATTAGGCTTTCATAGGTATCATATACCGGATCAAACAACGGGATGAATAGATGGCATCCGGCAAAAAAGCTATTGAAGGTGACTAATAAGCCTCTAACCTTGCACCATTCACAAAAGCCATTTACATATTAAAGAGTTCGCGCGCTTCAGAATCGGTTACGAGACCCTAGCATTCCTTGTTCGTTAGTTATATAGTTCGTAGCCTAATTTGGGGCTCACTTTCTCTACCACATGTGGGAAAGCATTCCTCGGAATCGGTTCCGCCCTTTTGCGTTTCTTGACTCTGGGAAATTGTCTATCATCAAAAGATTTACAAGATATGTGTCAATACCTAGATGTATCCACTGAGGGCGCTGCAGCCGCTTCTGCAGCTGCATTGGCAAGCCCTTGCAATGCCTCAATAGGAGCATTCAAACTTGAACGCGGTAGAGTATCCTCCGATTCATCATCGGTGGAAGGTGCCGTGCTTGGGATGATGCCATACGAAGCATATTTATGTGGCTGATCGACCAATAAGGAAATATATTAGGAAAGTAAGCAGAAGTATGCAGAAGTTCTAGGGACTGTGTCTGACCGGAGGTGCAAAACCCGGCAAAGGAGGAAAAGAGTTTGTCCTATCACTAGAACCTGAACAACACCACTCATTATTTGATCTGACATGAGAAGATAGGCCTAGTTGAAATCACCTGGTACTGGTTGAGAATACATTGGTGCAGTGGGTTGCTGAGATACTGGTAAGGTTCCATTTGCTTGCTGCGTCTGGATCGCGGAGAGGATACGATCTAGAGAAGACTGCATTCCAATCATTTGACTTTGCATCATCTAATAAAGTTCTTATCAGTTTCCACTAATCCTGATTTGCGAAGCACCTACCAAATACTGGCCCTCCAGCCGGGAGAGGCGTCTAAAGTGTTTGAATGAAGACATGAGAAAAAAACACAGGATAAAACTTACTCAACGCTTGCATTGGACAACGCTTGAACATTTTTCTTTTCGGGTTTTTCAAATATACAAGGGATCCCACTAGCCTGACATCGTCGGCAGGGCGCCTGGAACATGAGCGCCGGGCCGGGGCGGGGGATGCGGGCCACAGTGAGCAAAAAGCGGAACGGCTGATCAGAAATTCGGATACGCCACCTCTCCTTCACATCGGTTCTTGCCCCTCCTACAGTTGGTACAAGCCCGAGCTCCCCTCTTCGGGATATGGCTCGACGTTTGCGATTGTTGCTGGGCTGAGCCCTCTGTCATCATGCTCGTGTCGATGCCTCCTATACGCCGTCTTTTCGTTGCTGTTTCTGATCCGTTGGAAATTGTAGGGCTAAGTGACATGAAGGCAGGTGTGCTCAGAACGCAACTAGAGCAATAATCTGGAACGCCTCGACAAAGACGTCCGGAACCGGCCTTTACCACTCCGGCACGTGGCCTCACTGTCACTTGATCAATTTCCTCAGCAGTACCTTCATTTTAACCGTGGCTTCAATCTGCCCCAGTTCAAGCCCTGAAGGTTTCCGCTGCAGCTTCCGTCCCCGATTGCAATCAGACACACTCTGTGCAGAGCACTGTATGCGTATAATCTCAACTAGCTGAGGTCTCACACTCTGTCAAACCATGGTTATAGCGTTTGATTGGCAACCTGTGTACACATTTCCTCTTCCAACTGGAGAAACATCGGCTTATTATAGTGTCATTATACTAGTAAACGTCTTCGTAGTCCTCTGGAACTCCCAAATGGCGCCGTACATCTTCGGGATCGACGCCTCGCTCACGACAGAAGTGAGTCAAGAGGATGCCATAGTTGTCTAGTCGTGATTGTCAGCATGCTATTATCGTGAATACGGTTGCGATACCAGTCCATCTCAGAGTTGCTTCTTTCGCCAGAATGACCGACCTCTTGGTCTCTTCGAATTTAGCAGGATCAGCGTCTCCATAACTCTCGAGCTCTCGATTGAGCTGGACTAGTTTTTCGCGTGATTTATTGTAGTCCTCAAGGACATGTGAATGCGCCACCTGTTTCATTGTCCAGTGCATGAGGAGGAAAACATGCATATATTTGCCCACCGACTCTTTCCGGAGTGCTTGCTCCGCTGTGATACTTGCTTTGATGTCCTCGAGCTGGTTTTTGGCATTGACCAAGACATCTCTGGCTTTGCTTAGGCGTGCTTGGACCTAGGCGTTGTTAGACAGATTGACAATACGCGGTAATGATATGCCCACATTCGCCCCCTTTTGCGACGGAAAGCTCCAAAAGACTAAGAAAGCAGTTAGTCCGCGCGAGATCGAGTAGCCGATTGCGTACAATTCGAGGAGCCAATCTTATCGCCTTGTACAAGTCCGTCATCGACCAACGATTGTAAAACATCCTTGACAGATTGTGAGACTACGGGATATCATTCGCTCAACAGCGTACTGCTTTCAAGTGCAGAAGCTCACTCACCAATCCCTTTCAATTTTGGGCCAAGTTTTTCCAGTTCCTTCAGCTTCGACGCTGTAAGTGGGATGCATGGCACAATTCAGCCCAAAGACCTGCCTGGTAAAAGTCTCGCTTGGATGGTTGGTTGGTTAACTCAAGTCCGATGGCAGCCTCGAATTTATCTCTACTTACTGATTCATGAAAGATTTCCAGAAGTTTGACTCTTTTCTCCTCTGCGGAAAGGCCTCTCGGTGCCTCCAGCAATATTTCCTAAGTCTTGTCTCCATCAGAACTTCAGTACGTACTCACCATAGGATTGAGGTACAAAGGCTGACGTAATACTATCTAAATCTTAATGGGGCCAATGTTCGTATGGCACTCGCATTTGCCTAAGTAAATGACACAATATGCTCAATTTCAATACTACGGTGCTTCAGAAAATCACGATCTGACTGGACATGTTCCATCTCAGCTCACTGAGGAACACTGCCAATTCATCAAATTAGATAACGTTATCTCTATTGAGCTCATGAAAATCCTCACCCTTCGCCGATCGTTCCATTGAACTTGGCCCGCATATACAGACTAGCTTATTGTTTCCAGGTGCTGGAAGGTGTTTCTCCAGCATTTCCCTCGTGATGTGTCCAACAGATTGCGCCCAGTTTTCAGGTAATGGCTTTCCTGTCAAGCTCATGTGCAAGTTGAACCTCCCTTGGTGCTCAGCAGCCAACCGTTCGAGCTCTTGTCTACAGAGGATATCCTCGAAATGCCGGTTAACATCAATTACCCAAACTTTGGTTTCACCGTCCAAAGGGTCGGTCAAAATCGCCCGCAAAACTTGGAGGATAGGCGTGATTCCGCTCCCTCCACAAACGAGCCCGATCTCTCCGATATGCCTCTTTTCTCCATGAATTGATGCCAGCCCCTCTCCTTCCCAGAGGAAGTGCCCTATTGGGCCTTTGACCTCGACGGTATCTCCAACAGCGAGTTCGGAGAACCCCAGGGTCATGCGACCTCCAAGTGGAAAGGCAGTTGTCGGGTAGTAGATTCTAATCACAGGTCAACTCATTTTTATATATGGTGAAGACACTCACTTGATTAACATATCAATAAACCCTCTATCATCTCGCGTCGAGAGGGGAGTGTATGCTCTTTGTACTAGATCACCCTCTGGTACCTGTACACCGGCCATATCTACCACTTTTCTACGCAAGCGGATATAAACGTGCTGCCCAAAGGGCAGTCCGAGCTTTTGATCCTTGTTTTCCAAGGTGAATCGATACATCTTTGCATCCTTTGAAACTTCCATTATGTTGGCAAGGATAACCTTCTTCCATTTCTTGTGGTTTAGGAAAGTCCTGATTGCAGTCTCATTTTCAGGTTCGTTCCCTGGTTTTAGATCAACGTCTTCGTCGAGGGTGCCTATATGGAAGCCCGCTAGCTGTCTCTTGGCATCCGAACTGTGGATAGCCATGAAGTCTTCCGTCGCGTCTTCCCCTGCAACGATTTCGATCGACTGTGCACCACCTGGATGGTCATTGAAGAAACCCTTGCCTTGATATACCTGCAATCACATTTATATAGTTCATTCCACTTAAGACGTATGTCTTACCTCTCCTTTGACGATGAACCAAGCTTCCTTTTTAGCCCGCGCAGACTGGAGCTCTCTGACACTAATCTTGCGATTGATGCCTGGCTTGGTCATTTGGACCTCAGAGGCTCGTGTTTCTAGCTTCTTAACGAATCCAGAAGGTGGATTCGTTGAAAAATCGGGTTTGGATGGGTCTAGTCCCTCGTTCTTCAGCCTCTGCATCCAACCACCCTGTTGCGTGCCAGCCACTTTTGACGGTGATCAAATGCATCAGGCTTTGACAAGAAAGAGACTTACTTGTGGGATGCTCAAAACGAACTTTCCCGTTATCTAGGCGGTGGACACACACTCTAAACCACCTTCAAAATGTTTTCCATAAGTCAGGTCCATTGAGATAGCTGGTTGGGATATGTACCAATTATTCATCATTCCCGTCGCATTCCAATACATATCTCGTGGCTGGAGCGCCAAAGATTCATCCATACAGCGAACCATAATCGCGCGAGTCGTCTTGATACTCGATATAGGCATCTCGAATGACCAAAAGCACCAGCAGAAACAGGTGTCAGAATTGGTCAAGTCTAAGTCCCCATACACAGTGTCAGAGTAGGCGATGGCTCGAAAACAGTCCTCCGGGTAGGTGATATGGGCCAGACTCCACGTTTCACCGTCATTAGAGGATATTTCAACCCGCGTTACTCGCCGTCCACCACCTGCGTATGCATATCCCTCGATCTTGTATGTACTATCTAATCCCAGGGATGAAGCATCCAAGACTTCGTCATGATATGGTCTCGCGATAGCACTGTTCACATTGAGATCGCGAATGATATACCTATCAACAACAATCAGACTTCACAATTTTCTTCACCATAAGATTAATCTAACCTTGGATCATACCACCATGGATTCTCTGCCCGCGCTTGGTCTGCATCTATGGGCATTGGTAGCACCTTGTTGTCACGGAAATGGAGATGATGCTGGCTCTCTTTCTCGGACAGCTCAATCCTTGAGAGCCATTTGACTGATCTTCCACCAATTTGTGAAGGGACGACAAGGCGAAGGGGAAAACCGTGGTCTGGTTCAAGTCTTGATTTATGTTGTCAGCTGTTCGGTAAGCAAAACCATAAACTTAAACTCATACGGTAGACCATTCATGCCCCAGGCCAGCATCATGCCTTTACGCCTATCTCGGGCCCAACTAAGCAACTGGCTATTTAAGGAGAATAGATGAACTTCCGGGAAGAAAACACATGAAACGACATACCTGGTACCGTAGGGACCGTTGGGAAGATCATCACTCCCTTCAAAGATGACATGCTTAGCTCCCCTTTGAGGAAGAATGTACTCCAGGACGTCGGCCAGGTAGACACCCGTAAAGAGCGCTGTAGAGATACCAGCTGCTCCCCAAGAGAATCCCAATGATTTCCGAACAACGTTTTGTTCTTTGCGTCTGTTGCCAGCACACACTAACGTCACTGGTATCGTAACCACCCTAAATTTTGTACAAAGGTCCCCCAATGTAAATGTCCCAGGCCTTGAACACAACCTACGAGGAGATAGAACAATTAGTTTGAATGTCAGCACCAGATCTTCCCGATAGACTCACCCGTGGATTTTTAGCTTCCAGTCATTTGCCATCTGCTGGTCTATCTCTGGGACAGCACCGTGATTACGGACGAAGAACAGACTACTTGGCGTGATAAAACCTTGATCAAATAGATCTCGAAGCTTGGCCTCTGCGTTGAATGGGTGCCTTCCTGTCAAGCGAATCATTCTTTCATCTCGTGGTATCCAAGCGTCAGGTGTCTCGCTACGCAGTGTGAACACAACATCTGATAATTATCCGAAATTGAGAGCATCTTACGTGTCTAGGGGACGGGTGTTTTCGCATCCTATTTCTTGGGGTATATACGGGAAACCCAAGCTCGATGGGAGCTGGCGTGCTTTCAGACGTGCTTCCCTATACTTGGGCTCTCTCCTCACAAGTGACGGGGGATAAAATGGGCTAGGCAGCTGAACAAAATTTCCAGTGGCCAAGTCCATTTCTCTTTCTGAGGGTGAGGTAATTGAAGAATTGGGTGAGTTAGGGGAGCTGAAACTATGGAGCGTTGATAGCTCATCTGAAGATAAGGTGAACCTATCAGGATCTGGAAGTAGGTCGTCTGCTAGTGTCAAATGCATTGAATTCATGAACGTAATGAAAAAAACTTCTACCAACCAACGTATGGCAGCGTTGTGGCCATGTCGAACAAATTTCTTTGTGGTTGTGCTCTTGTCAGTATCAATGGACGACGCCCATATCTAATGATACTACCTCTTTCCACCAATGAATGCAGGGCGATAAGCTGTATCAAAAATGGATGAGAAGTACCGATATCACTGGATGTGAAGTTTGAGGTTCTTGTCGCATTCAAACTATTCTATTTTTGGAAATATAAATTTGTCTATCACACTATCGTAACAATAAGAAAATAGTACACATATTCTGAGACTTGGAACTATCTATAGCTCAGGAACGCGAATCGCTAATAATAGGATATTGATAACGATACACATGATCCCCGTAATCCAAAATCCCTTGCCTGCCTCTGCCTGGAATCTGAAGACAAGAGCGAAAATGATTCCTCCCAGGTTCCCACAGGAGCCAACAAGGCCTGACATCAAGCCCTATTTGTAGAGATCAAAATCAGAATTTGGTGCATGGGTTAGACAAGACTTACATTATTAGAGGCGTTGCAATGGGGGACCAGAGCAAAGTTGGCGCCATTTCCAAGTTCGGAAAATATGGCCGAAATACAAAAGATCCCGATGAAAATTGGCACTAAAAATAAACACTGTATTAGTAATTCTACTGTCAAGGATTCTGCAGCACACACGTTGTACGCTGCTATTTTGTTGCAGATAGAAGCCTCCTGCAATAAGGGAGATCCCCATTGCTAAACCACAAGAAAGCATCCAGATCTTTTTCCCCTTCGAGCCGAAAGACCGGTAGAGAACATCTCCAAAATAACCACCAAGTGGACGCATTACAAAGTTCATGAAACCACTTTCAAGGTAAAGGAAATCCAGAAACATGACATAAGGGCACAGAAAATATGAGCTCACAAAATAGATGTGTAATATCCTGCAGTCGTTTGCGTAAATCCCGGTAGACTTTTGCTGTAGAGAGCAAAGAGTACATCTGCCATTTTGCTGTCGATCGTCAGTTCAACACCAAAGGTCGTAAGATAAGCCAGAGTCGGAAGCCAAGTCAGCGGACTGAATATGATCTCAGCCATCACGTTCAAGTTGAGGGAATTGTTGGTAGCGACATCAACTGAGAGGAACGGAGGGTTCGTGACCTCCTCTTCCACAGGGTGAATAATGATAGCCGCATCTCTGGGTACTTTGGCAAATTTTTCTGAGTCACAAACCGATTTGTCATTGGTGCTCTGTATCTCAGTAAAACTGGAGGCAGCAGTATTGTGGCGATCCGACCATTTTCCAGCTGGGTGATCTTGGCCAAATATCAGAACCAACATTGCGACACTTAAAAGGACTGGAACGCTGCAGACCATTCACAAGTAAGTCAATGTCCGCAAGCGATTGAAAACGCCAACGCACGGGACGATGACAAAAGCCACACGCCATGCAACATGAACAGGAAGATCGTAGGTGTTTGTAAGTCTTTGAAATAACGAGGACATGATAACAAAAGTAGCCCCCCCACTGTAAAGTCAGTTATGTCTTTTCGAGAAATTCAAAATCGTCGTGCTTACCCCATGTTACCTAGAAGTGAATCAATCAGGTCGTGCTCGAAAAAAAGGATATAACTTACCCCATCCCCCCACCAGAGCATTGGCAACACCCACACAATTTTTGTCGAAAAAGGCGGAAGTCCACGCCTGACAGGGTACAAAACATGCACCCAAGATCCCAATGAAGAATCGCAGGGCGTAAAGAGTCTCTACGCTGTGGGCAGTACCAGCAAGTCCAGAAGGGATGATGCCAAGAATCAATATGATTGCCATGACCTTTCTTGGTCCCCATTGGTCAACCAGAGGCCCCACAAAAGCTCGGACGGCAAGGGTAGCGGCCAATGCAATAATATTAGAGTTATTGACTTGACTATTGGTGAGCGCAAGATCGGACATGATGGCATCTGGGATGAGCGGGGGAAATGCAAACCAAGACAGAAATGCAACGAAGAATCCAACTGCGTGGTTACCAAAAGAGACATACGTGCTTTGCCTTAGTTCGATTCTTCAAGACTAGAATACGGGGGGATGAACTTACGCCAACTGAGATGAAATACTCTTGCATATGGGTCTCTGAGGTTAAACAAAGGTATAGTGTGGCTTTTCAAGTTAGCAGGGTTTACAATAGCAGGTTCCCAGAGATGCGACCACTTGAAAGGAGGAGCATTCAAAGACCTAAGGTGCTCAATCATAGCCAGGGGATTACAAAAATCTACTTCGTTGAAATAATTGAATGTAGTTGTATTTATGTTATCCTCCTATCAAAAAGATATTGATCATGAGATCAAAATAGAGCAACCATTTGCACTCGATAAAGCGGCTTTGGCGTTCTTCGGAGATAATAATCTGGTGCAAATTTTATCGCAGTCAGACAAACTTAGACAAGCGTGGATAAGCGATACTTGGGTACCATAAAGGGAAGATGACGCGCAAACAAGATAAGGCCGCAGGAATCTTCGACAGATAAGGTTTAGATTGCAGGTAATTTTCATTAACAGCCCTGATATGAGAGCCTGTGAGATAAAGCAGCGAGCTCGATCGCATTAGGCCGAGATAACGATATTAAGATGGTTGCCCGAGATTTGATTTATTTGTAGCTGAAACACAGTATTTTCCGCACTCATGGATAACGGAGCGATAGCCAAGGGAGTTTAATTCCGCAGCCGTCCAATCTTTTTTCATCTGGTTCGCATGTCGCATGCATGGAAGCAGAAGCGGGGATATAGGATGATACTTGAAGTAGCAACACATTGAGGGGTTGGCTATCATACGCAGTCAACAGGCTGTATCTGGGTCATGAAGTCCCAGGATATGAGGGGCAGACGGAGCATTCAGTACATTGTGACTGTGACTGCGTGGTTAGTGGAATTCCCATGCAGTTGTATTCGTAGTCACGTTGCGGCACACACACGGGCGTGACGCTCAACTTATCGCACCAACCCCTGTTCTTTAAAATATCAACTTATCTTTAGTAGTCCGCTTCGCATGGGCGTTATCTTTGGATTAATATTGTGAAGCACTAGGTTTAAGATGCGCTCTCAAGCAGCAGGCTCGTCTGATTGGACTACTTGATCAAGAACTTATCCTCATAGTGTGGCTTGTATTGTGCAACAACTTCTCCTTGTCATCTACTGGACCGAATTCGTGAGCTCAAACACCCAAATGGAATCAGCTTCTGTCTTTTTCGATGGATCTGATCTTGGAAAACCGCTTGCCTCAGCTAGGTGTATGGATTTTCCTCAAGGAAGGGAGATTATATTTGTGTGTGAGCACAAGAGTTATTCTTTTTTGAAGGTGCTGGGCCTAACTCAAAATAGGCGGTTTAGGAATGGTTGGAATAGGTTTGGAATATTATCATCGATAATAAACTCGGGACTCCCGCTTACATTAATGGCCAGCGTTCATTGAGAAGCTTCTTAGTCTCGACGAGAAACAGAAATATTTCATCCTGACCTGTGGAGAAGAGATGCATTTTGCTTATAACCGCGTTGGGTTTGCTACTTACTTGCATGATCAATTCTGGATCTCATATTACCTAGATTGACAGAATACTTTGAGCATCGCAATGTACATTCCTACATTCAGCACTTGAGCTTTACCTAACGGGTATTATTGCAGATTGAAAATTTATATCTAAACCCGCCTTCTTGGTATGCGGAACAGCAACCAGATCGATTTCGTTATCATCTCTCAGAGACTGTTACGTCTCTTTCTCCCGAGCAACATCTGGTGTACACGAGCAAGGATAGGTCATTTCGATACAATAAGTGTGTTATCGCAACAGGTTCGACTGCTACCCTCCCGCCGTACACTTCCCTGAATAGGGTCGCGAAGACACGGGGGATATTCTTGTATCGGAACATTTCAGATCTCGATTCTATCATTGCGTATGCGGAAAGAGATGATGTCAAGCATGCCGTCGTTGTTGGAGGCGGCTTGCTTGGTTTAGAGGCTGCAAAAGCCCTGCATGATCTCGAGACGTGGGTTTCCCAGATTTCAGCTTTGGCAAATCAGGAGTCACTCTTCTTTTAGAATATCTCATGTGAGTATTGTGAATCGCCAGGCTTACCCGCTTTCACGTCAACTCGATGGTGATGCGGGTGAAATGGTCCTCAACAAGATCGAAGCTTTGGGGGTTCGAGTCCTCACAAATTGTTCCCCTTCGGAAGAACTCACTCGCGCCGCTGGGGATGGCTCTTGCTATCAGATTTTCACTGGTCTCAGGCTACAAGACGGATCTATTCACGACGCTGATATGGTAATTTATGCCATAGGAATACAGCCACGAGATGAAATTGCCAGAGACTGTGGTATTAAATGTCATCCCAGGGGAGGAATTATTGTTGGCAGTGATCTCCAAACTTCCGCTCCAGACGTCTATGCTATCGGGGAATGTGCAAACTGGAAGGGCCACTACTATGGGCTGATTGCTCCCGGAGGTAAGGTTTGCGTCAATCCATTCATATTTCTAGTACCTCATCTGAATGTAGTTGAGATGGCGGATATCCTATCGTTCAATCTGACGCAAACAGAATCCCATGCGCCAAGGGTAATGAATGCACCCGACATGAGCACCAAGCTTAAGTGATTAGTTTTCTTTGTTTTCTCAACTGAGGTCTCAGCTAAGATTCCTGCGGCAGACTCATGGGAGTTGATGTTGCTTCCTTTGGTGATTATTTCGCCGATAGGCGACACTCCGTGAAGGCCCAGCTGGCAACGGAGTTACTTAGACCAAAGGATCAAATCAAAAGTCATACAATTTCCCGGATGTCCAAAGATATAACCTCAGGCGATAAGACTCCTGATTCAACTCAGCTACCCTCGGTATCGTCTACTCCCAAGAGACTAGGAGTATGCAAAACCGATGAGTCCATCAAATGCCTGATCTACAATGATCCATTTAGCTCTACCTACAAGAAATATATCTTCACTGCAGACGGGAGGTATCTTCTTGGGGGAATGATGATCGGGGACGTGAATGATTTTGTGAAGCTCGTTGCCATTGTTAAGAAAAAAGTGTGCTTTATCCTGTCTAACATACGTGGAATACACGTTGATATGGTCGTTTTACTTTCTAGAAACCTTTGGACGTCCCTCCTTCTCAATTCATCATTGGAGCCAAAAGAGAGGCAGAGGGGGATGATCTTGATGATGATGCACAAGTTTGTAGTTGTCATGTGCGTTTTTGAAGCCATGCCTTTGCATTTTCCGGGTTTTCCAAAATTTGTTTAGAACGTTCTCAAACTTGACATCGTCAAATGCATTCAATCCGGTGACAACATCACTGTCAGCGACCTCAAACAGAAAACCAAGGCCGGTACTGGGTGTGGTGGTTGTATGCCACTGGTCGGTTTTTCCCCTTGATCCCAGTCTGCACTAACATTGTTTCAGATAACAGCTTTGTTCAATGCTGAGATGAAGAAGGCCGGCCATACGTTGAATAATCATTTATGTACTCATTTTGCAATGTCCCGCGCGGATCTATTCAGCATCATAAAAGTCAAGAGGCTGCGTAACTTCAATGAGGTAATTCGCGAGGCCGGTGCCATCAAGGACGCTATCGGCTGTGAAATATGCAAACCCGCTGTTGGTAGTATCCTGTCGAGCTTGTACGTGCAAAAAAAGTCTGCCTCATTACAGCGACCTATTTACTCGTTCATTAGGTACAATGAGCACATTATGAAAGTAGAGCATCGCCAGAATCAGGACACAAACGACCGGTTCTTAGCGAACATTCAACGTGATGGCACTTTCAGTGTTGTTCCCAGGATAGCAGCAGGAGAGATTACCCCTGAAGGGCTCATCGCCATCGGTCAAGTAGCCAAGAAGTACAATCTATACACCAAGGTGGGCGATAGGCTGGGGTTACATCCCTACGTCCACTGATCGTCAGACCAGATAACTGGGGGTCAGCGTATTGATATGTTTGGTGCAATGAAAGATGATTTGCCAGAAATTTGGGAGGCCCTGAACAATGCCGGATTTGAAAGTGGCCATGCATATGGCAAGAGTCTACGAACTGTCAAGTCTTGTGTTGGTACTACTTGTACGTAATTTTATCATTTCTTTCTCGAATTCTCGTTATCGTGATGCACTGTAGGGTGTCGTTATGGGGTTGGTGACTCTGTGGGCCTGGCTATCCAACTAGAAAATCGGTATCGCGGTGTGCGAAGCCCTCATAAATTTAAAGGTGGTGTATCAGGGTGCGTAAGAGAGTGTGCCGAGGCCCAAGGAAAAGACTTCGGACTCATTGCGACTGATAAAGGCTGGAATAGTGTGTCTTCTTCAGTCTTTATCCCTCTCTTCTAAATGCTTTTGTAGTATTTGTCGGTGGCAATGGAGGTGCCAACCCTGTGAGGCGTTTCTTTTCGTGTCTTTTCTTATCGCGCTTAGTGATTCACCAGCGACACGCTGAGCTTCTGGCAAAGGACGTTCCTCCTTCTAAGGTTGTCAGGGTCATTGACCGGTTCCTCGCCTACTACATCATGACCGCTGACCGGTTACAACGTACTGCACGCTGGATTGAGAACATGGACGGTGGTATTGAGGTAAGCAGGTGCCAAGGTATTTTGGATAACCGTGTTCTAAAGGCCTCACCTAGAAACTACGTAAAGTCATTATAGAGGACCAGCTTGGAATATGTACTGAATTGGACGCAATTATGGATAATCTCATCAGTACATATGAAGACGAGTGGGCAACTGTCGTGAAAGGTTAATCGCTTTTGCCAGGACCATCAAAACCACATCTGATTATATGTTTCTCCAGATCCTGCCAGACGGCTGCAGTTCAAACAATTCGTGAATACCTCTGAACGTAGACAACAAACCGAACTGGTTGAAGAGCGCGGTCAGAAGCGACCTGCTGACTGGCCCAAGACATCCGCGTCCCTGAGATTCACGCCTGACCAATTCGTCACACCGAAGCATCAATGGACATGGCAGACCGTGGCAAAGAAAGAGGATATGATGCTGAACGACCAGGCCACTACTAGCGTAGCCGTCAAATACGGTGATACACAGCTGGCCGTTTACAATGTTCCCCGACGGGGGCTTTACGCAAGTCAGCAGATGTATGTTTCTTGTTCCTCTTTGAGTTTTCACCTTAACTTGTTGCACATGGCATAGGTGTCCCCATCGTCGCGCTTTCGTACTCGACCACGGTATAATCAGTGATACACCCAATGGTAATCTAGTGCGTCGTCCTAACTATCATACGTTAAGTTCACTTATTTTCTCTCAGTACATCTCCTGTCCACTGCATAAACGGAACTTCGCCTTGACAGACGGGACATGTTTGAATGCTTCCGATTATAGTATAATAACATTCGAGGCCCGTCAAACAGAATCTGGGGACGAGATTGAGCTCCTTTTGCCCCCAAAAGACGATATCAATACCGTTTTGGGGACAGAGAAATGGTTTACTCGGCAAGCAGAGTCAGAGGCACTTGGATTGAATACTGCAACGCAAGTTAGATTAGCCGATAGCACAGGACATTTTCACAGTCAGATGACTAGCTTGACCGGTTGTTCAGGCGTGGCATTGTGTAGTGATAAGAGACTGGAGTGGTAGTTGCAGCATGACTGAATCGCACACTATACGTACATGTGGGCCAGTCACCTTCCGATTTTAAATATCTTCATCATTCTCGTCCAGAATGAATCCAAAATTGGTTCCTTCTACCAGACTTGAACTTCAGCTAACAGCTGGTCGGCCAGCTACCTGATCTGTCAGGCCTCATAGGGACCGGTTTATCGACGATATACCAAAGATCTTCGTTCCATGTTTCGATTACTCGCCGGAAGCTATATTTAGCATCCAAACTAGAAAACTTTGTTCGTGAACAATGTAGTGTGATATGAAAAAAAAAGTGATACCTCGCCTCAAATTTGATAGTACCTGTAATTGAGCCGATCTTCACATCGAGAAAGACATTCTTGTCTTGATCAATGGGATGATGGGATGGATCAAAAAAAGAAAACCTACCAATGCAGCTGCCATTACAACTCGTTCACTTTCTTCAAACCTATCTACAAACATCTTATCCTCTTTTTTGTAAATAACTAATAGTCATAGTCCGTGCTGATCGGACCTATTGTCAATTTGCAATGTACAGTATTGTGGTTTAGTGTAGTTGTAAGGTGATGATGATGGTTCCTAGTGAGTATCTCTTTGTTCAATTGAAAGAATACAAAAGAGAAAAAGTTTTTGGGAGGTACATTGTGTCCTGAAAGGGTATCAAGAAAGGTGCGGTCCACACGGGTTTCAGGGAGCACCCCCCTCTTTCTAGCCGGAGCATATCGGAGTCACTCTTGGATTGTGCAGTTACATTTGACATGGAACCTTTTTGGATCAGAAATGAAATGTCGTTGGAACGAGTCAATGATGGGTCAAGAGCAGCCTAAAAATAAAGCGCGTGCAAATGGGGAGAGTGTGTAACCATGATTTTGATCGAATTTGCTGACTCAGTGACAGGCGGAGGAATATCAAAAGACAGGAAGATACATATATATATTCATGGGAAAAAAAGAGAAAGGTATAGAAGATGGACATGAGGAAGGTATAGACAGACATGAAGGATCATGATATGAAGAAGGATGTAAAAAAAATCAACGATGACCATGAAACCAACTATCACGAGGCACATTCAAGAAGAAAAAAAAACTCCTACCGAGAGAACCTCCAAAGAGCGTAAATCTACACGTAGGAGAGAAGGAAAGAAGAAAAACTAAAAAAACACAAAGATAATCAAAACTAACGGAAAAGATCCAAACGCTGATCATGTGAGGGATACCGGTATGCAACAAATTCCGAATCTTGCGACACCAGCTCCTCGAGAGCTCTTCTCGAATTAACAGACATTCTCGAGTTATACTGCCCAGGAACCGCTGTACTAAGACCACTGGCCCGCGAGTTGAACATGGCATTATTAACACACCACTCATCCTGACTACCATCCGGCATTGTAGGAAACAGATATGCAGACTTCTCACTTGAGAGATCTTGAGACTTGTTGTTTTTCTTACCCAAAAGATTGCTCAAACCAAATTTGCTCTTCCTCTTAGAGTCTTTCGACAATGGTTGTGATGAATGAGGTGATGATGGTAGAGCCTCTCGGATATTGTCGATACGAGCTAGTGATGCCCTTGAAGATCCAAACTCATCGTAACGGGGTACAGACGATTTCCGTGAATCAAATGAGATGGTGTTGCCATTAGCATAAATAGGCTGAGAGGACAAATCAGGCTTTAATGACAAACCACCAAACGATTGGCGGCGTGCGTCAAAGGAGCGGAACGGGGTGATAGGAGGTTGAAATTCATGGGCTGCGCCTGTACCTGAAGGAAGAAGCCGGTGGTCATATGTGAAGACTGTTCTGGGCCTGTCACCAGGAAGAGAAGTCGCTGGCTCTTCATTGGGAGGAATAGGGGGAAGAGATTTCTCCCGGTAAATTGGAACAACAACTTGCACCTGATGGGGACTAGGAGATGGTGAGCGGATCCCAGGTTGTCGTAGGTCAGATACGGATAAGTATGATTGGATACCCTTTGCATTTTCTGGGACCTTTGCAAGCCCATTCTCAAAGACATCCTCAGCATCATCGAACTGTCCATTTGATGCACCTCTGATATCGATAGCATCCAGCCCTGGCGCTGGAGGACGAGGGGAGACCGGGGAAGGAAGGGAACTGGAAGGTGCTGTCGGCGGTGACATCCCGGAAGAGGCATACCCAAATTTGGGACCTGTAGCAACTGAAGGACTGGAATTCTGCCGTGCCCCCGTCAAAGCCATGTCAGACGATCCACGATCTACGAGATAGGAGAGGGGTGGTGGTGGTGCTAGTGGCGTATCTTCGTCTGATTTGTCGCGAGTATGTTGGTCGTCCAGATTGAGGGTATCATCATTCTTCTGACCAGTCATTTTACGCCAAAGCTTGGTGAGACCTTTTGGTTTCTTGCTGTTTTCAGATTTAGACTTGCCCGTCGTAGATGCCGAAGCATCCAAAGAATGAGATTCCGCCGGTGGCCAGATCTGACTGCGACGGGGTGAATTGAGGTCAATTGGAGAACCAGATGTGTAACGGGATGCCTTGTGATTTTCTCGCTGGAGAGCGACACTATCAATGGATCAGTGATGCTGGTCAAATTTTGGACTGGTAGTTCTACTCACTGCATGTCAAGTAAACTTCCACCTGTCATCGCAGAGGCAGCAAGACTATCCTGGCTTCTCCAACCAGCACTGAGATTCCGGAACCCAAAGAACCGTTTTTTGGGAGAATCCGAACCAAGACTGTGCACATCAGAGAGTGATGCCTGAGAGTAAAACCTCGGAAGATCGGCGCGTTCGTGTGGGGCAGTGAGGATACTGATGGGTCGGACCGAGCTTGTATGAGAATAGCGAGAGTATGGCTTCAGGCTCGCACCATGATCAGTATGCAGACCGTTGCTGCCGACAGATATGATCGAAGTAACATCGACGGCAGAACTTCTGGAAGATTTCCTCGCACGCCTCTCTTCCTTGCGCCTTCGCTCCTTTGCCTCTCGTTCTTCTCTACGGACGTCTACATGTTCTACGATCATCCCGTTCTCTAATAGAGTAATTTCTCGGGATTGAGAAAGGTTGTGGGAATGACCAATAGGGGATGTTGACTTTGGAGGCTTGATGCGAACACCACCAGTATCATCTGCAATAGCAGCATGACTTCCCAGGTCATATGCAGAACTTCTCAGTTGGGTATACGCATCTCGAACTTTGTTATCCAACTGTTTGGCTTCCTGCATAGCCTGGACACGGGCGTGAGCCTCTTCCCTCAACAGCGCTCGTTGTGACTTGACATATTTGGAAACCGTTTGTTGCCGGGCAGCTGGTTCCTTTGGATTCTACACAAAAAAGTTGACAAGGCGCTTCATGAATATAATAATACGCACAATGCTCAGCCATAATTTAAGATTTTGTTCAGTGAGGCGTCCACCTTTAAGTCTGGGCCGATTAGGATCGCTGGCGACACCATTGACCTCATCTTCCAATTCTCGTCTTTTCAGCTCTTCAAAAGCAGCATCGCTGGCTCGATCCCAAACGCCTGGAGAGGTGACATCAACATCGGCCATCTCTTGGTCGCGCATGGTACATTCCAGACAGACATCCTCTGGTGGCTGAACAGGCTGCGGCGGAGAGTAGACAGGATTGAGAGGGTTGACAGAGTCTGTCGGAGTGATGTATGTCGGTTGCTGAGGATAAGCACGATTTCGGGGGGCCACAGGAGGAGAGTAGTTGGGCGAGGCGGCGAGAGGCATTATTTGTGGAAATTGAGCATTGGTCGCTGCAGGAGGGGAGCTGGAAGGGATGCCAGCAGCTGGATGGCGGGGAGAAGAACGATCCTGGGAGACGCGGACGAACTGGGGAGTTCCTGTGCGGGTGAGTGGGGTGTTGTTGCTGGACTCAATGGCAGTCTGGGGAGTTTCTGAAGAACCTGCTTGAGGATCTTCAGGGCTGTACCTGTCGACCACACGACGGGCAAAAGGCACACTGCCCCGGGGCGGCTCCGGTGATTGCGAGGGCATGCTCTGCAGGGCCCGGCCTGGTGGCCAGCTTTGCGAAGCCGACGACGGTTGCTGTTCTCCCGGGGATCTTCCTGGGCCTCCCTTCGTGGCATCCAAGCTCCTTTTGTAGAGAGCGCTGCCGTCAGGCGACAGTCCCTGCACCAGCTGGTCCTGCACAAGTGCACTGCGCCCTCGTGAGTGCGAGGAAGAAATTGTTGGGTATCTGTCGTCTCCAGAGCGGAGATCCACCACAGGAGGCTGTGGACACAGCGGTCCAAGGGCAGATTCAGTGTGGGAAACGTGCAGGGCAGCTGCCATTGGTAGACAAAAAGCTCGGCGTCCTGGTCAATGGCTATACAGAGGAGATCGCTGGGTAGGACGGCGAGGACAATGGCGAGGAAGATGGGCGGAGGCTGGCAGTGTTACTCGTGTAACGCTTCTCATCACGGGGCCTTCCCGACTCTAATTCTGTATTATTTCTACTCTATCAACATTCTCTAGCACTACTTTCGGTACCTACAGCCCTCCGTCATCAGCACTCAAAGCAGCCAGCAGACTTCCAGACACCTACCAGAGCACCCCCTTGCGGCTTCTCCGCATCTTGCGTTGCAGCTGCAACATCCCATACAACAACGCTTCAGCAGTCGGAGGGCAGCCGGGCACGTAAATGTCGACTGGAACAATTCCTATAACAAATTAAAAAAATCCGATTCTCCTCGACAACACCGTTCAAATGACTCACTGTCGCAGCCACGAACAACAGAGTACGAATAGTGGTAGTAACCACCACCGTTTGCACACGAACCCATAGAAATGACCCATCCTGTCACCACGATCAGCCGTTTCCTTCTGTCCAACTACTGAAATTGAACCATACGGGGCTCAGGCATCTGGTCATACACCTTCCTCAAAGCCGGCGCCATTTTATTCGTGAGAGTCCCAGCCACAATCATAATATCGCTCTGACGCGGACTGGCACGGAACACAACCCCTAGCCTGTCCTGGTCATAGCGGGCCGCAGCCATATGCATCATTTCCACTGCACAACAAGCAAGGCCTGCGTAGATGTATTAAACATTTCTTCTCCTTCAGTGTAGAAAAAAAAAAGCGTGTATCACGGACCAAAGGTCATGGGCCACATGGAGCCCTGTCTGGCCCAGTTGGTTACTTTATCAAGCGTTGACAAGACATACTCTAGAGGGAGCATTTATCATGTATGAGCACAGCTGCCAATCGGAAATAAATAAATAAAAACACTCGCCCGCACGGTTCTGTGGATGTTCGAGACTGAATTGGTTTGACCCTCGTTTAGCAATCTCGGTAACAGGCATAGTATCTGTCGAACCAGGAGGTGGCATCGCTGGTTCTGCTTGTCTTGTCGGTAGCGATGCGCTGAAGGAGCGGCAGACTGAAAAAATCATGTCAATTCAGCTGATCTATTGTTTCACGAAATCGCTAGCTTGCGATCCACCTTGCTGCGGTCTTACCAAGGTTCGTCTTGCTACGCAACTAGCTGACATATTCATATAAGCACTCTTAGACTGCATAAGCTGAGAATTTGACATACCAGCATACCTCGAAACGAGAGACATAATCAACTAAGACAGAGAGAGAACGTGCTCAGGTAGGGATCGGGTGGATCACGTGATAGACTTAGTGTCCAATTATATTCGGCAGAATTCAATTGGTTGGCATCATGTTGATATATGTAAAATACTGTACAAATGCGAGTAACGAACATGTAGACATACTTATACCTATGCATCACTTAAAAAAACTATAAACTACAAATCTAGTCCCAAAAAGACGAACCCCGCCGCCAACAAATCTACCAGTCAAAACACCAGGCACACAAGTTCCAATAATTTGAATGAAACAACACAACACTCATGATGAAGTCAACCACGGATGACTCTTCACCTCCTGTATCTTGATTCGCGTTTTAGGATTGGGATCAAGACACCTCCGCATCAGATCTACAGCTTCCTTGGGCAGCGTCACGCCAGAAGGTTCATAAATTGTCATTTTGCCCTGCGCAGCAGCCCTCACGGAAGGAAACGGTGACGTTCCTGTCAATAGATAAGAAAGGAGAATCCCCAATGTCCAAATTTCAGCAGGGGCTGCCTGATATCGTTTCTTGAGCAGAATTTCCGATGAGGCATATGCAGCGGTGCCAAAAAACTGAGCGTAGTATGGCCGAGGTTTCTCCGGGTTGGTGATGCAAGCGCTGCCAAAATCAATCAGCTTCACCTGCAGAATGTTTTAATCAATGATCCATATTCAAGACGTGATTCAACGTACCTTCAGGCTGCTATCAATCACCAGATTCTCATCTTTGATGTCCCGATGCGTTATACCCCGGCTATCAAGATAGTGCACAATGTCAGCTACTTGTGCGAAAACATGGCGGGCTTGTGACTCCGATAATCGCTTGTCATCCGACTGCTCGATACATTCAAACAGATCATGCGAAGCACGTTGACTGATCTCTGGTGGACTGAAATGAACCGTATGCTCAAAGCAGGACGGATTCCCACAATTGACATTCCCATGCTCTCCAGCATTACGCAAACAAGAACCTGCCTGTGGAGGCGTGGAGGGTTCGAGGGATAAATCAAGGGACCGCTCAGACGTTGACGGGGACAAAGATGGAGTCGAAGAAATAGTGTCAAACTTCTGTGCTTTTTCTTGCCCCTTTTTCCATGGTGTGCCATGTAACTCTTGCACCTGCGAAGTGAGTTGAATGATTCAGTTTTCTGATTGAACAGGGCACAATGGACATACCAGGTAAAAATAGTGCTCATCCTCAAAGAGATCCAAAAACCGAACCACATTCTCATGGTTGATGGTAGACAAGAGCACAATCTCCGTCGGAAGTCGCCCTAGCAGCTCATCCTCCGTCCATGCATGTGCCGGAACCTTCTTTCTGATGATGAACTTGACAGCAACTTCTTTTCGTGAAAGGCGGTGTCGCGCAGTCATCACAAAACCATACCCCCCTGATCCGAGCTCATCTTCAAGTTGATATAATTCAACGAAGGAGGAATTTAGATGGTGACCACGAGGGAAGTTCAATGAATGCAACTGAGCCTTGGTATTGAAGTGATGCTTGAACGGGGCTGTCGGTGCTAGGGAAAAGAAGGGGGTAGCTTCGCCAGAAAATAGGCGGTTCTCAGCGAGATACCCAATATGGATTGGATGTGCAGCAATGGTCAACGGGTCATCTGACAGGCAGAAAGCGTAAGAAACATGCGCCTGAATTTTAACTTGCACGCACCAGGATCAGAATCTGAACCTAGAGACGCCGACTTGAACAGTTCAGACACTTCTTCCATGACAGAAGACAGACGCAAATTCGGAAACGGCTTCAAGTCCGACAAATCGTCTTCCATAGCATGAAGAGGAGGTTTTGAAGATTGGACAGCTGCACGAAGAGAATCTGTCCCCGGAGTTGAAGAACGGGAGAAGAGAGCTGACAAAAAGCTATTGCTGGAGGTAAACATCGAGTCAACAACTCGTGCTGTGATGAGATGTTCTGGTAAATAGGGAACGACAGAAGATGGCTCAAGAAATGCTTGGGGGCAGCGAGAAAGTGAGGAGAGGATGAAAGGAAAAACCAAGAGAGGTGAACAATATATGCAGACTGGAGCAGCCAAAGTCCGATGGATGAAATATGCCCTTTCCGCATTTGGTCAATGATCGCATGCGATCACTTGCCTTTTCTATCCAGTCTCTCTCCGCTCCAAAGTGGATTGACATAATGTCTATTCATCGACAGACAGGATACATGTTTATTCCGTAGCAGCCCCTGCAAGAGACCACATATAGTAGCACCCTGTTCCCATGTGTTGTAAGTCTGCAGCCGCAATGATGTGACGCTCGGGACCCACCAATACTCCTGTATGGTTTCCAGTGCTCTGTAAGATCTTCCATCTCCTGTGGGATCAATAGCGCGCCTCTTAAAATAGATAGCCTTCAATGCCGCGGAGAACTCCAAGTTCACCAGCACTTACTTAACTTTTTTCTTGCCTCCAATCCTGTTCCGCAGCTCAGCAACGCTCAGCGTCTTGGGAAGAGGCCGGACTTCTGGACCTGCAGGCTTTCTCAAGGTCCGGGATATAGATGGTGTGAAAGGGGGAGGAATCCCATCTAGTGTATCCACATCTTTGTCCTTGACCTGTCGTTTGGGACCGGAGTTTTTGTGGCTAAGAGTCTCGCTTAAGATCGAAGAACTTTTTTCAGTTTCATCGCCACTGTCAGAATCATCGACTTGTTTCGAATCTGATTCGGATTTTTTCGTCAATGATTCTATGTTAATCTTTTGTGGGCTGATATCGACACGGTCCACAGGAGAATGCAATGCCAAAGCCCAGCGTGCTATCCCACGTTGCACGCCTAGATCTCCTTCAAAACACTGTTTCAACTGCGATCTCGATACTGATCAAAATGTGACAACGAACCCACTGGTAAGATATCTGGTCGTCGCAGAGAAAATATAGCAAACATATCAACTAAATTCATCAGTCAACCAAGCCGTAATAATAGAACGCTGTCCACTTGCCTGTCCACTGTGACATAGTCGAACAGAACAACATTATGATATGAGACTAAGTCATTTGCCCGTGGGGAGCGCCTGGATGCTGTACTTACACGCCCAATTCCCCGTACCTGTATTAACATCTCAGCCAATTCCTCGTCACTAGCGGACAGTATCTTCTCTGTTGACAAGCGACCGTCCGCAAATCGCTGAGCCAAATCTTGAACTACAAAAATATATCACGACATGTTTTTTTCAAACAAAGTTTGACGCACTGTATTCGGCTTTACGTGTGCTCAATCCAGCTGTTCTCAGAACAGATATCTCTGTTGTCGCCACTTGAGCAGGAGTTGGGAACGAATCCGCCCTTTGTGATGATGATGATAAGGCCCGCCTGCGTCGAAAAAAATCTTTGAAACGACATACACGACTTGTCCTGGTTTCTCAGGAAGTGTTGGATCATATAATCGTTTGAATTTGTGGGTAATTGACTTGGCAGCCATCCACGAGATCTGCTGTCCTCTGAATTGACAAGTATTATAAGAGATTTTGATCGAAGAAGGTAAATACATACAAGATTGAAGTTGATAGTGCTCTGTCATTTGACCATGAGTACAAGATGGGAGATCATCTAGTGCAGCACCAACCTGAAAGGATGGAACTGTTCCAGATTCTCATAAGGTTTGCATGGCATCTTATCGAATATGTCCTTAAAACGATGGTCTACCCTGATCAAATGCTCTTTGGCCTTTTCAAGGGAAAACGTTAAAGTAGCAGGCACGAGCGCATCTACATCGTCCTTGGGCATCAGTGTGGTCACCGCAGGGAGAGGCTGAGTAGGGATTATAGCCGGGGCTGGGATACCAGATGCCCCCTTGCGAGCTCTCTTCTTCACGCTGCCATCAGGCTTTTCCGACCGTTCTTCGACAGCTTTCCTCTTCACGGCTACCACTGGAACATTATATCCCTTGCCGTTGCTTGAAGAAGATTTTCCTAATGTTTTGGTAGCCAGTCTTGCTGAAGTACGTCTCGTAGGCATCATGAGTTGGCAACAGTCATACAAGATCGTGCGTAGAGAACAAAGACTCCTTTGACGCCCAATGCAATTGCAATTCAATTTGTCATATAATACTTTAACCGTATTTAGTTCATTATCTCTCGCGGTCCAGTGAGCTATATCTGATTCAGCCACCAACCTTGTCAAAAGCATATGTTTGAAACAGAGTCTCGATCACCCTCGGACAGAGTCGGTCACCCCTCGGACGGTGGCCACAAACATGGATTACTTTTTACCTGACCCACCACGAAAGTGTCACCACGTCATCCGATCTTATTTCAGAAATGGGTCTGTTCCACAATCCACCTATGATCGGCCTTTCAACCCACATCAGCAGTGCCTATCAATCGGTGACTTTCCGGTCGTTTTAAAAAACTGGATTATATTCCAGGTGGAATATCTGTCACCATGACCCAAACAAACCCTAGTTCAAACAGCGCATACTACATCCATCCCTGGTATTAATATTTCGGGGATTGGGTAATCTCTTGTCTCTCCTGTGTTGATTTCCCTTTAATGTGATACATTGTCAAAAGAAACCTCGGTCTCTTGCCAGATGTATCTGGAGAGTGATTGGACTTCACGTTAAACGTCACTCTTACGACTCAAATTTGATGCCTTGACATGTCTGTCAACCACCAGTGGAACATGATTATGTAATCTCATCCTTCAAGGGATACATCGTAACTAACCATTCGTCAATCACAATTGTTACTCGGCTATCAGAGAGTTCATCATGAGAACAGGAATCCACCCGGCGTTTCATGTGGAGAAGTATGATATTTGTTGTTCTATCCTATCCAATTTTGTGGTAGAAAAAGCAATGGACTATGAGATGTCTTTCCATTAACTTGTAAATGGGAGAGGAGCTTCTTAGAGAAGTGTCTAGGGAAAGTTGTGTTGAGTTAAGGACAATCGACGCGATAACTGGGGGGGGACTCATTGCAAACGCGCAACGTACATTCATTTCTGGTACACCTATTTATCTCTAACTAGAACAATAAAACATAGAATGATAAAAACAGCCTAATACTAATTTAGTATAGTGTTCGATATTCCAACAAGTTGTGTGTGTGCTTTTCTGAAAAAACAAAAAAAAAAAAAGAGTGCCTACTATCCAGGGTCTCACACAGCCACCTCCTAAGATTTCGGTTACTTTCAAGAACTCGCCACAGAACAGAGGAAAGAAGCAAGATATGATTTTAGTCACATGATATTTATTCGAAAGAGGATCATAACATTTCCTTGGGCGATCAGCGAAGGACAGCTGTGATTCAAGAGAATCAGTTTTTATCACCCCGTTTAGGCAGTCTACTGGGTAGGGTCATATCCTGCCATCAAGGCTGCAGCCAAAGCTGACTCCTATTACAACTTGCCACTCACGTGTTGAGCCGTATTCACTGAACGTGCCAACTTGGGTTAGCCTCACCACGCACCATACGATGGTGTCGCTTCATCAATTATACCCATATTGGTTCGACTACTGATAAAGCACGCAGCCCTTTAATTCATTTGCTGTGAAAAGCCGGCCCCTGAGACCCACCCTCTCAAGTCACGGGACGACGCTTTATAAGTACTATCGCTATCACCAAGGCTAGTTTGAAGCATGTCTGGCCGTGAGTCGTTTTATCCCCTGACACTTTTGCCGTTCAGTTCAATACATTACTTCAGGATACATTGTCATGTTCAAGGACTCGGCTTCGGAGGCTCAAATCGAGCAATACAAGCAACGGCTTCAAGCTGAAGGTAAGTATCCTTCTCCTCAGTTTCAACGATTAGAGACACTGGAACCGTTCATGCCAGGAGGAAAAATCTATGCAACCTACGATTCCTTACTCAAAGTGAGTCAATCAATATCTATTCATTCAGTAGGATGAATCTTCGTTTAGGGTTTCTCGGCCACCATTCCAGATCAATTTGTTTCATCTTTTGCTCAGGATGACTTGGTCGATTACATTGGTGAGCAACACAAACTCTTACTAAGATCTTTTATGAACCAAATCATAAATCTGCCTTTAGAACTCGATGGAGTTGTTACAACTCAAATATGAAGACAAATAGGGTGGGGGGGGGGGGGGGGAAAAAAAATTATAAGAAAAAAAAAAAATTTTTTTATTTCTATAGAAAATATATAAGAGATGTGGGGGGTAAGAAAAAGAAGGATGAGGGGGGAGGGTGGGGGGGAGGGGAGGAAATAAGCATTAGACAGTAAACGAAGATGTTTCGTATTATCAATGATCAATTTAAGGAATTTGAGGGGTATACAGACTTGATGTCTTGAAGGTGGCTCCCGTAACGCCAGCTGCAGTTACTGTATCAAAGACGAAAATCGCTGGAACGGGTGCGATGAACGGCTTCCCACTTGATATAGGCTTCTACACGGTCACTGGATGTGGCTTTAGCTCCGGCCCCCTGTCTGGGAAGCCAGCCAACTCATCCCTACCACCCGGAGAGTTTGATGTTAACATGGGTGGATCTGGGAAGTCCCATGGACGAGGAACCTAGGAGAACAATGTCATAAATACAGACCAGTGAGCTAGACATTAAGGAATCTATACCAGAGCGGCGGGCATGATCCTAAGATTAGTGAACACAATTCAGCCTAAAATCGACGGGTGCCAAGCTAGTCTCACCAAGTTGCGGCGCATACGACTCCTTTTCCTCGGTTCTGCTTTTGAATTTGATCGAACTCAGAGTCGACAAATTGCGCAATGTACCGGATGAAAGGAAGTATCTCCCGGATTCCGTTGTTCATAAGCGAGAGGGCAGCGAGGAAGTTCATGACAGCACCAGAAATCGAGTGTACACTCTGAAGTGGAATTTCAGATGCCTGATCAAAGAGATAATTACGAGAGACTGACTGCAAGAAAAACAAGAGATGGAAGCGGCAATACCAATTCAAGACCCCACCAGTCTTCAGAGTGATCAGCTGGGAGTCAAAATTAGGCTTGAATGTGGTCACGTACAGGTAAGAACCGACATTCGATCAGTTGGCGGAAAGATACCTGGAAACGTTGTTCAAAGACTGAGTGAAGCATTGGTGTATACACATACCTTTGTGATCTGGCAAGATATTTTCCCCAATCGCAAATCCCAAGGTCATTAACTGGGAAGTGATCTGTTCAAACCCGTTTATGATAGTCTCGGGTGTTGGAACTGCTCCTGCCAGAATGCCAGGGCCATCGCCGGGTTGCCCGAGTCCAAAGTCAGGAGAATTGATAAAATCAATGATATGAACGTCATGAATGAATTTCCAGAGTCTTTCTACGGATGAATTGGTGGTAGCCAGAGAAAAGAAGTCCAGTTCGGAATTGCTCACTTCCGACTTATTGGAGAAATAATGTCGGTGGGCTTCAGCGTCTGGGTGTTGGAGACAAACGGCATGTATGGGCCTGACCATTACAGGTGTATCTTTCTGGCCAAGTTCAGCAGTCTCTAACGAGTGTCCACCTGAAGGTGAAAGAGTGCGGAGTTCAGCAATGATGGGATTGGCATATTTGGACTCGACCAGATGGGACTTGATTTGAATAAGCTGTGGCCGTGCCACTGTCTTGGTGACCTTGGGCCTGGTAGCGGTTGGTTGTCCGGTTATTAATCCATGAACAATGAGAGCATATTTCTTTGCTTTTCGCTTGGAAGGTGGTGTGAACTGCATCAAGTGCCGATATCGAGTCTGCTTTTCCTTGAGGTCAGTAGTCGCCATCGTCCCACCAGTCCCAGTGTGGGTCAAAGGATCAGATTTAGAGACAGACGATGGAGGATTGAGAGAGTTCACGAGCTCTGGGGGTGGTGGTTTGGAAAGTCGAGAACGAGTGCTTGGATATACGGAGGGGGAACTTGACCGTGACTGTGAAGAAACCAATTGACCCATGATTTTGAGGTAGAAAGGAGTGGCAGGAGTTTGCTATCAAGGAGGAGCTATTTCCTTGGTATAAATACATGCCTTAACAGCAGAACTGCAAGCATGCTAAGACTGGTGACTAAAGAGCTTGCTAGCGACGCAAGAAAAAGATGAACCCAGTCCAAATTGAGGTTACTGTAAACACATTCCCGGCTCTCCTCATGAGCCAGGTTTATTAATAGAGTATGACCTACCAACTCCCTACAATGCCTATACCTCTTTCCAGCAGCAGATATGAAAGTCACCTGAATAACACCGTAGAACACAGAGAGTATTAGAAAAGCAGACAGGAGCTTATATCATACTTAGTACCCCATGTCATGTCACGCTGATGCTCTGTGACATGCGTGTTATTACCGTGCAATAATGTAAGTATCAAGTTTATCCACTTTGGTCACTTGCTGAATTCGCGAGTAACATTGGCAATGTGGCTTCAACAATAAATGTGTTCGCTCGTCAAATGACTGGCTGATAGGCACCATGTGGCTATGCTAACAGCATCGGATCAGCGCTTGCCGTAAGGCGAATTACTTCAAAGAATAACATCAGCATGGGCACTCACACTCTTACTATATGCATTAGTGAGCCTTCTGGTAATTCGCCATGACCACCTCAAGTACTTTCAAGAGAATTGTCAGGTAAAGGAAACATTTGTGTAGTAAGAGGAAAAGCTGACAGGGTGCATATTTTCGAGGAGGACCACACCAGTGCTATGGACAATACCAATGGGTGAGTTCATGACCCGTTTGCAAATGCATGTGTCAGTATAACTCAAAGCAGGTACTGGTGCGATCAGCATCCTATTTTTTGCCTTTCCATACGGACAGGGCTCACAGACCTTGACAATCCTCAGCCTCATATTTTATTTCCTGAATATCATTCTTTTCCTTCTATTCAACATATCGACAATAGCACAACTCACGATAGAGCCCAAGGCTTTCATTGGCTTGCTCAAGCATCCTAGCTATAGTCTCTTCTTCAGCTGCTACCCCATGGGTGCCACAACAATTCTCAGTGCTTCTGTCAATGTGGTTTACTATCATTACGGCGTCGGTGGGAAAGTCTTCATTTGTTTCTTGTGGATTTCATGGTGGATCAATGTTGCCATTTCATCAACGTGCTTCTGGGGAGGAGCTTACTTAATGTAAGCACTGAACGGTCTCTTTTTCTTTTCAACGTGTCTATTACTTGTTTTGTAGGATTACCCAACATTCGCATTCACTGTCCACTATGACGGCATCATGGATTCTTCCCGTCGTCACATTAGTGGTCGCATCTTCAACAGGTGTCGTGATTGCAGAACCTGTTGGAGAGTTCTCTGTTCACGCAGCACTTGTAACTGTTATCGTTGCTGTGTTCATCCTCACTTTGGGATTATCACTGGCATCAATGATGCTTGCAACTTATGTCTTGAGACTGGTAGTCTATGGTTTCCCTCCAGGACCAAGTGTCTTCTCCGTCTTTCTTCCCCTTGGTGTTTCGGCCCAAGCATCATACTCTGTGTCACTGATTGGGGCCGAACTCCAATCACTTCTTCCACTGCTCTCTTCCCATTCCCCGTTCTTTTCGCTCTCAGTCTCTGGAGACGTCATCTACATTTTCTGCTCGGTTTTTTCGCTCATTCTTTGGTCATGGGCAGTCTTCTGGATCAGCTATGCCCTTCTTGGGCTCGTGCATGTCTTCAGACACACCAAACTCCGATTCAAGCTTACAGCTTGGGGCTTCGTCTTTCCGAACGTAAGTATCTTGTCATTGACGTCCCCATTACTCTTTTGAAGATATTTGAAAGGGTGTCTTTGCCAATGTTACTCTACATCTGGCAGATGTCTTTAATTCAGGGTTTTTCCGAGTACTGGGAGCTATTCACTCAATTCTGACTCTCGTGTTGTGGTGCCACATCTCTTACAATTCTCTTCTCATGATCCCTTCTCTCATTCAAACTCCATTGACCGACATCGACGAAAAGAGTGGAACTGTCAATGGATCCTCTGAACAAACTCAGGGTTCGTCCCGAATATTCCATCCAAGGGATATCTCACTTGATCATACGTACAAAAATGGTTGTAACGATCCTGTGATTGATGGATCACTCGGTCGAAGGATTATCGAGTAGAAAGCAGATAGCCATTCTTGTATCTCCTAAGTTTTGATCCTATCTTTAGAATATAAAAAGTCCAGGTCCCGTTGTAATGTTTAGACAATTTAGTTTATATAGTAGATTACAAGCTTTGTAGCTTACCAGTTCAACCTTCAGTGCCATTGGACTTGTTTGCTATGAGTCCCTTCAACGTTAAAATTTTTGCTCAAAAGGCACCTCTAATGAGTTCGATCGGGCCTGCATGCACAGCCACTGGACTTCACCTCAATTACACATCACATATCCCCACAACCCGACAGTCATCATCGCTTGGTGAGATTCATGCCCGACAGATCCAATCGTGATGGATACCAGCCTCTTTCCCAGAGTGTTGATGACGAGGCTGACGTTGGCCTCCTTGGTACGGGTTCAAGGACACGAACCATGACCTCTTCTACACGTGGTCTGACTCGCAGTCGACCTGGTACTATTGACCTCAAGAAGCTCGACAATGCCTTCAAAAGGTTCGAATTTCCCTTTTCGCTTGTTTTGGAGCTCTGTTACATTGTCTTTCTAGATGGACGGAATCGATTGCCCATAAGGTTAAACGAAAACAAAAGAAGAAACAAGAACATCTCAAGAGACAGATATGGAAGAGTGTCTTTGAGCCCCATGTACGAAGCACTTCAACATCAGATATCATGGTACTTGGTTCCATTTTTTTTTTTACTAAATCCTAGCGCTCAGCACCGGTGTTGGCCAGATTAAGACGTTGGAGCATAAACCTCTTATGACACAAGAAGATTTTGAAGTGTGAGTAATCCCTCTAGTTCTGGGGACATTTCCACCGATGACTGATTGTCTCCGGTCTAGCTCATTGGTACAGTCTGTGAAGAATGCAATCTCAGACGGCATTCATCCCAAGATCATCTCGAAGGGCTCTTCAGGATCATACTTTGCTCGTGCTAAGATTTCCGGAGGACGAGTACAGACTATCGCGTTAGTATACTTATGGTTCATCGATCTCCACTTCATTACGTGTCAATTCTCAGGGTGTTCAAGCCTAAAGACGAGGAGCCCTATGGGCGGCTCAACCCTAAGGTGGGTATGGTATGACAGGATTGGGATACCAAAGAGCTATCGTCCCTGTATTTCAGACGACGAAATGGATTCATCGACAATTTCGATGGATTATTCCCTTCGGTCGTGCTTGTCTGATACCCAATCTAAGGTTCGGAATCATGACCTCACCTCAAGTGACCTTCCTGAATTTTTACAGTTATATCTCAGAAGCTGCCGCATCGCTGCTGGATAGACGACTAGAACTGCATATTGTCCCTCCTACTTACCTTGTTTCGCTGTCTAGCCCCGTGCGTTGAGTTGCTCGCTAAATAGCCATTAATTGATCTGCTTGAAGGCCTTTTTCTACGACTGGCTTGATCGAAGCGCAGCAAAGAAGGGAAAGCCTCTGCCCGAGAAAATTGGGAGCATGCAATATTTCCTGCATGGTTACCTGGGTACGTGTCGACAGGTAGAAGATGCAGAACTGCTGATATGATGGTAGATGCTTCTGAGTTCCTGAGGAAACATCCTTGGCCCGGTCGGGCCATTGCAGATACATTTGATGACTCAAATCATAGACATGGCAACTTCTCGAAGCGTATCCTAAGTACACTCAACATCATGTGTGGTAAGACGGGCGATGGGGATGAGCTTTATGACGAAGTTGATTATGAGGATGAGAGGGTCTTGTTTGACAACGCAGAGCCGAATGGATCAGAAAGGCCATTCTATTGGACTCAGGGTCTACAGCAAAGCTTCAGAGATGAGCTAGAAAAGTACGTCTATCAGTTTACACTGACTCCTTTGGAAATTGAGTTTGGTCCCTATCAAGGCTGGTTGTACTTGGTAAGATATTTTCCTTTTGGCTCCTCGTCGCCTAATATCATGTAGACTATCTAATGCTCAACACCGATCGAGGAGCGGATAATTACATGATCAAGTACTGCGAAGGAGGCCACGAAAAGCCCCTTGTAGATGTTGCACCAACTCGTTCTGTACGGCTGGAGATGCCTCTCATGAACGAACTGAAAACTACCGACAGTGTATCCTCGAGAAATGATGCAGGCAGTGCTCGTGTCGCCACTGCCTCTCCAGCCCTGTCTGATGGCCCAACAGGAATTGATCATACTCGACGACCCCACATCCATATTGCTGCAATTGATAATTCTCTTTCCTTCCCCCATGAACATCCCCAAGGCTGGCGCTCATATACCTATGGCTGGCTGTATCTTCCAGTCAGTATCATTGGTCGACCATTCAGCGACAAGACAAGAAATCACTTCTTGCCACTCCTCACGTCGAGAGCTTGGTGGGAAGATACAACTTTCCAATTACGGAAACTGTTTGCTGTCGATCCTGATTTTCACCCAAAGATGTTTACAGTGAGGTGCTTTCTGAATTCTCGGACCTGCAGAGCTAACATTAATGCAGCGGCAAATGGCAGTCATTAAGGGTGAGGTGGTATCTTTCAGTTAAACCTCTTTGAGCTTATCGCATCACAGGACAGGCATGGAACATTGTACAGTCACTCAAACACGCCGTAAGCTATCATTCTTCGATTGCTGATCAGACTCGATTCTAACTTCAATATAGGATGAAGGTATAGCTAATCTGTAATTGTGTGTCATGATCTCTAAACTTTTCATAACAGGACCACTGGAGCTGACCCGCCGACAAAAAGTGTTGGTTTGGGACGATGAAATTGAGGTACCTGAGGATCTATTACAAGAAACTGAGGCACCTACAGAACTGGCCGAAGCTGGGGAGAATGGTCCCCCTTCGCCCCGGATATCTATCAATAGTGTTCCTGTTCCACGGAGGACACGAAGTCAGAGCTCAAGGGGCGAATTCCCCCCGCCCATGCAGAGGACCTCAACCGATGCATCTGGTCTGCCTCGTCCTGTACCATTTGCTGCGAAGTTCCAGAGAATTCACCCTGGGACTACTGGTGTCACAGTTCTGGAGCATCTGGAACGATTGGATGCTGTGGAGGCTAGCTTACAACGTTTAGGAGTTGATGAAGTGGAAGTGGATGTTGGAGAGGCTATCCAACCCAAACATCTGCCGCTGGTGCGCGCGAGTAGTAGCGGGAATCGTGACCTTCCTGATGTTTCTTTGGGCTCTGCTCCAAATTCATCGTCACCTTTCTCTCCACCGAGTATTCCCCTCTCAGCAGTACCGGAGGTTGCATCTTCGGCAAGCTCTATCACTGAAGAGGACCTTGTGGCTATGTCTAAATCAACCTCTCATGTAGAAGGGATCAGGCGTTCCTTCGGGCATGAAAGACAAGAGAATGGCGACCCTTTTCATATTGACTGGATCCAACAGACAGGTGAAAATACGAGAAGAGATGTTATTGTGGAGGTCAGCCCTCTGATATTTAAAATTCTTTATCTTCTCTGATTGATTTTCAGCGATTGGAAATGGTGGACAAAAAACCTCTCTGTTCTTGCTGGTAGAGAGGATGGTTTTGGTTCTGGTTGTAGCATTAGTTTGATTAACATCTTCGTTTTCGGATAACGTTTCAGGATTCGTAATGTTTTCGTTTGCTTTTGCTTGACATGACAAGCCATAATAAAGATACACTAAAGATCGCAACCTCATCAGATCAGTCACCTTCAGTCATCAGCCACTGCGCAAAGTCATCCAATCTCTTCTTGTCTGCGTCGTCACCTTCCTCGGTGTCATCCCCTGCTCCGGAACGTTTGAACCGCTGCCGACCGGCGTAGAGATTGGCTTCAATTCGACGCCCATCAAAGAAACGACCATTCATCTTCTGAAGAAACGGTGAAAACCTGGGATTTCACGGTGGTTGAGGTACAAAAGACGTACTACGACACAGGCTTGCGCACTGATTGGGTCTTTGAACTTGACTGTCATAATTCCATCCTTCTCTTTCTAATGAAATTGTAAGGTACCCGAAGAACAGATAGACAAGCACACATACATCGTAAAGCACGACATTAGTAACTTCACCTAATGTTGAACATTCTTCTCGGACATCTTCTTTGAGGTCAAGTAACAACGATGCATCCTTTTCGAGGTCTTCCAACGTGAACATGTGCTTCAAAACGACAACACGGCTGTTCTTATTCATGTCGCGCATATGATCGTCATCCGCCTTTGCAGGTCCAAAGCCATCTTCGTCATCCCACTCTTGAAGTTTCCTATATCATATGTTAGCTATTCGAGTCAAGAAAAAATCAAGTTGAACACACCTTTGCATCTTGCCTATCCGTCTTGTTGCCTTCTTCTTGTCAATCAATTTGCGTGGTTTATCACCTGCTGTTGTTGTGGGATTCTTGTGGGTGAAATCAGCTCTCACCACATGCATCACAGTCGAGGAGTCTCCTAGTCGTAACTCTGCTTCGTCGAGCAGATTGATCGCAAGTGTGACAGAGTCCTCTTTAAAGAACACCACTAGAGCCTCGCCAGCAAATGAACCATCGTCTCGGGCGTACATCTTCACTTTGGGCTCTCCTTCATCATCTTCCTCAATGACACCAAATCGGGAGAAACGATCCACAATCTCATCGACCTCTGCATCCAGAGGAAGACCAGTAACATAAATAGCGGTGTTCTTTGAATTTCGTTCTGCCTGGGATTTGTCATTTCTGCCGCGCTTGGAGGAACTTGCAACAGCATTTCCGACTGTGCTGTATCCTGTATAGTCCTCGGGCTCCTTTCTCTTCCTGTTTTCGCGTTTCAGGACGGGTGCTGCAGGTGTCTTGAGTCACCCAGGACCTGATGTTAGATTTCCAAACCCGATCTACCCATCATCTCAAGGCACTTGCCTCTTCGTCGACGCCTGTAACTGAGTAAGCTGCTTGCTGCTGCTTGATAAGATCTTCATCTAGCTGATTACAACCTTGTCAGATATTTAGCATAACGAGAGGTGGGGATAAGTTTATACCAGGGATACCCAAGACCCCTTAACACTATCATATTCCATCTCAGTCCCGTCGTCCTCCTCATACCGCCACGAATTAGAGCTCTTGTTGAAGTATGCCCTGGTAAGAAACTAAGCATGCATAGAGACATGCAAGACATGTAAGCAAACCGAGGGTCATCAGCAAAAGCAGCGGCTTGTGCTTCTATAGTTGCTCCTGGGGGTGGCAGGGCAGACATGCTTATTTGCTGTTATTTGACACAGGACCTCTACGCTAGTGCTAGTCCATTACATAATCATACTTTTCTGGATTCAGCATTCCTGTTCCGCAACAAGCAAATTTAGTGCTAAGACACGGAGGACCTAAATAGGGCCCAATGTCAGGGGCGTGTTTACAGGAGCATGTGCCAAAGGAGTAAGGTTTGAGCGATTTGCTGCCTGGTCCTATCAAAACACCATTGGCAATCAATACCATAATCGTAATTTGAGCATGCCTTTTATAGGTATTCAAGAACCTGAGTGTATGATTGTTAAGAAACTTGAGGCATTGTCAGTTAATAGTGTTTTGATCTCAGCAGGAAATCAGATAGTTATTTTGATAGGTGATTATTAGACAGTGCACCAGGATTACTGATTCATCGGCGCAAGCTTCAGAGTCAATGATAAGATTTAAACAATAATTATATTACGTCTATTCAATGGTACAACCTCATGGGGAAATAGGAGTATTCAGCATGAGGCGCATCGGTTGAACGCTTCGGCTCCCAACGTTGGAAAGAGATAGGAAGCGAAGGGGGGAGCTTGTCCTCTGAGTAGACCTGAGTAGCACCGGTGACGGTAGAGATAGCCTGAGATAGGGTCATGGGTTCAGGTTCAGGAGCCTCGATGGGGACTTCACTGGTATGCGCATCCGGTGCAGTAACACTGGGGTTTAATACGTCAAGTTCTTTTCCTTGGCATTGAAGATGAGAAAACCCGAGGACATACGTTGGTGCTCCAAAATGCTCAATCAACAATTCAGAAAGTTGGTTCTGAGTGATCAGGGATGGTTGAGGATAAGCACGACGAACATCTCGCTTCCAGTACGGGTTCTGTGCCGGGTCGGAGGCTATATAATGTTCAGAGTATTTAAGAATGCAATCTATATATATGAACCTTTCGTTGCAGGTGTTGAGTAACGCTCTGGACGGGATGCTGGGGGAGGGAATCGGTTAACCCCCTGGAGGGGTAAACCGCTGGATATTTCAGGGTTTATAGCAGTAAGCTCGCCTGTAGTTTGCGTCAGACATTCGAAAACTGGGGAGATAAATGACCGTACGAAACTTTTTCCAGAAACCACCTGAGCTAAGGTGATATAACGTCGATGTTGCTTTCTTGGTGACCATGGGTATACTGAATGGTGGGTGAGGCGTGACCCGCGTGTTACATCTACATTTCATTCTTCACTCGGTGGCTGCTGACACAAACCCCCTCGACATGTGTCGCCATTCCGCCTCAAAATGTGGTCATACAATGTCTCACTCTGATTTTATACACCCTGAAAAGTTGAATCTACCACAATGTTTTGCCGTAATTGAGGAGCATCTACATACTACGGCCTGCCAGTCTTGGAAATATACAAGAGATCCTGCGGAGGATTTAAAAGGGGTGGATTTAGGATGAAAAATCGGCTTAGGATGCTACGATCGCGTCATCCTTGTTAAATCGCTACCGGGAAATAAGTGCTGGCCTGCCTCTTATTTGACAATCCTCCTCGTTCTTTCCTTCCCCATTCTATCTATCACACTGATGAGTACTACATTCACTCACCCACCGCACCCTTCAAAATTTCCACTCCAACCTGCTACAAGACTGTACCCTGTTGTAACTACCTCGAAGAAGTGCAGCCCTCATGAGGTTCCAAACTTTGTCTCGAAAAGCCTTAGAGAATGTACTTCACCTGTGCTATACCTGCCACCACTTCTATCGTCTCTGCCAGAGAAAATGGATCTTCGACCACAGGAATCATTAGCAGATCCCGAACTTCCACCGTTGGCCACCGCAACCCGCCTTCCAAATATCGACCCGGCATCACTATCACTCCACAAGGCCCTTCACCACTTCAGACCCCTCACCACTGACTATGCTATTACTCCATACCCAGAAGCATTCAATTGGGAAGAGCTATTGTTACCAAAAATGGATGACCGTGACTGGTATTGCGTTGCTTTTCGGAGTAGACGAAAGGCAGGGAGTAATGGTGACTGTAGGTTTTGTCCTCTTCTCTATACGTTGTCACCCTCATTTCTTTGGTCAAGCGCTCTATGCAGCTGACAAACTAGCGCATGAAGAGGCTATTCGTAACGGAGGTGTAAGTTAAGTCTTTAAATCCCACAAGCAAATGCTTATGTAGATTGCCAGCTTATCATGTATTGGTATGGAATACCCCATCCCGAAACAGGGATGAACCTTGCAACTTGCATTTGGCAAAGTCGTGAGCACGCTATCGCTGCTAACTCTCAGCCATATCACCTCCAAGCCATGAGACTTGCAGCAGAATATTATGAGGTGTATGAACTTGAGCGTTACCGTCTCTTGAAGCAAAAGGGTGATAGGCATGTTACCGTGGAAATGTACACAGGGGGCCAAGTTGGATGGTGAGACTGTTTGACCAGAAATATGATACAGATTTGCAATCCTTTCTTAATACCTGCTAGTATTGATACTAGATATCTGATCTGCCTAGTCTGTGAACATTTAGACCCGCTAATCAGACCATGACTCGATACTGTCTCGAGATTGTTGTTGAGCATGAAGTATGTCAAGATTTCCGATGTCAGAGCTCGACTCTTTGAGAGGAGATACGTATATACCCTCAATGGGAGCGAAGGCTTTCTGAATTGGCGCAAGATTCTTGTGTGATGTCGCCTGGAAGCAAAAGCGATCCTCGTCGGACGAGGGAGACTTGCAACCTTCATGCAGGTCGGCCCTTAAGCCCACAAAAAGCTCAGGTCCAGCATCTCCGGGCTGGTGCAAGGAAGAAGTGCACACTCGTGTGGAATCCTGCTGGTGGAGATTTGAACGATCAAACACGGTCCAACGGAAGTCAAGGGTCTCTACATCTAGAGAACATGATTCCAAAGATAGGTCTGGTTTTGAGAAGCCCTCGGTAGGAGCGCCAAAATATAGATGCTTGTCTGCCGGTTTGAACTCTGAAAACTCCACAGCTGGATCGCTATCATGGACGTCAGAAAGACTGCCATATTGTGACTGGACAATACTGTGATTCAAATTCAGAGAACCAGCAGAATATAAGCGCTGTTCCTCTTGGACAGTGCCCTCTGCAGGCAACCCTGAAATCAACTCCTCCCCAAGGTAAACCTCGTCATCATAGACAGGTCGTTCAGGAGAAGGGAGCATATTGACGTCTATACTGGTTATAGAAATCGGTGGGGGCGTGAATGGTCTAGATATAGTTGAGGCAGGCCCTGGGGTTGTAAATAGCCGGAAATCAGGGGACACATATGCCTCTGTCTCTGAGAGATCCCCTACTGAGTTGTTGTGGATGAGCTGCTCCAGAAGAGGAGTTCGTATCCCGTGAGGTCCCAGACTTGATGCATAGATTCCAGAATTCGAACATGTGCTGGTAGCAATCAGTGTTGAGGGGCTTATCGGTTCTTCGGCCATGTTCAAAGTAAATGGTAGCTGGTCAGATTCTGGAGATGATATAACTTTAGTTGAAGCCGACGATTGATGTGTCTCGGGAGAACTGAACCCAAGGGCCCTTTTCGAGAGTAAAGACCGGAGAGGGTGCTTCCGGGGAAGTGTAGCAAATGTATGCGCTAGCCACTGAGGCAGGGGCTCCGGGGAATCCTAGTATTGACGCAGTGAGCACCTCCTGAGACAGTGGGAGAGGATGCTGGATCATGGAGAATATACCTGACCCAAGCAATTGCTCTGGAGTGTTTCTCTGTTCATAGAGATTGTCTCCATTCCGCTGGCGAGATTTACAGGCGAGGGTGATCCATCATCTAGATGGAATCTTCTTCTCAGAGAATCTTTGGCTTTGCACAGTGCATTTTCTGGTAAATGCCCAGAAATTTTGCGATGATGGTTCACAGTAGCTGGATGTCTGGCTGAAACAGCTTTATCGGTTGAGGTCCTTTCCTTCGGGTAAATTCTGGTCAGCTGCATGGTTTCAATCATCCTATCATATCTAGTATTGAGGTCCTGCTTCCTGCGTCGCTTGGCATCGGGAACCTCTATTCAGACATGTGAGTGAGATGCGTGAGATCTAAGTGCATAGACTAATGTTGATTGGTGACCTTCGGCAATCAGACTTTTTCTGAAATATCAAGAATCAGTACTGATTCCAGTACTCATGAAGACGAACTGGGTAAATGGCTGACCTTTTTTCCATGTCTTTCGAGAAGAACCGTGGCTTCTTGTTTCTGATGACTTTGCTTATTGGATGTCGTATGACGTCATTGATTGTCTGCCACTTTTACACTCATTAGGAGCCAAGAATCTTAAGATGAAGCACAACTACGCATCAAATTATTTTTTCCAACAATAAGGATGTCCAAACAATCTAAATCAAAACTCTGGCCAATGCACCAATTGTCCTATCAGTAAACCAACATCAAATCAATCTTACTGCGATTGCTCTCGATTATCATCCAAAAGGAGCATCAGATGCTCAGCAAGATATTTGCTAGCAGCAAATTATGCCCCTGGAGGACTTCCAGGGGGACTCACATGATGACTGATCGGTAAGCCCCACCGTCCAACGTTACCATGGGCGCCACGTTGATGGAACCCAAAAAATTAGCTTACTTATCATCCTGTCTTTAATCTTGTAAAAAATGAGATGGCCGGCACACCCCTGCCGGGAACGAGGCTTAGTGTTTGGTAACCGGGGCCAAGTCATAAAAGGAAATAGCGAAACTTTGTCCTTTGAGTGTCACGCCTCTTCAACTTACGTACTGGCATCAATTGTGTGGATGTAGATCTTCCTGAGGTGGCTTGTGTGCGACGTTTGTCATACCAGGTGGTAGCCTTCTGAGAATTCCGTGCAGAACGGGCCGTCTCTTCGGTACCCACACTTGCCGAAAGTCAATCCTTTCCTTATGTCTCTCCTGGGTGGCTTGAAAGTTGATTCGTTGGAAATGACACACACAGACGACAGTTACGAATACAGTCATGCGGTATGCAATTGAAATCTATCACCGTACCAGTGTCAGTTGTCACTTCGTTATGTTATTCTCCGACAGGACACATTCACAACAGCTTTGACTCTCCCAATCAGTTTAGCCCTGACTTCCTGACGCATGAGCGCTTTTTGAGGACTAAGATTTTCTCTCCCTGACCCTCAGGCCTGTCTTTCACATGAGTGTTTTTGGTCGCAAACGATTCCAGGAACTTGTCAAGTGATACTTCCTTGAAGGGTAGCAGCCTCTCAGCGGGACAGATGGAGCATGCTTTGTACCTGCGACTCAGGTGCTTATCAGGCTTCTATGGTTCTACTACGCAATCAAATCTATTTCAGGCGGGGTATGACATGTTCTCTCTGTCGTTGTACGGAGAATTGTCGCTTGAACGGACTTAGCGGAGCCTTCACTAGCAGCGAGAAAGACCCGACCGCGTATTAAAACAGATACAGATAGGACATATTCAACTTTTACAATGAAGCTTGCTGCTGGTTTGATTACACTAGCCATCTCTTTCTCGGAGGTAGTCGCAGTTGTCCCAGTGTGGGGGCAATGTGGAGGAAATGGTTGGACAGGAGAGACAGGTTAACCAACGTCTTCTCCGTCTTGTCTTCATCCAGTGTTGACCCCATTTCACAGCGTGTATATCCGGCTCTGCCTGTGTTTACCAGAATGACTGGTATTCGCAATGCCTTCCTGAGGCAGTATCCTCTACTAGTGCTCCGTTAACTACAAGTACTGGTCCAACATCGAGTGCTCCGTCAACTACAAGTGCTGGTCCAACATCGAGTGCTCCATCTCCCATAGAGACGGGATTTGTCAAGGCATCTGGAACAGGCTTCACTCTGAATGGAAAGGCATATACGGTCGTCGGGTTTGTCGAGATATTCTTCTATTTACAGTTCTGTATTAATATATGGATTTCACTGCCAGTGGAAACTCGTATTGGATGGGTTTAATCGGCCTCAGCCCCACTTCCATGAATCAAGCGTTTGCAGATATTGCTAAAGCTGGCGGTACGACCGTTCGAACATGGTAATCTCAGCTCTCCAAACTATACGATTAGTGAGAGTTGATTGACGGCGTCAGGGGTTTCAACGAGGTAACCTCCCCCAATGGTAATTACTACCAGTCCTGGGTTGGGGGTGAGCCGACCATTAATACCGGTGCAAGTGGCCTCCAAAATTTCGGTCTGTTAAACTGGATCCTGGCCTTGGTCGTATCTGACGAAACGCAGATAATGTGGTTGCTGCTGCGAAGGCAAATGGAATCCGTCTGATTGTGGCACTGTGCGTATCCCTCTCTGTGACTCTGATGCTTACTAATTCATCTCGATCCCATAGGACGAACAACTGGTGAGACATTGTCGGTCAATTGAATATCTACAGTTGAATCACGGATTTTTTAGGGCAGACTATGGCGGTATGGACGTTTATGTCAACCAGATTGTTGGCAACGGTCAACCCCATGATCTCTTTTATACTGACACTGATGTGAAAGTTGGTCTTAATAACCTTGTGATGGAAATTTTCAGAAGCTGAAGCCAGTATCTGATAGAATGCATTCAAGAATTACGTGAAGACCTTTGTAGGTCGATATGTGAATGAACCTGGCATTCTTGCCTGGGAACTAGCGAACGAGCCGAGATGCAGAGGGTCCACTGGGTAAGCTGGCTCACTAATTATCTAGCACAAGACGCCTAATGTCTTGAAGTACCACTTCGGGAAGCTGTACCACAATCACGGTCACGAACTGGGCGCAGGAGATGTCGGCGTACATCAAGTCTCTGGATAACAACCATCTTGTGGCCATCGGTGACGAGGGCTTCTATAATCAGCCCAGCGCACCCACCTACCCATATCAGTGAGACGTCTTTCATCCGTGCTTTTCCGAGGTATCCTTAAGATTACCAGGGGGAGTGAGGGGGTTGATTTTGATGCTAATCTGGCTATTTCTTCAATCGACTTTGGCACTTTCCACGTGAGTCATAGGTTTTGAAAAATCTGCTTCTGTGGCCATATACTGTTACTGTAGTCGTACCCAACATCATGGGGTCAAGGCGGGAACGAAACAGCTTGGGGAGCTCAGTGGATCACTGATCATGCTGCAAGTATGAAAAAAGCGAACAAACCTGTCATTCTCGAAGAATTTGGCGTCACCTTTGATCAAGTAACGACCTATACCACCTGGTTCAACCAAATTGTCTCGTCAGGATTGACTGGTGATCTTATTTGGTGAGTTTTTGAGTGATTTTGAGGAAGGCAAAATGACTTTCCATCTACATCAGGCAATCTGGATCCCATCTGTCCAGGTCAGGATTCAGTCGAACTTCCATTTGAACTCTGTTAGGCTGACGGCTTCGAAAACAGTGGTAATACGCCTGACGATGGTTATGCCGTCTATCCAGATGGTTCAGTGTATCCCATCTTGACTTCACATGCTGCAGCAATGAAGAACAGGAGTTAGATCATCTCCGAAATTTCGAACCTGAAATGTTCTTCAGTACTTCCTAATCATTTACTTGAATGAATTGAATGGAAGAAATTCTCAGATTGTTGGCCAGCCATGTCTGTCATTTGAAGTCAAAAAATTTCGTTCGCGACTTGGTGCTGTGGAAGGTCGTGCTGTTCATACAATGTCATCAATGGTGTCATAGATTGAGACCTCTTTTCTTCACATGCTAGTTACATGCTAGTTTCGCCTTTTTATGTTAGCTCATATGGCTTCTTACTGGGATTCAGATCTGTTCGCTTTTGGGACGCTTCTCATCGCTTTCTTCATGGCAGAAATAGAGGGGAATCCAACCAGATAAGGAGGGGGATAACAATTTTGAAGATGAACAATTGGTCATCGAGCCTAAGGGGTATCTAGTTGTTTCACATCATTCGGGATTTCTTTTGAATGTGATCTCAGCTATACTCGTGTAGCTCAATTCCAGTCTGTTGTTCTGCTTGGATTTTACACCATTGTGAAATACTCGGGGACAGAGTGGATCAATCGGTTGCTCGGCTGGTAATTGTTGGCGTTGGAATGTACGTGATTGAACTAATGTTGCCTCAAATTTTGCAGTCTTCGATACCTTTCATCCGATGATCAGCCGGGGAACAACGTTGGAAATCCTTTTAAGCTCATCGTCCAAAGGAACAAAGAAGGTTAGAGTCATGCTGGCCTTTGGATGATTCAAGACACTCTACTTGGAGATATTTTCATCTCTTTCTTGGAGAACGCTTGTGATTATATTATTACCTCTCGTTTTCGTACCCTCTTTACTTTCAAAGTTTGATGTAAGGTCGCAAAAGTTCATTCTGATCACGAACATTCGTCGCTTCTCATCTTGTCACGATTTTTAGGTTGCCTTCTATCTGGTGGGTGTTTGGAACTGAAGACCATGGTAGGTTGCATCATCTTTGTCAGTTGAACCCACTGACGCCTTCCGGAATAGATGGTTTAAGTTACAACGTACCAATGAAACTTCTCTGGTTGAGACCCCTGTTTATGGCAGGAGGACGGAATTATGCCGTGCTTGGACTTTGCTGGCGTTGTGACAACTGGAACATTCATTGCCCTAGCTTTGCGCTATGATTATTTCAGACTCGCAGAAGATCAAGATTGAGGCTGTCGAAGACATTTTCAATGCGAATATCGTAAAAGCCATCCGGAAGAATCCTGAAGCTGTGACATTTGAATTATTTAATTAAGAGATCTTTGATGCATCAGTCTAATTGGCTAGCCTTGGGATTAATCCATTCGTGCACTGAAAGTAGAGCAGAATTAACGAGGTTTGGATTATTTTGACTGTACGTCGATGTGGTTTCCCGGTGAAAAAAAGTTTGCGAGAGCGTGTCTATTTACAATTGACCCTGAATCATATCAGTTCTTGATCATATATCAATCATGAGCATTTCCTCATGATTCAGGATTAATGAAAGAAGAGGCTGTTAAACTGAGTATGTAACCTGCCAGATGATCTAGCCATCCTCATGTTGCGTCAATATCACCAAGTCCGCACGAACACATTGGACACATTAAAATGCACAGCCACACGCAGATTAGTCCACAGGGATGATTAGAATTGTGGAGGCCACGACTACGAGGTGATGATCTGAAGCCTTCCAAGAGTATCTTCAGTGTGTACGCACAGGCCTTGTAAATAAATATACGCCTTTTTACAGAAACCAAAGACACTGGAATATCTTTTATCATCTTTTGGGCGCTTCTTATATATTTGGTATTCACTTGGTATTCGCATGCGCATGTGATTTCCACGCCTCTTTGAGTGTGCACAAGTAAACCTCTTGGAAATTGAGCTTTCAAGTGTCATGCTAGCCGTTCTGGGATGGCACTCCGAGACGCCACCCTTCTTCTACTGAACACCGAAAGACGTACTCAGATACTTATCAGATCCGCGTTTGGAGTAACAATGTATTGATTGAATGCCCTACGATCGCCGTTAATTTTGATGGGAAGAACTGAGGACTGAAGAACCGGATTCAGGATCAAGGGGCTCTGGGCATAGGGTAATTGGGGTCGTGGATATTGTGCAAGAGAAAGAAAGTCCCCCAGACGTCATCTATCCATGGTTCGGTTTCATGTCTAAACTCGGCAAGCACCAACGTTTAAACGAGCAGTCACTTGCTTTTACAAATATCACTGTACAAAAAGAGACAGAGTTTCTCACTGGCTCGTAACGGGCCACGATGGGATATTGGGATATTTCAAGCTGGGCGCCGGAGGATCGGCCCTGGCTAACAGTGGTACACCAGTCACCCAACTCGGAGAGAATTTATTTAACCTCGACGATGACACGTGTGAGGAGACTTGGATGGCGGATTTCGCAGAGAAGAAAGCTAAGCAACTGATTGCCTTGATGGGTGCCATGACGATGAATGGAACGACCACTAGGGGCGGACAGACATCGTGGGTTGGGATTCGACAACGTAGGTTTCAGGTGGAGAGATCGGGTTGGGTTCGGGGCCGTTGTGGCGAGGACCCTTGCCTGCATTGCATCATTGACGAACTGTCAACAGTCCTTTTCTGCATGGGCAAAAGCTGTCCGAGAGATTGTAATTTTCTTCGGGATGGCTAGTATCGGAGAAGGCCGGCAAAGGTGGCTGTAGACATGTCGATATCTGAATTCTTGTGACTCGGATTGGATAGGGTCGTGGGAGAGTGGTCGGGGTCTTGGTCCGCTACGGACCGAAATGCGGGTAGCAAAAACTCTTCTTATCAGTCTTTTTTTCATTCCAAATCCCATCCAGGTAGTCATTTTGCCATTGCAGCCTTCTTCCAGTCCGACTCCCTCTTCTTGCCCACGCGCGCATTCTCTCATTTGTGATTTCTGGTTTCCGATGGAGAGGTCTTCATCCAATATCAGAGAATCTGATGTTCCTTCGTCTGGCTGGCCCTCTGTAAGACCTTCTCCTCTTCCGACTCCATCTTCTCTATCAGAGCTCAGCCCTCATATTTTCTCTATACATTCTGCGTCTTCCCCTTGGTCTCAGGCTGCTTCTCGTATCACACACTCTGGTCAACCTCGCAAGCCAAGTATTGACAATTCCAACATTAATGTCAACCTTCGACAGTTCGGTGACTGGGCATCTGTCTTTTCGGCCCCACTAGACCCCTCTCTATTTGCTACCCTGGCTGCAAGCGGAGTTCTCGGCCAACTCCCACCTTTTCCCGAAGGCACTCCTTCCAGTTTACCTTCCTCCAGTTTTAATCCCTCGCATAGCACTTCGTCGTCGTCGTCTCCTACTATTGCTTTCTCCCCTCAACAGGACATGTCAGATTCTTGGATCCAACCTTCAACCGCTTTCAGCTATAAAGCACCTCTGCTTACATCCAAACCTTCTCTCCCACGCTCAAACACCTCTTTTGTCCCACACCTCCAGATGCCCAAGGACAAATTTTCTCCTTGTCAGTTTTTCGGGTCAGTCCTTGTACAGCCATCGTTGACATTATGTCTTCTCCAGCCAATGGCACAGCCTCATCCCTTCGTTCTCCACCTAACAATGCTACTCGGTCATCCGACCCCGCCAACGTCGCTCGTGACAATCCTGTTCGTCGATTTGATAAATCTACTTCTTCGAAACTTCCTCATCCCCTAATCCAACCAATTCAGTATAATCCTATCTTGCATTCAGGTGAGCGTTCGAATATCGGCTTGCCCCCATCGCTCTCGATGTCCTCCGCATCCACGACTATTACCCAACCGAGGGCTTTCCGTGCTTCGAACGACAACTCAGCTCCTCTTCTATCAACAGAAACATCACGTACTGCGCGATCTCCTGTTCCTTCTACTTCTGCTACAGCCGACTCAAAGTCTAGCTTGCTCAGCAAAATTTTTACGGATGAGCTCTTCACTTCTCGTAGACCAACTGTGTCTCCACGAGTGAGCAGCCCGTTCACTTCTCCTCGTGTGTTTGGCTCTCCTGCCCTCCAACCTCAGTCGGATGATGATGCCGATCTTGAGCAAATGGCAAGGGATGATCCACTTGCCACTCAGGTGTGGAGGATGTACGCCCGTCAGAAAGCAACGCTTCCACATGCTCAACGGATGGAGAATATCACATGGCGTATGATGGCATTGGCTCTCAAGAAGAAGAAGGGAGAGGAGGAAGCGAGGCAGAATTCGGAACTGACCAACGAGAATTCGGACATGCCTTCACAGTCGGATGTGATGCCAGATCAACAAAGTAGTGATGCCACCTCTGAGATCAAGAATGACCTGGGTGAACGTGGGCGTCGAATTGACAAAGGCAAGGCGAAGGTGCGTGTCGTTGGCTTCGACGGAACCAATCAGGATATTTTTGAAGAGGACGAGTGAGTCTTTCCTTCCTTCCACGAGTTTGAATTCGCTTACGTTGGATCTACCCTGCCTCTCATTCTTGATCTCAAGTGTTGTAGCCATGGATTGGAGGGCAATGAGCCGGTCCAGGTCCCGGATATCGATGGATTGGAGATCTACAAGCCGCTCACGCTCACGGGTGGCTGATACACATATGAATTTTGATCAGCCTACCTTTCCCCATTCTCAGTCGTTAGAAAATCAGTTCCCTTTTCCTATGTCAACTTCAGGTTTTTTTGATGGTTTAAGAGAGGGTAATGCTCACAGCCGAGGGTTAGTTAGATCAACCACAGGCATATCCATTCCCGGTACATCTTCACTCTCCTCTGACAGGCAGAGTCCTATTTTAGGTGGTTTGGCTTCTGGAAGCAACCCGCTACCATCCGTCATTGAGGATCCAGCAGACCATCTCTTAGGAGCTTTTGACCTTCCGACCGACAGCCGATATTCGCATTCAATACACCTGAATAATCTATCATCATTCGATGACTCATTTGTGCCCTCTTCTCTACCTGCCTTTGGGTTGTATGACTTCCCTAAGGCCTCTGGCTTGGATGTGGGTAATGTGCCATCCCAGGAGACGCGTAGTTTTCCTCGTCATGTTCGCAAAACAAGCTTCGATCACACAGTCAATCGGGAAATGATGATGCAAAACATAGGTGGTCGCCATCAAGTGAACGGGAAACCGCTTCCTCCACCAGAAAGCTCATTAGGCACAAAACGACCTGCCGATAATGTTCACTTTGATAGTCTATTGCGAACTGATCCATCTAATTTGGATAGCAATATGATGCGATTGATTTCATCGGCTGGTGTCGCCGATCGTTTCGCAAACATCTCCCCGTTCGCCTCTTCACAATTCAATTTTGCTTACCCGACCTATGAAGGCACGTGTAATTCTTCTTGCTTTGGGAAATATCTCATCTGTTGTCAACGCAGATTTTTCTCTTCCGTTGGAAAGTGCCATCGATCGTGCAGGGCCTGGGAAGAGCAGTAGTTCTGCTACTTCTGGAGAGATGGGTCAGACCTATATGACGAGGGCAACAATGAACGAGAGCCTGTTGACTCAACACACTGGACAGCGTGAAACAAGCCTGTCTGCGGCTGCTGCTGCGGCCTCTGCTGCATTAGCTGAAGAATATACCCAACTGAATATGGCAAATCTAGTGGAGTCTGGGTTGGACTATCACCAACTAATGGATCTGGGAGGTTTAGCATATCCCCCGGATAGTTCGCCATTTACCCATGTTGACCCGACGCAAATTATTAATTTCACAACGGGTATCAATTCAGGTACATTGAGTCCCACCAACGAATGGGCAAATAGAATAGGTAGGAGTACAGCTGCCAGTCCGGAGTCCTATAATGCTTCCAATGCATCTACCCCACCTTCTGCGGAGAGTCCTGGAGCATCCGGAATCTGTGCAACCCCCAATCTTCGACCTCAAGGGTCAAGGCGAACTTTAGATTCGACGAGGAAGTATGTGTCTTTGCGGCAAGGCGCTCAAGATGCTCAGCGAAGAAAATCAATATCGACGGGTACCAATGTTGCGAACTCTCCAGATAGTGTTAGCGCAGATGGTAGTTCACCAGTTGCTACACCCGAAACAGGCACAAATGTTTCAAACGTGACTTATAGTCAGAAGGAGGAAATTAATGAGGTTGGAAATGCACGAAGCGGGAAGAATAAAGAGGACAGTGAACAATCGCTCACAATATGTTCTAACTGTCAGACGATAAACACGCCATTATGGAGGAGAGATCCCGAAGGACAACCGTTGTGTAAATTATTTCTGTTCAGGCTGCCTTCGTCTGCTGACCCGTTGAATGTTAGGTAATGCTTGTGGCCTGTTTTTTGTGAGTGGATCATTGGAGTGACTCCTTGGAAAGTGGTTTACCAGCGCCAAATGTAGAAACTCCATGGTGTCGTTCGACCTCTTTCACTGAAGACCGATGTCATCAAGAAGCGGTATGTTGAACACAGATCACAGGGACATTTCATTCAATCAGTGTTTCTTTCAAGGAACCGCGCTTCTGGTAACTCCAACAACGGCTTGCGCAAAGGAGGAGCACTACCCAAAATTGCATCTTCAACATCGCGACCTCGGTCGCAGTCGAGTTCCGTGTCATCGAGTACCGCCAGAGGTGGGGCATTGTCTACTGGTACCCCACGTGTCAGCGTAACGCAGGCAGCAGCGGGTGGAGGTGGAGGAGTTGGGGGATCTAGTAACATCGCTATGAAGCGACAGAGACGGACATCTGGAGTGACAAACACGACCGCGTGATGATGTTTTTTTTCTGTTGACCGGTCTCGTGTACCATATGGCGTATCACATGATCTTTTTTTGGATACTGGATGTTTTTTTGCTTTATTAGAGTTAAATTATTTGATTGTTTCTACGGGTGAGGAGAAGAAAATAATGACAATCGGTCATGGTGATGGGTAACCGTCTGCAGTTTCCTTGACGAGTTCAGGATTTGTTATAATATCAGTTTGGCGCGTGTCTTCACCAGCGGGTTCTGTTTCATCTGCTATCTGCTAACCATTTTTCCGGGCTTTTCGCTTGATTGGATCCCACACTGGCGGCCAAATTCCAAAATGCAGGCGCTACTCCAGGCACATCCTCTACTACTTCTTCCTCTCACCTGCTCCTCCAGCCCGTCGTCTCTAATGATCCCCGGAATCGACGCCTGCAACGTAGCACTTCTCGTACAGATCTAGATTTCGAGCAGGCTTTGCAGGCAGAGGGCACAGTCTTGCTGAGAGAAGGCGTAGACATCAGCACTCTTGGGCTAGATTCAAGTCCACCACTCACCGCTAAAAGCTATAATTCATCCTTTAGTCCTGTTCCCAGTCCCGTTGGTCCAAGGGCTAGGATGACTACCCGGAGCACGACACCGATGAAGCCCCGCCAGCCTGGTACACCCATTGTTGTCCCTCCTACACCAACTCTAGTTTCCGATGCAACTACGCCTGGTCGATCTTCCTCCAGCACCCCTGAAACTACGTTTTCGACATCATCTCCTCGCCCTCAAAATCAAAGTGATATATTGTATGATCCTACTGAAGACGATACTGAACGACAAACCAACAGAAGATCCCTTTATCGATCTCCTGGAACATCTAGTAGTCCAGATTTGACGACGTTGTTGCGCAAGGCTAAAGAGAGGGGCGGTGTTATCAGTAGTCAACAATACAGAAACTTCAAGGAAAGAGAGAGGAAGAGACAGGATACCACACCTCCGCTTCCATCTCTTGCTAGACCTTCTACCGCGAATGTTGCAACTGTCACCAGAAGGCAAAAATCAACAACAAGTGTGAGTCGCAGCCAACCAACCTCTGCCTCTCTGCCGAAAGGACTCGATGAAAAGAGAGGTGACCGGATACTCGCAAGTCCCTATCCAATGGAACCAGGAACGCTCAAGGTTAGTGTGATGCTTCTATTCTTGAAGAAGATTGAAGTTAATTGTTATTAAGCCACCAAAAACTTCAATGCGCGCTCTTTGGGGGAAGGTGACAGGTACGAACACTACAAGAGAACGCTTGGTGTGTGGCCATTTTTCTTTCTATCTGACGTGACATTCATCGTCTTCTCTTCCGTACTCACAGAGAACAGCCCGAGGTCTTGTCACACCCTCTTCATCTTCACTTTCTGAAGCTTTCACACCATCAGCTCCCTCAATGCCTCTCCAGCACCGCCCACCTGTTACAGAGACGCCTGAAACTCAGGACTCTCCTCAAATGGAGACGAAAAAACCCCTAACACCAATTGTGCCAGATCCTACACAAGAAGGCAGTGATACTGACATGTCGATAGTCCTCGTTGACAAAGCTGGGTTCGTGCAGGAGCCTTCACCAGAATCCAGGATCACGACAACTGCTCAAGGCACCTTGACCCCCAAGCGAAGGAGCATGAGTGTCGGTGACGCGGATTCAAAGAAGGCACCTGTTCCCTCGCCGAAGAATTCTCTTCCTATAACGCTTTCACCACTGAGGTTTGAGAACTCTGGGAAAGAGGGATCCGAAGATACGACACTCCGCAATGTCCTTGACCAGTTCAGTTTATTCCAACTCGGGTCATCTTCCGGTGCGATATTGGATCTGCAGGATCCCTTGGCCCCTGCACGACAGTCAGCATGCCGTAAAAAGACTGATGAGAATACGACACCGAATGTCATTTCTCGGGAAGAAATTGGTAAGAATGGAAAGAAGCAACACAAAGAATTGAACCCAACCGTTGTGCCACCCCGCAACTCTTCCTTACGGCCTAACCCTGCTTCTAGTAGTTCAGGCGTAAATAGCCCTGGTAACACAATGCTTAATGCTGGGTCGCCAAAACCTCGTGGGGGACATGATGGATCCGGAAGTTTGCGAGATACGAATAGACTTCATCCCCTGCATCGTTCAACCGCATCCAACTCCGAACCTTCCCTTCTCCCTGTTATTGATGATGCCCGCATGTGTGCGTTGAGCATTGCTTCCTAAAAACATCTGGATTTGCACTCACTAACGATATACCTACAGTATCACAACGGAGACGCAGTTCACAACAAGAGTTATCTGTCAACGATCTGGTGTTATCACGATTGCCATCATCCAGCCAATCATCAAACATCGATGATAGCGAGCTGGAAGAGCAAGGCAAGGAGCTCGCCAGAAAATGTTGGGATGAAGACGAGGAATTCCTTGCTAAAGACAAGATTGCAGAATGGTTAGGAAAGAAGTCAGTCTTTGCAGCTTGATTATTCACCTCTAGGCTGACTACGTCTGGAAAAAATAGCGGTCGAATCAATCAGGTCACCTTGCAGTATTACATGGAAAGGTTTGACTTCTCAGGCTTTCGACTAGATGTCGCGTTCAGGTGTGGTCCAACTCTTGTCAATACGAAATGATGTATTCATCTTCGGCCCAGAAATTTGTGCTCCAAGCTTTTCCTGAAGGGTGAAACCCAACAGGTGGACCGCATTCTTGAGGAATTTAGCAAGAGATATTGGAGTTGCAACCCTGGAGGGGTGTATGGTAGCGCTAGTCAGTGTTCAAATCTACTATTGACTTGATGCTCACCCTTCTCCGCCAGACATTGTCCATGCAGTCGCATATTCTCTGCTTCTGCTCAACACAGATCTCCATGTTGCCGATCTTAGTTCCAGAATGTCTCGTGGGCAGTTTGTCAAAAATACTATGACTGCGATACAGATGCAAATTCGACCTCATCATCCAGCTAGTGTTTCTTCCGATCTCACATATGACGATTGTTCTAGTAGTGTTCGTAGCCCGAGTTTTGAGGGTGCGGAACAGATTCCTCGGTCGAAACGAAGTGATAGCGGCCACAGCTGGAACAGTGTGTCAAAAGATATCTATCCGCGAGCTCCAAGCTCTATGACGCAGCATGTCAACAACAGTACACCTTCCGTTCAGGTGTCAGTGTCCAGTCATGATCAACGTCCTACGCCTTTTCATACATACAACCGGGAATGGGAAGAGGAGATGGGGATTTTATTGAAGGTAATTCTATATTCGGCCGTGATTTCTCCATTCAGAATTGAATGGTGCTAAATACGGATTGCTAGGAAATGTATAGCGCTATCAAGAGCGAACAGATCCTTCAGCCCCTCGATATTGGTCGTTCCTCTACGTCTTCGCTGAAGGCTGGGGCGGGAATGATGCGCAATAGAAGTTTCAGATCTAACCAAAATCTGAAACGTGGAAGCATCCGTGGGTTGTCTTTTCTTGCCGCTCAGGCTACCATCAGTCCTTACAGTAGTAATAACAATCTAGACGGTCGCACAAGTCCAGCGCCTAGCTTCGCTACCTCTGAGGTTTGCCCTTGCCCTTCTCTCGAGCCCCTGCGGCCAAGCTTAAGTTTTTTTTTTGATCAACACAGACCTTATACGGGCCCACGCCAGCATTCCTTACTCCCACCCTCGGTTTTGCCCACAACCTCTCGCATACTATCATACGCGAGGCACAGGAGGACGATAATAATAGTGTCAAAAGTGACGCTTCGGATTCAACAACGACCAGCATATCAGATGAAGAGCTGGCCTTACTTGGAGCACCTTGGGCCAAGGAAGGAATGCTCTGCCGGAAACACTTCACTGGTGCAGGAGGGAAACGCGCCAAGGATAAATCATGGATGGATGTTTTCGTCGTCATCCAGAAGGGCGAACTCAGCATGTTTATCTTTGGCAACAACTCTGTGGAGAACACCGGAGCAGTTGGGGGTGGGAACTGGCTTGTGAGTGAGATCTCTTGATCAATTAACCCAGATACCAAAATAGTACTCAAGGCAAATGCGAATTCTGTTGGGGCCCTTCATCTGGCCCATTCTTTGGCTCATGCGCTGCCGCCTCCTGGTTATGATCGTAATCGACCTCATTGTATGGTCTTGTCGTTGCCGAATGGCGAAGTCTTTTTCTTCCAAGCCGGTACAGAAGAGCTGGTCAATGAATGGGTCTCGACTTGTAACTACTGGGCCGCGAGGGTCAGTAAGGAGCCTTTGGCTGGAGGTGTCTCAAACATGGAGTACGGCTGGAACAGAGTAGTGGATCCCTTCGCACAAGGCCGTGCAACCTCTTACAATGATACACGAGATTCTACCGATACTGCCGATGCTATGAGTATACGGAGTGGTCGGAGTACAAGGAGTTCGCGGTATAAGCTTGCCTGGAGGGATGGCGTCGCTACAGCTCGAGGGAGCAACTCGCCCTATGTTGATAAGACCATCATTGCGGACTGGAAGGAACCATTTCCGCCTGCAGTTTCGAGTAAACACGATGAGGAGACGCAACTGGAAGCTCTGAAAAAGCACGTGGCCTTCCTGAAAAAAGATCTGCAACAGCACAACGACTTGAGAAATCCAATGATGAACTTGGTAAAGCATACATTGCCTTTCCCAAACCTGTCAGCTAAAGTGAATATTTCAGTATCAACCCAAATCTCCAAATGCACTGAAGGCCCAGACAAATTGGGAGAGGAAGTCAAAATATATTCTCAAGGAGAATGTCAAATACGAGTCATACATTGACTCTCTAACTGGAGCTATGTCTTTGCGGCTCAAGAAACTGGGAGAGAAAGGTCCGTCACCCGCTCGTTCAGACCTTTCGATGCCTATTGAAAACGTTTCTCATGAAGCCCTGGAACGCGCTTTAGACAGAGCCACTCCAACAGATGTAAAAGGCAAGTGCAAGGAACTGGAGGCAGCAATGCATGAACAAACTCAATCATCTATCCCTGGCTCAATGATGCTGGCTCAGCAGGCTGGACCTTCGAGCCGCCAAAGAGAGCAGAGCAGAGCCAATAAGGACAATGATGATGACTAGGTAACGATCTTTGTACATACATCTGACTATTTCTTTTTTCCTGCGAGTATTATTGTACATGTATTTTGGATATTCTTTGGTGACTGGTGCGTTCATTGCGATGCCTGAATACCAGCCACCTTTGTTTCATATTGAGTACCGATATCACTCGTTTATATTTTCCGTTAATACACTGTCTGTAATTATTTATACTTAACACAAAAGTATTCTTTGCTTCTACAAAATGAATTGAAAAAATAATCATAAATTGATGTACTGGTGTTCGACCGCAGCCTCAGCCTCTGACTTTCTGTATCGGAAGGGATTTCCAACAAGGTACCCTAAGGTTTGCTCGTCGGGATAGGTTTCAGAGCGATGAAAGGTGTGGGATCCTTGGAGTGACTTTGATTCGCCATAGACTGTGCGGTAGTTGAGTTCAGGTCATATCCACTGGAGTGGCCCGGAGAAAATCTGAGGGTGGATAATTGAGGTGTATCCCCGTGTAGATCAAATAATTTGATGTTTCTATACACACGACAAGCCATGGATGCGGAAAGAGACACTGAAGGGAAGGCAAACATGTTTCGGAATACCGGAGGAATCGATGGAAGCACAAGGAGGATGAGGAGGATGATATAGACTCCAAGGTTGATCCTACCAAGCTTTTTCAGGCAATAGTTATAGTTAAGAGGAAGAAGACTCTCTTACAGATAGTATTGTTGTCCGCCTTGCATAATAGCCCTTGACAGTCTCGGAAGAGCTTTCCCTGAGACTATTGTATTCCAAGACACATTTGCATCGAGATTGCTATGCATGATGACAATCTTGTATGAAATTGCAAGAAATACAAAGGTGTCAAAGACGAGTGGGAAGATCACGGAGGCCAAAACATAAGGTTGAAGTTGCGAGTCGATGCAGTACCTCGTGTGTGGGATATGTAAGGCACGAACACCAGTGGGTATGACAAGCTCTGAGCCCCAATCGCAGATCCACAGGACAATAGAAATACGGTTAATCCATCGATTCCCCGCCCAAACTGCTTGCACACGACGGAGGAATAGGAAGGAGGAGGATGAGATGGACAGAATGCAGCAGCAGCCAATTGCAATGAACATGGGATTGCAATTGTCAAGCGGGCTAGCTAAAGAAAGGGATGGGGGAGAGACTCAAAGTGTGAGCGCATGTGGGCATCACAAGTGGCTCGGAGCACCTCACTCTTTGCGAAACAGGATAAGAAAACATAACACAAGGAGAAAAGTCTATTCAGTCTCGATGAATGTTACTGTTTTATTTGAGAGGGATGAAGAGAGCAGACCTGGATGTTACGAAGCAGATGCTCACCGCACGAATGGATCTTTGGCTGCGGAGAATTCTGATATCATCCGGAATATAAATGAGGATATCCCATATTGTAGCCTGTAAAAAATGACTGGTTAGTCGTAATGTTTCCAAACGCTCTCTCCAAGACACATGATACTCACACCAAGCACAGCAATGTAGAGATTACGAACTACTTCGAAATCAAAGGCTTCAGATGGGGACAAGTAACTAAGGTAGTTACTTGGGTTTAGTACGGAGGACGCCATAAGTGGCTGAGCGCTGCAAAATGCAAGGCCCTCTATCTCGCAGGCAAGAAAACTTGCAGACCTTTCGAAACTGAACAAACAGCAAGGTCAGTGTATTGTCAGTGTATTGTCATCCCAGAACCTCCTAGTTCTATGATTATGTAAAATGTGATGTTGGAAAATGGACAGATACGGTAAGAGTGTTCGGATTACAGTTACAGAGCTCATTGAGATTAGTGGTGTATATGCAAGAGCTTGGATCCTGTCTACCCTCCATTCAAAGTTATTTTTGGCAAATGAAGTGTATATCAGATAGAACCATGGTCGATCAGGTGTCAAATAGTCATCCGTGTGAACCTTTGGCGAACCTTTGTTACCCTGAGGCCAATATCATTCTCATGCCTAAAGGATTTCTAGCAGTTCTTTCTGAGCCTGGCGAAGTCGACTTGGATGAATTCCAGGGTGCGTCCTGCTACTCTACTTCACTTTTTTTTTTGACATTCAATCCATCGCAGACTGGTACAACAACGAACATGTCCCCTTGCGTCTCAATCACATCCCTGCATTTCTCACGGGTGCTCGATACCAAGCAGCCGATGACAAAAAGCCGGGTTGGATTGCGTTGTACGATACAGACTCTCCGTCCATCTTTCAACATCCTTCTTATACTCGTCTTCGAGAGAACCGGAGTCCCCGGGAAGCAGCTCTTATCGAGCGTCTCGATGTTTTAGATAGGCGCAGCTGTGAAGTAGTTTTGGAGACGGACATGAAAGTGGGGGGGTTGAGTACTGGACTAGCCATGGGTAATCCAACGCCGTGGATTGTCACTCATGAGTTGGACATTGATCAAGAGCATCCGGGCGGGGGAGTTGATGTTCTGAATGAAATCTGGCAAACTATCATTGCGGAGGGAAATCGAGTGCCAAGCTTGCTCCGATCCCGATTGCTGAAATGTATAGATAACTCAAAGTCAGGTGTCACTATATCGTCTGACTCTGAGGCTCAGAGAATCCCCAACTATCTTGTGTTGCATGGTACGAGGCATCGCATTATTCCGATTCACCGAGGTTCAATATGGGTTCTTGAACAGAGATGAATACTAGTTCTGACTTGAAGCCAATGATCGATGTATTGAGAGTGTTGTCAGGGGAAAAGCACATGTTCAGAGTTTTGGAGGAGAGAGAGTGGAAGCTTTATCGTGCTTATCCCTGCATTGCTCAAGGCAATCTACCGTGAAGACCTAGACCTAGGTGTAGAAATTGGGGATCAGCTTTTCCCTGAAGCTTGGATTTGAATTCTGCTACCGATGTTCATCAGAGCCGAAATAAAAATGAAAGAATGAAACGCGACAAAGAAAAGTAAACAGCAACCAAGAATAGGAAAGGCAAACCGAAATCTAGGGGTTAGTACCTCATTGCAAAGTTCGGTACATTGTAAATAATCTTGGGTGGTGTGGGAAATCCTTCCGTGATTTTTTTACATCGCTGTGTAGACGCTCCTTGAAGTGGTCTGCCTTGCTCCCACAATCCTCGCTTCGCTTCAAGAAAAATGCCGGCATGCTCTGTTAGCACCCCCACCTGCTGCCCAACCTGCCAGCAACATCCTCACTGAGACACAGCTGCCTCCAGTGGCAGCTCCCAACTTTCTTCATCGACTATAGAAACCGCAACGCACCGACAGCAATACAAAGTGCCGATAATTGAACTGGGAAGAGTTGGATACCTTGAAGCGAACCTGTACCGAGTTTCTCATTGGCTCACCGTCGTAGATTGGATGGGAGTCTTGATCTACCACTTACCCTGATACATGTCATGCTTCTTCTATCGTACATGCCTACATATACTGTTGGGCTTTTGTACGTAGCTCCGTTCTGGTTGTCCCCTTGCTTATTGTGGTATATAAATACTGAGATTAACACGTGACGGATCAAAAAGACTTTGTCTGTGACAGCAGGCTAACCTGTTTTCTTGACCACTTGTTTTTTTTCTGTGGTGGGATCATTGACATACTCTTATTCCATCAACTATCCCTGCGTGCTCCCAGACCACCTCCATTTTTTATCCATTTCAACTTGATTTGGTATTACTCATGACGGAGTATCAACTGCTTCATCGGATTATCCGTGCAATAGCCCGCTTGGCTTTCGAGTCGTTCTTTATGGAGTTGAGGGTTATCGGAGGAGAGAATGTACCCAAGACAGGACCCATTATCGTGTATGTTCCCCTAGTTCTATCTTCTCTTCGTTGTGTTTAATTGTACGCACACACACACAAGCTGTGCCTCTCACCATAATATGATACTTGACCCCGTTACTCTTTGTGGGTGTCTTTCCCGAGGTCAAAAGTTGATCATGAATTGATCTACTATCTATGCTAGCTGTCGGTTTCCCATATCAACGTATACTGAATTACTGGACTAAAGGTATGTTTCTCACCTCACCTCTCCAGGACATTAACAAAATCATTTGTAGCGAGTCTTTTCGTTCACCCCATATTGCGATGGGTTCTCCTCTCTTCTGGAACCATCCCCGTGGACCGTAAATCTCAAGACCGTCGTGTACTGCTCCGAGGAACATTGGAAGCTCTGGCTAGAGGGGGAGCTGTCGCTTTGTTTCCTGAAGGTACGAGCTATACGGAGCCTAAAATTATGCAAGTCAAAGATGGTGCTGCTTGGGCGGCTTTGGAATATGCCAAATGGGCTCAGGAGAATCCCGGAAAGACAGTTGATGAAGAGATTCAGGTTATCCCCGTTGGAATTGTGTATACCAATAAATCCAAATATAGAAGCTCTGTGAGTTGATTGTGGTTGGTGTATGTTGTGAGGACTCATCACTCCTTAGGTTATCATGGAGTCGGTGACATTCAATATGGTCTATTGCTGATATAAGATTCATACTCTGATACAGGTTTGGGCGGCCTATCAAGATGGAGCCCTTCAAAGAGCAATTCTGTTCGCCTGAAGAGGGCGCACCTCGTGCAGCTGTGAAACGTTTGACGCAAGCAATAAAGCAACAACTGATCGAAGCTACTATCAATGCTCCAGACTGGTGGGTTTGAAAGGAACTGTTCCTTATGACCTGTGATGGGAACGAGGACCTCTATTCTAGGGACACACTCTATGCAGCTCGGATGGCGCGGGATATTCTCTGGGAGGGTGAGAAAGAAATTGAGCTCGAGGATTTTGTTGTGATTTCGCAAACGTAAGCAAAAATTGACAATGAAATGAAATGATCTTAAAATAGACATTGTAGCCTTGTCGATCTCTTTGCACAAGTGGACAGGAGCCAGAAGTTGAAGACAGCTCAAAGACGCCTGCTGGAATATAATTCGCTGTTGAAATCATCGCATCTGACGAATTCGATGCTTTGTAAACTTGCTCCGCCTGAGTCAGTGGAAGCCAAGGCGGTGGCGAGTCGGCTGTATACCATTCTGATTCTGGTCCGGGATTTGATGTCGATGATGGTCCATCTTCCATTGTTCATTGTGCCTCTGATGATACACATACCGACGTACGTGCTGGCATGGTATGGTGGAAAGCTGGCAGAGGACGAGGAAGAGACACAGGGGCAGAACAAGGTGCTACTTGGGCTGATGGCGTCGATACTGACCTATTCGACGGTGTTTTTCGTGCTTTGGAGACTCATGATGTACACGGCGGCTGGTGCTCTGCTTTCGGGAGGGATGGTGTATCTGTTTGGGAAATACCACAGGAAGATGATAGATGGTGAGTGTGGACACTATTGCAAAGCACGTTACGTACACGGAAAGTGACAAAGGAAACTACCGGGCAGATAATTATCAAAGGTGGGTGTGTTGGGCTGGCAGCAAGGCATGGCTGAGGAGATCTATGATAGGGCGAAGCGCTGCGTTGGAGCATGGCGTGTGGTAGTTGGTGTGTGGGTGCCGAAGAGATGGGATGTTTCCCTGCATGTGCTCTCGCAGTGCATGGCGCTGGAAAGGCCGCCCGAGAACCCATGGATTGAGCGAACGGGCAAAGTGTCGGACAGCGAAGGGTCGGATGGGATGGTGAGTGGGGTGTGCAAAGGGAAGCGTGTGCGACGGCCGCCGTCTCGTCGTCTTGTGCGGCATGTGCTGCGGGCGCGGGTTGAGGCAGTGAGTGCGCTTGGAGCGTTTCTGAGGGAGGTGGAGATGGGAGAGGAGGGAGGGATAATAGAGAAACTACGGGGGAAGGGTGGGAGGATTGATGAGTAGACAGACATATGTAGCGCCAGTGACAGCTGAGATCACACTCGATTCTTGACCGCGACTGCCATGCTCTCGCTCTCGCCTTTCCAGCAGACTGTCCTCGAGCAGGACGAGATGTTCTTCCAAACCTTCCCCGATGCCCGCAGCGACAAACAGCCTCTCTCCTTTCTCCCTCTCCACCCCTCCTACTCCTCCCTTGCACAGGCCCTCGACCCGTGTTTCCTCCCCCACACCGCTCCTCCTCTCCCCCGCAGCCTCTTCCGCGACCCTCCTCGCCACCCACGTCCCTCTCCCTCTCCCTATCCTCGTCCTCTCGACCCCAGTTCTCCCCATGACTCGGCCTGGTCTTCATTCAACCCACCCCTTGTCGGTCCATTTCTCAATGTCGCTGCCAGCCCACCAACCCCCCCAGACTTGTCTGGTGCCCGTCCAGGTATCCCAGCCCATCCCACACCCTCCCCGAGCTGACCACTCTTGCCTAGTCTCCATCTCCGGAAAACGCAATCCAGATAAGAAACCTGCCCTCGCCTGCGTCTTTTGTCGAGGCCGCAAAATCGCCTGCGGTCCTCCAACCAAAGATGGGGACGGCAAGACGTGCAAGTGTGTCTACTACATCTTTATCTATCCGCTTTCCAACTCAAAAGTCTATGTCATCTTCCAGCCAATGCCAGCGTCGCTCTCTCCGATGCGAATACCCCACCGAGAGTCGACGAGGCATGCGCAAAAAGCCTGCAGGTACTTGCACTGCCCCCGCAGCTACTAAAGCTAGGAGATCCGATACAGGCCCCAAACCTAACCTGACTACTCTCAAAACCACCACCAAGAAGCGTTGATCCTTCTTTCCACCCTGAATTCATGTCTCTCTATCTGACGTCTGACGTCTGGCATGCTTGAGATATCTATGTTTTGTCGGCAGCCTAGCTAACAGCCTGCTGTCTCATCCTCTTCTTGACAGTTTCTTTTATCCCTCCTTTCTTGGCCCGTCTTCTTGCTATCTTTGATGATTGTTGTCCCTGTTCTGCTGTTGCTTTTTTCTTCTTGCTCTCTGCCTGTAACTTTTTGGGAAAAGAAAAGAAAAAATCTCTTCCATGTACCCTAAATTAACAAACCTGTTCTTTAATTCGCCCATTCTTTTTTATCTTATTTTTGGGACTGACCGCCGTTTGCCGTTTCTTCCCAGCCATGTGACAATATTACCTAACCGAATGATGATGGTCTATATGAGCAACCCTAAAAATGTCGCTTCCCGAAATCTGTATGTATTCAATAATGCTCCCGAACAGGAAGACAACACAAGGCAGTAGCCAAGATGCAGCATAATTACAAGTTCCATTATTCAAGATCCGAAAGCAGAGATGGTATGTATATACAAGCATATGAACAATTGAGTTGACCGAGTTAGATAGTTTTATACATTGAAAAGGATTCCGCCGATGACAAAAAAAGCTCCCGGCCACGCAGCGAATCGGATATGGTATACGCCCCAACGTAAATCATTCATCTGCGACGAGCCATCTTATTCGGCGGGCCGCCACGCCGGGTATTGGTTAGACCGGGTACTTCGAATGATTCCTCAGACTGTTGTTGTTGTTGTTGCTGCTGCTGCTGCTGAGCTCGAGCTCGCGAACGAGTTGTTCTCCCAACACCCATGTTATCTTCCCCTTGCTGTAGCACTAGATCAGCGTACACACGTTTCTTGTTGTTTGATGACAAAGTTCCACTCGGATTTGCAACGTGCCTGTCATTAGCCTCCAAACCATTTCCCACAGACGCTTCCTCTTTGTCTAAAAAGATACTCAGATGTGAAAAACCTCCAAGTGAGAAACAATTTTCCTTACCTATATTGGAGGTACCTGCCCCCCCATTGGGAATCATATCAAGGTCCAATTCCTTCAGATTCGTAGTGACACTCTTGCTCATGTCAAAACCCGGTATGGAAGTCAACATCGAGAAATCGTGGGGATCAAGGGAGCTGATGGTATCGTAAACTCTGAGGGGGGTATACGTTTTGAGCCACGAGTGACGAAGGGCTCGAGTGAGAGACATGCGATTTGCAGGATCTTCTTCTAAAAGACACTGGATGAAGTGGACAGCTAGGTACAAAGGTGTCGTTAAAATTGAGCATTGAAGAATCCATCATGATTCAATTCAGACTACCTTTGTCAGAAGCATGAGACATTGAAAGAGATCCCCAATCAACCTTGCGCGTTGAAATGCGTATTCGAAGATCCATTTCTCTGTCATCCTCTATAAACGGGCTGACACTGGTCAACCTGACATTCATCTAATGAGCTGTGAAAAGAACATGGAAGAAATGACACGGACATGGAGAACACCATGACGCCCAAGCTCCAACTGTCAACAAGGTTGGTATAACCTCCGCCTTGTTGTTGATTAATCACCTCTGGTGCTAAGTAGGCTGGCGTGCCACACATCGTCTAGAGCTAACAGTTAACGGCATCAAAGACAAAGTCTATTTCAACCTCACTCACGCGCAACATAGTTTCGTCGTCGCGCACGGCTTTCGCAAGACCAAAGTCAGCGACCTTGACAATCGGTGGATCATCTTTCGTTAACAATACGTTCTGTAGAATGATGAGTACATTATGCAAAGCCACAATCACAACCAACCTCGGGTTTGAGGTCCCGATGAGTCACACCTTGAGCGTGAATGTACTGAAATGACTGTTAATACGTATCAAGGGAAAATACGGGTATGGATGATTACAGCCAAGGCGTCACAGATCTGATACGTGATGTGCTTAGCGCTTTCCTCGCCTAAAACAGTGTCAGATCAAAGATGGTAAACTGATATGAACACCTTACTCAGTCCACCCTGACGCAAAATGTATTCAAGAAGATCTCCGCCTTCAACCAACTCCAATACAAGGTCTAAAAAGCTTTTTTTTAAGTGGTGATTGCCTATGAGTCTGGCTGCAATCGGGACTTACTGATACCACTGTCTTGGTAAAAGACTTCCTTGAGCTCACATATATTGGGATGCTTGAGTTTCTTCATGATGTCAATTTCCCGCTTGAATGCATTACGGTTGTTCCCGTGTCGACTAGGCTTCTCAGTGATGATCTTTATAGCATACCATGTACCCGTGCTGCGTTCAATAGCTCTCATCACAGTCGCAAATGAACCCTTTCCCAACTCGTTGGTAACATCATAATAAACATGAAGACCGTCAGTAGGTGGTGAGCCTGACATGAGCCGAAAGATAAATCCTGAAAAATCGCGAGGTCATTTCAGCACAGTTGGAAAGATGAACGATATACGCACTGTAATCCTGATTTCCATCCGACTGTGGTTGATGTGAACCGAAACCGATCTCATTTCCTTCCCTCAAAACTCTTGTACAGTGCTTGCCAATCTTGACGCCACCAATCTGAATTGCCTTGAGTTTTCGAAAAAAAAAAAGAAACGAGCTGCATCTGAAACACCCACATAGGTACCATTACTTGACAAGTCGAGGACTGTCACAACAGAATCTTGAGAGTCGTTACCGTCCCAAGTCATCTGACAGTGAAAATTGCCTGTATATACACTTTGTAAGCAATAGAAAAGAACAAGAGATCGCGACCACTGACTGATCTTTGGACCTGGAAACACAATCTGGTTACCCTGCGGATTACGACCAACACAGTACGTTGTCTGCATTTTCCAAAGATCGACACGAGCAATATGGGAATTACACGGGATGAGCGCTCCCCACAGGTGCCTCTCGAGATCATCTTGTTGTTGAGAGTTATCTTCTTGCGTTGACTGTGTCTGAGGATCTTGACTTTGTTGTGTATCTTGTAATGGTTCATAGTCATCGAATTCCATGCTATTCTCGTTGTAAAAGGCTTCCATCACGGTGTGAAAGGTGCTGTGGAAATCTTTAAGGTAGGTAAACGCGTATGATACGTGAATGAGGGCGAGGACAAATGAAAATTAGGCAGCTCGGGGGGTAGGGGAACCTGAGAGGTAGGAGTGGTAAACGGAGGAAAAAAAAAAAGCGGGCTAAAAAGAAAAGCTTAACCGTGTCGCTGAGTTTAGAACCAAAATTGATGATACAGTTTCCCCCCCAAAAATAACATTCTATTGTTCGATATGAATATATTTCAACAAATTTGATAACCTGAAAATTTGTTCCGCATCGCACCGACAGCACCCTCCAGCAATCACTCCAGACCATTGTACATCAGGAGAGCTGAGAATACTGCTCACAAGGTCCACCAATGCTTTCTCCCATTCATTCTTTACCTTTTCGCTGACACCCTCTTTCCAGATCCCAAGATCCTCGTCGAATTCGCCTCCTCCGTTCGGGTAGAGTACGAGGAACGGTCTAATCTTATTCCGGATCTGTTCACAGGCGCCCTTCATCTCGTTGATGATGCGAGGCAAATAGCCGACATCCGTGCAATTGATCCCGAACCCATGGGGAATCGGTAAACTGCTTCCTCCTCCTCCACGCAAGGGTGAAGATAGGACTGCCCGAATTAGACATGGAATGGTTAATTTGGTACCTGCCATGTCCATCATCTGTGGACATTGACCCTTGGGGAAGACAAACGATATCCACCAGTGTTTGCGTTTATCTACATCGATGTTTTTTACCTCCAACTGAGCCATTGTCTGTCGGATGGCAATGGCTTCCCGCGCGAGGGGTACCGTCTCAAAGGCAATCATGTCAATATACGACCAAATTTCACTGTCTTGGGCAAACAATAACAGTCGCTCTGAATGATACACTGTCAAGGCTTCAATGGCCTCTTTCTCTGCTTTTTCATCGTCTATGAAATTGGTATTCGGACCCTCTGCAGAGTATTCCCGAGGTCCATAAGGCGGAGGATAGAAACCCCCAAACTCTTGAGTTGGTTTTAGTGAAGCACCAAAAGGGCCCAATGAAAGGCATAGTCGAATCCGAGGACTGTCGGATGTCCCATTCCTCAACTGCTGCTCCTCTTCGTTGTTCAACTGAGTTTCGTTCTCGAACATAGTCCGAGCTTGTTGAGCCAATAGAACAGATTTCCGCATCAGCAACCATGCCTGGCTACGACTATAACCTGCCCGTTCAAACGTGTCGAAAGAGCATTGGTACCTAATGAAAGTAGTAAATACCTGAGCCGGGCATAACTATCCTGTAGTGGTCACTCAACGTTGAGGTCTCGATGATTTTGGCACCAGCTCGCAAGAACGCGAGATGAGCCGCAACAATGGCTTCTGGCTCCTTATTGAGTGCCTCCGCTGACCATAAAGGTGTAGCTGCTATCGGTGTCCTACAGATTTCCTCTAGCGTAGATCCCTATAAAATCCGGCTATAAGTGAGTACCAGCCTATCTGTCTGGCGCAGAGATGCAAACAAGTCCGCCGTCCATCACTAAGACAGGTGAATTTAATCCGCTGAAAAGATCTGCCATTGGCATGACTAGAGGATGTGATGATGACGATCGTTCGCAGCTCGCAGCCGGCGTCCGCTCATCAAACATTTGATTGCTCCACTACCGGCGTCTATGCATTGGATCGGCATCAATCGAATGAGAAAAACTTGTGTCGCGTCGCAAAACGCCGAGACAGCGAATTGCCTGATGTTCTTCCAGCTTGACACCACTAGGTCGTTGACAGTCAATCCAGGGCTTCTCGTTAAATGAAAAGCCCGACGTCTGACCGTAACCTGCTCAACTGTCAATTGTATGATACTGGACATTTTGTCATCCTGAGCATCCTTTGATGAACGTGACTTGTGGTTGAAGAGCATATTTTTGTCAGTAACATTGCTATTCTAGACGAGGCAGTTCCGGTGAAATATTTACAAACTATCTAGGTAAGGACACCCGGGTCCAGCGAATTCATGAGTCTAATATAAGTCGAATTCAACAAGGCTTTATCGAAGACGAAGTACTCCCAGAAAATGCACAGCCTAGTTATCGACGTAGTTTTTCTCTTCTCCCCATTGGCGAGCCCTCCTTTCCTGACGGAACTGTCTTCTCAGGAAGCTTAAACCTAACACATAAAGGACAGGGAGCAGCTGAACAACACTTCAGTACTGGAGATATGGTTCGGTTTCAATATTTACACTCACAACGACCCAGATCCAGAAGAAGACGTTAATCCCACCAGAAAATTCACGTCCAGTTGTCATGGGCCATTCCACATGATACCCAATTCGCACTTGGTAAAGTGCAAGAGCCATGATCAAAATGCCGAAAATAACGTGCAAGTAATTCTGAGGTGGGCGATATTTGATGTTCTTGGGTTTTACCCAATGAATAATCATACCAATACCACACTGCGCAATATAGAATATGAAAAGTACAACTCCGAGACGCTATCAGAAATAGGGTATAAGCTAATGGATGCAGGCAGTACTATCAATGTTCTCACCTTGTGTACATCATCAAGATGCCCCATGCCAGTCAAACTAACCGATCGAACACCTAATGTAATGCCAATCACAATTGTAGGTCCGGCTTGGGAAAATTTTGACGTGAGAATGACCTTCGATAGCATATCTTTGTAGATGCCTTACCGAGTACAACTTGAAAAACCCAGTGCTTTGTAAACCATGTTGGTGTGAAGGACCGGAAGTATCGAGCAATCAATGCACCAGCTGGTAAGAAGACCAGGAAACCAACAATACAGAAGATACCATGGGCAATGATCAGCCTCTGGTATGGAAGTAGTGGAGCTTCAGTTCCAAGGGGCACTTGATTAGTAGTTCCCTGTGTATTGCCTGATTGCACTCTTGTAAGGACTAATTGACCTCTCCCAGTCTCAAGATGTCGTCGTAAAGCAGCGTCGACAGCTGCAGAACCCGGATTTGTGGCTCCCAGGGCAAAGACGATATCCTGTGTCGTATCTCCATTTGCCTAGGGTCATTCCGAGGTCAAGTTAGTTTCCATAAATAAAAACAATATGCCCACCGGAATGGAAAAAGCAAACCGAGGCTTGTCGGAAGAAGCCTTGGCATTTATCAGGACGTTTTCAACTCAGTATACCTAATAGCGACCACTCACAGAACTCATATATTGTTGCAAGGAGGCCAGTCGGGGAGGATTGTCGTCAACAGTTGGCATGACATGTCTCGGAGCTGAACGCTGTGAAAGTGTGATTGAGCCGTCTGAGTTGGCCCACATTATCACCATCGGTGTATTCGCCATTTGAGTCCCAAAACCACTGTAACAAATTGACACTCAGGATGGGGGGGGGTATAAAATATCTAAGGGAGAGCTCACATGCCCATCCATCCAACAGTGTTTTGTCCAGTGCTTGACAGAACATCTACGCAGGCAGAAACATGTAGTGCAAGCAGAAGACCGAGACAACCAACCTACAGTCTACGGAAGAACCGTTCACGGTGGCTGCCACACACATCGACTAGTAAGCATTGACCCATAAGCCAGTAGAGAGTTTGATGAGGCAACCTTTACCTCCATGCATTGACTGTCTCCAGTGATTGTATTGTCAGTGATTCTCGACCGGAGCTCCTAGGAGTCTGAGTTGAGTAGGGAAGAAACACTGGGCCATACAAAAGACAGACTTGAGCATAACTTCCGGTCAAGTTGCAAACAAAAAGAAAGACAAACGCTGCCAAAGAATGCATAGTAGAGGGGTCAGGCATTAGAGTGAAACGCAGGCATCGTGGTTTATATCGCTAGAGGCGAGGTTACTTCGGATCGGATTCAAGGCACCAGCCACTAGCTCATTTGAGACAGAACTTCTTTTTGGACCCCAGAAGTGTTCCACAACTGCTCGGTGTAGATATAATGTCATGCACTGGGATTCTTCTCATATGAACTGAAGAGTTAGACTGTGGAGATTTGGGTTTATTTAGAATTGACTGAGTAGGTCCTCATGCTCTCCCGACAGCTCTGCATGTGTACTCATGACAGTGTCCTGAGGTTCCATTATTTTGACTGCGCCTACACTAGTGCCTACTAGGGGTAGGGTGTTGAGTCAAGAAAAGGGAAGAGGGGACAAAATTCATTGCAAATGTGCAAGTCTTGTCTCAACTATTACTAACCATTTCTAGATAAAGTGAAACACTTGATCATCAGGAGATGAAACCTAACCTACTTTTAGCGTAGTGCTCAATATTCCAACATGAAGTGTATCTCAGAGTATCAACAAGGGTAACTAAAGTCTACATTTACCTTTGAGTGGTCAAGTGTACCCTCCAGAGTACAACATATCCTCAAACCCAGGATAGAACCAAAAGTGTTTTGCTCTTAGAATATACTCTTAGGAATAGAGTATAATACTTTAAGTTCACTAGAGATCAGGATAAAGTCAACAAAGTAGAGTCTACCTCTAGAGATGGAGTAGTCATTAGTTAACCCTTGGCTTTACCCTTGTTAATCAGGGTAGTCACTAACCTACCCTAGGATGACTCCTGGTGGGGCCCTAACTTGTACCAGGACTCGTTTGAGAATTGCTCACTATTACAGCACTATGCAACATGCCATCATCCTGGAAATGTAGATATAAGTGAAGAGCACAATATCAGAGACTTTAAATGCCTGGATTCACTGATATAGAATATTATGGCAAATTACTCTACACATTCCGCTTTCTTCTCCTTTTTGTTTGTTCCAGAGTATTATCACCTGACCAAGAGTCTCGAAGACGTTCCAGGAGAGGAGCTCGGTGATTCGAATCACTGTCGTGGTTTGCCTCTTTCGCAGCAGCGCCTTTGATAGAGAAACCTTGGCTGGACCGAGTTGGAGAATCAACCTTGAGTAATGAAAAATTTATTTGCGCTTTTGAAGGCAAGCTCGACAAGGAGGGTTGACGACTGATGGAAGACCCCAGTCGACTCAGTAAAGTAGGTGCTTTTGAGTGGTCAGCAGTCTCCTCAATCCTTGTTCGTTTCATTGGTCGTGCAGATTCTCCAGTACCGAGATCGCGTCTCGCCCGATTCTGAGAGACAGGACCGGCTGGGATGGATAGTGACTTTGGCAAATGGGGAGCAGAACCAGAGGAAGGGACTCCAAAAGCTTGAGGTGTGGACATTGAAGAAGAAGGCACTGTTTGTTGGGCTGGATCTGTTTGAGGTCTGTGGGCAATTGATGTTGAAGTCGGACCTGACGGTGACAGAGACTAGAAACAAAGGATACACGACGTTGGACAAGGTAACCAAGAGAGAAATACGCCCACTGCGAACCCTAAGCATTTTCAAAAATTCTTGATTTTGTGAAAGTTCTGGTCGTTTTCGAAAATCTCGCAGGCTCTGAAGCAAGTGATCAGAAAGTGTCCATGACGGTTCCTTAGAACACTGGTTTAGTTAGTGAGAGATGAGACAGCGAATTGATTGTTACAATGAGGAAGGAAAGAACACACCTCGAGACAAGCTTGAAGGAAAACTTCATAGGTTTTCATGAGCTCAAGATTAGTTACTGTCGAGTTCTGAAAGATCTAGAAAGAGCTATTAGCTCGCAATAGCTAGGGGCCGGAAGTCACGACAAACCTCAAGCAGGTAAGGGCATGCGTCAATGATAGTTCGGCGAAGGGAAAGAAATTGCGAATTTTGTGGTTGCCTCGCGGCCATACCAAGGATTCGAGCTAGAGAACAAATGACCCACTGCTGATCAGACACCTGCATTCTTTGTAGCGTAATCTTCCCAATCAATGAAATGCAGAAAAAATGTAGTAAGTCAACCGCAGGTACAACTTGGAGGGTGCATATCAGATTCTCGCAAATCTGCAAGACAGGTCGAGTAGTTGAGAGATATCTGGTGTTAGAATGTAAATCTTCTCTCAAAGCAGGCAAAACCATTTCTGCTAGTAGGAGCTGAAGGAGCTCTGAACCTCGTTTGTTGAATTTACGAGAAGTAAAAGGAGGAAGGCAGTATACCAAATTCTGCAGAATATGGTCCAAGTCATCCAACTCCAAACGGGGTATTGCCTTGCAAGGAGAAGCAGTTGAGATACTTACACGTAATCCGACTGGAATTTCGTACGTACCGCGAAGAGACCTTCATACAACATCTGTTCATCAAGGCCCACATGGTGCCCACAAATGCTTTGTTTCGCTTCTCCGGTCATGAATGCAAGGACAAGCGACCTGAGTCGTGTCCTAATGAATATCTCTTCATCGTCGTGAGTGTCATCTTGAGCTGCTAATTGATCGCACAGTACACCGATAGTGGCTTTAGGATCTATTTTCAAGTGTTCGACGAGAGCTTTCTTCACCACTGTTATTTCTTCGGCATCCTCTGCCGAGATTCAGTAATGCTCTGGACTAGCATAGGAAAAGGAAAAACGCACCGTTCTGCAGCAGCTGTACAAGCACATCCGCGTTTCTTTTTACCCATGTATCCTTTATCCTTGAAATTTCGGTTATAGCAAGATATCCTTTTAGGCGAACCTATCGCAAGGGTAGTTTTACTGACTGCCAATGCTTCGTTTCTCCTACCTCAGAGGATGAATCTTCACAAAGATCGTATATTGCATCTATTGCTTTCTCTTCCAGATCTGGAAAGTCAATGAGAAAAAAGCGGATGTTTTCTGCGGCAAGCATCTTGAGGCCAGCAGAATCGGAGTGAGCTAAATTTATCAGACGTCGCAATGCTTCTTGCCTCTACAGAATATCTGAGTGAGTATCCTTTGAGGGGGGAAAACATGTGTGGATCATACAAGGGGGGCATGCCGATCCAACGTGGTCTTGGCTCTTTGTAGCATGTCTGTATTCGAACATGAGCTACCGTGGGCAAAATCTAGTCCGTCTACTCACCATTGATCTCCAGCCCTTGACTGTTCAAGTTGTGATCGTCCATTCATACAATAACAAAGATGAAAAGCAGAGAAAATGTCAGAAGCAAGGCAGATTCAAAGTTAGAAAGCAGAAGAAGCACTTCTATCAGCTTTACGTCTCTAAGATATGCGCAACATCACGTGACTTGTTTCTTTTTTTAATTCTACAAGGCTCATCTACAATTCGAAAACCAATATTAGTACGCTGGGGGAGGTGGGGGTGAAGTTCTTTAGTGAAGGGGGCAGGTGGATATGACACTTGTAAATGCTGTAATTGCTCACTGACCAAATTGAGGGCAGAGCTGTTCTTAGTACTTGACCCAGACTCATGTAGTTATTTGGTGAAGAGAGAGTATATCTTCATACTCATGCGGCAGTCTTTTTTAAATTCAGTGGGATAGTGCCTTCCATACATCGAATTTAGTTACGGCTATATCCTGGAGTTAAAATAGAGTCGGATTCGTACACTATGAGATAGGTTTCGACCGCAGTTCAATTCTCAGTAAAAGAACAATATTAGTGACATCACGACATATTTGCATCAAGTCTGTGTCCACTGAGCGAAGGTGTTAGTTCTTCTGAATCTGCCTGCATGTAGACAGCACGTTCAATCCACCCCCTACATCCACACCTAATCCAGAACGAGTCCGGCAGACTACCCGGGTGTAGTCAGTAATGTATCACCTCTTGACACCTGCTTGCTTGTTGCGGTATACAAATACAGGACTTTCTGCATGTATGTATGTGTGCACGTGTGAGCCATGCCTCGAACTCTGGCCCTTTGGAAAGGAAAACAGAACAAGTCCAAGTGTATGTGTATCTATGATAGGCAACAGATTAACGAAACATTACAATATGAGTACCATAACAATTTCACCTGCTCTCCTTGATCCTCAGATCGAGATTTTTCAGGAAGACGATTCAGACAATGCTGCTGATCGCACCTTAAGCCTGATCTAAGGTGGTGAATAAAGTCTCGAACTCCTCAGGGCTCTGGCCAATGACACCGAAAGCATCCTGACACATCTTTCCAAGAAGCTCTAATTCCTGTGTGACGCCCTGTGTCGCCATCGCATAGGCGAAAAACAAGAGCTGCCTTGAAGCTTTTACTTCACGATTTCTAACAACCTCGAGACTTCGTATGGCCTCAACCTGCAAAAGAAAATTCAGAAAGTGATAGCACTTCCGCATGGCGTGTGCCTACGAGACGTTCTCGCGCTCTTTCTGCTGGTGGAAGATAAGGAGGTAGAGGAGCCTTAAGGCGGAAGGCGGACGCCAATAGCGTGAAACTCAGGATAATATTTCCAACCATCTCTCGACGTTCCTTGTTCACCGGTACAATGAAGTCACGCCTGACACTCTTGAGATCTCGATGAGGTCAGAAGATTGCGCAAAATCTTACCACTCACTTTGTGCCTATAATGGCTCAGTATAGATGTTCAACAGCATAGAGATAAAGAGCCTCACCATTCCTCCTTCGTAGTCACGCATCGCATACTATGCATCCTGTCCAAGATTGTTTGCAGGCTGGTTAAAACTCTGCGATACAGTTCGACAGGGAAAGGTCCTTTCAAGCGGGGTTCATGTTGAGTCTGTGCGAGCAGACCCTGAAGTTGAATGAGTTTGATCTGGAGATGTAGTTCCCTATTTTAAAGCTGTACATTTACCATTGCTCAGCTTAATCAACGAGATGCGCACATTGCCATGAATTCATAGATAGATTCCTTCATTTTAATATCGTGGTCATGTCTTACCAGGAGGGCAGTCTCTTCACCTGGTTCTTGTTGTAGCACAGGCTCGGGAGAGTACGAATTTGATGCCACCAAGCGAGTATACAACCATCCCATGTTTAGGCAGAAACTGGTTGATCGAGTCAACAATGACTTCGTATTGAAGCGATAGATTACTTACTCCCCCAGACCTTTGCTAAGCTCCCTCCTAGCCTCTGCAGGCCACCAGAATCGTGAAACAAGAGCAGCCCATACGACACCCACAGTGACGGCTAAAGCGCGATGAAGGGCTATCATGTGGATAGGGATATCTCTTTGACGGATGTTGTAACTTCAGCAGATAAATATTGGTAGCGGTCTAATCTGACAGATAACAAAACGCACCAATATAAGCAAGTCAGATTATAGGTCAACAAAACAAAACGGGAAGCAGAGATGTACTGCGGCCGAGTGACAGCGATATGAAAGCAAGGCAACGAGAAAAGGAATCCAAAAATTGAAAGCGCTAACGCATTATGCGGGAATATTGAGTATACTCCAGCTGCTACGATGGCACCAAATCTGATTACAGTGAAATCAGAAGCTCCCGGAAGTGGCTTGGGAATAAAACTCACAGTGTTCCAAGCACTCGCTGAAGGCTGAGATAATTGGTCTACAGCGGGATATGTCAGGACGACGTGTCAAGGAAATTTATCTCGGGAACGCACGGCTCCTATAGTAGGAGAGATCACGACAAAAAACTAATGGAACTTGACGCCTAAGTGACTGACTGAGGAGAAAAGATACAGCATTCACGCACTGAAATCAATGCCCAATCTCCCCAATGACGAATGAAGAATGGTCGAGTTGTGTCGAAGAATGCTGGAGCTGCAAGCGTGGCAGTTGCCATTCCTGCCTTGATAGCAAATTTTATGTCTTGTTCCTGCATTCTCGCCCCAGCAACCCACAAACTTTGTTTTACTCTGCCTATAAAAGGAAGATTGTCTCGTGCAGGAGTTTGTACCGTATTTGGAGCATGAGGTTTGATTTTCGGAAAACCTGGATGTGTAATCCGGTGCTCGGGTATAAGGTATGCAGCTAGAAGTACTTGAGTAGGAGGGCATAAGTTAAATCGAAAGTAAGTATTCACAGATGCGTCGTCTGATGCTGGATTGAGGCCGAAGCCGTTTGTCCTGTTTTTCAGCTCCCCAATCCGAGTACCATCTATGAGGAGCCTTGATCAAGGAGATTGTTGCTTGAAGCATCCACGAGCGACGGCGGAGTCGCAGTTGTTCACATTCATAAATCCCTTCCATCGCATAGACCAAGGTAACCAGTTCTCTTGAAAATTCTTGCAAGGTAAATATGAAGCTAACGGGTCAAATCGTCAGGCAACCATGACCTGGAAATAGCTAAGAACCCACAAATAGACAAGGAAGACGTGTTCATTCTGATGTGATGTCAAGATGTTCCTTTTACCTTCCAAAATCTCGGAGGTGTGACTTGAACGCTGGTCCAAACTCGTGAATGAGGCCCGGGACATATTACTCCGCTTATACAACCGGAGGAGAGCATGGTTTGACGTGCTTTCAAATCTAACCAGGGCCATCTCGATCTGATCAATCAGACCAAAAAACTCTGGACACCCAACATTTTCCCCATCGGAAGTCTTATTGATTCGAGCTTTCAAGAAAGCCTCCTGGAGTTGGCACAGAGTATGTGTACATGCTCTCTAAGTCACCATCAGAACGCGAATATCTTGTTGAAAACCAGAGGTTGAACTTACGGTCAGGGCTTTCAGAGGCGGACCAACTTCATCGACAAGCGCACCGAACATATCCGCTGCAGCTTTCAACATGAGGTTCTCATCGAGTGCTATGCTTTGATCATGGATACGGATACCCTTTCCCTTGGATTTCTTATATACACCAGATCTCGTCAAGTCATATTGTAGCCTGGTCGAACTTCTGAGTCCATTGAGATGCTGTGCTAAGCGATTGAGAGAGTCCACGGCATCCTCGTAAGCGCGTTTCCTCCGATTCCGACTTGAAGCTACGATCCCGATGACACTTGTACCTGCACGATCTCCACTGTCTAGCCACTCCCTCTTAGCTTCGTGCAGGTTCTTCTTCAGGCTCGTGAAACTGTTTTGATGGTTTTCGACGGCCTTCTGAGCCTTCTCAATTCCCGTTCTCTTAATGAAGTTCTCATTTTCCAGTAGAAATCCGTTGGTCAACATGGAAAGCAAAGTGGAGAAGGAGGACAGTGTTTTTATCATGTTGCTTTGAAGGTTTTCTGTCGCTGTTTGAGGCCATACAAGAAAACAGACAAGATTGGAAATCAACGACCCGCAAAGAACAATTGTGAAGACTCCCAATAATGTTTGAAAACCACCTTCTTTGACGATCCTAATGCATAAAGTCAGTGATACAACTGACAATATGTATGTCGAAGGCCTACACGGTAAAAATTAAGATCGTGGTCATGCTGCAAGCAGTGTTGAAAGAAGGGTTCGCCTGTCAGAAAGTTTTTTAGATCGGAGTAAGGAGAATCAACATCAACCAACCATCCATCCTTTCATCCAAGCAACCAGACTCATACTCAGACCAATCCACAGGATTGCCAATATATCGCCTGGCCATTTGTCACCCGGGATCATCTCCAGCAACCACAGCAACGACACGAATACACCACAAACCAAAGCAGAATACACCACGCCCATGAGACAGAAAAGATCGGCCTCAATCATGGCACCAACAGTCTTAGCAGGATTAAAATATACGGCGCTGATAAAACAGATCAATATGTTTTCTCGCAGCAGTTAATGAAGCACGTACACAGTCGCGACCATGTGGGCACTTGGGGATGGTCCTCTTGCACCAGGTCCATAGGACGACAAGTCACCAATAAAATCCGACAGAGGGCGGTAAAATGTGAACAATGAAGCAATGAAATATGCGATAGCACATTTGAGGACATTACGGTAGAGAGGTGTAAATGCCGGAAGTTTCCCTTTGTGATGGGAAGTACTACCTCCCTCCATAGCTCCTCCAGATGGCTCGATCGTACACTGGCTTGTTGCAGATGTGTTGTCACATTCTGAGTCGTAATCACATATGCCAAAATCCTCTGAGGCCTGAGTACTGGGAGAGTTCTCTTGTGTCTCCGATGGATGATCACATAAGTGATCCTCTTGTGTAGGGCTATGGCATACCGCTACCTGCACATGCGGGGAGCTATTTCTCGTAGCCAATCGTCCGGCGAACGAGCCCATGGACCTATATGTGACACGAGAATCCGACGATGGGGTGGGTGGTAGTTGCCCTTCATTTTCCATCATCTGCTCAAAAAGCGTCCACTCATGGCTATTCTGACTATGCATCAGATGCCTCGAGGACGTGCGAGCCGAGATAAATGCGCTCTCTCTCTGCCTATGTGTATCAGGAGGAAAAAATATGTTACCAGGTCTAGAACTCCGCGAGGGCGAAAAAATACTGGTTGAGTCTGACCCTTTGGATGTGGGTCTGCTCCTTTCCCTCTCAGGTATACCTCCACTTGCCGACAAGCAAGTCCCAAGAGAACCTTCCTGCGCAGCTTCTGGGAAGTTGTATATGGAGGTAGATACGGCATCGTGATTACGTAGCATTTCCCCTTCATTGGCGTCCATGCCGCTGAAGGCACAGGAACACTTGACACATGACGCTGAAGCAGGCCTGGGATTGTGTTGAAATGACATCTTTGTTTGAAGGTGTAAGCACTTCGTAAACTGAGTGGTTTGAAACACGACTAGAATGCTCAAACCGAGAACATTTTTCACAAACAAGCAACGAGAGAGAAAGGCAATCAAGTGTCTTACTTATACCAAGACATTTTAAAGCTATTGAATCTCTTGGCATACTTCTTGTCACGCACGATGTATGATGCCTAACTCCGTGCACGAATCACTCCAAAAAAGCAGACCTCGGGATGCAAGGGAATCTCTTTAATATGGACCAATGCGACAAGCTTCGAGGCTATTCAATGTCAATGTCCAATTTGGCGATATGAATGTCCGAGATAGAGATATAAGTAAAGCAAGACAATCCTAATAGTCTGGATAGTGTAAAAAAGGATCAGATCGACTAGCAACTACCACACATACTATACCGACCTATAAATCGTCCACAAAGTTAAATCTAAAGATACATGTAACAAATTATTGTGTTTACTTTTCAAGTCCCATGCGAGTCCGAAAAGTGAAATTCAAGTTCATGTAGATGAAATCGTCCGTAAAGATCATGAAATCATGAAATGTAGCACAAAAGGCAACACGTAGAATGTTTTGTGCCTTCTGTTAAGTGTCTGGCCGAAAGCATGTGTATGGTTAAAACAGAGATCCTGTCCGTAAAAGTCCATGGTCCGTTCGCATCATTCTGCGGCGTTAACTAGGTAAACAAAAAGAGTCAGGTCAAGTCCATGATAGAATTATTCATGATAGAAGTCGTTTCTGGAGTTTGTTGAGAGCAGACGCTGCACGAAAATTTCAGTCAAGTATGAATTTGATTGGTAGTGACTTACTAATAATAGGGTAGTGTGTAGAAAACATAGTCATGGTGTGGAGGACGACGTTGAGTTCATCACGTACTTCGCTTGTGCTTATTGTCGGCCAGGCAGATTCCAGAGTGTTGAGCTCTATGACCAAGTGATCCGCGACATTCGACCAACATGGCTGGATACCCGAAACTCAGTTCAAAGCTCATGATGAGGATGAGATGCTTACTGCAAGGATAGGATCAAGGAATGGATGGTCCTGATCGTTAATTTGCTTCATTACATTCACACAAGCCCTAGCTGCACGAGAGCATTTCGCGAACGATACGGAGTTATCGTGAGCAGTAGCATGGTGGAGATGAATCAAGGCGTAGTTAGCCAAAGTATGAGCCAGAATCAAACTCTGTCTCTCTTCGGGGATGATCTGGTTCAGCTGATTGATCGGGATGAGCATAGAGAGGAAAAGACTAGTGGTCTGGTCAAGATTGGTTACTTCATCAGAGAACCTCCCATTTTGCTTTGTTCCAGCGTGATCTATGAAGTTTCCGTCAGAGATTGAGGCAGTACAGCGGCCACTTCAATTACTCACTGACGACAACATCTGCCTGAGAAAGAAGTGCTGACGCTTTGACTCGAAGAGCCGTGGCTGAGAAGCCTCCAATTGACAGATCCCCGTTTAGGAAAGCACGAATAGTTGGAATTGGTGTGCATCGGCCCACAAGGCCCTAAATTTACAATGTGGCTTCATGTCAGACACCTACACAAATAGTCAAACTCACGAACCGTTTCAAAATCATTGACTTCCTGGGGCCATGGACAGCTGATGATGTTTCTGGCATCCGGACCGTCTGAGATTACCGATGGCTTTTGGAGAAAAGTCGACCAACAGCGATCGAGAACAAAAACCTGCCAGAAGGCCAAGATTCGAGAGTCTTCCTGGTTCGAGAGTTTCCCCGGCTTAAGGTCAAAGTCCTCAAAATGGCAAGTTGAAACCCAGAAGTCACGCTGATAAACATCACGGCTAAAACCAGCATGAATCGCCAGAGCGGCGGCAGCGCTGACGTGATAACCTCCCTCAAAGATCCTACCATTCGCAAAATAGTACATTGACAAAAGGCAGGAAGCTTGTATGACTTCAACGACTCGATCAGTTGACTTAAGCGCCTCTGGCAGTGCTTCAAGGACATGCCGGAGATATAAATCTTCTTGCTGACAAAGGGGTTCTGGCCGTGAGACAAAGCAGGCCCACAGATAGATTGAATTCATCAAGATGGGATGGGGTTGCTCTGACGGGGGGCGATGTAGGCTTTCACGGATCCGCTGAACGTTGATTCCTAAACTGCATTGTTGCTGATGAGGTGCGAAGATGTCCAGGCTAAGAAGAAATGAGCTGATTCCCGCCAATGGACCACGTAAGAAAACACCTACAAGAGGGTACCAAACTCCGCTGATATGGGTAAATGTGATGATTGTGGCTCCTCATAGTAAACTGCCTCAGACAAGAAGGGAGTAGGTGATGGAGAAGGGACATTCTGGCGCCAAATCGGAATCACAATCAAATAGGACTAAGATAACGTACCTGAATCCAAGCGACAGCCGATGATGTAGGGGAGCCTGGACAAAGATGAGAGCAAGAACTGCAAAGGAAGAGACAACACTACCTGAGGGGAAAGGCGAGTGGGAGACAGAAAGGAAAGAGCTGTCCGGCGATCCGGCAGAGGAAGCGGACGAACCGGAGCGAGAATGGCTATGGGGATCGTATAGTGTAACGCCAGGGGAGACGTATTCTGGATCTTCGAGCTCTCGAATACGGCGTTCAAGGCGTGTGATGGTCTCGCGCATGATCTGGGTTCGGGTTTTACCTTTGCCATCGTCATATTCACATCCATCGGGCTTCTTTGCTCGCGTACACTGCTGACAAGCTGGCTTGACGCCGTCGCATTTCTATGATTAGAAGATGAGTGACATGCTTAGTTGCACAGCAAATGCTGCGGAGAACATACCATCTTCCGTTTTCTGCCATGGGGAAATAGAAAGGGAGAAATGATCAGAGAAAGCGGAATGAGAATGGAGGTACTCACCTGCAGCGGAGACATGCTTTGCCCCTCTGGAGGGTGGTCTGGGGGGCTTTGTCGGCGAGTGGTTTGCTGACCATTAATGAGGAATATAATAAAGAACGAAAGAGAATCTATGCAAAGACGGGTAGCGTGACAGCGAAAGTGAAAACGAAGAAAAGGCTATGCATGCATAGATGAAGAGAGAGGGTGTCCGGCAGAAAAGGCAAAGTCATAATAAATATATCCCGACTATATGTCCCCGAGCACAGCCGCAACCAAATGTGGCACTCCTCATTCCCGTCCCGACTCCTCTCTCTCTAGACAGACTCCCCCAGGTCATACCCACTGTCCTCTGCTCACATCTGCTCACTGTCTACCCACTGGGTTCCCCACCAAGCTCCTCGTCTGGCCCACTTATCTCCCAACGCGGCCATTTCTGCCCGTCCTCTTCTGACGCCGGTCCGTAAATCTAGCTGTGACCCATCTCATCATTCATCTCAGCCTCTCAAAGGTCCAATATAGCTGCGTTATGTGAATCTGAGCACTGCAGCGTTTTGTGCGAACCTCTCGTGTATGATGAGATTTGTTCCTGGTAATCCTTGCAACGAGTCTCCTAAAACGCCCTGGGTCACACTACCCAACTTCGACGCTTCCTAGACTTCGATCCCATCGCTCCCTAGATGTATTACTTTTTCAACTGAGCAATTTCGAACGTACAAGTGTCGATTTGAACATTACTCTGGACGTTGCAAGCGCAACAAATGTGTTTGCCCTGACAATATTATGCATGCGTCTAGCATCACATCACGTAATTTACTAATAGATGGTATTCAGGCCAAGATTGCACAGCATGACGTTTTCACATTTCAAAGTCGAGTTCCCATATATAGAAATGTCATCGTATAGAACATTAGAATACTCCCAAAAAAAGCCAATATCCAACATAAACAACTAAAAAGCAAAACTCTACCTCTGAAAGGATACTTATACTTAGATACACATACGGTATTTGATCCGAGTCACCCCGCTAGTCAAAAAAGTCTCCACCCACATATGCGCGTGCACCTTCCATCAACCCTTACCGTTTCCGGCACATGGTCTGTCACGAAAAGATACCGTTGACAACGGAATTTGAGTGTACCCTGCCACCATACGTCACGGGTAAAGAAAAACCTGGATCAGCCCGCGTATCTTGCTGTTGGACTGTCCTCTTCTCTTTTGCATGAGCCTGACGTACGTAGGCGTAGCGTTGGAAATGGCTAAGACACTGAAGAAACGAAACGCCAATCTGATCATATCACGTTATCCCCGATATAAGTAGATTGTTACAGCAGAAGGACTGAACAACCACATACGGAAAACGCTCTTAAATTGTTGAAAAGGTCCACGGTTGCATCTCGAACTGCTTCCTTCTGATGGAAGAGACCAAATCCAAGATGTAGTAGTCCTTGTCCTTGTGGCATCACGAACGACAATAGCTGTGCGCCTCCATCAGCAACACTGTATTGATGGCGTGAAACACGGAACAGACCTCAACCACTTGCTCATACGTCTTAACATTGTCTGCAAGTGTCCGCATGATCGTAAGAACTTCAGAATCCGCCAGATTTTTTCCATTTCGGATCCTGAATAATTGATGGAGTACATCAAACCCCCTGATTGCAGACGATGCTGCAATTTTTTCGTAATCCTAACATAGCATAAGATTATCAGAAAACCTGTAACTCGATATCAATGATTAACAAGATATACAATAAAGACGCACCGTAATACAATAATGATATGAACTTGTCTTTTGCCAGGCTTCTATCCGATGGGCATTGGCAGCAAGTTCTCGCGAACAGACAGCTTCATCAACGAATGCTATGCCACTACCAAGCTGCGGCGCTTGTCCCGGCATCTCGGTAAACGAATGACTAGGATATCCATATTTGGTTGTACCGGTCACCTCCTCCTCGTAGCGCGATGCAAGTCGTACAAAGCGGGCAACATACTCTGTGAATCGCATACGGACGAGTCCTTCGCCAAAATGGTCCTCAATTGCAGTCCGAATCTATTTTCAAAAATATGAACCGGAGAAATTCTAGCTTTTTGAGAGAGGCAAAGATTACCCACATCTTCGATGAAAATCTTGTCGCTGTTGGTAATGATAGCAGTTCCTTCCTTGCGCTCAAAATCTGTCTCGGATCCCACTGATGTTTCAGTCCTAAGTGTGCCAGACCGGGTAATAGGAGGGGTGCCGAGTGCCGGCGTAACAACTGGATAGGTCGCGAGGATATCCTTCGCGATCGTGACGTTCCCCGAGCTAATGTCAAACAGTAGGTCCCATGCTCTTGATGATTCAAAAATAGGATTGGTCACTCCAGCAATGAATGCTGGCCTATGCTCTATTTCATGGGACGGTTCCATCTGAATCAGGAAAATGGCACTCACACAGACTCCCAATCTTCCCGATTCTCCAGATTGGCATAAGGGAACGCCCGCTCAATGAAACCACGGAGTACAATGCTGCATCCAGAAGCGAGGGCACAAGCTGACAAAACGAAGTTTGATACATCACCCGCTGGGCGTCTGTGCCCCAGAAAGATTATACGCTTCCCTGTTATCAAACCATTGAACAGAATGATGATGGGATGAGTGAGAGGTCCGCTCGTGTGCAGATGCGGATGTATCGGTCCTGACACTAACTGGGTGGAATTGAATACCTTGATCAAGGATATCAGGGAATACTAACGGCTGGTCGTTAGCAGATAGAAAGGTGGGAAAACTTGCGTAACATACATCTCCGACCTCCTCGGGAAATGTGGTGAGTGGTACTTTGATCGGTAGAGGATAATCACAGTAATTGACCGTCGTTTGGTAGAAATGTGTATCCTTGACCATGGCATATCTTAAGTGTGCATCGTAATAAGATTGAGATGCATTAATTTGACGGGCATGATGTTCTCGACTATGTGCTTGCGATGACGAAGAGGACGTCCCGGTTGATCTCCGTTTTCGATTAGACGAGGCATTGCTACTCCCAGTGTAGGACGCAGGACCATTGGGATCCCCAGTGGTATCCTTCCCAGGTTCTATCCTACTTTCATCTCCAACCCATACTGCACTCCCTCCAAGGGAGAAAGAGGTATCTGGTGGTGAACCTTGCGAGTTTCCCGAGGATCGTTTACTTCTGGTGTTTTCCGCTGATTGTGTTTTTTCCTTGTCTTTGCTACGCATTAAGATACCCTCTTCAAAACTTGAATACGACCCGCCCGACTTATGCTGCTTCCCTCCAGACGATGAGGTTGATTGTGAGTTGACCCTCTGAGGAAACTTTTCTGCAAAAATATCTTTTCGTTCAGATGAGCGCATGAGAAGTTTCTCTTGTCGTAAGAGATGAGGTATCCCGGACAAGTCCATTGAATTGATAGCGTCAAATAGGCGAGCTAGACAATCTTGAGAAGGATCTGTAAAATAGTCTTCGATTGCGAGTAACAAAAAGGGCTATTCATGGTCAATGTTTAGAAGTAGTTTTCGCGGCGTCAAGTATACTCCTTGCCTTGAAAATTTGGATATATGAATGTCTTGTACATATTGCCAGGGCCAGAACTTTGGCGCCACTTCGTAATAGTGTTCAGCAAGGATGAAGAGTGACGACTATGAACATACCGATCTAGGGTCTTGTCATGCTTTGTCCGTACAAGATTGAGCACACAAAGCAGCTCTGGCTTGTTGGACTTGCTATCCTCGGCATTACAGCCCGGTAAAGCGGTAGTCTGAATATCTGGACTGTCGAGAGCTAACACAGGGGATATTGTGTTAAACGGCTTCTGGTTCAGAAAAAAAACGGTCCAATCATCCAGCTGCGCTTCTGCACCATCGGGAAGCATCGATGACGCAAGTAAACTAGTGAAAAGGATCAATCCTGCTCATATAGATAGTTGCAAGGCAGTGATATACCTCTCATCAACACCGAGGGGTTGAGGAAACTGGTATTTGAGCTGAGGGCCTTCAAATATATGAAACTCAGCAAGGAGAACAAAAGAACAATGGTTGCCAGAGCCTGCCATGGGCAGATCTAGGAGCGAACAGAGTAGCTCTGGCGAGTTGAGCTTACAAGTTGTTAGATTATGTCAGAAATTTCCATTAATGGTAGTAACCTGGCATCATAGTAAACAAGGCTTTCACTGTGTCTATGGCACAGCTTCAACCTTTATGAGTTGAGTTGACTATACTTTTACTTAAATTGTAGTGTGGTCAATTTCCTCTTTTACAATGTCAACTCAGTAGTCAATAGTGGACTGACAATCATTACCTTTTACAATGTTAATTATAAAGTATGTGGTAGACAAGGTCTGCTTGGTAGTACTCATCTCAGTAGTCAATAGTAGATTGACAACTGAGGTGAAATAGATCTATTACTGCAATGGTACCACCTTTTAGTCTAACTTCATTGGGTATTCAAGAGAGTAGTATACTATGATGGTTTACTTCAACACTGTTGTATTCTGGAATTTTGTAGTTCTTTTCTTTTCTTTTTATTTTATTTTATTTTAATTAATTAATTAATTAATATTATTATTCTCCTTTCATAATAAGATCTCCTAGTTTGTTAAATCTCCTATAATTACATTGTAGTCCATGTTCTGTGTATATCTCCTTTCTTGGATTTTGTATATATATTGTATAGTTACAGTGTAGTTCTCTAGTTTGTAAATTAATGTTACTTATGTCTATTCTCATTTTCTATATATGTCAGGACCTATGGGACAATCCTGGATTTCCCTCTGAGAGTAAGAGGTTAAAGACAAGAAGAACTCAACAGAGTCTCTTTATGAATTGACCAGCTATTTATAATAGTACATGTAGCTGTGGCTAGTCTATTCTAAGAGTAACTATGGTTTCTATCTGTTAAGTCCTGAGTAATTCCCCATGTCAGACAGCTTCTGCCCACATGTTCTTCCACACATAGTAGTTAACTGATAGATATGTGATCTACCTCAGATCATCACTTGATTCTTTCCATGCTTGTCCTTTTATAGTTCATAACGTTCCCGCATTATAGTCATTATATCATGATGTCATTAATTAATTAATTAATAAAGAAAAAGAATAAGTGCTAGAGCAAATCATGACATTATTCCCTTCTTAAGGTTTGTTGTCTCTGACAAATGTCCCTATTATTAAATTTTTATTGATTTAATATTTTTTTCTTCCCTCTTCTTTTTATTGGCTTAAAAAAAAAATTATACTTTACAGCATAGGGTTGTATCCCCTAAGTGTTTGTCTGACACCTGTGTTGTTATTGTATTAGATTTGACTTTAAGGAGGGAATTCTTCTATGGGAGCTTGGCCTCAATAATGAGTTATGCCTGCTTATACACTTGCCCCTTCTAGGACTTAAGGGGATTTATTAAGAGAAAAAGAGAGATATGAGTTAACAAGATGGAGTCCTTCTAAGAGAAAATGAAACTAAGGTAGTTATAACAATTAGTAATTATTTAAATAATTCAGAGGATTCCAGAAAGGCTAATGGTAAGCTAACTAATGCCTACATGCATCATGCATATACACAGTATGCATCACAATGTCACCATTGTGACAGTACCCTCTCCTTATAATCATACTCTTGTGGCCATAGATTAGCTCATGGTTTCCTCGTTCACGACTAGCAGTATAGTTTTGAAGGTTCCCAGGATCATGGTTCAGAGTCTAGTGCATGGCCCAGATTTTCCTGGGTAAAGGGAGTGGAATTCAGACATTAACTCAGCTGCATTCTCTAGATTGGAGGCTGGTGTTCACAAATATTTGTCTGGGTTGTCCTCATACCCTGATCATTGGACAAGGTATAGCAGTAGGTCTCTTCTTTGCTGGTCAAGTTTGGAGTCCAGTATCTGGGCCATCTCAAATTCCAAGTTACTATTAATTTTTATGGGAGGTGGGGGAGGATTGACACAGCTAAGGATATTGCTGAGGGGTGCTGGTGTCACAAACTTCATTTGGCTATAACTCCACAGATACTTGCACGATTCCCACGGTCTAAGATGCGTCAGAAAGCCCTTAAGAAGACCTTTCGAACAATGCCCAAAACGTGTCAAAGCAATCAGTACTCATTGAGATATCAGTTAATCAGTGCCGGACACTGATTGGCAGATATCTCAGGAACTGCTGAACGCAGACATTTGCTTCCATGTGCACATGGAAGCTCTCTTCAATATGCTTCTGATGACTATAAATAGACCTTAGGGCAATAAGATCCTGTGGAGATACAAGGACCTCAAGGTATGGTATGACACTGATCTATTACCCATAGATACACATCAATCCTTGAACACAACAAGGACAGCGCCTTATATGGTTAAGTTATCACTATTTTAGACACAAAAGGACTGCCATATGTAGAACAATAGACAGTAGAACATGTGATGCTCTGTTCAGGTGTACAGACTATCATTTCCTGTATATAAGGCTTCATAGTCTAAGGATTAGACCTCAGACTTAACAACATCTTCTGTTGCTTATTCTACTCTGCTACCAAGCTCTTGAGATATCATAACTCAATCAATCACAAACAAGTAAGTAACCATTTGTGATAGTTGGCTCAATCTGTGATATGTGGAAGACAGAATGGATAGTGTAGAGGTAGTTAGGGAGTTTGATTAGGTACAAGTGAGTATCTGGTTTCTCTATAACCTCAAAAGAACCTAAATACTTTTCTGATAGTTTTTTGGTAGGCCAGGTTGATTTTATGAATCTGGCGAGTATGAATATGCAGTCACTCATCTCTATCTTGGGTGCTGGTGTCCTTCTCTTGTCCACTGGTATTTGGTAGTGATGCTGTGCATCTTCAATCGCCCCTTTCAGATCATCATGTACCAACCTCAAATCTGTCACGAATGAGTCCGCCTCTATAATCCATACATTATTTTCTACCTGTAGTTACATCTTGAGATAGTAACCCTTATTTACATAAAAGGAGAAGACATCTGTAGTAGATGACAGTGTGTTGTTGTAGATGAACTCAGCCAAGGGGAGTAATTGCGACCAATTTGATTGCTGGTAGTTGCAATAGATCCTCAAGAATTGTTTGAGTGTTTGATTAGTGCACTTGGTTTGGCTGTCAGCCTTTAGGTAGTATCCTGAGGTAAAATGTAGTCTCATATCCAGTGCATTAGCCAAGGATCTGAAGAACTTAGACACAAATTCTGTTCCTCAATTAGATGTGACATGGCTGGGTACACCATGCTTTGAGAAGACATACTTGATAAACAATTCTACCAGCATAATGATGTCAAGTGACCTTATGGTCGAAATGAACAGTACTTGTTTGGTGAGTCAGTCTACTACAACTAAGATGTCCATGTAGCCTCCTAATGGGGGTAGTTGTTCAATAAAATCCATTGAGATGGATTCCCAGGACCTAGATGGGATTGGGAGCTGTTTAAATAGTTCATATGGCTTATAATGTCTCGTTTTGTTCCTTCTACAGACATTACAAGACCAAACATAGTCTGACACAAATTCTCAAAGATTTGACTATTTGAAATCTTGGTGTACTAACTGGTAGGTCTTAGACTGTCTTAGGTGTTCTACCAACATATGGTTATGCTTAGTTTTGAGTACTTATAGCCAAAGGTCACCAGTGTTGGGCACAAAGAATTGTCCTTCATAGTACAATATGCCGTCCTCATCTCTGGTCCAATGAGGGTCCTCTGTTGTTCTCCTATTCATTAGGAAGTACGTGTGCGATTGGTCTGATTTCTAGACCTCCTTGAGATGAGTGATTGAAGGTCGGTCACAATGGCTGTCTGCAAGGTTAGAGGCTGACCTCCCAAGTCCATATCAGAGGGTTGTCATAAATTGCCTGCCCAAACCAAAAATAGTATGGATAGAGGGATAGAAAGAACAAGAGCTATTCTCAGATAGACTAGATGAAGGATTCTAACTATAGAAAAGGGAGATAAGATGAGATCACATGACAAGTCACATAACAGAACCTTCTGGAAGGATCAGTAGTTACTTAAGCATACACATAGACAAATAGAAATTGTGTATAAGTAGGTAGCACAATCGACTGAGAGACTCTATTGAGTTCTTTTTGTTCTTTTAAACGTTAAGCATAATAAGACGGTTGTCTCGACTTGCTTGTCATTACAAGGGTATTAACTGGGTTCAGGTGAAAACTGACCTCTGGATTGGAAAGTCCTTTAATGGGTCATCCCTATAGACGTTCTATCTTTGGGTTAAAACATCTGGCTTCTTCCCCAGTCTTCCTGGCCGAAACTTGATTGATAGGTTAAACTGTGAGAGGAATTCCGACTACCTGGCTAGATGTCAGAAGAGTATTTTGGTTTCAGAAAAATAGGTGAGGTTTTTATAATTCATGAATACCTTCACCGGGGTAACAACTCCTTCAAGGTAGTATTGCCACTTCTTGAAGGATTTGACAATGGTTAATAACTCCTTATTGTATATATCATAGTTAATTTCTGCTGCACTGAAGGCTCTCAAATAGAAGGCAATAGGGCAAATCTCACTATTGGATTGGGTCGAAAGGATGGCCACCAGGGCGTAGTCAGAGACATCAGTCTCCAGGATCATCAGTGACTTGGAATCCCAGTATCCTAGTATGGGTGCTGTAGTGAATGCTTTTTTGATATTGTCAAATGCTACTTGGCAATCTGTTGTCCAGGACCAGTGTTCATTTTTCTGGGTTAGATAAGTGAGTGGTGAGGTTATTTCAGTGTAATTGTCAATAAAGCACTTGTAAAAGTTCACAAATCCTAAGAAGAACTGTACATCCTTTACTTGACGTGGTATTGGCCAATTCTGTATAGTCTGTGTCTTTGATTTGTCCATTCTTAGGCCATTCACTCCCAAGACAAAACCTAGGAACTCAATCCTGTCCTAGTGAAAGACACATTTGGTAGATGATGTATATAGCTGGTTCTCTCATAGTCTTTTGAGAACCTTCTTTACATGATCATCCATATTGTCTGAGTAAATCAAGATATCATTCAGATAGATGACTACAAAGATGTTCAAGACATCAGAGAAGATATTATTTATGAAATGCTGAAAGGCCAATGGGACATTTGACAGGCCAAATGGCATCATGAGCCATTCAAATGAACCATAGCAAGTGTGGAAAGCTGTTTTCCACTTGTCCTCCTTGGTGATGTGCACCAGATGGTAAGCACTCTTTAGATCTATTTTTGAGTATATTCGTGTTTTTCTGGGGGTGTCCAAGAGGTCATTCAAGAGGGGAATTGGGTATCAATTTTTATGGGTCATTTGGTTCAGACCACGGTAATCTACACATAGGCATAATGTTCCATTTTTCTTCTTGACAAACAGTACTGGGGCACTGCAAGGGGACTTGAATGAGTATATAATGCCTGTTTTTATATTTTTCTCCAAGAACTCTTGCAAGGTTTCCAGTTTCAGTGTTGATAGAGAGTATATAGAACCTAGAGGAGGTATTTTATCCTCCTCAATCTATATGGCTAAGTCATAGAGTCAATGCCCAGAGGGTATTTTGGCCTTTTGCATGCTAAAAACATCCGCATACTCCTTGTAGTCCTTAGGGAGTCTAGGTATTTCTGGGATAGTCTCCCTTGTTTGTGCAGTGAGACCAGTAACCATTATAAAAAGGGTCATGATCTGGAAGCTGATTGCTCCCTTAGTTTTCCAAGCATTCACTAGGGAGATCTGGGATTTTTTAGGTAAGGACTGGTCAATTGACAGTTGATCTTTACTAGGATAATTCTTTACTAGATGTCAGATACTCGAAAAATTGGCACATAGTGTGGGTACTGGATAAACAAATAAGTTCTCAGAGAATGAGGGTGTCTCTAATAGATGATTCTGGAGTTCTGGGTTAGGTCAGAGGCTAATGGGTCAGTTTGCTGGCTCAGATGTGTTGAATTTCAAGGTTTCTTTCCTTCAGTCAACTAGGGAGTTATGTTGGGTCAACCAGTTGTGCCCTAGTACTATGGGGTAAGTGTCTTCTAGTTTAGTCACAAAAAACTCAATCTGACAAGAGTACAAGCAAGGGAATCTAATTGACAAAGACACAACATGATTCACAAGGTGGTTAATGGTCCCATCTATCAGGATAAGTGGGAGGGGATTAATCTTTCAGCATGGTAAGCAATATTTAGATATAAGGACAGAATCCACAAAGCAGTCAGACGACCCTGAATCTACCAAGGCAATAATAAGCACTGGGATAGGAGGAAGTAAAAGCTCAACCTGCAATGACTTCAAGCAGATAATCATTGCTGTGTCTAGATGTAGTACCATTTCCCTGGCTAAATTTAGGCAGTCGACTCTCTATGGTGTGAGGTGACTGCCGAGTTGTTTTTTGACAACTCTAGGGAATTTGCTGACTGATCGACATAGGACGTGCGGGCCTCTATTGGCCCCAATGATTGGTAAGCCTATTTGGAGCAGGATCTTACAAGGTGACCAGACTGGCCATAATGCATGTAGAGTTCTAGGCTCATGTAGTGTTAATGTTCTATGGGTGTAAGCCAACTATCTGGGCCCAGAATACTGCTGGTGTCAGACAATGACTGTTCAGTATGAAAAGAGGAAAGATATTGGGTTAATGGTCCCCAAATGTAGTTTCAGGGTAACTTATCAGTCAATGTAAAACCTTCTAAAGCAGAGGGAGGTCTTCATTAGATAGATCTAAATGCTTTTGGTATGTAGCCTTGTATGGCCCTCAATGCTTGGAATTTGTGCTTTTTTTTTTGTTGACGTTTCCAGAAGTCATTATCAATCCTCATCACAGTCCTTTTTAAGCCTTCAAACATTGAGACATCCTCATGGATGTGGTCAGGAATGACATCCTTCACTATTTTTTTGAGTGCTCTGTCATCCCAACAGATCTGGTTTTGAAACTTGGCAAATTGGATGAAGTAGTTGATGACCTTGCCGTCATTTGGAAAAAAAATTGCAATGATAGTGTCCTCATCATTATCTTCTAGTGAGTATGACCTAAATAGGTTAGAGAGCTTCTGAACAAAAGCTGACCAATCTTCCAAGAAGTCAAAATTTTGGTAAGCTTTGACCTCATTGATAAAAAGTTCAAAATAATCAAGGACCACACCCTGAAGATAGAAAATAGCAAAAAAGATTCTTTCAGTGTTTTCGAGGAACTCCCCTTCACAAGTACAAAAATAGATTTGGCATTGGAATATAAATGCTCGAAGTTCATTGGGGCTATCCTTGCTGAACAAGTCTGGTTCTTTGACTCATTTGTTTCTTTTCCTTGGTTGTGAATCTGGTTGTCTAGCTATTGCCAACAATATAGTCTGTAAGTCCAACCCAGAGGTATTTGGGTGTGGATTTTGAGAGTTGTTGCATAAATGATCTTGTTACTGATCATGACTATTTAAGATACATTCCATCTCTGCTGGGGCTGAATCTTTGACTGTTTCATTAACTGGTTCCTATGAGAGCAATTATTGATTTCGGGCTTGGAAAGTAGTAAAAGGGCGCTCTACAGGGATTACTATAGATTTTCTGAAAATAATAGGTTGAATACTGTCTTTCCTCAGATGACGTTCCATATAAGGGTCTGGGTTTGAAGTCCAGGATATGACTAGGTATTCTTGGAGGGGAAAGGGATAGGAGTGATGGTAGTGTAGAAGTTAGTTTAGTTTTGTTCTACTGTCAGGTTTGACTCCAAAGAGGGAATTCTTTTATAGAGGCTTGGCCTCAACAATGAGTTGTACCTGCTCCTACACTTGCTCCTTCTAGAACTCAAGGGAATTTATTAAGAGAAAGAGAGAGATGTGAGGTGACAAGGTGGAGTCCTCCTAAGGAAGAACAAAACTAAGGTAGTTACAACAATTAATAATTATTTAAATAATTCAGAGAGTTTCAGAAAGGCTAATGGTGAGCTAACTAATTTCTATGTGCATCATGCATATGCATAGTACACATCACAATGTCACCATCATGACATATTGTAACATTATCATACTTGCTGTGTTACTCCTACATCTTTTCACAGCTCATCTTTTGACTACAGTACTCATTTCTTCTACTATATCAGTCGCACCTCCTATAACTGCCAACCCATTATTGTTCTCATACTAGGTGGCTACTCCTTATATCCACCTCCTCTACTATCTTCTCTTCAAAGATCAATGTCCTGGCAATTCCTTTTTAAAAAAATTTTGCTATTTTTCTACTATTTTCCATCTCTTTTTTCACTATCCTCTTTTCAGGATAGTATAAGACTTCTGCTCCCTGGCATTTTCCACTTTGTTTTATTTATTTTCTAATTTTATAAATAAATAGAAAAATTATATCTAGCTATCTCTCTTTGAGGACTTACGCTCTTTCTATTAATATATCTAAGTTTCTGGGGTTTCCCGATCTATGCAAAACTTTTACTGGTATTCCTAGCACAATTTAAAAATATAGTAAATTTACATAAAAAATATATAACTTGTTAGACCTTGTTAACCAGCGTAAAACCACTACTATTGCCAGACCTCTATTAACTGGTCTTTGTATAACAATCCAAGGCTTGAGTGGTGTAACCCCAACCTAGATCGCACTTTATGTCAGAGTAGACAAAGAGAACTCATTAGAGTCCTTGCTAGATTGTATGTGCTACTTATACCAGTCCAATTATTTGTACATGTTTACTGATCTGTTGTTATTACATAATTAAATGAAAAGAAAAATAAATAATGACTTAGAGGAATTGAGCAGTTTATGACACTTTATACTATTTCTATCTTCTTAGTTTATCAGGCTGGACTCTCCTCTTTTGTTGTCTGGGCCAAATCTCATAGGTCTTATGCTCTATCTCTAAATCTTTGGCCTGTATTAGTCACTGATTTCTTCTTTCCAAGGTTCTGATTATTATCGACAGCGTAGCTTAAACACAATCCCCTTTTCAGAGTTTATTCTCCTCTTATTTATATCTCTTGTTTGCCCTCACCTATGACTGAGGCTTTTGGGACTTCCACGGCATCCTGCTCATTGGACTAACCACCTTCAAGGACTTAACTTACCTTGGCTACTCTGCTCATTAATTTTCTTTATGACTAAGCTCCTTTAGGTCTTATATTTACTAGCCTAGGCATTTTTATTATTATTAGACCCATCTCTCTGTCATACACACGATTACAGTGCCGACTCCCAACTGCCTACCAGGCCTTATATCTATCTCTGGCATCCACAAACATTCCACCAAGCCTCTTTGATCTCAGACATAAGGTTTTACTTCTTGCCCTCACAGTTTCTCCTGATTCTTAGGCAGATAACCAAACTCCTTGGCATCTTTTCTCTGCTGTTAACTATACTCTATTGGCCCTGCCGTTGAGGCTACCAGTCTTTGGACCTTTGATATGATTTGGTTTTCATCCCTCAACATCTACCATTGGACTATTGACTAGTGATAGACTACTGATCCCCTTCTCAGCTCTCTACTATCTCTTCAACTGTCTAAGTCATATCTTGCAGGTCTTATGTCACTGATACCTTTTGTCCATCAACTTCTCTATCACTGCTTTTCTTTCTATATATAACCTCAGGTCACTCTTACTAGTACCTGGTAACCTTTATATCATTTTTTTTCTTTTGTATTCCCTTATTATTTCTAATATAAACTTTTTATTGGTAATATCTCTCTACTATATCTCTATTGTGCCTGCTATTGGTCTCCTATCTACTAACCAAACGACCTCAGAAAAACTCTACTCTTGGGAGCTCTGGATGAAGTGACATCTCATTGTCAACTTCTTTTGTATGAGCCTTCTTTTATTTATATCTATTGGGACACTCAACTTTCACCCAGCTAGACTTCTACTGTCTTATCAGCTAATATCCTAATATTACTCAATTAGTGGGCCTAAAAAGACCACCTCTAATCTAGGTGCCGTTCTAGTGCCTGGTCATCACTCTAGTGAGTAGAACAATCATAATAGACTACCATTACCTGGCTACTACTAGAAATACTATATCTATCTAACAGCACCTGTTTCATAGGTCTGGTCTAGGTAAGGACCCGGGTCTGGTCCAAGCCATCTATCTCCAGGGTCTAAACTTTCTAGTTAGTCCTTTTTATACCTAGGGCCTAACATCTCTTGTTATGACCAAATGGGTTTGTGCTTGCCAATCAAGGATGAATCTGACGACCTTAACAAAGAGGTGTCGAGTGGACAGGATATGAATGTTGTTAAGTTCTAATGTCAGGACCCATGGGACAATCCCAAATCCTTTTTTAAGAGTAAGAGGTTAAAGATGAGAAGAACTCAACAGAGTCCCTCTATAAATTGACCAGCTATTTATCATAGTACATGTGGCTGTGGCTAGTCTATTCTAAGAGTAACTATGGTTTCTATTTGTCAAGTCCTAAGTAATTTCCTACATCAGATAGCTTTTGCCCACATGTTCTTCTATATATGGCAGCTGACTGATAGACATGTAATCTACCTCAGATTATTACTTGATCCTTCCCATGCTTGTTCTTTTATAGTTCATGATATTCCCATATTATAGTCATTATATCATGATGTTGTTAATTAATTAATTAATAAAGAAAAAGAATAAGTGCCAGAGTGAATCATAACAATATACCTCCTTTTTAACTTGTACTCTGATGACTCTGTTATTTTAAAGTTAGTGACCAACATAGTGACAGAAGATTGGGGTGCAATATACAAGTTTAAGCTGAGATTGTTCTCTTTATTGTCACTGAATACAATCTCCAGATATTACTTGACAAAACCCTGGATCTTATATTCTCTTTTCTTTCTTTGGAAGTGTACTTGTAATCAAGTTCCATCTATCATTCAGACCTCAGAGTAAATATTTTATTATTTCTTTTTCTTTCTATTCATTAATATCACTCCGCTACCTCTGACACTACTCTATGACAAACACCCTCTACTTTCTTTAAACTTTGTATAATGTTCAAATTAGTTCAGTTTTTTCTTTGATATTATTTTTTAGTTTTGTTGAATTTACAAATAGAAAAAACTATGTCTGAGAGACAAAACTGTTCAAATGTTTTCATAAAATGCAAATTGTCAAAATGGAATAATGCACACCTGATGCAAAGGAGTGGAGAGCACTACTGTATTTATTCCATGTCATGGAGATAATGGAAATTATCTGTGCTAATTAATGAATAATGAAATAAAGAAAAACTAAATACTCTAAGGTTGTAAGAATCTTAGTTGCAGTTATATAATCTTAATCTCGATCCCACTCTTTATCAAAGTTGACAAAAAGAACTTGTTAGAGTCCTCATTAGATTTTGTATACTACTTATATATGTTCACTTGTTTGTCCATATTTACTGATTTGTTGGTATTACATAATTAAAAGAAAAGAAAAAGAAAATAAATATTGACTTGTGGAAAATGGCAGTTCATGACAAAGGTCTAAGACAAGTACTGTATAAGAGTTTAGTCTTTGGTAAGTGACCTCAGGCTTAACTCCTAAGTCAGAGTTGACAAAGAGAACTTGTTAGAGATTATTTGTCCTTATTTACTGATGCAAATCACAAAACTAATTAAAAGAAAAGAAATATAAATATTGACTTAGAGAGAAAAGGCAATTCACAATATGCTGTGTGGTGATTCAAAAAATAAACAAAATGGATGAATGACTTTATGATAATATTAGTGAGAGATATTAGATAGAGTATGACCCCAGGGTTATTTTGCCCTAGGGGGTGGTGGTGGTAAAAGAAATGATAACTTGCTATGTCAGCTGTTTATACATAATTAATTTGTGACTTGCATTTAATGTCACATTTAGAATTTCCATGGTCAGGGGCAGATCAACGGATCCAAGATATATAAAAATGGCACAGAACAACGACATACAATGATCCTCCATACGATATAAAACTGAACATCAAGAGGATGAAAACCAATTTTAGTGTAACGCTCGATATTCCAACACATGAGTATATTTCGAATTCCTGGACCACATCTTGTCTTTCTGTCCCTGATCTGGGCAACAAAACTGCGACACGCTCACTGCAGCCCTTTGGGGCATTGTTGGTAGACAAATTCATATATGCAACTTTTAATAAGTTTCGTGATCCATGAATTTCGTTATTTTCCAGTTCAAAATGGCGACCCATAGAATGGGATATCCCGTGAGTGAATTAGAGGTGAGAACATTTATGTTTTGCCCTGTTTGCAATACCGAGGCCATTTGTCGTGACGAGACAGCTGAAACGACATCTATTCATGCACCAATGGAGCAAAGCCTGATAGGCATTCATCAATTAATATCAGCCTTCGTGAGCAACACGCTGGTACCAATGGGGAGGACATGGCCTTTCTTCTGCCATGTAATATTTAACTGGTTATGTACCAGTCTTCAGGAGGCTTTTGACAAAATGTCAGGTTTACGAGAGGTGAGCCCAGGAACTTTTCTTGTCGAGGTTCATGTCAGAATACATGCTTTTCAGGTGAACCCTGTCGGTCTCGCATCTATAGCCATCGGGAGCTTCGTCGTACTGGTAATTTATCATTCCCCATCTACTCCCAAATCTTATTTTTTTCCCCCCCAAGATTTCTCTATTCTCATCCTTTGTCAGAGAAAAGGTACTTTCCAACAGGATTCTGAAAAAAAAAACATGACTTTGAAACATCGTGCTTGATATAGGTCTGCATGAGTGAGGTTGTCATCGTGACTTTGTTCGGTATCCTCATGGGTCCGCTTTGTGCTGGGATATTTGATCCTCGCTCCTGGACCGTGGACTCTGATCGCGTCACTCTCGAAGTGATGCGCATCGTCCTCGTGATAAATTTGTTCGCTGCCGGTGTCCACTTACCAGAAAAGTATATGTACACCGATATTAAGGGACTCACGACATTGATAGTCCCCACCATGACGATAGGGTGGTTTATTGTAGCTGGTCAGTCTGACTTGACTTATTTCAATTGACCTCTGATATCGCCGTTTCAGTGCTTCTAAAGATTCTCTTCAGTTACTTTGACTATGCCACTTGTCTTGTACTTGCAGCGTGTTTGACGCCTACAGATCCTGTTATAAGCGCTGCCATAATAGGTATGATTTGTACCCTCTTTTTCTGTATACACACTCATAAAAACATGTTCTTGAGGCGGAAAATTCAGGACGAATAATGTATCGGAAAACGTCAGACATATACTATCGGCAGGTCAGGGATCTCGCTTATATCCCTTCATTCAAAATCTCATGCTTGTCAGAATCCGCTGCCAATGATGGCCTTGCCTACCTCTTCCTCAGCTTATCCCTCTATCTGACACTGGGATCAGATCGCTCAGAGGATCTTTGTGATTGGATTCTCGTCGGCGTATTGTGTAAGTGAAAGAAGCTTTTTCAACAATCTGATACAAATCTCAAGTCACCACTTAGACCAAATCGTTCTTGGAACATTGATTGGTGCCGTCATAGGCAAGTTGGATTTAGAGAGGCAACCGGCAAAATAAAGCTTAACGTTCTGACTGGACTTTAGGCTGGTCCATCTCGCGAGTCATGCGATTTTCGTCTGCCAAGGGATTAGTGGACCAAGAAGGGCATGTCGCGCAATTCATTTCAGCTCCTCTTCTTGCTATGGGTATCGTCTACACGATCGGAGCTGGTGATCTTCTCGCCGCTTTCGCCGCCGGCAAGTAATAATAGGGAACGCGTCTGTGCGCCACGCTTATTTTTCTTGTTCTTCTTTAGGCTGTGCTATATCCTGGGACGGCAAATTCAAGGAAGATGTCAAAGGCCAATCCTTCCCTGCTGTGATCGAATATATTCTGAACTGTGGTTGCTTTTTCTACATTGGTGCTTGGCTGCCTTGGAAAGACTTTTCTCTGCCGTCTATCGGGATAACTCCATGGAGACTAGTAGTTTTCTCTATCGGCATCCTATTCCTACGCAGATTTCCTGCTATATTGGCCTTGTACAAATGTGTACCTCAGATCGAGAACTGGAAACAAGCGTTATTATGCGGACATTTCGGTAGCTAGAAACACATTTTTCTTTCTTTCGATCCTTGAAATAACCGCTTTTTCTATCTGTTCAATTAAAGGCCCTGTGAGTAAGCAAAGCTTACTGATGACTTGTAAATTGTCCATGTCCTCTAATGCAGACGATTTATAGATGGGTGTTAGCGCTGTATTCGTGTCGTGCATGGCTGTACGTCAGCTTCCGGAACCTCAAAACCCCCCAACGTCTCAGCAAGACATTCTTGCAATGGCACTGGCCCCTGTGATTGGGTTCTCTGTGTTCGCGTCGATCCTTGTTCGTAAGTCTGTCAAATGCATTATTTATGGAAGATTAATTTTGTTTTCGCCTACCTGTAGATGGTTTATCTATTCCCCTCTTTGTTGCTGGGAGACGGATCCTTTGTCATGCTCAGAGTCCGGATACTCAGTCCAAGCAACCGACTGCAGAGGATAGTCTTCGACCAGCTCAAGAAGTTTGATACCTGTTAGTTAGCTCATCGAGCGCAACGCCAAAGATCAAGTCATGTTTCATTATCAATGTACTTTCAATGTCTTGACCTGTTAGATAGAAGTACATAAAAGTGGTTGTATGCTTTCGCTCCTCCCCTTCCTTTTGCTAAATAATCTGTTCTCCAATGGACTGTACAGGTCATCAGAAACAGTTGACATCTCAAATATCACTGCGCTGGAGTGACATAAGTCGGGCTTGGGGAACGACATGCCCCCCGATACTACAAATGAATACGGTGTGATCGTTACATTAGAAACAAGAGAGCCAGAGCGATGGATGTGCTAGAATGCCTTTGAAATGAGGGATGGGAGAATAAGATGAATGCAATGGTTCAGAACTCCCTGTAGCCATCGGGAGCGAAAGGTGAGAGAGAGAGAGAGGGAAAAATGATCATGATGACAGTAGTGTTCAGCGATTAGGTGAATTAGAATTAACATTGTGTCCGTTGCAACAAGATGACTCAGCCCGGAAAAGGAGAAAAAAATAGAATAGGACATGGATAATTTCACTCAAAGGGATTGGTGCGGCCTGCCTACCATCACCACCACTCAGCTATCAGAATGAGAAGAAGAAAAAGGAGATTCAGACATGCCTGGTAATCACCACCTCTATCGGGCCCTTCACCACATCCACAGAGCCATTCATGCCACCACCGTGTGGACTTTGTGTCATCTTCGATGTCTTTTGGATGGTGTGTAGCACGCGGCGGAGCAGTTAAATAGGGCGGTGTGGAGATAGCAACTGGAGGCGGCGTTTTAGGTCTGGGAAGATCTAGGGGCATGGGAGGTGGTGGTAGCTGCGAATGTCGTTTTTCCCCTGCGCGCGATTCGAGTTTATCAGTTTTTGTACGTGACCGTTCTATATCTACTTGATGAGCATCGGCAAAAGGTGATAGAGCTACAAGAGCAGAAGGTGTTCTGGGGTTCTCGAAGGGGTTTTCAGCGGCCTGATGGTTGTTTGTGATGTGTTCCCGGGTAGACGATGGGATAGAAGATGATGATGGTGTAGGCGAAGGGGAGGGAGTTGGCGTTGGGCTGGCGGCTATGTCCTCGAGTGGGACTGCGTCGAGGTTATCGGTTGAACCGAGAACAGTATGCCTCCCGCCGACGGAAGGATGTCTCCGGCTTCCGTTCCTCCAGAGCTGGCTTGCACGCCGAGTAACATTGCTCAGAAGAGATGCAGGCACGACAATATTCCCAGACGAGCCCGAATCCCTAGCGGCCCTGCGGCGTTGTCTTTCACTGATTTCCCATTGCCGGAGCGTCTTGATGGGTAGGTGAGTTCACAATGCAAGTCAGCTAGCAGAGCCAACGTACTTGCTCAACGCGGCGAGTTTCAGCCTCTTGGTCGCTCGTGGGGGAATAAGAACTTGGGTCGGCCGACTGCCCATTCAAGTTGGCGTGATGCTCTCTCGGTGACTTGCCTTTGTTGTCAATGCTGTCATGGGTCAACCAGGACCTGTTGTGGACAATGTCGTCTTCAAGGGTGGGCGAAGAGGGGACCGGAGACCGAGACCTCGAGGGGCGCACGGTGTCTATGGAGGATATCGAGGACATAGTGGTGGAAGGAAAGACTGCGGGCCCGAACATTCCAATTATACATGTCATAAAATATTCGATAACATGACCACTAAAGGTATCTAGGTACATCAGAACCGATTTCCATCCTGCATCCTCTTCGTCGGCGACGACACCACTGGGCCGTCCTCATAGTCTGAGCCGTCGTCGCGGGCCATGTAGTTACGCAATCCAGACGTTTTTTGTACACCGCCTGGCAAGATAGGTTGCATGTCCTCGCGGCTGTACATCGTGCTCCGCGCACTCCTCTCGTTGTTGAGAGAAAGGATAGATAGTCTGGCGGTCTCGCGCATGTTTTTGAGGTTCTGGTGGAAAGCATTCTGGTGGTGCCACTGTGAGAACAGCGATTGGATATGACGGTCTGCTCACACACCTGCTCTTTCCAGTACTGCATGCGTTTCTCGCGCTCAGTGTCTCTTTGCTTGCGATGGAAACAAAAGAGTCCAATGAGGGTGCCAAACATACCTTGTTCAAAAGGTGAATTCAGTATGTTGCGGTTGATACGGCGCAGGACAACTTACCTCCAAAGATACCCAGAGCGACCAAGATGTAGACATAGACGCCCACATGGCGAGGCTCAGCAGCAGCTTTTCCGCAGGTACCGTCCTCCTGGCAGTTCCAAGACTGACACCTGGATCAAGTCAGAAAGGACGCCATAAAGAAGCGGGATACACACTCTTTGTCGCCATCGCAGGATTCACCGAGGGGCTTTTCGTTGAGACAAACTTTCTGGACGGAATCGCAGTAGAGACCGGGAGCACAGTTTCCTCGCGAGACAATGTTAATATATTCCCCTCCGACTTCGTAGGCGATGTAAGCCGTGTTTTCGACTACACATGGATTCTGAAGGGTGGCGTTGGCCCACATGCAGATGTTGTTGAGACAGACGGATCCGTTGGCATTGAGACCTCGGCCAGTGGTGTCTGCGAGTTCTCTAAAGTTGGGGGGTGCCTCGCATTGGTCTGGCAAGTCGAGTGAGCAGATGAAGGTGCTGCGAGAGAGTGCTTAACAGTACCGTCGCGGTTCAATTGGCACTGGCTGCCGACAGCAAGAAGGGTTTGACAACCGGAACCCTCGTCTGGGCAGAACTGGCCCCTGGGGCATTTGTCGGGTATTTCATGGGAGCCTTGGGCATAGCCAAAAGGAAAGTCGTCCTTTCTGCAGCCCTTGGACTGGCAGATGCCCGAGTCTGCACAATAGGTAGTCGCAGTACAGTCGCTCCAGAACTGATAGGTGCCTGTCTGGAGACGATTATCGCCCTGGTTGCACTGGTTGCCTTTGGTGACCGAGCCTGCATGGACGACTGCGAAAAAAGACAATAAAAGGAGAAAATACATGGGAGAGGGAGAGAAAGCAGTCCTGCTCTCCCACGCAGCCCCTCGACATGCTCGGCCTCCTCAAAGCTCTCTACCGCCTCCTCTGCGGCAACCAGCCCCCTGTCGAGCAGCCTGCCCCTGTACACTATGCCGACCTCCGCAGCCAGGCCATCCAGGAGGGCGATGCCATGGCCAGGTGCTTTGAGGGGAGCCACATGGCATTTTCTCGGGGCGACGGAGCCCTTGCCAAGGAGCTCTCGAACAAGGGCAAGCAGCACCAGAGCCGCATGCAGGAGCTCAACAGGCAGGCCAGCGAGTACATCTTCAACGGTCTGTGCATCCACGCGCCTTTCTGACTCCTGAAACTGACCCAGTGCCAGAAAACAACAAGGTGCCCACCATCGCAGTAGTAGTTGTGTTCTTGAATCCATCCTGCAGTAGGACAGTCAGCCCCACGAGGTCGATCTCCATGGTCTCTATGTAAAGGAGGCCATCGACTACACTGACCGTGCCCTCCAGCAAGCTCGCACGCGAGGCGACGGGGAGCTTCATCTCATCGTAGGCAAGGGCCTCCATTCCAAGAACGGGGCCAAGATAAAGCCTGCAATTCAGCAGCTCATCCATAAGTGTGTCCTTTGCTTTCTGTGCTCTTGCTGGCCCATACCATTATCAAGATACCAGCTCTCTGCCCACCTCAACCCGACCAACACAGGTGTTCTCATCGTTCAACTCAACTCCACCCGTCGTGGTGTCAGTGCCGACGAAATCACACATCGTATTGAGGATAACGACGACAAAGGATGTATTATCATGTAGAATATTTAAATCTCCAACCCAACAAGAACGAACGCGGGATCAACCGCAAAGGCAGGTTTTGTGACCACCACACCCCCAACGTACATCAGAGAATGCAGCAACTCACCCAGATTGGGTGCAGACCTTTCCAAAACAATAACTAGAGCATGGCAGCCCAGGCTTTCTGATGCTAGATCCAACAATGCAACAATGCTACGGAAAAATGTGAGTAAACCAAGCGGGTGAGGATACAGAGCACCATCATTCCGTCCCACCAACTGTGCAAGACAAGACAGAAGACGTGGAAGCGTACCTTTCACGAAGACCAACTAAAGCCGCATTTTTACCGTCCACGTAAAGCGTCTTGGGCTTGCCCGGCATTTGAGTAACCACGCCTTCAAACAAGGCCTCAGAACTTGCAGAAATGGTAACGCTCTTCGAGTAAGGCAATGCTTTGGACCCGTCTTTCGGAAAGATAGTCATCAGGTAATCTAGTGCATCTTTGGGCTGAGCAGGGGACTCCGTCTTTGTTCCAACTGGGGAATAGCCAGTCTGACGAGTAGAGTTGAATAACATGCTATCCATACTTCCAGAGCTGCTGTAACTGCCATCATCCGGACTCAAAGGTGGAGTTGGAAACCCCGACCAACTTGCATTTGAGTCAGAGCGAGCTGGAGCAGGGATAGCACGGGGATGACTTGTATGTATTGGATGAGGACTGTGATCTTGACGAAATGGTGGTTGAAATCGTCCGTGAGTATAATCAATGGTGGTGATGGGAGCCGCCGTAGTCGGAGAATAAGCAAAACTCTTTGTGAACACTCTCGAGCCAGGAGCAGAAGTGGGAGATGTAGAGAAAGAAGCGGGAGATGAAGATACAGACGATGGTGGAAAGGAAAAGAAAGGCGCCGAACTGCCTGTCACACAGTCCGACGACCCTCGGTCAGGAGGGCATTTATTCTTGGGGGCGTCAAAAGCGCCACTATCAAAAATGGCGCAAAGTAACAAGGCAGCGCGTGATGAGTTGGTGCAACTAGCAGAAAGAAAGAGACATACCCCGGGTCCCCCAGAGAACGTAGTAGAGTAATAGTACATGTCGTCGTTGCCCTCCAAGTGGCAGACAGCGAGTACACTAGGCGCGGTGTCGGTAGAAGCAGCCCCATCTCCAACGCTTTGACGAGCGTTGCTACAGCACACAGTCAGTACTAGAACATAAGTCTCATAGAAAAAAAAACATACGTGGGGCGAAGACTAGATTGTTGATTTGTAAAATTCGACATTGTATTTAGCGACATATCCTGCCAACTTGAGAACTTAAATTCGATGAAATGTTTGTGCTGTTATGATTCCATTTCAATAATGGATGACACGGAAAAATCAAGCTACTCACCACAAATAGTGTGGTGATGGGAGATGGATATAAGCACGCCATGACTCGTCCGCTAGACCCTCTCAGCTGACTAATGGTTTCACGTGACTCTACCCATGCAACACACAGCGAGGGTCCTCACCGCCGTTCTCAACAGCGATCTCGAGACTGTGAGTGCCGTTCTTTGCCGCAACAAAGCTCCCAGGTGTACAATTGACTGAGACGTGTAGCTCTGGAGTGCTGGGGCGCAGATTTTTGGATGGATGGGTGTTGTTAATCTAGATGTACACCTGGCAGCTTTACTCAGACAAGGAACTAATCTCTGTGCCATGCAGTCCCTGTAGCGAAATTAAAGAATGGCTGACGCTCCTCGTGGACGTGGTGGATTTGGACGTGGACGTGGTGACCGTGGTAGGGGCAGGCGAGGGCCCCGCCGTGGCGGTCGTAAAGAGGAAGACAAAGAATGGTGCGCCAAATGTACTATGGACTATCTCCAATCTCACACCAACATAGGGTTCCTGTCACTAAACTTGGCCGCCTGGTGAAGGATGGAAAGATCAAATCTATGGAGGAAATTTATCTCTTCTCGCTTCCTGTCAAGGAATTCCAAATCATCGACTTCTTCCTCCCTAAGCTCAAGGACGAGGTTATGAAAATTATGCCTGTTCAAAAGCAAACGCGTGCTGGTCAGCGCACACGGTTCAAGGCATTTGTTGCCATTGGTGACTTTGATGGTCATGTTGGTCTCGGTGTCAAGTGTGCAAAGGAAGTTGCTACGGCGATCCGTGGGGCCATCATCCTTGCTAAACTGTCAGTCATTCCTGTCCGTCGTGGTTATTGGGGTGCTGCGCTGGGTGAGCCCCACACTGTGCCTTCCAAGGTCAGCGGCAAGGTGGGATCCGTCATGTGTCGGTTGATTCCTGCTCCGCGTGGAACTGGCATCGTTGCAGCGCCAGCATCCAAACGCCTGCTGCAGCTTGCTGGTATTGAGGACGTATACACACAGTCCAAAGGGTCGACGGCGACGATGGGCAACTTTTTAAAGGCGACGTTTGCTGCGGTGAGTAATGGGTTTGGCCTGGAGGACTGGGGACTGACAGGGTTGTACAGATCACCAAAACATATTCCTTCCTGACGCCGGACTTGTGGCGAGATATCCCACTGTCGAAGCAGCCTTACGAGGAGCACAGTGCTCATCTCCAGCTTGTGTCCAAGAAATACTAGCGTTCTCTCTCGTGTACTGTAAATAGATCCGTTGACATAAAAGGCGACCTTCTTTCCTCATTTGGACAGTCAGTCAGACAGGCAGGCAAATAATTGCGATTTCTGAGCATTTGTTCATGTCTCTCCGCATTGCCCGCTCAATGGGCGACGTTGCCAGGCCGCTCGACGTCCACGACGAGCTCGCCTCTTCAGTAACAGCGTCCGATGTTGACGACGACGACGACATTGATAGTGATTATCTCCACTATGATTTTCCCCAGCCCCCCTCGATAGCTCCTGTGCTCAGGCGCATGCACAGCTCGCCCTGGTATTCCCAGCAACTCATGGCACTCGCAAAGCCAGAACGCCGTCATTCTGTGTCGCCCTTGATCCAGCATCCTACTCATCCTTCTCCTCAGGATGCACAGATCAACAGAGAGCTGGTGCGTATGGGCCTTTTATCGCTTGACCCCCCCAAGAACTTTGAGGAGCAAAAAAGCGAGCCTTTCAAGTCTCCAGTACAACCAGATCAATTACTATCTCGTCGACTGGATCAATTACCACCTCCAGCACCCGCTCCTTCTATCCCACTGCCCCATCTTCCGCGGATAATCCGCAAGGTCGCTAGCATGCGCTCAGAGTTAAGGCAGGAGCTATTTGAGCCAGTAGTGTCCTCAAGGAGACCTGTGCCCAAAATTAGATCTCTCAAATTCATGTCGGGCTCTGTGCCGGGATCTAATCCGTTACAGTCTATCAAGCAAGGGGAAAGAAAACGGAGCTGGTCGTTGAGCAGACCCACTAGCTTCCAGAGAACTAAGGATGTCCCCATTCCCAGTATTGCATTGAACAATACGAACGATCACCTTTCTGCATCTCTGGACCGAGCACATTTGGCACATGTATCTCCTACAGCCTACTCGAATCCTTGTTCCATTGGAAGCCATATCGACGACGATGACGGCCAGTACCATCATCATCATCATCACTTTTCTCGAGGCAATTTCAACTTGAGCAGAGGAAACTCTTCCTTGGCCCCCCCTTTTGCGCATAGGACGATGTGGAACACTGGTAGTACTTCTAATACTCTTTTTGGCGAAAGCACACTTCCTGGTTCGGGTTGCGGTCCAAGTAGAATAGGTTCAAGTATCCGTCAAGGGCCCGCCAGCCTCAATCAACATCGAACACCCCACCCATTCGATGTCATAAGCGGTGGCAATAAAGGGAACAGCACAAGCTCAGGTCCATTGTTTCAAGATGCCAAATCCTTCATCGATATAACACCCGAAAGGCGGAAAAGCAGGTCAAAGTCGGCGAACAAAGCTGTCGGTCCTGGAAACACCAGTGGAGGGATGGGACAGCAGGTAGGATCAGCCATGAAAGCAAAAGGTGAAAAGGTGAAGAAGTTATTTGCCCGTGCCAGTAGCGGTGTCGTGGATTGGGGACGGCAATTGACCGGAAGGACAGCAAAACCGGTATCTGCGAGCTCAACTTCGGGAAGCCTCGCACCGCTTACCGGGGTGCGAAGTTGATTTTTGAGTTTGATTTTGTGGTGGCGCTGCGGTGGCGCGTTGCCGTTCCTTTTTCATATCTTGGACATTTTCGGACGTTCATTGACCTGGTGTATGAGTATAATGTGTCGCCTGTGAAATATGTATGTATCAACAAAAGTGTATGTATATATATTCCGCACAATGAAAAATCGTACTGTAAGTCGTTGGAATAATAAAACAACGATGTGAAACCGAAAATTACTCTGCCAGATAACTCATCAATGTAATGGTGATACTGTATTTAGAACTCTTGCAATAGCACTTTTTATCTATCGTACGACGGATGTCGTCTTCTCTCCAGTGATATCGACTTTTCTGAATGGTTTCACGATCATCGGCAGTTGAGATCCTGCTTGAAACTGCTTTATTATATACGGATAAGTCACAATGCTGATCAACATGACAATGAGTGGTCCGCAGGACAGCAGAAATATATGACCTACAGGCTGATACGCCCGATCTCATCCGCAGTGGGCATAAAGACAAAGTTAGTAAGCAAGATGTAGAGAATCAGTTTCATCTCTATCATAGAGAAGTGCATTCCCGGACAAGCCTTCATATATCAAATCATAATCTGGTTCTAGTGATGTGATTGAAAAGCTTACTCGAGGCCCAACTGAAAATGAGAGTAGATGTGTCATTTTACCCGGTAATTCCTTAACTTTCTCAGGTAGGTCATCCCAACGATCAGGACTAAAAAAAATACGAAATGTCAGATGTGAATGGAAACGTGACATCAGTTCTCACTTGAATTCCCAAGCATCCTCACCCCACATCTCCTTGTCTATATTAAACCCCTCTAAGGCACAGTAGACTACGGTTCCTTTCTGTATTGTAACACTTCTCTTCCCCTCTATGATATTTCTGCGGCGATCATAAACGGGGTACATGGTTGGCACTTCATCATCTTGTGTGGAAACACGTAAGGAGGTACGAAGTGGTGGGGTTAGTCGTAATGATTCCTTCATGACCTTATCAAGATAGGGTAGTTTTGAAATATTGTCGGACAAAGCATGGATCTCTGCTTCCGTCAATTCCGAAATAGAGACGGCAGGAACGACAGAGAGAAGCTCATTCCGCAGGCGAGTCTGAAAGTCTGGGTTCTGCGTAAGGTAATAAAGTATCCATGTGAGACTAATGCTGGTAGAATCTGAGCCCGCCGGGGTCAACAATGCATCAAGGCCGTTATAGATGTCATCATCCGAGCAACGATCTTCGGGAGCCAGGCCTTTTGTGTAATTGGATTTCACTGAAGTGAGATTCAACTTTACAACAAAGGAGACTCGCAACGGTTAACTCACGTAAACGACTAAGAAAGTCATTCCCTTCGTAAGTGTTGCCATTGGCAGCAGCATCTTCTATCTTGCGTTTCTTCTCTTGTATCAGTCTACGCGAGATCCTCCTAATGGCCGATTGACGGCGTCTGATAGACTTGCCATACTCACCCGGCTAACCCATATGAGCAGATAATCAGATTTACGATGAGGCGCGACTGACGATGAATTTGAACATCCATGGACAATGAGCCGCGATCAGCAATCCCCAAGAATTGCCTTGAAAAAGTAAAAGGTTCCACATGTCGCTAAGCGCACGTAGTAGTTCGTAAAGTTCATCCTGATCTGCATTGAGATCACAATCAAAGGCTGTTTTGGATGAGTTGCAGTCAAGGTGAACGTCAAATAATTTAACCTGCATGTCCAATGACTTCAAGCATCGCCGTCTTCAGTTCATTATAAACATCCACCGTCACACCTTCGTATGTTTGAGTACCTTCCGAAAATAAACCCATCCACTTTTCTTTCAACTGGTCGCTCTTCTTGAAAAAAAGAGGTAGAAGTCCTTGAACATATTGCCTAGAGAGTACAGGTGCGACAAGACGTCGCTGGCGTTTGTGGTCGTGTCCTACAGCTGAGGATATACCCACCCGACATGATAAGATTGAAAAAAGATCACGTGCATTCTTTGGTTTTTCGTATACCGGACTTGTCAAGATATGTTTGATAGACTGAGGGTCCAATGTCAAAAGACGTCGTTCCCACTATAACACAAAACAAGGTATGAAATGAAGCACCGGCATGTCAAAGGAGTTCAACCTACTGGCATCGTTCCCCAGGCGGATATGGATCGTCCGTAATTCCGCACATATATATCATATACTTTGGGAGAGATTGATGCACTTGATGTATGGTAAGAATGTTTGAAACAGAACAAGATACTCGTCGAAGAACTCACTCAAACAGTCTTGCTTCTCCTCTTCTCCGGTAAGGAGGACCTGCAATCTCGTGTAGCGGGTCAGCCTTGGGAATTAAAATGTAGCAGACCCATCCAATCAAGAGACCCAGTACGAAGAGAGAGAACGACATTGAACGAGATGGGAGTCGAGAATTGAATGGTATAGTGTATTATATGAAGAATGGAGTTTACTCGATTCAGGCATGTAGTATACACGTGATCTGGCAAGGGTCAGGAGAGAACAATAAGAACAATAAGAAACTAGTCCGAAAACAATCCATAGAAGTATCGTTGCGAGTTTGCCAATCTAATAATAGCCACATATCAAATGGTTTTTTTATATTTAGGAATAAATATACAATTTCATCATGGCATGATATGCAAATGCGGGGAAAATAGATGATAAGAAAATAGAACAACAAACTTGCCGGCAATGGTTATGCCTTTCCAACACTTGATATCTGCAGATGGTTTGGTGTTCTAATCTGAAAACAGAAGAATAGGTATCTATTGGAATTTGGATCTCATGCGAGCCTGCGCGATGTATGTGATTCCTTTGTTTCACATTTTTTATCCCAAGTCAGTATATAAGTAGTGTACTTAGTTTGTATTTGCTATCCGTTTGTACCCTCCCGCGATCGTATTTCAACAGTATCTAGGGAAGTATGAGAGGGTCTGGGGGTCTTTAGCATTTGGTAAAGTTTGGGAAACCCTGAAATCTAGCTTTCGCACCCAACAGTGAGCAGAGTACAGTTAACATAGTACCTCCAGACATAGGTAAATAACTGCCTAATTTGTCCTCTCTCTTACCCAGGAGAAAAGGAAGATGTGTTGATACCTTTCCAGCACCAAATGAGGATTCAAATATTCAACTGTTATAGATTTTGGTATTATCAGAGGCCAAAACTCATATACATGAAGTTAAAAAGACGTCACTCTTCTCAAAGAATGTCAAAGGGTGTAGTCAATCTATGATGTACTATAATAAGATATAAGATCACGAAACATGCGACCCACCCAGAAACTAACCAATTGGATACAGTCATAATCATTTTCCTGACGACTGAAAATATTTCAGTCAAGTCAGGACCCCTACAAAGAAATCAGCTCGAGGTTTCGTTTCCAAGAGAACGAACGAGTTGATTAAATAGACGTTTAAGATGTACCTATGACAGTGTACGTGTTATCGTCCTACTATCATCGAGTTCGGGAATAATTGGTATGCACATATTGCAATCATCAAAGGGTTGACCGTAATCGAAAGCCGAAGGAGGTAGAGGAAAGTCGTTTAAATCTACTGAAACGCTGCTGAAGCTGGGCCGGATGTGTGACATTGTCATCATACTCGGACAAGTAACTACAAGTGATGGTATCACCGTGAAGGAATTGCTGGGGAGTATCAAAGACTTCAGAGATGGAGACATCTCCACCTCTTCCAGTACTGGCGAAAGCGAGGCTCTTTGACCGCACAAATTGAACAGCACGCCTCTCTTTATTTCCATGCTTTGCGCTTGCGCCCTTACGACTTCAAAAGTTGTGTCTCCGGTCTCCAGATCCATCTCCGTGGGTTCACCAATGTTAAGCTCCTCGAAGTCGCTATCATGTGGAACCTCCATGATCGATGTTAATGATGAACAAGTCGTAGGAGCGATGGAAAAACCGTCCGACCCTGTCGTTGGTTTTGTAGAATCAGAAGCGTCTGAGCATTTCCTTGACCTGTTCTTGCTTTCCCATCCATAAAAATAGTCCTCTGTAGTAGTCTTACTGGCGCCTTGACTGATGGTGCTAAGTTCTGACCCAGAATATGTGCAGTCTCTCATTGCGATACCGATGGCCATTGTGATGTCTGCCTCTTCTGCTTCCAGTAGTTGTTGAAAATCGGTCATACTTGGAATACTGCAGCCAGGACGGAGAGCAAGACTATCTGTGGATCTGATTGATGGTGGGACATAAAGCGGCCCAGCGGAGGCTTCGTTGGTGGTGGCATTCGTAGGTTCTTTCCTCTCTAGATCAAGATCTTTCGTGATATCGCGGACGAGCGCAGTCCCACCAGTATAGTCGACGCCTATCCAAACAACGGGTTCATCTTCCAGATTTGTCATTCCAGATTTGTATCTTCGACGATTGAACCAAATTGGTCTTTGAGGAAAATTCCGTCTTCTCAAGTAGCGCATAAGCATCACGAGAAACAAGCCACACAAAATGCTGGTGAATGCAATAGAGAAGGTTATCACAACAGCGGCAGTGTTGATATGTGGTCTAGAATTTGGTTGCGACTTTGGTTGTACACCCGATTCTGATGTTGAGGATGTGGAAATGGCAGATGGATGCAGTGGGAAAGAAGGCTCGTAAGGTGCAAATGAGTCAAGGGTAACATCAGAAATTGGTGTGTCGGAGACCTTGGCATTGGGAGCGATGATATTTCCTTTGTCCTGTATACCAGTATCATTTCGGGGGGTAAGGATTGGACTCAGTTTTTGAGTTTGTAGGTCATTGATATATGGTACACAGTCATGAAGCGTCCGGGCAATAAGTGGCGTAGAATGTCGAAAAGAAATAGGAATCGTTGGAGGCATAGAGACGAAATAAGGGTAACCTAAGCGACAGAGGTGGCGGGCATGTAGAAAGCTGCAGATGATATGATACACACGCAGAAGGATATAGACTCTATCGAAGTGGCTGACTATATGAACTATTTATAGCAGCTCACTGATATCCAGACATAGTGATAGTCAAAAGCAACAAATAATACACATGGATTAAAAAGCCCACCAACCTTAGACTATCTGCTCGTCCTGTAAAATTTGTTGAATCTTCTCTAGATCCTCGTGCTGATTCTGGTACTCCGAAAGTAATTTCTTCAATTCCTCAGAGTCTAGTACCTCGCTATCTCCATCTGATTCAGTGACGCTGTCGACGCTGTCTTGGTCCATCTTTCTGAGAAGATCGCGAATTCTGGACTTCTGCTTCAACAACCTCTGGAAGTTACTCAGATAAGGCAGATAAGAATCATCGAACTGGACTCCAAGAGCCGTACAGTCACGGGTAACTATGGGTTTAATGGCTTGTGCACGAGGTTGAACAGATCTCTCGCCACGATGGTTGTCATTGAGGGTAGGTATACTGACGGGGACAGGTTCGCGCTTGATCTTGATCTCTCCTTCATCCTCACTTGACGTGTAAATGTCCTCCGGACGGCGCCGCTTCGACTTGAATTTGTTGGGTATCTGGTTTGACGATACCGAAGACGTCTTTGCAGGAGGAATAGACGTCTTCGTAACGGGTCCTTTTTTGATCTTTGGTAATGTTGACTCTTTGGAAATTTTGGGTAGAGGTGGCGGAGAAGATCCTTTCCTGGTGACTTTAGGTCGTGAGGGTGGTAAATCAACTTCAGGCTTCTTTGGTAAGCTGAAATCCCTGGGCTTCGTACTCCTAGGCGGATGTGATTCTGTCTTACGTTTCTTCGTACCTGATCGTGAAGAAGATTCATAACCATCATCAGATATCTTTCGCTTCGATAGACGGTGGCCGTCATCCGAATGCTCCCCTTCTTCTCGCTCTTGTGACCATTCTCTGCCTCGAACCTTCTTATTGGACTTCTGAAGTTCTCTATCGCTCTCGAGCTCAGCTTCTCGCCTTTTCGCTCTCTCCCTATTCCGTTGCCTTTCAAGGTCCATCCGGTCTCGCTCACGATCTTTTTCTCTGTCACGCTCAATACCACGATCTCTTTTGTTCCGCTCTCTTTCCTCCTCTATTCTTTCCCGTTCCCCTCTCTCTGGCCCCTTCTCCCGCCTACCCCTGTCTCGTTCTCCTGTGTCTCTCGCTTTTTTGTCCCGAACTCTGTCTTCTTTAGCCTTGAGGTCCCTGTCTCGCTCTCTCGTCCGTTCTGGTCGCTCAGAGTCCGAAACAGGAACCTCATCGCGCCTCAGTTCTTCTACCTTCTTAGAAGACGTCTTTTTATCAGAGGCTTGCGAAGAACTCGAATTTTGAGAACGGCGAGTGCCTGATGTAATGTTCGATGGTTCCCCTAGAACAGCCTTCCCATTTATGACTGGGCTACGACCATTTGCAAACTCACGAGACTCAGTGAGAGTTGGCTGCTTAGCTTTGAATCCAGAACCAGGTCGCCGAGTTACTGAGGGTTTAGATACTTGCGATTTTGTAGGCTCATCATCTCGAGTACTGCTGCTCGTTGGCCGCGAGGCTGAGGGTTTGAGATCACCAGTGTCCTTTGCTTTCGTGACCTTCTTTGTTGAAGTAGACATGAGCCCGCGTTTAGGTGGTTCAGAGCCCTGTCTGGCTTCAGATGAATCAATTCTATCAGCCGAACGTTTAGCGGCAAGGCCGGAGGAGACATCACCATTTGAGTTCCGGTACTGGACATAACTCCAGGCGGGATCAGACTCTGGAATCTTAAGGGCACGGAGCGCAAGCTTGGCAGATCTCGCCATGTTCGTACGTTCGGCTTCTGACAGTCCTGGAGTCTCGTAAGGACGAACCTCGAGCCATGATGTGGCCTTGAGACGATAGCTTTTTGGAGCCTTGGAATTATTTGGCAAGGGCACAAGTTCTGCAATCTGTAGTTATTTATGTGTGAGTATATTTTTGAGATAATTTACATCACAGTACCTCATCAAGTAGATCAAGTATATCACGTTTCACGGCTGCGCTAGAGTCATTTCCACCAACGAGCTTGACAACCTGTTCCGAGGTACGTGGAGCAGCAGCGATGCAGCGAATCATCCGGTTACGTATGTCCTGAAGGGCCTCTTTACTCCTCTGTGGTTGAGGAGGCACGTGGGATGCGCCACTAGACGAGCTGGCAGTGGAGGTAGCTGGAGTTGGCTTGACAGGTTTGCGGAACATTGGAGTGTCCTTATTCTTCTTGCCATTAGATGGCGGAAGGTCAGAAGGCGTTTTCAAAAAGATAGTAGTATGTTCAGCACGCTGATTCTGAGCGTCTGCAGCGCTCGCGCGAACCTTGTCTGTTATGCGATCGTCGAGCTGACGCTCAACGGCAAATTTGCCAGTGATATTGGCATAGAGTTTGAGTGGCGCATTACGCTTGATAGCTGAAGAAGTGCGAAGATATAAATCATGGGGAGAAGACTCCTGGATAGATGTCACAGGAAAAAATGTGTCATCAATGGTCAAACCCTAGTAGATAGTGAGAACTGTAGGCGAAGGGCAGGTAAGTCAGACACGCATACCGGGTTATCTGAGAATTCAAAATGAAGCTGTGGCATAGCTTCAAGAAGGTCGAGAGTCTTGTCTGACATACGAATAATCATGGCCTGTTTTGGGCATGACTGGGAGGTTTCTCCAGGCCTAGAGCAGCCTGTGAGATAGATCGTGCCATCATGAGGTAGAGGCATGCTGGTAGACGGGAAACGGACAAAGGCTAGTAACGAGAATAGTCTTCACTGTAAACGACTATGTAGTCTATCGTACCCTGTGAGTGTGAGGAAGTCGAAAGCAAGTGAGAAGGGCGCTGAGATCAGGTTGGCCTATGTTTGGTTGTGTTATCAATTTCTATTGTTCTATTGTCTTACATTCTGCTCTAAATACTGAGCAAACTCGCCTGCAATATTCGTCTCATCCCAGTCTATAGCGCCCTTTTCAGTTGCACCCAAGATAATGGACTTCCTGTGAATATTCACAAACTGTCGCTTCATTCGCTGCAACTCAGAGAGCGTGATATTTCGTTCTGGCAGGATGACTGTGACCTTGACGCTTCCATTCAGTGTCAGGTTGACAGGTCCTCCAGTGAATTGGCCTGCGGAGTGCTCAGCTACGATCGCTGAAACCATCATACTCGTCGTATGTTCAAGAGCCTGAAGCGCATCGGATGGGGCTTTTGCAACCTGGTGAGTCATTAGAATGCTGTTTGTAATTCGAGTTGGACAGACATTGAGCGTCCCGGAATTGGGCAGTTTAATGTTTCCTTTTGTGATGGCCTCCCAGATCGCATCGTTTGCCAAACTCTTGTCAGTCCACAGTGCTATGAACAGGGGCGCATCCCATCGTACCATTGATGACGGTTCCTCGTATCGCAGGAAAAGATTTTCTAGTCTGCGAATGCATTGAGTGGGAGAGCTATCCGAAATGAAGGACTCGTACGTTTCTGGAGCGTATTTGTACTCGTCTCGACGACTTTCATTCCACTCTCGACAAAGGTCAGGTTTTGTGGCAACATAAACCTACCCCTGAGTCAGCTGGGTTGTGAGATAGGCCAAGTTTGGAGCATACTGTACAAACACGACATTTGGCCTCTCGTGCAGCACAGTAGAGCTGATAGCGGAATCCCTTGATGTAATTAAGAGAGTCTAGAATGACAATCTTGTCAGGGGCAAGGGCCCGTTGCACAGCAGTGAACAGGGTTCCTCTGGCTGGCTTTTCAGAGTAGCTTTCTATAACTGATGCATAAGCAAACCATCAAGGAAGATATACCCCAGATATACCCCATACCATCATAGACTGATCTCTGCAAACCAAGTACATCATCTGAAATAATTTGAACAGAACAGAATACACTCTCTAGACCCAAGTCTTGGACTTTGCAAGTCATATATTGACTTAATTCATATGCCCTCTGACTTTTCCCTGAACAAGGAAACCCAGAAATTGTGACCAAGGCCATTTCAGACAGGTAGAAGCAGAGGACAAAAGGTAATTTATTTGTTTAAATAAATATTACTCAGAAGTAAGGGACAAAAGGTAATCTATTTATTTAAATATTACTATATAATCCTGAATAATCAGGAGAAGTTTCCAAAAATTGCTGGAGGCCGAAGCCAACAGACGAGTTCGGATGTGTAATTTGCAATCAGCAAAAGACTGTGCCTCGGTAAAAACCTCACTGGCGACAGTACATGCCCGAGCACAAGAGATGGGAAAATCTCATTCACTACCTTTCTCTATTCTTAAAGTAATTGAGCTCGCGCACGGACCACATTTTGATGGTACTTCTCGATTTAGATATTATCATGATCTGGAGTTCTGATGAAATGATTGATGTTAGTTGACATGAGATCCGGATACTCAGGAGTCCTGGCATGTGCTAAAAGACGCCCAGGTCATCCTCTGTATCATCTGGAATGGACAAATATCACAAGTCATCATCATTGAAATGCATTTTCAATGGTGGCAACCATTAATCCTCCCCGATGACGAGGTCAGTTGTTGATAACTTTGTCAGGGGAGACTGCACTGCCACTTATACGTGACAAGTGTGACATTTATGTGACATTCGCGTTGAAACGCCCGCCAAGTACATTCCTATCACTTGCCCAGGTCTTTTTCTCTTCCTCCACACACTCGTTCTGCTCCTCTCTTTTCCAGGATACCCAGCGTTTAGGCTTACATTTTGTGCTAACTGCCTGGGCACAAAAATACTGTTAGGCGCCGGCACAATATATATCTCACCCAGCTGCGTGATCTTTGCCTAACGACCACGGCATGTTCGCTTCTATGACCTCAACCCCCGTCACGATCCCTGTCCATGAGCAATCCATTTCTAACATTCAACAGCCTAGCCGCAATTTTCAGGATGTCATCGATCTTGAGGATAAACTGTGTCCCGGATGCAAAAAGTCTGCTGTCAGCGAACAGGGTGGACTTGTGGTGGCTTTTGGGTGAGTCTCTACCAGTATCCACTGCATTTCCCGTCACACTTTGGAAAGTGTAAACATGATGCGAGTGCTTCATTTGTGGTTGCAGCGCACAAACCAAAATCTTCAATGTATCCGGTAAATGAAATATGAAACTAACTTTCTCATACCTATAGCCAATCATTTTTCCACGTCGACTGCTTCAAGTGTGCGAAATGCGGCAATCAAGTTACTGCAGATACCAACCTCCTTCTACTTTCCGATGGCTCACCCATATGTGCTGACTGTTCCTACAATTGTAATGTCTGCCATCTCCCCATTCTTGACGAGGCTATCATGACTGGCGACGATTCGTATCACGCGCATTGCTTCAAATGTAAAGTATGCAAGAATCGGATAGACGAGCTTATCTTCGCCAAGACCAGTCAAGGCATATATTGTATGAAGTGTCACAATGAACGTATGATCAAGATCAGAAAGTACACACAGAAAAAGGCTGAGCGTGAACGCCATGGTGGTGGCAGTTCTTCAAAAGGTAGAGACCGAAATCATCCTCCGGATGGCAGTGTATGTTCACCTTTTCGAGTCACTTAAAAATTGATTCATATACATATATCTTAGTCGTCAACAGATCAGGTCCCATCACCATCTAGGTTGAATGGAAATCCAGTTGGCCAGCATGATGCATCTCAATCGACCATAGCAAGGGACCCTGTATTTGCTCGGCCGTCTGTCAAGCCGAGAGGTCCTTTGCAGTCTTCAAATGGACAAGACACTCGATTTCTTCCTTCACAACCCATGAACGACCCACCTTCAGATATGCAGCACAGAAATCCTGTGCATCCGGCTGTTACTATGACTCCACCACCTTACGCGAACGACCGACTCGACTATTCCCAATCTCAGGTCTCTAGTACTAACCTCGAGGCCAGGCGGCGTAGTTATGACGATAGCGTTCAACCTATACATCCCATTCTTGATCAAAGATCAGGCCTCCCTCCTCTCCAATCCAACGCTCGCCCGAGCACATCTCAAGGCCTGACTAACACTTTCAGACCAGAAAGGGGACGCCACATTTATGGAGGTTTAGTCCTTCCCGCTGGAACTGATAATTCAACAATATCTCCCATTTCCATTACATTTTCAGATCACACGTCGACTCATCCATCGTCTCCTAGTGGTCCGGTGTCCCCAAGATCAGACGCTCAACCTATTGGTAGACAAGGGCTGGCCCCTGTCTCTACTTCTCAGGAAATCTCCACTGATGGTTATCAATCCCTTTCTTTGGTGGAAGAAATGCCGCGTTCGGAATTATTTTCTGTAGTTACCGAGCAAGATCAAACAATAAATCTCAAAATATTACCTAGTCGGTCAAGAGAGCCATCACGATCTCCGAGTCCAGCAATTTCGAGGCAAAGTGATGATGTTAATGGTCAATCGCATCCTCGAATCAATGGAAATAGAATGTCATTAACGTCCAACCGGAGTATTGAGGGACGGGAATCACTTGTGAGCTCGAGATCTACATCCCCGCATCATCGAGTAGATGTACCACGCAGCGTTGAAGATGGATCAGATTCCGAGACTTCAGGAGATGGACGTCCCACTCTTGACCAGCATCATCTGTCTTCAGCTCCAAGTGATAACGACAACTTTGATATTCATTCGCCTTTGAGTGAGGATGCTTCTGTCCCATCCCAACACGATGCTTCGGACGACTTGTCCGAGTCTTCACCTGTCGAGCGAACTTCGCATGCAACCTTCATTGCTCCTGCTCTTCCTCCTATCCGGTTCTCCTTAAATACTACAGACTTTGCCGAGCTTTTGAGCTCAGTGCAAGGGAATAAATTAAAATCCTTGGACCAAATGACCACTGTCCTTCAAGAATCTGATGGTCCCTCCACGCCGAAGGCGTCACACGGGTCATCTGAGAAAGATTTGACAGCTGTAATCCCTCAAGCTAAGACAGCGGATGAACCAAAGCAACTCCACTTACAACAATCTTTCTCAAAATTACTGCCAGAGGAAAGACAGACACTCAACATGTATGTCGCTAAAGCTGACACCTTCACCCATCTGAATTGCTTATATGGAAATGAATAGGATACTTTCATCAGAGAACAAGCCATTACCTACTCTCAATCTTAGTCTAGATGACGTAGAGGCGATATCCACCATTAGCGAACCATCTCAATCGGTCGATGGTCTTCACGTCACGGAATCGGGCTTGGGTGAAAACTCGCTGATCTCTCAGTTACATGGACTTATTAAGGGTTCCCGAGAGCAGGGTGTCAAACGAATTCAATTGGACGTTGATTTTGTTGAGGACGTGGCCATGACATTGGAATCAAGAAAAACAGTCTGTGATGATCTCAAGGAAAAATTCGATGGAATGAAGGTAGCATTCCTGTTTTTTCTTGATTCGAGCACTGAGCGCACACCACAGAGGACAAGCAAAAACTTCATCGACGGTGTATTAGTGGCACAGGCAGAGCATGACAGGGAGTGGAAGGCTAGGCGTGATGCTGAGGCAGAAGTCACTCGGTTACGTGTTCTACTATCCGGTCAAGCAGCCAAATTAACGGCGATGTCTGGAGAAGATCGTCGACGTGAATTGAGGCAGCAAATGTCTAAAGAGTTGAATGACGATCTTTCCGGCCTGGAGCATGATCTCTCACGGCTGAAGCTCGAGAGAGATATTACATTAGCAGAGGTGGAAGAACTCCACTCAGCGAACAGGTATACAATCCTGCTATCCAACGTCATTCCTACTTATTTAATGTTCTCCCTCCAGCTTGACACATGAGAAACCTACGGTGAATGTGAATCTTGGGCGGTCTCTTACGAAGCGTCTGGACAGTCTCAAGAGGCAATATCAAGGAGATCTGGGTGCACTCGTTGAGGAACGAGAGACGTTGAAGCGCGAGATTGCAGAGCTTCGTACTGTTAGGGATATTTATCTCGAGGAGACAACGGCTCTTAATGCCCGCAATGAGGAACTTGCACAACTCAGCAATATATATTCCCGCCGATTGGAAGCCATTCCTGAAGTGCCTCTCAATCCCCCCTCCACCCAGTCCACAATTCAACCTTCCCTTGAGAAACTTAGGAACCTGAGCCATGTACCTACTCAATCTGCGCCTTCCCTCAGTGCATCAACGAGTGGATCATCGACTCTTGTTCACGAAGATACCGATAGGCTTATGAAGCTGCCTAAACAAGACACAGATGTGCCTAGTAGTACACCGCGGAAGTTGAAGTGGATTGGTTCGCATAAGCCGAAAATGATCCCCGCGCCAACTCAAGACTCGCAACGAAATAAGGGCCACCCGGACCACAATTTCCAGCAAGTCAGCGTGTTGAGATTTACTCGTTGTGATCAATGCGGAGACAAGTTGTGGGGTTCTCAACTTCGCTGCACGAGTATGTGATTTTATGATTTTAAGTCTTACTAATAGTCTGACTACGACTATCAGTTTGTCACGTATCAATCCACACTCGCTGTACAGGTACTGTTCAAGTCCCTTGTGCTCAGCGTCTAACAGAAGACTCGCAAGCTCACCCCAGTAGGTTGTCCGTATGTTTGTCATTGACTGCATCTAATTCAGTTATTGCAGTTCCTGCAATGTTTGGTCGAGAGTTGTTTGAGCAGGTGCAGGCAGACAGTCAAGGTGATGACCGGCAGGTACCAATCATTGTTGAAAAGTGTATCCAGGCAGTTGAAGCAGTCGGTATGACGATACTCCATAGTTTTTGGGTGATCTATTTCTGACTTGTATCTTAGCTCTGGACTATGAAGGCATCTATCGTAAAACGGGGGGCGCTAGCCAATCAAAATTAATTACACAATTGTTCGAACGCGGCGATTACACAACGTTTGACTTGCTCGACACTGACAGATTCAACGACATCAGCAGTGTCACATCCGTTCTCAAGAATTACTTCCGTTCCTTACCTAATCCACTTCTTACGCACGAGCTGTACATACACTTCGTCCAAGGCATTACTATCAAAGACCCAGCGGTGAGAGATTGGACATTGGCAAATACTATTAAGAAGCTGCCCAGCGAACACTACTGTACGCTTCGTTCCTTAATGATACACCTTAACCAGTACGTATCTCAAAAGTTATCTTCAGTTAGCTCATCTTTGAACCACTGATCAGTATACACGAGCGCAACGAGAGGAACCTGATGAATGCTAGAAATCTTGGGGTGGTATTCGGACGTGAGTGCTAGTTGTTCGTTCTCATCTCACTTATACTCAGTCGATTTTGCAGCTACTCTTATCAGGTCTCCGGATCCTGGGGCCGAATTCAGCGACATGGCTCAGCGAGCCCTTCTCGTTGAATGGCTTGTCGAGCACGCCCCTCAGCTTTTTAAAGGGGCTGCATGACGATTTCGTGTTTCTCATGTTCATATTGTCCTTGTAGCTATTTGTGGATCTTTATATTTCACTTCGTTCGGACATCTCATACATTTTCAGCTATATCATGTGTAGTGTTAAGTATTCATAGTTATTTATCGCGATAAATCTCTCTCTACTCTCGTTTCTGGACGCCGTCATTTATATCTTTCCGATCTGATTGAGGGATGTGGCGTAGAGCGTGACAACTAGGTCCACCTTGGCCGGCACATGAGGGTAAAATTGAGCATTTTATAGTTCCATGCATAATATATGTGTATCGCCGAGCAAGGGTTATAGTGTTTCACGAGACCTCCTTGGTCGGTTGGAGGAATCTGACTTGAGAGTGCAATAAAGAAAGTGGCGTCGAGGCCCCGTAGCGGCACCTGCAACTGTCGCAGCAGAGACACGTCCATTGAGAGGTACATTTTCTGCCCTCACGCCGAGAGAGAACATACGATCAAATACTGAAAATGACATCAGCTGGACTCGAGTCAGAGTGGGAGATTTTATTGTACGAGTAACAGTGAAAGCCTTTGCACTCGCTTGACAGGCAGTCTGGGTGAGAGAAAGAGGGGGACTGACACCCTCAAGTTGACGGAGATATCGAAAAACCATAGAGGGCTGGGGTGGACCAAAGCGGAAGACGGCTGCGTATGCTTGTCTCCATTTTTCATCCAAAAGGCGTGCGCAGACTGGAGGATCTGGACAAGTGACACACTGACAATAATGATGTTGAGTGTTTGGTGAAGTCAAGGAAAGAAAGCTTACGCATTGATATTCTTTGTTGACCTGGGTCAAGCCTAGCTTGAGAACGCGCTCGAGGAACCAGGTTCGCCTGTGGAGTTTTGAGTGAGCAGATCTCGAGATTTGACTATGAGAAGACATGCCTCTTCTCCAACTTGAGTAATGTCTCTTTGCTAAGTGTGCTAAGATCGTGCTCGGACCACCCGCCAGGATTGTCGAGCACGAAACGGCTGGCTTCTCTATAAAGTTCTTCCTCTTCGAAAAGCTCAGCTATCCGCATGGCTTTTATGGGTCGGCCGGCCGCATGTGTGATCAGGAATTGAAGGCACTCCTGTTGAAGTGATGTAACGCAAAGCTTATGGGAGATGTTCATCAAGCTTTCAACGTTATTCCAAGTAATAGTACATTCCAAGCTGAGCCAGGTAAATGAATGAATCCCATTCCCATTCAAGTTGAAAGGATAACGCACTGGGGGTATACAAATTTGAGGAAGTCATGGAAGGTATTAGCCTAAACGAGTGACTGAGAACAAATATGCATGTGTGAGCAAAGACCCAACCACACCTTCTCCTCTTTCAGGACTATCACTGCATCAGGAATATCTTTTGGCCGTCTCCTGATTCTTGCATGAGCTGCGGAAAGCTTACGAGCGCTAGAAGACGTGTCTTCCAGCTTCTTGCGGATCGAGCCTGATCCCTGTAATTTAGCTAGGCTTTCGTCTCTCGCCTGACATTTTGAGGGGGTGTTTCCCTCCGTATCACTCTCACTAAGCCTTACACCATCGGAGTCAGACAGTCCATCAGGCTCAACTTGATGAGTAGACGGATCCATATGTGCAAATGTCATTTCAGTTTCCAAGTCGAGTTTGTCTCCTGGAACAACAGGAAGCTGGGAGATGGTAATAACAGAGGACATGGACAGTGGGCGTCCTGTTTCAGACCAATGACCACTCAGAGCAGCCTCAAAGAATGGGGAAGCAAAGTAGAGGACTTCTTTGTGGGCCCTGAATGGTGTGGTGAGTGGTGATGAGGCCATGGAGATAGATTATAGTGGCAAACCAGAAAGTGGTACTCTCGACCACGATTTTGACTGTCCCGGGAAATCTGGCATGTTTTGTGAAAGTTTCATGGAGCACTATAGGCTCCTCAATGTTCAACTCGGAAACGATGTCGTCCGACTCGTATCCTTGAAGGACCCATGGTGGAGAGCCGGATGAGCGGAAAACTCCAGCAGCTGCAGTGTGTGTCTCTGTTGGGGAGCTGAGGGATGCAATCGGGTTATTTGGGCCTCGTGAATTGCGAGCAATGAGTATGTGCGACGGGTTCGTGGTCATCCCTCTCCTTCTTCATTATCACTCCCTTCCTCCTATTGATTGTAATAATGGTAATAGTGCTTTCATCACAGTGGTCAGGGCGCTATAGTGTAGTGGTTATCACTCGGGATTCTGATGTTTAATTTCCCGAAACCCAGGTTCGAACCCTGGTAGCGCCTGATATGTTTTGCTTCGAGTCTATACACATAATATACACCTATAGACATCTGGTTCAGTATACGAGAACCCACATTTTACTACTACTAGCTATAACTATTACCATTGCGCTGTTGCTGAGACTTGGATAACACAGTAGAGTCAATGGTGGTAGGTGTGGAAGGTGCTATTGGCAATGGAACTAGAACTTAGCAGTCGCGGTACAGACGTTATGTGTCTTTCTTTCTGGCTTTCTTTTTTTTGGTTTGATGGTCTTATCCTTCTCAATTGTCTCCTCAGGTTGCTTTGGTGAGCCCGCCCGTGCAGCATGCTTAGAAGAGAAAGGATCCGGTTGTATCGAGCCTTGTATTGAAAGCATTTCGTTCGCGACAGTTAGCCTTTGCTATTGATAAGACACGAAGCAAGCAACAGGAATCAGGCTAACAACACACCCTATAACAGTAAATTCAAGGTCCCCGAGCTCTCCTCCAAGCCTCTGACCACTTCGCCGATTAACCCATCTGCCAGCGTCCTCTTGTTCTGATCCTTTCCCCATTGACGCCTCAGGACCAAACTCGGGGTCATTTTCGGCGGCTCCATACTGAAATTCCCACTCGTCTCCAGGTATATGATAACGGGGAATAGAAGCATTGAAAGTTCTATGTATGAGGAGGGATACATGGTCAGGTGAACAAAGATTCACTCTACCAACTGTAGGAGCATGAGCCAAGAGGAAATTTGGGAACACGCTTATCACGCGCCTAGTTTCATGCCAACCCTCGGACTCCAGATAGTCGCATCGAACCTGACATCACAAACCAAGAAAGGACAGTCGGCCTTGATCATCGCTCGGTTGTTCGTGAACAATAAGCCGGAGTGAGAGAGGACAACACCTCGAAGGGGATGAATGTATCTGAAGGAAATATTATTTGTAATTGGGTAAGGTACAATATATGATAATAGGATACACCTCATAATCATAGAGTCAAGCATCTCTTCTATACCTGCACGAGGGTTGTTTGCAAAAATAGGAGGAATAGAGAGTCTGAGAGAGGCCTTGACGACATGAAATTCGCCTTCAGAATCGACATTTGAATCTGGCAAAATTTTTGATTTCTTTTTCAATATCTTCGATGAGGATGGAGTTTGATTCTGTGCTTTGCGTTTTTTTGGCGAAGATTCATGAGTATGGTGAGGCATTGGAAAGGGAGACCAAGGAAATGAGGACGAAAAATCTAAAATTCCAGGTTCTCACGCACTTGTGCTTTCAGATTTTTTCTACATCTCTCATTAATATTCATGGTTTGTTCCTTGCCTTGTCGCTCGGATGCAAGGATTTACGAAAGTCCTAGTCGTCACCAAGGATTATCGTTCAAATTTTCCTGACAGGTTCTCGTATCCTCGGGAAAGCCTTCCTTGAGGCTGGCAGGCAGGCCGTTAAGAGTAAATACTTACCTTCATCCTTCAATTTGTCACGCTCAGAAATGTGTTAGATGCTAAGAATTCACCACAGGCTAATATAGCGAGCGATGCAGCAGGGGTCGGCAATGCAAATTCTGGGTCTGCCACTGACAACTTGACTCGAGAACATCGAATGACGTTGGACGAGGCACAGCTGATTCTCAATGTGAAGCAGGACGAGAGCTTGGAAGTCATCATGAGGGTACGTCTTATCACATACAGAATGAGATGTATTTTCATCTACGCCCAGAATTATGAGCATCTTTTCAAAGCAAACTCCCCACCTGTGCTTAAAGCGGAAGAGACTGGGAAACATCCAACTGGGAAACATCCAACTGGAAAACAGCAGCCTGCAATGCAGTCCCATTATCTGCAATCCAAAGTCCAGCAAGCTCTCTTCCGTCTGGAAGCTGAGCGGAAAGCGGCTGCAAATTCAGCAGCCGAGCCACAATCGCCGACACAGCCAAGTACTCAACCCCAACCACCGAGTGATTCTCAGTCATAACACACAGAGTCTACTAGACATTCAATTACTATCACCTACCTCCATTCACTAATTTATGTTGCATCTCCATGGCTTTCCCTTGCAATTCCTGTTGCATATGACAATTGTGATGACCAAAATATATATTGATATCAATTGTGCATTAATCTAAGACAACGTATTTCCTAAGATGTTGTGGAATAATTTCCTCTAATCCTTTCGACGCTAACCATTTCTTAGAGAATAGTCTACTTTGGTACCGATATGCCCCGTCGCAAATGATTGTCGCTACTTTGGAACCTATATTCACGGTCAGGTCGCCCGAAAGCTAGAAACACACCAGACTAACCTTTACCGAGCTTCTCAGCAAGTTCTATCGCAGCGACGATGTTGAGTGCAGAACTCGCACCCATATACAATCCTTCCGTATCGAGCAATTCATAAAGCATCACAATGGACCTCTCATCAGGTATTGTGAATGCACCGTCAATATCTTTGATGAAGGTAGCAAGATTTTCCGTGATACGACCTTGCCCGATACCTGAGACCGAGTCAGGAGCTCATCTACCACATAGAGAAGTTTGTAACTACCTTCCGTGATGGAGGAACCAGTTCTTTCAACCAATTTGCCACCACTTTGAATGTAACTGGTTAGGACACTGCCAGGAGGATCGGCCAACCAAACTTGAACTTTCCCGCCGCTCTTTTCCTTGAGATATTTTCCAACACCAGCGAGGGTACCCCCAGTCCCAGTTGAGCAAGTAAAACCATCCAGGTCTCCTCCTGTCTGCTCCCATATCTCTGGACCAGTGGAGACATAATGGGCGTGAGTGTTCGCAGTGTTATCAAACTGGTTCGTCCAAATGGCGTTTTCTATGGATTCGGCGTACGCTTTTGCCTGGTGATTGTAATTTGCAGGATTCTCATACGCAACGGCAGGAACAGGCCGTACATCTGCACCTAGCATACGCAAAAGATCGATTTTCTCTTGACTCTGTAGATCATACTTTGTGAGACGTTTTCCCAGAAGCAGGGTGAACCTACTTGGGTATTAGGCATGTATATTACACATTTATATCCACGAGCTCTACACACATGTGCAAGACCAATACCAGTATTTCCAGCGGTACCTTCAACAACAGTTCCTCCGAGTTTTAATCTGATTAATGATCAGTACTTTCATACATGTTACCGTATAAACAGGACTTGCAGTCCTTGCTCTTCAGCGTGCTGAACCAACCCAAGGGCTGCACGGTCTTTGACACTACCTCCAGGATTCTGAAACTCCGCTTTACCATAGATCTTGTACCCTGTCTTTTCAGACAACGCCTTCAAATATATCTACCGGCAGCGTAACTCAGGCCAAAAGGCATCGGGGAGGCGATGATCGGCTTACGAGGGGAGTCTTTCCAATGGCACCGGTAAGGGAATTGGCAATGGGCATTGTCGAAAAGGATCGGATTTGGGCAGTAGTGCGAAGGAGTGAGAGCATACTGGACTAGAAAAGGACGGAAGGAAAAAAAATCCGGGTATAAGACTTCCGATCACTTCCGGCTTGAACTAGGCCAATATATACTGATACCATTAGTTCAGTCAGAAGAGAGCCATTGCAAATGATAATTCTTCATTGGTGCTAATTTGAAATCAGCTGATGTATTCATTACACATGCCAGTATCGATGTTAGGACGTGCTTTGTTCAGTTTGACAGATAGAAGCAATCCTTGGGTCAATTTGATGATATGCAGTTCGGTGATTCCGTGATCAGGAGGAGCCTTGTTGATTATTAAATTCTCAAAGAATTTCAATCACTTGATGACGTTCGAATGAACAACATAGTTGTTAGTTGTTAGTTTAAGTAACAAGGGGCTGAAGGATGGCGGCCAGAAGTATATATGAGGGATTTTACAGTTGGAAGTACAAGAATTATGGTAATTTCAAGAATATATATATTTCCGACTTGAGACCATAGTGCCAGATGCATTGTCATTAAGGACCCTTATTACTGTTTCGTGCTCGCTCCTGATTTCGTCAACACCTGCAGAAATAAATCAAACACATTCTTTTTTATACATACTGGATCCATACGTCACGACTAAGGGGTCAAAGTCCACAGTGGGTTGAACAGAAGTTCGTAGATACTAGTGTACAATAACGTGAAGAAAGAGAGAAATTAAAATGATCTCAAGGAGATCTGGGGCTTGACCGTCGTTTGAGTATTTGTTGTTGTGGATCCAACAGCCTTGCGTACAGATACTTCAAGCAATTCTCTCGTTGCAGGTTCAAGTTTGTCAGCAGCAGTCTTAAATGCGATTGGAGACATGGTGGCATATGCTAACAGTTGTGTCACTGTCTGCGAATGAATGGATAGAGATGTCCCAGTGGTTTGTGAGAGTAATAATGACAATGTCGGCAGAAAAACTAGGAGAATTTGGGATCCTAGGAAGCTGATTAGCCGTTTCTGCCATCCAATCTTGATTTTCACTTACGTTTGTCTTCCACGACCGAGGCAAAAAACGCGGAGAAGGCTTTCCAGATTTCACTGACAGCAATGGTCTGTGATTCGGTAATGCTACCATCGTGAGCCGAAGGTGCTACTCTGCCGATGAACTCGACAAGGGCGGGGATCAAGAGTCTAGTGCATTGTCGAAGCAAAGAGTTCCCAGCCGAGGACGCAACGATGAGCGTCTTGGAGCATTGGGCAGCAGTCAGGGAAATCTTGGGATAATTGAGTGAAGTTCCAGGATTTTATGATGGATTGGTCGGGCCCACCTCGTCATCTTCCAGCAATTTTTGGGAGATCAAAAAACACGTATGCTCGATCGCAGCTCGGCCTACTTGGACGGTTGGAGGAATGGCGGTCAAAACCAGGACGATAGCAAGCATATTGGTCTTGATTTTCCTGACGGAGATGGCGCCAGCCCGTCCCCTAATAGAAATAATCAATTTCAAATTACTAAGGACGGCATGGACATGAATGATAGCACCTCATTCCATCAATGTTCAGGAGGCAGGAAGAGAGGAGAGCATGGACAGTCCGCTGGTAGCGTTCCCGCGAATCACTCTGATCAAGGACAGGTATACTCAAAATAGCTTTAAGGGAAGCGAAGGTCGGTGAAATGCGGTCAATAGGTGATGTTTCATCCTTGAGAAGATCTGGCTCATGTCAATTGAATTTATTCAAACATGACGGAAGTGAACACCCACCAGTATACAAGAGCGTAGCAACAGAACGAACGTCTTCCCGTTGATTTGTCTCAATGGAATTTGCAATGACGGAAAGAGCAGCAAAAGAAGTGTTGATAAGAGCAATATGATCTGCCGGGTGTCCCTCTGTACGAATGGTAATTCAAACCCGTTGTAAGTAATAATATGTCCAATTACTGACGGTGGATTGGAGAAGAACCACTAGAGTACTTGAGGATGTGAGAGCATATCCTGAGACAATGTGCTCGAGGTGTGGATAGACTGAGGGCATCCACTTGTCTGATAGGCCATTGAATGAGAGCTATCACGATATCATAAAGAAAATTTACCGATTTCCTTGGGTAGATGCCAATGCACTCAACATCTCAATCAGGTGCACTTGTACGGTTACAGGCTCAGTCATTGCTATCCTGTATGACAAACTCATAAATTCATCAAAGACATTTGGTTCCATGATAGCTTTGCCAGCATATTCGGGTCGTACTAGAGACTTAAGTGTTTCCAAGCATGTAATGACCAATGCCTGTCTGTCCATGTTGGAGGAACCATCACCGGGAGATGGTGTAGACAATGCTTCATAAACAAGTCCGAATATTATATAGAAACATGCTGCAGGATCCTCGCGCGATTTCAATTGTCCGTTGGGAGTTTGCATTGGTTCCTGATCCATGGCAGCAAGGATAGTAGTATCACCCGATTGCATCACAGAAGCCACAGCACGAAGAATAGTTGGCCATGACTGCGTGTAATACTAGTGGCACATGATTGGCATAGACCAGTACTTGATCTGCGAATGACTCACTGGTAACAACACTTCTCTGCCCAGACTTGAATATGACGAATCGATCGCAACAGAGGACAAATCATGAAGGAACTCGGTGTCAATTTTGATACTAGCATAATCGCGCAGAGACGAAATCCATAGCATGGAAAGCTTGGGACGATATGGTTGAATGACTTTCTCCAGGTAATTCTGTTTCAAGGTAGAAACTTGGAGCTGAGCCCATGCCGAAAGCGTCGAGATTCGAAGCATGGCAGAAGCATTAGGACTGAGCTCCCCCGTATCGCCAATGGATAACATGCCGGATTCTTTACGACGAGATATGTTAATGTTCAGCTCTGAGAGCACCAACACATACACCAACCTTTAGATTGTTCAAGGGCCGTAATCAAAAGCTTCAAGATTCTCCCCATTCTACCAACATCCTTGACAACACCACATCCCACAAAGACCGCACAGGCGTATATAGCAGAGGAAAGTATCTCCGGCGTTGATTCCGACGAAAATGAGGGTGTAAGTGCGGCGGTTATGGGAGCCTGATGTTGTTCGAGCAGTAGTGCACCATCATAAGCAGGATCTGGTGATAGAGCAAAGATCTATACAAATTAACGAGTCTGTTCGTCCAAGTAAAACACAAAGCATTCACTTCGATGATATCTTTCAAAACAACCAAACCTTCCAACCTGATTTCAGTAACATATGCAGTGGATGCCGTAAAAGCCATCCTGATCAGGTCCGATATGCGTGTAAATAGCAAGCCTTTCATCGGAATGTCCTGATGACGCGCAAAATTAGCATCAAGATGTTCCTTCCTCCCGCTCTCGGCGACAGTTGTACATATGATATGCAGACACTTGAGTGCAAACAGTTGTGTCCTCCACCGGGATGTCCCAAGCGCTCTGACATTGCCGCTTGTACTCAGATCGGCGCCACCAACATTCAATGATTCTCCCTCGTCATCTCTCAGCCTCCCCTGTGCTATGGCGTCGACGGTCTGTTGAGATGCCGTCGTTCGAGACATGATCCTCTGACAAAGATCAATCCAAGCTGAAGGGTTATAGACGACTGTCTGCTTTAGCCAACTCAAAATTACGTTCCTCACCCCCTGCACAGATGAGTAATCATCATCCAGCATTCCAAATAGTTCCTCTACAAGTGCATCTCCTCCAATTTTTGACATAGAAAATGCGTCCTTCTGTGTAAGTTGATAGAGTGCATTGATTGATGCCATCTTGAGTGGTCGGCGAGGTGACGAGAGGTGCTGTCGGAATATTTTGACTGTCTGGGGAATGTTGATGTATTCAGGTGCAAACATGAGGAAATGCTGTATGCATTTGATAGCCTCAACGCAAATACTCTCGTCGTCTTCTTCCATAAACTCCCGCACAAGTCCCAATACTAATTCCCTCGTTCGACTAGACTCCCTGATATCCGGTCCAAGGACATTAATGATAGCATCAATGACTTGACATACCACAAGATACGCAGGACACTCTCCTCCGAGATTGGCGTTGCCGACACTCATGCCACCCTCACGCTCATGAGAGTCCATTAAGTAAATTTTGAGCAGCATACCCAAGGTACCCGGAACAAACTGTGCGTAAGATAAGCTCGCAGCGTCAATGACTCTCGCTAGCGCATTCAATGCCCAGAAGTGAGCAACAGGATGAGGATCGGCACTGAGTGATTTCAACACTTGAACGGTGGTAGCGAGCAAGGGGCCGGCCGCAAGTCCACCAACGTGGGCATATATTGCTCCAAACGCGAGTGCGCAGCCTGCACGGGCATACGGATCACGATTACTGACTACTTGATCAACGAGGTCTTTGATCTGACTCGTCAAAAAGGTTGTCCCTGAGAGGCTGGCGAGCCGACCAATACATTCGCTCCCTGCCGATCGCAGAACGAAATCCCCATCAGTCAAGGCATCCTGACCACGAACAAAATCAGACGAATGAAGCACGAGATACAGAAGTATGGACATGCCCTTAAGAAAGGAGAAAGAAGTGTTGTAACCTGTGAACTCCCGAAAGTCTCTCTCGCCTGTTTGGTTGCCACATAGCGTAGAGCCAGAACGAAGGCAACAGTAACATTCACGAATACAGCTGATTTGCGGCCGATGTTCTTATCAAGTTTAGGGGACCTGACTAAGTCTAAGACCTGCTGGATATATTTTGTTGTCGAGGGTAACTCTTGTAACGGTAACAGACGAGCAAAGAGTTCAATTGCGGTGTCAATGACCGATGTCGCTGGAGGGGGAGATTCAAAAAGGTGATATTCTTCCAATGTGAGCTTGGCCTGGCACAGCGATAGCGGATCGTGTTCGCATGCGCCTAAAATGGGCTTGCGTAGCTGAAAAAAAGCATCAGTCTATGAAAGCATTAGGCTGCGAGGACGAACCAAGGTATCTATCGAAACCTCGACATCATCTCGATTCAGATGGTCCCTTGTCCCACTGACGCTATTACCGTCTCCATTAATCTCAACTCCGATCCCTCCAAAATCAACGATTTCATTGCTCGTGACACCATACCCATACCCATCCACCGTCGTCCACACAGAAGTAAATGTTCCTGCGGAACTTGCAATTGCTGCTTGCACAGCAGAACCTACGCCTCCATAAGTATCAGGACTCGCAAACACCGATATTGTCGATTGTAGCAAAGATGTCTGAGTTGATTCTGAGATGCTACTAAAACCCAATTCCGAGAAACATTGGTATACACGTCGACGGAGTAAGGCTTCACGTTCTCGGAGAGTGAGTTCTCTTTCACGTTTTACACCGGATGGAAGTGTGTATTGGTGTTGTAACTCAGATGGATCCTCCACAATTTGGGAGATGAAACCATTAGCAAAGGAGAGCGCATTGCTGAGAAGGGAGGCAATCCGGCGCGCAACGTCAAGTGTGACGAGTGTAGATGCATTACGTTGGAGGAAACATAAGATTGCTCCTAAAGCGCTCCCACGGATGTTAAGGAGGAAACTCCATTCTGCAGGAGAACGGCTGGTGCTATTCTGCGATTCCTTGGATGTGGGTTTAGGAAGGGCGTTTCTCCATAGCACCAGGAGCTGAGGGAGGTGTGGTCGGACAAAGTTTGGACCGAGAAACATGAGTGAAGAGATAAGTATCCAAGATACTTCAATCTCAATTGCAGCAACCCTCAGGTCGTGGTCACTCGCACGTTTGAGAAGCTGCGTCGTGATGTCCAACACCTTTGCACTAACATCGTATGACACATACAGGGGGCGTTCCGGAATCAGAGAAACAAGCGCTGACAGACCATATGCATGACCAAGAGCTCTCAGCGATACCTCATGAGAAGATGAGGGCGTATTGATCAATGTGAGATCCCGCTGTAATTTATCCATCAAGACTAGCATCGTCTTGGGTAGACGGAGAGGGGTGGAAAAACAGAAACAACGAAGGGCCCAAGAAGCTGTTACTCGCACAGTGTGGCTTGGATGAGCGAGGATAGTGACGAGAGGGTCAGCAAGAGCATCCTGGACCGGAGGTGGTGCATCACCGAGCTGTTGCAGCAGCCCGGCCACTTCTCGAAGGACGACAACGAGGGCAGAGGGAGATGGAGAAGCTTGACCTGTCATCATTGCAGGCCAACGCTTCAAATAGTTGTTCGCCAGTTCTTGTATAGCGTTAATCTGCCCTTGCTCACTCAACATCTTTACGCCAATCAAATCCCGTAACAAGATCCCAACAAGCGTCCGAACCAACAATGTCTCATACCGTGTCGATGAATTGCGCGAAACGATCTCATTCATCAGATGTCCAACAATAAGCGAAAAATTTGCTTGCACCCACCCAGCACCCAGATATGTGAACAAGGATGCATAAAAGTCGCATAGTCCGATACGAATTTTACGGGACTGGTGTAGTTTGTTAAAATGGTTCGAAAGAAGGAGGAGCATCTCGGTTGGTGTAGCTTGCGTCTTTTTCACTTCGGCTTGAGAAGAAGACATGACATCATCATCCATATTCTCCTGTTCTCTCTTGGATTTTTGTACCGGTTCAGGCATGGAGACGATACGCTCTTCTTGAGTAGATGCTAGGATGTGTCCGACAAGTTGGGCGAGGGTATGTCGAGTGAGCTGATCCGCTGTATCAAGACTTTTGACACATGAGTTGAGAATAGCTTCAACATCGTTGATAGTTGGGTGGGCACCATCGTTCGATGAATACATGATGATGATGACCTACAGGCTTTCAATACCAGATAACATGAAGCGAACACTTAGCTCACACTTGCAGCGGCACGTTGAACTGGCAGAGCCTTGTCTGTGAGATAATTTCGGCATTGTTTGAATATGTCTTTCGTCATGGTATCCGTGATAGCTCGCTTTCCAGTTGAGACGGATTTCTTGAGAGCGATGAGCGCTTGATGTCTTACGAGTGTCGACTAGCAGGTAACTCCGTCAGAGAACCAGAGAGAACCATGACTATACAAACATACACCAGACGATTTCGCAGTTCTGAGCGTCACAGTCGTAATTTCTGCCATTAAGGACATCACCTACAGAATCAAAAACAACGAAACATTGGCTACCCAGAAGAATAACTCACGTTTGCACCAAATACGCTCATGACATCACCCACACAAGATAGAGCAGCACTATCCAGGTCAATAAGCCCAGCGTTCGCCAACTGAAGACACATACATTTTACTACTATCCCTTTCAACTGGTGCCTTGAAATCTGCTGCGATTTTCAAGAAAGTTTGCAATGTATCGAACATTGACCTCGTTTCCGCCCGAGTATAAATCTCCACCAGACATTTTCCAACGAGGTTTCGGAATGCACGACCCGGCGTCGGATAAGGATCTGGTGAGGAGATAATCTTGGTTAACTGTTTCTCCATGTCTTGTTGTTGAGCTTTGAGGTCTGGCTGATGGTAGTCAGGACATGAACAAAAACAAGGCAATTCAGCGGGAACACACTATAGGAGCTCCCTTGATATACTTGAGAGTGGTCGTTAACCATTGAAAGAGGTACACCTCTTTGTTTTCTCCAGTGAGTTCTGTCTTTACGGAAATTCAATCATCAAGATCTCTTCATGTAGTCGATATTTCCGACGGACCTCGACAAAATCATCATATTCCGGCGTTGACATGTCGAGAAATAAATGTAGGAGGTGAGCTGGAGTGGCAAATACGGTTAAACAGCCGGCTTGACCGCCAAACGGCTATCCAACGTCTGAACTAAAATTTATCACAGTAAGTGCTATGAGATTATGACCATTATCTAGTGACGACAGCTCATTCATCCAAGCAACAGACATCCATTAGAGTGTATGTAGACCTACCACCTCTCAAAGGAAAACAGGCTCAAATATAGACGTGGGAATAACAGATAACGGTATAAAAGAAACAACAAAACGGGTGTAAGACTGTATCCGTTCGTACGTGGACAGGTTCGTGCATGGGCATGAGTGGTGAGTTAAAGTGGCGTGAAAAGGGTATACGAGCTGAGAGGCACATGTCAAGGCAGGCGTGTCAAGGGCGTAGCGAGGTCAGAGCAATCACTGCTGCCGTTTCTTGACGTTCTGTGACAACCACTGCAGCCCCTCAAACAGACCCTCTCCTGTCGTTGCGCAGCTTCCGGACGTCAGCCACGAGTCAGAGCACTGGACGATCACTCGTACCTCGGGTGCACATACCAGGATCGATCCCGCATCCTATGAAGTCCAAGTTTCTCGGTCACTTCGGCAGGTGACATGGCTGGTGCACATACATAAGTAGGGCTAAGACGGTGCAAATGTAGCAAAATTTACCTCCAGGAAGATCTTGCTTGTTTGCAAATACAAGAAGTAGACATTCCCTCATTTCTCTGTCGCTCAGTATCCGATGAAGCTCATGTTTAGCCTCATCAATACGTTCTCTGTCCTGGCTGTCAACGACAAACACGAGACCTTGCGTGCCGGTGTAATAGTGTCTCCAAAGGGGACGGATCTTGTCCTGGCCACCAACGTCCCAAACATTGAACTTGACATTCTTGTACGTTACAGTTTCAACATTGAAACCAACTAGACACATGAAGGCAGATCAGTCACACTGGAAAGAGCACGCTCAATGCAGCGGACGCACCGGTGGGAATGGTAGTCACAGATTGGTTCAACTTGAGTTTGTAGAGGATAGCTGAGCCGGGGATGAGCCCAGTCAAAATGCAAGAAAAATTGGGGTGGCTCACTCGTTTTCCCGGCCGCATCAAGTCCCAACATTAACAACCGCATCTCCTTGTTTCCAAAGATTTTGCCTAGTCCAGAAGAAAGAATGGCCCATGAGGTAAGGAAGATGGAATTGGAGGCAAGAAACACACCAAGAGCCTTTGATAGATTTGCACCCATGAAGGAAGAAATTTCTGAAGTGAAGTGGTAAAGAACGACGTAACAGGCCGGGAGGAAGAGAAGTGAGAGAGATAAATAGGAACTGGAACGAGAAATGTTCGGCCAGGCCTTGTCACACTTGTCACACAAACACGCTATCCATTCACTACAGTTACAGCTACGACGGCAGCGGAACCTCTGTCTGACTATAAATCTGCAGCCAGCCCTCTCCCATGTCCTTCTTCAATGCCTCAAGGCGTCTCCTGTAAGCCTCTGCACTACTCACAACCTCTTCCTCATTGGAGTGTAGCAGTCGCCGAGGACTTGAACAGGGACTCAGCGCCACATGATGATAACTCAGTTCTGGATCAGCCTTGGTCCTCACTTGCGGTGATTCTGTCTTATAACGATGACGACGGGATGGCGAGCTAAAGTCTGCTGTTGCTGGAGATGGCGACTTTGCAGGTCCGTCGGATGAGAGAGGACTTTCCGGAGCCACTGGGCTAGTCGCCCTGGGTGTCGAAAGCTCTTCTATATTCACTGCACCAGTTTGATCCCATGCCGGCTTGATCCTGTCTTTCTTCTCTTTGCGTACTACCTTTGACGAGTCAAGCAAACGATTACGGCTGTATATTGTTCCTTTGGAACCACCCTCACTATCGTTCCCATCAAGGTCGACAATACGCATCTTCTTCCGCGGCCCTCTCATACCCATAGCAGAAACAGGCCGATGACTGGGGGATGGATTGAATGTTTCAGATGCAGCAGTAACATTGCAAGAGGGGTCCCGACTACTGTCAAGCGAGTGCAAATTATGCGTCACTGCCACGACGGGTGGCGAGGAAGCAGTTGAGAGTGGTCTAGACGATGTCATTTGTTCTGGAGGAGAAGCTGTTAGACGACTCTTTTCGTAGAATCCGGGAGAACTTCCATCAAGTTTGATGAGCTTTCTCTCCTTCCAAAAGTAATCAAAGCAAGCAATTCGATAGTTCTCCTCGATTTCGCAAAAGTAATTTCCTTCTACCCAAACCTCGGTAATATTCGGCAAAGTTGCAAGTCGACCGATCTCGGCGCTTTGTTCGATATGGTTGCGACGAAGATCGACACGTTCCAAACCCGGTAGTCGTTCGAGACCACAGATGGACTCAAGTCGGTTCGATGATAGATTGATATGAAGCACTTGTCCTATATTGAGATAGATACCCAGAACAGAGTCGATGATATTGTCTGCAAGGTTAAGATGGATGAGATTATGGAGAGTGCCTAGTCCAGCTGGTATAGATACGAAGAGATTGGATGAAAGATCAAGATGTGAAAGAGAGACAAGGTATGGAAATATCTCCTGGGGTATAGTGGTCAGGGCATTGTCTGCGAGTGATAAATGCCGCAAAAAAGCCCATTTGAGAGATGAAAATTGAGTTGAAGAAAAAGGAAACGTCGTTTCACTAGGAGCCTCCCCTTCCTCTTCCACCTCAAGGACAGTGCCAGGTAGCTGGCTCGACTGAAATGTAAGCTGTTTGTCGGAATGACGGGGAATGTCTCGCCGCCGCTTGCGGCTGGTGCTGCCTGCTCGTCTGGCCTGATCATCCATGACTGCACCGATAAATATATCCGCGACATCCTCAAGACCACTCCTCTTGATTTTGAGACTCCTAAGACCTTCAGCCAATCTATCCCAGCCTAGTAATAGACGTGGATCGATGTCTGTGCATTCCAAGCTTTGCAAGTTCTTGAAGGTATCCAGCGGGAGGGCGTTCTTGGATGGTATGTCGGAAAGTGTCTCAACAATCACCTTCTTGCTTGGGCCGCAAATAGAAAGTGCAGGTATTTTGGTGAAGCTACTGAAGATGTACTTGAGTTCCGAGTTGATGTCTGTAACTTCGGACCGAGACCACCAACCAACACCAAGGGAAAGATTTGAGACTGCAGAGAGAGAGGAACGAAATGAGGCAAGGGAAAGGGTATCTGATCTGTTATTTTCTTCCAAAGTAATATAGCTTGTCGGACGAGAGGGATTATCGACCTCGACATCCAGAGTGCCGACGTCATAGCCGAGTTCCTCCTGACGCATGAGGACATAGAATAGATGATGAAGGTCTGTTGAGAGCACAACAGGCTTGACGGACTTGGGGGTGCCTGGTGTGGTGGAATCATAGTAAAGCCATGTCAGGGGATTTGAGAAAGAGAAAGAGGCAGACTGGAGGCGAGGAGAACGGCGGCGGCGAGCGAAGCCTGCTTCTGCCAGCCCCCTCTCGTTTGTGCGAATGAATTCAGCCAGTCTGCGGATGTAGTCGTCGCCTTTCTCGTGTTCCATGGGGGATAGGAGTAGACCACGAGGATCAGAATATTCATCAATTACCACATTACATAACTACATAGCTCGCTGATATGACGCGTCTTTCCCTTGTCATCCACCATGCAGATCACTGTCAAGACCACCCAGCACAAGGTCCACAAGGTGCTCTTCTCCCCTGCCAGTTCGATGTGTTTTTCATATCCAGATCAGATAGACATTGAGCCCGCTGATACCGTCCTGACGCTCAAAACCAAGATTGAGGCGGCTCATGGCTATCCAGTCTCTACCCAGAAGGTCATCTATTCAGGTAAATGGTATCCAATTTCCCACATTGTGCTTACCTTTTCTAGGAAAAATCCTCCCTGATGACAAGACTATCGAGTCCTGCGGCGTGAAAGAGAAGGACTTTTTTGTCCTCATGGTCGCCAAGGCACGCCTGACTTTACATGCTACACAAGTCTCTCATCTTTATCCCAGGCTAAGTCAACTACGACTCCGAAACCTCAAGCATCTTCTGCGTCTACTACAACAGAGGTTACCCCTGCACCACCATCTACTGCTTCTACCACCGCACCGACGTCTATCGAATCCTCAGGTGAGGCTGCACCTCCAGCAGCATCAGGGACGTCTCCAGTTACTTCTGAACCTACTTCATCTACTCTGAACGTTAGCGATGGCTTCCTCACAGGGAGTGCCCTTCAAGATGCGACGGACAGAATGGTTGAAATGGGGTTTGACCCTGAACGTGTCCGTGAAGCTCTACGTGCCAGCTTTAACAATGCAGAGCGTGCAGTCGAATATCTGATGGACGTCTGTATCCCTCTCTTTGTTTTTGTCGCACCATGTAAACGATAAATCACAGGATTCACCACCAAGGCACATCTCCCCGACGCCAAATCCTTTTCTTGCTCAAGCTCAACAGACACCAGCCTCTACCAGTCCTACTGCATCTGTTCCAGCAGCTCAGGCTACCAATCGGTCACAAAACTTGTTCCAGGTAAATGATGATTCTCAACCTTAGTCCCAGTCTGACTTTTGAAACATCCGCAGTTGGCTCAACAGCAACAGCGAGGTAGGATTGGTGGTGGCGATAGTTTGATCGGTGATGGTCTCCCCGGAGGTCGGCCTAATCTGGGAGGCCTACGTGGATCACCGCGGGATAGTTCTTCACCGACTAACTTACAAAACATGATTGCCCAAAATCCACAAGCTATCTCTTTCTTAATCCAACAGATTGCACTGACACGCCCCGAGCTTGCGTCACGTCTAGCAAGTGATCCAAGTGCAATTCTTCAAATCTTAGGTGGCATGGAAGCTGTAGGTGGCATGGAAGCTGAAGGTGATGATGGCCAGGGTGGTGAACTTCCTCCAGGTGTTCAGGCTATTCAGTTAACACAGGATGAAAGAGCCGCAATCAGACGGGTAAGTTCAGCCAGCTACTGAAAGTCCACGAGTTTGTGATCAACTTTGGCAATCTAGCTGGAGGAAGATCTTGGTGTGTCGCATCAAGATGCAGTCGAGGCGTATCTAGCATGTGACAAAAATGAGGAACTTGCTGCAAATTATCTTTTGGACCGTCATTTTGATGATTGAAGCAATGTAACTTCTCTTGTGCTATGTCCCAAACGAATAGCATCTCGGTTCATTGTGCGAGTTTGAACCCATTTCCAAGGGTTAATATCACTAAGATCTAGATGCACATAGGGATCGGACATAGTACCCGAATATACCTCAATATACATTATACTATTTCATCCAATGTCATCTCTCCTGGCGGGAGCTCTAATCTCACAGGATTGATAATGCGAGTGACGTTGGACAATGGAGCACGCTGAATCCTGGTAATATGGGTTTTCTGTTTGTCTGCAACAGATTTGTACATGTTCAGTTCGTGTTGCAGGCCTGTGTTGAGTTGGACCATGTTCTCTTGCTCTCTCGTCAACACAATGACTCGCTACGACTATCATCAGCGATGTCAGGATGCAAGATGTGGATCTGACCTGTCTGGCCTCGGCGAGCTCACGTCGAATTCGATCGACGTAGGAGATCCGCTGAGCCGGGTTATTATGACCTACAATCTCAGCATTGAATTTACCTAGTCGTTCTGCTTCTTCTTCTGCTAGTTGATTTCGGGCAAGAAGGGAATTGACTTGTTCTAATAATGCCGTGTACGCTTCTTGATATGATTCTGCTTCACTAAGCTCGGCTAACAGCCTGTGTTGAATGAATGAACAAGATACGCAGAGTCCGTAATAAATTGATGGCTTTCTTACCGATCAATCTCGGCTCGTAAAGCATCTTCTGCCATCCTATTTTTTTGAACGGTGCTTGTGAGTCGCTGTACGGCATCCCTGTCGTTCTTAATCTCTATTTGGTGGTCGTGAATGAGTTGCTGTCGCTCGTCCTTGAAAGAAGCGATCTTATTTTCGAGAGAGGTGCAGGTGTGTTGAAGGGTTGTAAGAGAATCTTTGAGTGTGAGAAGTTCTTCGGAGATGGTTGAACGCTCGTGTTGTACTGTTTCGAGGCTGGTGGTAGTAGCTTTGTGAGAGGCACGTGTACTTGCGAGGTCCTGTGAGTACTGTTGAGCGAGGGCGGTGGTCCTGGTGAGGTCTTTGTCGATGCAGGTGCAGGCAAAGGCAAGCATTTGCGAATAGAGGGCGTAGTAAGTGGCCAAGAGTTCATGAAGATGAGTCTGAGCATTTTCAAGATCGTGATCGTGATGTTCCGTGATCTGTGTCGGCTCCGGAACAACTGTCAGATCAGTAGATAAAGGTTCATTGAACATGATTTCATAGCTGGCCAGCTGGTGGTTGGCATCTGCGAGGTGAGACTCAAGGAGATCATTACGATTGTTGATTTGGCGAATCAGATTAACGAGTTCCTGAACTTGGTCCTCAGTACTGGCAAGTTTGCGTTCGAGACGCAATCCTTTGAGTTGAGTGGAGTAGTAGAGTCGTTTCAATTCATCGTGAGTGGAGGACGGAACAGTAGTAGCCACAAGCTGGCAGTACTGCTCTGCAGCATGAGAGAGAAGATATTTGCAGTTTCCGAGACGAGTGGCAATGTCCTCCTGTGAATCGGAGAGCTCCTGGCGAGCAGCGAGCAGACCTTCATTGCTGATTTTTTCGGTCTCGATAATCTTTTCAAGCTCAGCTATCCGCTCGTCACGTTGTTTTAGGTCACCACGGGATCCAGCCAGCTGGGCCTCAAGGTCTGTTATGTGTTTACATAGATCGTCCCGGGCCGCCTTGGCCTTGAGGGATTTGATTTCGGAATGGTCAGTGATGGCAGCTTTTTTCAAGTCACGTATGCGGGATTCCAGAGCGTCATTGTGCTTTTTCTGCTTGTGTATGTGGTCAGTCTGCTCAGCGAGGGTCTTTTGACAGCGCGAAAGGTCTCGCTTGAGGCGTTCAGTCTCTGCTTGGTGCTGCCTGGAGTAAAACATAGATAGAAGGGGATATCAAAAGGACTCACTGCCTTCTTTCCGTCGAGATGGACGCGCTCAAGGTGCTCGAGTCTGCGCTGGAGGGCATTGTAGCGCTGGAGGTTGTTGTCCATGTATACTAGGTGACTAGGTAGCCCGCGAGTCTTTGCTGACCCTGTGCATGAATGTTCATGAAGTAATTATATCACCTACCACTGGATAATTAATAAACGGCCTCACGTGACGGCGTGTGAAGAGGGTCGGGTGGATTGTCGGCGGGGAGTGGGTTTGGCAGCGATGGCGTCGAATGGCAGAGGAGAGTCGTCGAAGCGGCGTTCTCTGCTCAAACGACTTGTGCGGCTGCTTGTGCCCTGTCTGCCTGCCCACGACAAGCCTCAGCACCTCGACATCGACCCTCCTGAAAAACAAATCCAAAAACAAAAGACCCCGTCTCCAGAGCCCGAGCAGCAGGATCTGCCGCCCACTCCAGACCCAGTCGCCACTCCAGACATCATTGTCCCTCCTTCTCCCATAAAGACCCTCCCTGTCGCTGAAACAGAGGGCGTCACCTCGGGCGCCGTCGTGCCCCCAGGCTCAACAGGCACCGAGAAACATTCTCGTGCCTCCACCGTCCCTAGCGGTGCTGCCACAGACGCAGAAGACGAAGACTTTACTGACGACGACATAGATGATCTCCCCGACGACGATCCAGACGAACTCGTTCTCCTCAACGGTGGCGCTGGCATCCCAGTAGGTCCTGTGAGTCACATATCTCCATCCCCCTTTTCCTCTTGACAATCCCTCCCGTCTCCTTAGGACGGTGTCCCAAGACCGCTCTTACCCCCCATTTCTCCCCAACACGTAGGAAGGAAGTGTCTCATTCTCGATCTCGACGAGACTCTTGTCCACAGCAGTTTCAAGGTCTGTCGTGCCTTGTCGTCCGCTGTGTCCCTCACTCTCCTCACTCTCCTTTGTCTAGTCGATACAACAGGCCGACTATGTTGTCCCCGTCGAAATCGAATACAGTTGGCATAACGTTTACGTCATAAAACGCCCAGGCGTCGACAACTTTCTCAAAAAGATGGGTGAAATCTACGAAATAGTCGTTTTCACCGCCAGCCTCAGCAAGGTAGGTACCTGTCCCCTCTTCTCCCCTTGCACCCTGTAGTTCATATTCTCACAGTACGCCGACCCCGTCCTTGACAAACTCGATACCCACAAGGTAGTGGCTCATCGGCTCTTTCGAGAAAGCTGTTATAACCACCGAGGCAATTACGTCAAGGTCTGTCAAGGGCCCTCCATTCTTCCTCTTCTTCCGTCTCACATCATCCAGGATCTTTCGCAGCTAGGCCGTCCCATCACTGATACCATAATTCTGGACAACTCTCCTGCCTCCTACATTTTCCATCCTAACAATGCTGTGCCTGTTTCCTCTTGGTTCAACGATCCACATGACACCGAACTCACTGACCTTGTCCCCTTCCTCGCCGATCTCAGCTCTGTAGACGACGTTAGAGGTGTATTAGATGGTGCCCGGTAGTCATATTTTCTCCTTCATCTTTATCTTTTCGCCGCGCATCCTTTGATACCCCACAGCAGGTCACCTACACAATTCGTATTGGGTCCCTACCTTCCTTCCCTTTTTGATCTTCCTCACCTGTCCTTTCTTCGTCTCCCGGGGTTTTTTTTGGCTAGAGCGGATGAATTCGGCTACCTTGTTCCCTCTTTTACATTATTTGACGACTTGGCTACGATCCAGTTGATGATAAAACAACATGCCCAATGAGAAACAAAATTTTCTCATCCATCACACCAAAGTTCTCATTTTCATGACTCGTTGATGTGCGTAATGATGGTACAAACTCGCCTATGTCACATGTGCATGCTTTCAAAAAAAATCAACGTTACAGCACAATCACAAGAATGAATGACAATTTTAGAAACGGAACTTCATTTTTTTGAAAAAAAAAAAAGAAAGAAACATAGTACTTCAAGGTTTGTTGGATGGCTCTTCATCACCCCAGGGACTGAATTGCGTCTTGCGACCACGGGGAAACGTAAAAAGCCAACCAGGCAACTGTAATTTATGGACGTGCGAATTGGGAGCGTGATGAGGCAAAGCATGGATATGCGAAGGCGATGAAGGAATGCTTTCCACATCGCTCAAACTAGGTAAACGCTCAAAACTCGTGTTGGTTCCACCAAGTGCACGTTGCAACGCCTCACGCTCGGCAGGTGAGGGTGCAAATGCACGCGAAAATAATGAATCGCTCGTCGATGTTGATGATGATGACGATAGCATCGATGGTCTGAGTCCCGTTGGGTTCAAATTGTCAAAGGATAGACGGGATTGGTGATTTGGTCCTTTTGACGACGGAGTCATATTGAATTCTCTCGCATCAGGGTTCAACCCTTTCCTGGATTTGTCCATGGGTAATGTGGGGAACCATCGCCTTGTGTATTGGGCTCTGTCATTTTCCTCGAATAATTCTCTGCCTAGACGTGATCTCCAAGAGTCGTCCCCATGACTCGCCGTTGGCCAAGGTACTCGACGACCAAACTTCATATCTTCTGTTGATCCACTACGGTCATAAACAGAAGCGTAGCCATGTCCATCCAATGAGTTCCGCTTCGGAGAAGGATGAAAAGTACTGCAAATTTTCAAGTCCTCGTGACCTTGTTTATTACGGAACTCCAGATATGGATCGGTATCAGATTGAAATGCTCTCCAAGTACTCTCAGTCCCATCCAATGACGTGATCAATCCTGAAGGTATTAGTGATTGACCGGCAGGCAGAGCGATAGATGAACTAGGAACTCCATCTGCATATCCACCAAGACCGTAATCAACAGAAGTCGCAAACGAAGGCTGTTGCCGAACGAAAGCTGGTAGTTTATTCCGTATCTGGTGTTGATACAGAACGTATTCCGACTGTCCATTTGCTCCCAACGAACCATGGCTTGAATCCATAAGACCTTTCTGTGGAGGTGACCATGAGGAGCAGCGTGCTTGCATATGTAGTCCCTGTGCCTTTCGATTTTCAAACAAGCCTTTCTTCTTCTTTATCTTCTCACGCTGTTCATCAAGTAAATCTTCCAATTCCTTTGCACGTCGATTGAGGGCTGCAATAACGCTCTCTGCTTCCCTAATTTCCCGCTTCTTGGATTCAATTTCATCTGCAAGTTCCCGCTCTGTACAAGAAATTTCGTTGACACCAGTTTGTAGCTTTTCTTCGTCAACAGCAGTCTGGTCCCGAAGAGCTGCTGTCTCATCGTCGAGAGATTGAATACGTCGAGTTGTATGATCATGAGCAGACTGAGCAGATTTTAATCGCTTGTCGACATCTCGTTTCACAGATTCTGCAGACCGTTTCGAATCTTCGAGTGTCTTCATACGAGCCTTTGTCTCGAGCTTGTTGGAATCCTCAATGCGTTTGCGTTCACGGTGAGAACTTAGCTCCTCCTGAAGCGAGGCATGGTTCTGAGATGCAGACGACTGACAATCAAGAAGTTGTGTACGAAGATCAGCAAGAGACGACTTGGAAGTACTAATCTGCTCAAGTAGCTGCGTGATACGCGGTGATTGATCAAATAACGTCGAGGGAGACCGAAATGGTATAGAGGTACCGACTTTGGCATCTACAGCATTAGATGACTGTTGTGGTTGGGATTGATGAGGGACCACCGTTAGTGAGCGCTCAGATTCTGATGGTAGACTACGAGTGGTATGGAGCGGTAACGATGCAGACTTGGGCAATGGAGGGGGAGTCGAGCTGCGGGGTGTTGAACTTGAGTTCCTGCACGTCATGCGCTCGCGATTGCGCAATTTAGGGGGGGAACCGCTGACAAAACCTCTGGGAAGGCTAAACTTTGCAATGGGACCTAATTAAGGAAGTCAGATATCATCGACATACAGGGCGCCAGAAGTATCTCTTACTAGCAAAATCTTGAAACATATCCAAGCTTTTCATGCTGAGAATACCCGAACTCCAGCTTTCTTCGTCCTTCGACCTTGATATGACATCCTGATACCAAGTTTCCAGAATGCCACCCCGCCACCACTTTCCAAAAGCACCAATATACCAAGAATCCGAGATCATCAATCCATTGTGATCGTCACACCTGAGCGGCTTTGGCAGCGGCTTTGGCAAGGGAATCATAGCTGCGATGGTAAAAATACCAAAACTATGAAAAACATGCTTGGGGGTCCGCAAGGAAACGGATGCGCAATTAGCAAAATGAAAGAGGGATGATTCGTCTAAAGGCAATATGTAACTAGAGACGGAATCCACGCCTTTGGATGCAGCCATCCCTGAAGCACCTTCACGGAGCTTAGCAGCGACATCGTCAGAGTTTTCATCGAGGCGACTGAGATGTTGGCGAAATGACTGTTCAGTAAGATAAGTACGAAAAGTGTTTTCCGATGGATTAGTGAGATAAGCTGCCAACGATATCACGGGAAAAAAATGGCCAAAAAAGCAAGAATCAATCACAGTGAAAAAAAGAAGAACGAGGGAAGAAAGGCTGACTGACCGAGCACAAGCAAGACTATGGAGAAGACAAGGAGACAGAGCATGGTCCTGATGTCACTCTTGCTCACAAACAAACCTATGAGCTCTGTGATGGGATTCCGGAGCGATACGATGCTGATGCCAGCAAAAGAGATGGACATGATGAGGATGAGAGTGTCCCTCCAGGAGGACGATGCGCAAACAGAGGCCAGACCCCAGGCAGACCAAAGACTAGAATAAGTGTACGATGTCGACAGTGTTGCAAAAAAAAAAAAAAAAAAAAAAAAAAAAAAAAAAAAAAAAAAAAAAAAAAAAAACCCAAAACAAATACCACCAAAAAAACAAAAACCAACAAACCATTACAAAAACCACC
>Ga0154005_100004_pt1 | contig 140072 bp, 169 predicted proteins | sample TSFL089MetaG_FD_104698 | JGI IMG/M metagenome (GOLD analysis project Ga0154005, IMG submission 104698) | Attine ant fungus gardens microbial communities from Florida, USA - TSFL089 MetaG | ecosystem: Host-associated > Fungi > Mycelium > Unclassified | place: USA: Florida, Lake Talquin State...
AAGGACTAAACTCTTACATTTAAAGCGAGTAAAGCAAGAGTGTACTCTCTCTCTAGAAACGAGAAGGAGGAGGTGCAAAAGTTTGTCAATGAGCATTTGAAGAAGGGGTACATTAGACCCTCATGTGAATTAAGGAAGGAGATGAGTGGAAGGTGGCTTTTACCACACATATAGGGTTGTACGAACCAGTGGTGATGTTTTTTGGAATGACAAATTTACCTGCCATATTCCAAGGCATGATAAATGAAATTCTGAGAAATATGATCAATGAGGGAAAGGTAGCAGCATTTGTAGATGATGTGTCAATAGAAACAGAGATGGAGGAGGGACATGACGAGTTGGTGGAAGAAGTGCTGAGGAGGTTAGAAGAGAACAACCTATACATGAAACCAGAGAAATGTGCTTGGAAGGTACAGAAGGTGAATTTCCTGGGAGTAGTAATGGGTCAGGGAAAGATTGAGATGGAGGAGGATAAGGTGGCAGGAGTGCTAAACTGGCCCACACCTAAAACAGTCAGAGATGTGAGGAAGTTCTTGGGACTGGTAAATTACTATAGGAAATTTGTGAAGGATTTCGCAAAACTGGCTAGACCCTTAAACAATCTGACGAGAAAGAAAGAGAAATGGAGATGGGGAGATGAACAGCAGAAAGCTTTCGAGCAGTTGAAAATGGTCTTCACAAGTCGACCTCTATTAGTTGCATCTGATCTAGATAAGAAGTTTAGAGTGGAGGCAAATGCCTCTAACTTTGCAATGAGAGGAGTGTTGTCAATTAAGTGTGAGGATAACAAGTGGAGGCCAGTAGCATATATTTCCAAATTGTTAAATGAAACAGAAAGGAACTATGAAATACACAATAAGGAAATGTTAGCGGTAATACGCTGCTTGGAGGCATGGAGACACTTTCTGGAAGGATCCAGAAGTAAATTTGAAGTCTGGACTGACCATAAGAATCTGGAGTATTTCATGAGCAACCAAAAACTAAATCACCGACAAGTATGATGGGCTCTGTATTTGTCTAGGTTTGACTTCATACTGAAACACATTTCAAGGAGTAAGATGGGAAAGGCAGATGGGTTAAGTAGGAGGCCAGATTGGGAGGTTGGAGTAGAAAAGGATAATGAGGAGCAAACACTAGTGAAGAAAGAGTGAATAGAGGCGAGAAGGATAAGAGTAGCAGAAGTAATTATAAAGAGAGTGGATCTATTAGACAAAGTGAGAAAGTGCAAAGCAAGAGATAATAAGGTTGTTAAAGCAGTAGAGGAAATAAAGCAAGCAGGAGTGAAAATGCTGAGAGATGAAGAGTGACATCAAGAAGACAGCTTGATGTTAAAAGAGGGGAAAGTATACGTTCCCAAAGACAAGAAATTAAGAACAGAAGTAATTAGGCTATATCATGATACGCCTGTAGGAGGACACAGGGGGCAGTGGAAGACGGCAGAATTGGTGACGAGGAATTTTTGGTGGCCAGGAGTCACTAGAGAAGTGAAGTGGTATGTAGAAGGATGCAATGCCTGCCAACAAAACAAAAATCAGACACAACCACCAGCAGAAAAACTTATGCCAAATTTGATTCTAGAGAAGATGTAGACTCACATTAGTGCAGACTTCATCACGAAGTTGCCTCTAGTATAAGGATATGATGCAATTCTAGTAGTGGTAGATAGATTCACAAAAATGGGACATTTTATACCTACTATGGAGAAAACTAGTACAGAAGAATTGGCACGTTTATTTAGAGATAATGTTTGGAAACTACATGGGTTACCAGATAGCATAATCTCAGATAGAGGACCACAGTTTGTGGCAGGCATCATGAGGAAGCTGAATCGCATGTTGGGGATTGAGACCAAGCTATCAACAGCATTCCATCCACAAACAAATAGTCAAACAGAAAGGATGAACCAGGAGTTGGAACAATACCTTCGGATGTTCATAGACCATCGACAAGAACAGTGGCCAAAATGGTTGGGTACAGCAGAATTTGCTTACAATAATAAGGTGCACACAGGAACTAAAGTATCGCCCTTTAAAGCAAATAATGGGCAAGATCCAAGGATGGAATTCAAGATGAGGAAGAAGGGGAAGTACGAAGAAGCAGAAAAATTCATAGAAAGAATAAGGAATGTACAGGAGGAAGCTAAGGCAGTGCTACAGAAGGCATAGGAAGATATGAAGTAGTATGTAGATAGAGAAAAAGGAGACATAGAAGAATATAGAGTGGATGACTTAGTGCTACTCAGCACTAAAGATTTAAAGTACCAAATGATCGGGAGGCAAACAGAAAAATTCACAGAATGCTTTGTAGGACCTTACAGAGTAAAGGCAATTATTTCTAGTAATACAGTAGAGTTATAATTGCCTAGCACAATTAGAATACATCTGGTAGTCAACGTTAGCAGAATACAAAGATACAAGTCGCAAATAGAAGGGTAGAGGAAGGAAATGCCACAACCCATAGTAATTGAAGGAGAAGAAGAATGGGAAGTGGAGAAGATTATTAACAAGAGAAAAGTACGGGGAAAGGACAAATACTTGGTGTAATAGAAGGGATGTACAGTGGAGGAGAATACTTGGGAAAGTAAAGAGAATTTGAAGAATGCCATGGAGCTGGTTAAAGAATTTGAAAAGGAATATAGCAGAGAAGAAGAAGAAGAAGTGAGACGGCAAGAGGCAGAAGGAGATAGGAAGATATTTAGCAGAGAATTGCCAGGAAGATATACGGCAAAGTTACTCTATGGATAGGGCAACAAAAGATATGACAGAGAATATTGGAAACAAATGGAGGCAAATTGGAAACAGTGGAAGAGAAATTCATTTTCAAGGTATAATAACAATCTGTTCTTAAAGAGAATGGAAGAGGAAAAACAAGAGTACAAGAAAGGAAAAATAGAAGAGTGGAATGACGAAGAAGATGAGGAAGATCGACAGAGAATAGAAGAAAATAGAAAGTATCTGGAGGAGTTAGAGGATGAGAATCAGGATATGGGTGACCTAAGGGACCCATACAATGAATTATAAAGAAGTCCTCGGGACGAGGACCCTTGAAAAGAGGGTGGTGTCATGAATCGCCTTCTCTCTCTAAGTTAATATTTATTTTATTTTCTTTTTCTTTTTTTATTTAATTATGTAATATAGTCAGATCAGTAAATAAGGACAAATAATTGGACATGTATAAGTAGTAGACACAATTCAGCGAGAACTCTAACAAGTTCTCTTTATCAACTCTGACTTAGAGTGGAGTTAAGCCTAAGGTCGCTCACCAAGGACTAAACTCTTACAAGAACTATGCTAGAGATAGTACAGACTATGATGTTTGACTCTAAACTGTCTAAGGCATACTGGACCTTTGCTGTAAAGTATGCCCAGAAAATCTTGAACAGGCTGCCAACAAGAGCAGTATCTAAAGATAGGACCCTCCATGAACTGTTTTTGCAAAAGAAACCATCAGTGGCTCACATCCAAATTTTTGGGTATCAAGCATATATACACATACCTGATGAAAAAAGAAACAAACTTGACCCAAAGTCAGTCAAGGGTTTTTTTGTAGGTTTATCTGAAAATAAAAAAGGTTATGTTATTGCAGACAGTTGAAATCATCTTTGACTGTATGAGTCATATAACATGACATTCCTGGAAGACCTTCAATGCCCTGAACAAGTCAGGATCGAGGTCAGTAAAAATTAGGAAAAGAAAGATGATATACCTACCTCGAACAAGATGACAGGACCTCAGCCACTTGAGGAATGAACCAATGTTGAAGTTGAAGTCGAGAGAAAAGAGGAAGTAGAGTCAGCAAGGGTTGAAGAAAGAAAAAACAACCAACCCACTAATAGACACTAATCACGGAGGCTAAGACATGCTCCTACTCATGATGATAACAAACATTTTTCAAAGACCTCTTATGTGCAACAAAAGGGTCCTGGAGGCCTCGAATAGGTGAACAAGACCATCAAAATTTTAAAGGACCTAACCACCTATGAAGAAGCGATGTCAAAAGGGGATGTTAGATACTGGAAAAGAGCATACACAGAGGAACTTAAAGAGTTTGTGAGGCAAAATCTTTTCAGCACTATCACAAATAGTCACTTACTGAGTTTGTGATTAAAGAGTTCTTGTTTCTCAAGCAAGGTAGTTTAAGCAACAAAAGATGTTGTTAAGTCTGAGGTCTAATCCTCAGACTATGAAGCCTTATATACATGAATGGATGGTCTGTGCATCTGGACAGAGCATCACATGTTCTACTGCCTATTGTTCTACATATGGCAGTTCTTTTGTGTCTGAAATAGTGATAACTTAACCATAAAAGGGGCTGTCCTTGTTTATGTTCAAGGATTGATGTGCATCTATAAATAATAGATCAGTGTCATGCCAAACCTTGAGGTCCTTGTATCTCCACAGGATCTTATTGCCCTAAGGTTTCTTTATAGTAGTCAGAAGTGTATTGAAGAGAGCTTCCATGTGCACATGGAAGCAAACATCCGTGTTCGGTGGTTCCTGAGATATCTGCTAATCAGTGTCCAGCACTGATTAACTGATATCTCAATGAGTACTGATCACTTTGACACATTTTGGGCATATTTTGAAAGGTCTTTATGAGGGCTTGCAGACACATTTTAGACCATGTGAATCGTGCAAGTATCTGTGGAGTTATGGCCAAATGAAGTTTGTGATATAGTGAGGGCCTGCCTTTGGTTGAGCATGTCACTCAGGAGTTGGTTGTACACTTCTAAGGACATTGTGTGTTGTACTTAGAAGGGTGAATTGTTGTTATGAAAAAGGAATGAAAATATATTTGTGTTGCTGGTTGGCTGACCCTTTTTTTTCAACTTCGACTACTGACTACTTATGTCTACTGGGGTGCAAATCTTTACCCAGCCAGGTGCCTAATGCCCTACTGACTACTACCCTAATACTAGGGTTACACTATTACTTCTCAGGGAAGATCCCTACTCTAATCACCTTTTTAAGAGTGTAATGATGTTCCTCTGCATGTACTAGTCACAATAAACTAGCAGCATAAGGCTGATAAAGCGAAAGATGTACAAGTAATCTACTAAGCACCATCTGTCGTCAGGTCTGGTCTATGTATGCACTCAGGTATAATGCCCACAGTCCACCTCTAGGGTCTAAACTTCCTGGTCAGTCCACTTAAGCCTGTGGCCCAGCTATGTATAGAGGTGACTAGTGATTGGAGTTGATCACCAGTTGAGGTTCGAATATATGAGAGTAAGAGTAAGCAGAGATCAAGGTGATCAGTGCTCTAGATGTGAAAACAAGTTCTAGTGTAGTAAACATTGGTAGGGACAACCTAAGCTCACACTCTAAGTCAGAGTTGACAAAGAGAACTCGTTAGAGTTCTTGCTAATTGGTCTAGCTACTTATACGCGAATCAGTATTTACTAGTATTTGTCTACTCAAATTATCCTATAGACTCCTTTTGAGTCATAGTGTCCTATGCACTTTAAACTATTACATAATAAATGAAAATGAAAAAGAAATAAAATAATCTGCCGCCACGAATGCCCCAGCTCGCCTGTCGTTTCATTACACACTGGGCTTCTAAACACCAGGACTTTAGAATCTTCTCTGGAATGCTAGCTAACCTCAATCTAGAACAGACTTAGATGAACTTAGAACAAGTATGACAGATCAGAAGTCTATTATGGATATGTGAGTTTATTACATATAGCCTAACATTTAGAAGTAAATACTACATGTGGATCAAAGACACAGATGTGGTCACATGATACTAGATCTATTTCTAGATCATGTTTGGAGCTGGGAGAAGCTAACTAATGGAGACAGAATGGATGGACTAAGAAGTTAGATGGTAGTAGAGCAGAACCACATAGACAGCTTTAGAAGAATAATGTGTAGTCAGGAGGTGGTGCTGTCAGCACTCATATGGGAATATTTTAGAGGAGAGCAGTGAGGGAGGTTAGGGGACATTAGATTTTCCTTTTTTCAGTCTAATTGAGTCTCCTCCATTTGTAAACTTAAATATATTACTCATAGTAGAGAGTAATGGAAAAGAGAGCCTTCTTAGCTCTTGCCTTTATCTCAGAAGCTCTAGAGGTTATTGTATGTAATGTTCTATGAGTATAAGAGTTGATCTTAGTGAGAGACTAGTTAGGGCAACTTATACTATAAAATTCTATTCGTTCTAGGACCTAATGGTGAAGATAACTTGGACGACCTTTGGTAGAGTGATAGGCTTGGAAAGCCTGACTAGTCCTTCACTTAGTTTGTATCATATCCATAAGGTTTGGTGTAGGGGTACAGATAAGGAATGGATTGAGTGTGGTAAGGCCCAGGAGTGGTTTACTGACTACATCTACTAGAGAGCTCGTTACGGTGTGTAAAGGTGGATACCTTAGAGGGATTTGTTGCTAGGTAGATCTAGATCAATCTTACAATCTTTACATTATTTTTGGAAATACAGCTAAGCCATCTTTGTTTAATCATTTATTTAATACCCTTTTTCCTTTCTCTCTTCCACTAACTCTTTAGTATGTGATTAAGAGCTACCTCATTATTTTCTTATTCTTGATACAGTTAAACAAACAATTTTCTTTTGCCCCCTTACAACATTACCTATGCCTATTCTCTTGATATATCTCTTTTCCAACTCATACTCCAATAACCTTACTACTCCAAAGTTAGCAACCAATACAGTGACAGAAGATTAGAGCACAATACATAAGTTGAAGCTAAGGTCATTCCCTCTGTTATTACCAAATATAACCTCTGAACATTACTTGGCAATACTTCAGATTTTACATTCTCTTTCATTTCTTTGGTAGCATACTTGTAATCGAGTTCTGAATATTATTCAGACCTCAGAGTAATTATATTATTATTTCTTTTTCTTTTATTTATTAACATCACTCTACTACTTCCAACACTATTCCATGATAGATCTAAACTTTCTGGTCAGTTTACTTAAGTCTATAGCCCAGCTATCAGGAATGTGGGATTGGTCTGAGCTAACTGCACACTGAAGGAGCAATGAGAGTTCAGTTGGACAGGGATTGAGATGATTGGTGTTCTAGAAGTGAAAACAAGTTCTAGTGTAAGAGTTCAGTCTTTGGTTGAGCAACCTTAAACTTAACTCTACTCTAAGTCAGAGTTGACAAAAAGAACTCATCAGAGCCCTTTGTATGCTACTTATACAAGTCTGATTATTTGTCCTTATTTACTGATGTAACCATACTACCTAATTAAAATTAAAATAAATAAATATTGACTTAGAGAGGGAAGGTGATTCATGACAGAAGAAGGAAATGGACTATTATTATTATTACTACTACTACTACTACTAGTTCCATAGAGCAAAACTGAATCAGTCTATTACAACCTTAAGGAGTAATCCAGGTTGCAACACTCAAGTAAAGGCTTGAGAATGAGTTTAGAGTAGAGAAAGAAAGGGAATGATATAACTGGTAAAGCATAGGGAATGTTACAATTATGCTATGGACTGTAAGGGAATATCCAGGGTTGTATCTCATTGGTAAGCTAGTTGACAGACTAATCAAGGCAAAGGAGATATTTATTATTAGAATAAGCCTGAAAGAAAGTCTCTTAAAACAATTTCCTCCACACATTCTCATAATTGTCCTATTGATTGTGCCAGTGTTATTAACACCTTTAAGGGTAGATTGCTTCAATACAGAATCTGAATAGCTTGAGATCAGTTCCACATTAGGATCGTGGAAGGTGCCATGTTGATAATGGTCAATGACTGAGGCACGTAGAACTACAAACACGGGATAAGCAAACGACAACAAGTAGTGACTATGTAGCGCGTAGTCATACAAACGGAGAAAGCTGATCTTCTAGGTATCACGGCTCTGGGCCCATTCGTTGAGTAGTGGATAATGTCGGCCCTTGGGAAGACCCATTACTCAATATACTGGAGCGGTATTGAAATATGTCATGTAGTCTCGATAATTTCTCCTGTTGACCGGGATTGCCAGATGTGATACTCGCCCGGCGATTCGAAAGTTCAGTTAAGACTTGGGATTGGGATTGGGGTTCACGGCGATTAGACTCTAGCTCTTGCGGGAAATAAGCTCAGTCATTATATGATTGGATCCACTAACTTGACAGAGTATCTGCAACTGCGACTTCTCTCTCTTGGTCCTCTGCCGCGCGGCTCGCAAGGGCTCGGTTGATGTACTTCCGGAAAGCAGGTCCGGTTGACTCCAGCATCTTTTCAACTCGGGTTCTTTTGTGAGGATAGGCCTTCAGGAAATGATGCAACTCGGTGATGCCTTCTTTGTGCAATGCTCCTGTGGTCTCACTGGATATGTGGCCGATAATCGTGAGAAGCTGTGCATCAGGATCAGGCTCTTCGGCTGCCGGAGAAAACATAGAAGACGAGCTTGGGCTCGTTTGGTGACTAGTACGCTGGCGACTGGAGACAGAATCTTGGGGAGAAATGGGCCGCGAAGATACAGGAGACAATGACCTTGTTTGTGCTTCAGAGCTGATGCCACTTCGGCGATTGGCCAGCTCCGTATTGCGAGAAGAATTTGAGTTTAGGATACGATAAACGTAAGGGTAGACTATCGTCGCAGACGGGTCATCAAAGGATGCTGACAACAAGTCATAGACGCTATCTCCATGATGTCCTGAACAAGGTTGAAAGCAAGGTTTAGAGGCTGGGTGGTAGAACTCACCAACAACATGTTGAATGATTACTTTAATTGTTCTGAGCGGCATATCACCACATGGCACTTTGTTTGTCGCTCGAGCCCGCCACTCATTAGGTGGCACAGATTGCAAGAAATGCTCGATAGAAGGAAACAGTTCAACGGGATCAAGATGACCCTCAGCAAGGTCTTGAGGAATGTTCCGAGCCAATTTCCAGACACATTTTAAGACGAGTTCTGCGACTTTGGCTTCTTTGGACTCTGGGAGAGTCGCATTAGCTGGAAAGGGTTTGACAATTTGAAGTAGCAAGGCAAACAATGCACTGTGATAGATTGTAAATGGCGGTTTACATCAAGAAGATAAATCCAAACCGGAAAATTGACATCCGACGGCCTGTAGCAAATAATCGAAGAATGATCATGTTGATGAATCGTGAAAGATCCTTAACCTTCTTCGTGGAGCTATCGTCTGTCTCCAACAACCGTAGAGTGAGCTCCTCGAGAAGAGAAGTAAGAATTTCAACAGTGAGCGACTCTGCCAGAATGCCATGATCACAAAAATTGTTGAGGGTTTGTATTAAATGTTTTGCAAGCCGAAAATTTTCGTCTATTACTAATTCCTCGGACCGTTCGAAGACATGAGCCATTTGGAGTGTAATTGACTCAATAAGACCTTCAGTGTGATCGGCTAGCTCACGGTACTGAGGATTGGACGGACCAGCTTCTGGACCTGGAGCGAGGACTTTCTGGATCTTCTTCAAGGCATCGACGCTTCTTGATGGGTCGCTGCTCAAGATGGTTGAAATCGTAAGTGTAATATCCTCAAAGCCTTCTAACGGCGTCCGAGGCTCTGGTTGCTCGTGTCGTATTGGCTCATGAAGTTCTTGATACATGACCGTCGATGATGACTCAGGGACAATTTTGTATGTCGGCTCTCTTAAAGTAGTCGCCGAAACTGGGTGTAAATTGCTCTTCAATCGGACAAGTTTAGGTTGAGGCAGACCTTTGCCTCGACCTCGACTAGAAGGAGATGTAGGGACAGGCGAGAAGTGATTTGGACGAGAACCTTGGATGGGAGAATCTGCTCGTGAAATCACGGAGGGTGCAGGCGATGTCGACCTTACTGCAGGAGATGCAGGACGGGCAAGACGCGACATGTTTGCAAGTGAGGGGCTAGCTGGTCGAGGAAGTCCTCCAGTCAAGCGGCTGACAGCTGGATTTGTGATAGATGTCTCGGATTTGTCGTGAGAACTGGGTCCTGGTATACGGCGTAGCCGCTCTTCAAGTTGGGCCTTGTCTTTTGGGACAAGTAATCCTACCAAAGACCATACCTTCTCCCCTACCAACGTGTAGGCTTCACTGGAACACGTAATCAGTCTTAAGGATAAAAGCAAGAAAGTAGACGTGCCTCAGAATATTCAAGGTCGATTTGCGCACTTGGGGATCTTTGTCTGACAAAGCAGATGCGATGCTAGGGAAAGCTTTGGAGGGGTTGCATGCACCCATGCCCGACTTCTTCAAGATATTTGCAAGTTCATCCAGCGTTCCTTGTCGAGTTTTGGCTACCTTGGCCTTGATTCCATGATCCAACAAGATTTGGAAGACACGGCTGTAGGGATAAACCCTGGGAAGGCTCTGGAAGATACGCTGAATACGAATTCGGACAGGCTCGCGTGCATCTCCAAGCTTGCATGGCAGTTATTGGCAGTTAGACCAGGCGAGGACCACTGAAGATCGGTTTAATGCTTACCTTGTGGACCAGGGTTGGTATAAAGCACAAAGCTTCACCATCTGACATCTGATAGTTGACGTTGCGTAGGAAGTCCAGGATGGCGTCAACCACATCTAAGCACTTGGAAACCAAATTTGATTGTGATTCATGAACTCTGACAGAAACGTATTTCAAAGGCAAATCAAAATTTGCCAGTCCGACGGCTTCTGTCTCCTCGACTCCACAAGCATTCGAGTAGAAGTCGATTATCATTGATTGACCAGCAATGAAGTCATTGATGGCGTTGTGATCGTGACTAAAGAGACGAGTAACCAAATCTTTGGAGGCGTGTGGCTCCATCTGTACTTGAAGAAGGTCTAAAAGGTCCTTCCTAAGTGGTCCACCCTCATTGACCCAACGAGTGGCATCCTTGGCACATCGCAACTGTTTTGCATTTGAGCTCATGCTAACAAAAGGTATGCTTGAAGATAAGCCAGGGGCCTGTAGTGCCTCAGAAAGGACACCCGGACGCCTTAAACCAACTGTAGGCTTAGACTCCGGGATAACGTCATTCCGTGATTCCGGCCGTGAAGTACCGATGGTTGGAAGCTTTCGCCGAACTCCTCCGATTTTGCTTACGAGCTTAGGTCCCGCTACCGATGAGACCGACACGGAAAGTTCTGGAGGTGGTGTAGTAGACTTCTTGGCAACTGAGACAGAGGGCTTCGTATCTGGCTTGCAGATTAGGGGCACGGGTGGTACAGCTGACCCTGAGTCAACAGGTCGAATATTTTGGATGAGAAGGATAGCAGATGCACGAGAAGCAGGCTTCAGTATATTGGTTTGTTGTATAACATAGTCAAATCCTGTGCATTTCACAAGAGCAGGAAGAAGAGCCTGTGCAGCCTTCCGAACATCGCCGCTACGATCATCAAGATTGGATAATGTGAGTGGCACCCAGCTTGCGACATCAAGAGAATGAGACGGCTCATTCTCCTTAAACCAGTCAACAATCCAATTCATCAGTGTACCTCGTTGCAGAGGATTTTGTGTCTCTAAACCTGTGGTGATCCCAGTTGCCATAGACTCCAGACCAGAGGCTGCAGCGATAGCCGCCAATGTCTGTAAGGCCGCAGCACGGATGGGGACCTTCTGGTCAGCCAGAACGGTTGCAATAGGAGCAACGAACAATCTGACATGCTTCTCAAATGGCTTGCCCATTCCCATCGCAATGCGTGATACGATGTCGAGTGCGAGCAACTGGACGGCCTTGTTGGTATCCACCACTCTAGCTTTCAATACTTGCCCAATTTCTCCTAATTACATCAAAGTCTTGAGATGACTGCTCAACAAGTTTCAAAATGATAACTCACCAATACTTGGTTTCAATCTTTTGTTACTTCCCTGATCAAGAATTGTTCGTAATCCTTCGAGTGCCTCCTTTTTGGTTTTCCATGCATCGCTTTTCGCATCTGTCAGGATAGTGGTCCCTTTCAGTAGTCCATTGAGATCCACGCGAGGGAACAGATCGTCCAGGGGATCTGTACTAGCTGCTACCTTCCCTGCACCATCTGGTGTAGCCGCAATGCTCGTTAGATCCGCAGAACTACGAGTAGGTTCAGGAGCAGGCATTCCTTCAACTCTATCAAACTCAGTAATTATAGTATTGAGCAGCTGAGGATTTAAGTCTTCAATGAGGTCCTTGATCGCTGAAGATTGGGTCATTAACTTGAAAACAAGGGAGACGCTAAATTCTACTTACTTGATCCAGCGAACAGTTTAATGGTAACAAGCGCTTTCGTAGCACTAGTGCGAACTTGAGCATTTGAATTGCCGAGCGCATTCTTCAAAAAATCAATCAGATTCCTGAGTGTTAAACCTGCAATTCCAAACTCCTGTAGAGCTGTATTTATCCATGTAACTGCGTCTGCGAGTACTTTTGGTGCTTTAGTTTTACTCAAAGGCTCGTAAGCTGATTTCTGAAATGAGATTAACCATATTATGTTTCAGTATCCCAACATACCCTGGCTAAGGACGAATTGAAGAGATGTTTTTTCGGCAAAAGCAATGAGTGTGTCTCCAGCAGGTTTCTTGAGTTTCAAATCACCAAGTTTCTCCGTCAAATGGGGTATACAGAGAGCACAACATGATCGTCCAAACATCGGACTCTGCTGAGCCATAGTAGTCAAAATCCCGTATATCTTCGATGACACCTAAAAAAATGAATCAGTGGGATAAATGACAGTACAGGATCAGAACAAACCTGAAAATTCTTTTCTGTCCATCCCTTTTTTGCGACAAAACGCACGATAATTTCAGCATCCAAATGCTCCACCTCTCGTTCGACCCACGAGGCCATCTCTTCCAGTGCAAGCAGTCGAGTTTTCCAATTCGAATCAACAAATTCCGCAACAATTTTGGTAGGTATTAACTCGAGGGCAAGACTCTCCGCATCCTCTGCAGTGTGTTTGTACTTCAAAGAATCAAGATCATTTACTAGTGGTGGTGGCGGTGGCGGTTTAGCTTTTCCATTAACAGCAGACGGCGGAGGTTTCTTGACCAGGTGTGACGAAGACACTGAAGATGCACCACCCACGACTGATTCTGGAGGTACCTTCTTGACCTGTAGAGATAAGGTCACTTTTTGGTGGATTCATTTCTCTCACTCACCATAAGGCGAGCAGGAGATTTGCCGAGAGGTTTCTTCAGCGGATCATCGTCAGGGAGCGAGGAGTTGGTTTGACTTGGTGGATGTGTCATATTTTCTTCAGATTTTGGCACGCTAGGCTTAACTTGAGCCGACGCGATATTGTTCCCCGTAGAAGCAGGGACATGGACACGAGGTGCAGATACTACACCTGCCTTGCATTTGACTGTAGCCTTTTCGAAAGCCTCCTTTACTTTTGCCTTGCGCACGTCCGCTACATTCTCCATGATTGCATTGAGGGGCCGTTCCCCCACCATCTTCATCAGTGCCCCAAGGCAAGTAGCTGCTTCATTTCGAGCGCCTTCGAAGCCATCCTCGAGTAATGTTGCAAGATTCTCTGCTAGTGGTTTGATCTGAACAAGGGGTACCGGTGTTTTGCTTGTAGCTAGGCAACGTCCCAAGAATCTAAGAGTGCCTTCCTTCACTTGAGGATTCTTGTTTGACAGGGCAGATACGATATCCGGGAGTAGTTCAGTGATCGTCATCTGAGATGAATAAGTATCGGTAGTATGACAGACAAAAACGATACGATTACCGTTTCAGAAATTGCATCAAGTGCATCTCCAATGGCATCCGTGATATTGGCCTTCCTTTCCTTCAGTCGTTCAAGCATAGGCGGGACAAGCGATTCCCGGTGTTTTGCAAACGCACTCGACAGCCCCTTAACCAATTCCTCCAAGCAGCTAGCAGCGACCATTACACAATTGACATTGACATCTTTATGGATACAGGTTGCCAGAGATTTGACCAACTCTCCCATATCAGGAGAATCCTTGATTCGTGGCGTCGCCTTGACTAAAGTCTGCAGGTCATCCAACGCTTCCTTTCGTTCTTTCCATTTACTAGATTTCAAGTTGCTGTAGAAATCTTTTGCCATCTTCGGCACAATGTCGACTTCCTCAGTAAATGCACGTGGATCGAATTCTTCAACTGCTATAAAATGAATGGATAACATAACTCCAAGTTCCTAGAAGTTGACAACGTACGAGCTGCTTCGTCCTCTTGCTCGTCTGAGTTCGCAACCAAACTTGCTTCCCGTGCTTGTGCCCTCGTCAGCCTTTCAGGCTTGACCGTTCCCTTGCCCCTATCCTCCTTCTCCATATTATCAAATGCCTCCTTAAGTTCTTTGACTTGGACCGGCTTTAGATCATTAAGCCAAGGTTCAATGCTAGAACCCATATACTGATATAACAAACGTGTGAGATTTGTGCCTTCTGCGCGGACTGCTTTATCACTGTGAGCAAATATTTTTGGCAATGCCTTCAGGATTGGCGGGGGGGGTATGACTTGGAGACCGAAATTCCTTAACAGGACCAACTTCAATAGGCGACTTCTCGACAGCAGGATGCTACTTGCCTGATGGCTTCATTCAAGGCAACTACTGAGCCCGTAACCGCTTTCGGTTGTTTCGACGATAATCCTACAAGGACATTTCCCTAAACCGGATTAACTCTGGTGAATTTCACCAATCGATGGGTTCACATACGACGACCCCAGCACCACTATTCTCAACTTCTACATACTGTAATATTAACTCAAGTGCGTGATTTCTTGTTCCTGCCCGCGTAGAGCCTAAGCATTTGTCCACTAGCGCAGGCACAACGATGTCTCTTGTTTTAACTGCAGTTTCACCGGCAAACTTGATGAGCGAAACCAGACACTCTACTCCTTTCTCTTGTGCAACTGCGTTGGAATCAGTGATTATTTTTTTCAGTAAATCGGGGTTGGAGATATATGGATTGAACACGGGATCGGTATCCGAGGCAGACGTTTGAAAAGACTTGATGAGTGATTCATATGCGCTAACACGAGCCTTCCAGTTCTTGTGCACGAGTCGATCTGGAATAGGAAGAACACTAAAGTCTTCATCGAGTGGTTGGGTATCATCCATAGGCACCTGATATAGACGGTAAAACAAGCAATTGTCACTTGTAGAGTTCCAGCGTGCGTTTTGATACACGTGATGTGACGTGACAATGAGTTTAATTAGTCCGAGTGAACGACTCTCGTCAGAACTACTGTTTCTTCGATCAAAAAAAAAACTACTGTTTCTTTGATTTCAACAGCTCAACCGATGGGAACCTTGAAAAAAAATTTCTATACAATGTGTCATCGTCATTCATTATGAACTATATATAGCTCTAAGACCACAGACTGTGATGTTCCGCTTCCTAGTTCCAAAGCTCATATCACAGGTCTGTTGTGCTATAAGTTTCCTGTTGTTTTCAAGAACGGGTCCAGGGTGTATCGAGTTGGTAACACGAACCGGGATTCTGCATCATGGTTACCAACCAGAACCTTTTCGAGCACTGCAACTGGTATGTAGGGATAGATCTCGAAAGATCCTTGACATTGCCAACTTCCTATCAGAATCTGTTTTCGAAATCAGAAAAACAGAGGTACGGTTCTTACCAGATTTGGGTAACGAAAACTTGGCACACAGTACTGTTTTTCATTTCCTGGGCTTCGATAGTGAAGCTTGCGATCGGCTAGCAGATTTGGTGATATTCCGTTTCTGTTTATATATTCAATGTCCTACAATCAATCTTGAGATTCTTCATCAAACCGCCCAATTTCTTGAACTCAACTCTCAATGAACAATGAACAAACTCTATACGATAAATATCTCCGAAGGAAACATTACAATCTATGGCTGGTTTTCAATTCGCCTCTGAATACGACCCGTGTATGAGATGAGATACAATCTTACATCCACATCAATCAACGAATCAGGTATCGTCAAGTCCGGGGATGAGGCTGGCCACCTCGACCAACCATTGACCTTAACCGGTCTCTCAAACCAAGGAAGGTCAAACGAGGCTTTGATGGTATGTCTGAAATTGACTTCAACCTGGTGCAGACCCGCTCTACGTGTAAGTTCCTATTTGGTGGTAAGCAAGATAGATAAATTGATCCTGGTACCATTTTTCAGAGGCCAAGTCCGACTAAAAAGCCACACTGATCATCATGAGAAATCAATTCTTGTGGGACACGGATACTCTGGGTGAATGCTGGCTGTCACAATTATTTACAATCAGCCAATGGGTACCCTGAAAATTTTGAGGAAGCAGATGGGCCGACAATGCTCTTGTAGTCCTAGTCTTATATTCAGTTCCAATTACCAGTTCTTATGAGTGAAATTCAATTGGGACCACCCCTATGCCAAGATACAGTCGGACCCAAAGACTTCACTGCACTGAGACTAAATCAACCTCCCTCTTTTAATTTGCAGTGGGAGATGACATAATTAAGGTTGTTCCTTTATTATTATCAAGTCCTCGTGCTCTGACACCGAAAAGTAATAGCGATAGAATGACAGGAAGGCAGTTGATTGAAGAACGGAGTGATTAGTGGCATGGTTGTCAAGATTCTCCGATCAATGATTGCGATGCAACTAACCAGAAACCACACGAGCTTGTCGATCACTTCCGACTTGCAAGAGCTATCCCTATCTTGCCAACAAGGTCTAAAATAGTATCGACTTCCTCGTCCGCGACAGTAACAGCCAGCTTGTCTCTCTGCTCCATGGTTGCATGATGCCGTCGCGCAGCAGCGTCGCGCTCGCTTATCATGTTAAGATTGTGATAGACGACTGAAATGAAATATTGAATGTCTTGCAAAGCCTCCAAAATAACAAGGCCCTCATAATCCTTCTCCGCGGCCAGCAAGTAAGGCAAAGCTTCTTTGAGAGTGTCAGCTGTACCATGAGGATCAGATTCATGGACTCCTTGTGGAGCTTAGCTCAACCTACGATTTGATTCACCCGAGGCGATGATAGCTCGTGCCAGAGTGAAGGAGGCAAAACCCCGCTGCTCGGGATCTTTCCCACAAATGATCTATTACGGGTGTCATTTAGCACAATTTGGCTTATTTGAAAAGGATTCACCTGGGGCATGATGTCATCAACCAATGCGCGAGACCGTTTCGACATCCCGTACTCCAATCCAACATCAGCCAGAAGAATGATCCCCGTCCTATACTCATGCAATCTAAATAAAAATTCTGAATGCCAAAGTGCTTTGAGTAGATGCTCCATTCCATTTGTGGCTTGTCCGCACTTCTGGGTCGACATTAGTCTCAGGTCATCACGCATGCCAGAAAAACATACTCTCAGTTTAAGAACTTCACCCAAAGCCTCGTGTATCCTCGCCCTCGGAGGCCCTTCATGATTGAGGTCGAAGAATTTCATATTGTAATATCCAGCCGGTCTGTGGACAAGCAATACCTCTTGGTACAGTCGTTTTTGTCCTCTACAAATGATGATGACACGTTCCGTAGAGAAAGCGGTAAACCTACCTGCGCGTGGCTCGTAAGGCTAGTATATTCCAGATCGCGTGAGCCCAAAATCCATAGTCATCCATGCTCAGACCGCTCCAGACAGCTGGGTCGAGAAGATTACGTATGCTCTGGCCATATAAGCCCATCCGAGCATTCTATAGGTTCAATCTAATTTACCAGGGGAGTGGTTGATGAAAAAACTACTCTACACACCTGATCCGCACGGTTCAACACAATTGATAGTCTCATTTCATCCGATGTTCCAAGCGGAGTGAAAGCCATGATCAGATTCTCCTCGATTGTTGCGAGTTTGTCGCATCCTTTGGATTGATTCAGTTTTCCTCCGATGTAGGCTTTGATGCACACCTGTCAATCTCCAAACAATTGATTGGACTGCATGCTGAACCCATAGCTCTTCCTCAGGAGGGGACATGAACTGAACGTCAATCCAATGATCCTGTACACCGATTGCTTGTATCAGTTTGTTGAAGGCCATACTGATGGGTTGATCCTATCCTTCGTGTCAAAATGAATTCATTCACTGAGTGGATGATCTTCTGTACAGACATCTGATAGTTTGCTAACGTCATAGAAGACTTCGAGAGGATGAAGATCAGGTTGTATTTCGTTTGGCGTTGGTCTCTGTTTTGTGCTCGACGAGGGAAGTCGGTGAAGCATACTACAGTGGCGAAAATCTCAAACTCGATAGCCGGAGAGGTTGCCAATAGGACATACCTGATACAATTTTGGAGTGTTACTCGATCGCCACTGGTCCTTGAAACAGTTATGGCTTCCGATAGCAACTGTACAACTCATATTGGAGATCACCTGATGATAGACGAATACTTACCTTGCGAGCCGCATCATACTCTCTATGCATATAATGCATCCTCACTAAATTCAGGAGTGCATGTTGTCGGAGTCCTCTGTGAACGTTGACTGAGGTGTAAAGACAGAGTACAGTTAGTCTCACGAATCATTGTTGTGATTGAATTGTTGTTCAAAAAATCGTCGAAGATTTTCGATGGCTATATTTTCATCTCCCACTGCAAGGCCCTTCTCCCAGCTGAGATGTGCGCGTGACATCGATGCAACTCAGGAAACAATACACTTACGACCCAAAGGATTCTGGCTTAGCCCATGCCTTCTTATCTACGTGTGTTCTAAATAGAATGGTGTCTGTCATCGCAGATCAAGCTTATGGATTTTATCCAAACTACCATTCACTGACCATTTGTGAGTTGTTCCTTAAGGATGACGTCATACCCAGCGGCCAGGTCTCCGCCAATCCAGCTTTGGTAATCTTTCTGCAGCTTTACCACACCAGAGAAAGACAACTTGATAAAGCTCACGACGCAGCGGCGACAAAAATATCCAAAGAGAGATCTACGCATCTGCTGTGCCTTGAATAAGTCAATAATACAATCCGTGCACTGAACCCACAAAGATAGGGTTGTCCTGAGAAAGGATCAATGTTTGTCAAATATATCCTCTGGGGGAGCTATTACTTACATCTGCAGACTTCTCTACAAACAAAATCGGAATGCCTTGGCCAGCTATCAGCATATTTCTGACATTGGGATCATAGACTCACTAGAAAAAAACATTGTGAGATTGTCTGGCGTGTCAAGCGTCTCTGGCTGTCGATACATAAGCGCCATTACTGAAGCACTTTGATTCAATTATCACCATTGAGCGTGCATTGGCAAGAAAGGTCTGACAAGTCTCAAATTCTGCACGGGGGCCAGACGCAATTTCCTTAATCACTTCAAGATAAGACTTTGGTTGGCAGACCTGGATACCGTTCAAAGAGTTGAACAGAAGTACAACAGAGGTTGAGTACTTCGGATATCTCGTTCAGAAGACAACGGTAAAGGTGGAGTGTGAACGGGGGCGGGAAGTCTTTATGCTGAGCATCCTTGAATGCAAGAGATAGAATGACCAATAAGCCTATGTGGTGTGGTCTCACAGCGTGGTCCGTTGGCGGTGGAACGTCGTCCATTTGCTGTAGCCTATTCCAAGTCCGAGGTGGCTGTGTTGATTTTCCTTCGCCGATTACATTCATCTTGCGTTCATCTTGCGCTCATCTTGCATGCCAGCCCAGGGCAAGCGTCCAGCAAAACCCGTCAAGCAGGTGAGCTACGACGGTTTTACCATGCCCAGTCTCATGTACTCCTGACAGGTACCACTGAAGAAGCACAAAGCGACACATAATGGAATTTCTTTCACGAGAAAGTCAAAAAGTACAGGAAGCAAAACTTACAAGGGACAAAGGAAGGCATTCGAGAGAAAATACATTCCTATTCCTATAGCAGAAGCAACCGATGATGAAGATGAGGAAATCCAGCTATCGGACCAAGACCTAGACGTCCTACGCAGTGCTTCATTTCTCAAGCAACTTGACCACAAGGGTATCGCAAGGTTAGGCCCTTTGGAACCGCTTCGTCTGAGTCTAGCTTCATTTTTGCCAATTCAGGAGCAAAATTGAGCTTGAACGACTACATCAACTTAACAAGCCTATTCGTGCAGCACCAAAACATGACGACCTTCCATCCTTGAGCTCCAGCGACGACGGAGGCCCGGAGGCAGAAAGCGCCCCATCCGACACTGAAGAATCTGAGCAAGTCCAAATTTCCGGGGACGAAATGAATGTATCGCGATTTGAACTTGATTCAGACGCCGAAATGCCCTATGAGCAGCTACCCCGCAAACGGTACACTTCATGGAGTGATGAGGAGGAAACTGGAACCAAGAAGATCAAAGGATTACCTATCAAGCTCCCAGACGGTACAATAAGAAAGAGTGCGAAGGTACTCATAATGTCCGATCCCGAGCAGTCTTCAGACGAAAGTGAAAAGGAGGCTTTACTTCGGAAACCAGAAACGAACGTGGAGGACATCACGACCGGTGCTCGTTTTGGACGTGCCGCTATTGCTGATGTCATAATCAAGTCTTCTAAAAGAGAACGAGTTGAGGCTGCCAAGGAACAGATTGCAAGTATATGCCAGGAAATCCTAGCTGAGCCAGAAAATAGTGTACGTAAACCTTGACTTTCATTGTCTCGGTGAAGTTCCAATGCCCAATGTAGCTGGGTCTTCTGCGCCGACTGCATACATTCTCATTACGCGAGATCAAGATCCCGACTCAAACCAAGCCGATGTCCAATGATTCTATCATTCGCAAACTTACCTTCCTGTCTCAACTGACCATATTTAAGGATGTTATACCTGGATACCGGATACGGCCATTTACAGATAAGGAGAAGGCCGAGAAAGTCAGTTCAATGGTTGCTCGGACTCGTGAATGGGAACAAGGTCTTGTTCTGGTATATCAGTCCTATCTACGCTCACTCGAGATTGAAATCAAAGGCAAGTCTTGTCTGTGGATATGACAGGCATTTATAAGCTATATTTATCACTAGAGCGTACTGAGCTTGCCGAGACAGCTTTGTCTTGCATGTGCACTCTTTTGGCAGAAGTCACCCACTTCAACTTCAGCGCCAATCTCATTTCATGCATCGTAACCAGACTAAGTCGAAAGTCTTGGGATAGGGTCAGCCTCCTTATTTCTTCTCATTCATGTGCTGCTGACTGTTGGTGTTCCTTGGCCGATCCTTTCAGTCCTCGGAACTTTGTATCAGTACCATAAATAAAGTCTTCCGAGAGGACTTGACCGGCTCCCCCTCCCTGGAAATCGTACGGATGCTGAACCGTATGATCAAAGAACGTGGATTTTCTATCCATCCAAACGTGCTCTCATGTCTGCTGCACCTCCGGCTTCGGACCGAACTTGGAGTACGAGCGTCTGATACAAAAGTAGAAAAGGAAGGACAGAATACTCGGGATCAGCGCCGCCGGAAGGGTAAAAAGGCCGAACAGCCTTACCTCAGCAAGAAGGCAAAGAAGGCACTAAAGGAAAGGAAGGAAATAGATAAGGAGATGCACGAAGCAGAAGCCGAAGTTGACAAAGAAGAACGGGCGACAACGGTAAGTCATCAGACTCGACCTCTACCTTCCCATTCGGAGCTATTGTGAACCATGTTCCACTGTTCCAAATACAAATTGGAGTGATTGCTGATGCTTAAAGTAGCAAACGGAGACACTGAAACTTGTATTTGCTCTCTACTTCCGGATTATCAAACACCCTCGGTCAAGCCCGCTCTTACCGGCGGCCTTGGCAGGCATTGGAAAGTTTGCGCACCTCGTCAACATTGATTTCTTCCAAGACCTCATGAAGGTCTTTAAAGACCTAATTTCATCGGACACCGATGACATGAGATATGCCGAAGAGGTTGTGGAACCAATAAAGGATCTCAGAAATGCCCAACGCCGACTACACTGCATCATCACAGCGTTTGAATTACTCTCCGGACAAGGTGAGAAATTACCCTGGTCATTGTTCTTGCTGACTCATTTCTGATCAATTAATTGCCTGTGGGGTATCACGAATGACGGTCTTCTCATCTGTAGGCGAAGCACTTAACATTGATCTAGACGACTTCGTCACCCAGTTATACGGAATGATCCTCCCTTTAAGTCTGATGGGTGACATCGAGTCTTCATCATCAGTACCAGTCGAGACAAGTAACCTCTCAATCTCATCACCACCGCTATCCATCTCCGATCTCCTCTTCCGCGCTTTACGAATGATTTTTTCTCCTCGGACCGGAGGAACTGCAGCGGCTCCTCCTTGGCGGTCTGCAGCTTTCTCCAAAAGACTACTCATAGCATCACTGCACTGGCCTCGAACTTCGGCGCTTCGGGCCTTGAACCTTGTCCACGACCTGATCGCGAAAAATCCAAAACTAGAGACTCTATTGTTTGCAGAAGACCGCATCTTCGATGGTATCTATCGTGCTGATGTTGATGATCCCCAACTTTGTCATCCATATGGTACTGGGTTCTGGGAGCTCCAGGTCCTTGCAACGCATCACATGGACTGTAGTGTACGCATTGCGGCAGAAAAGTTGCTCAACATTCGGCAGTGAACGCGTCGTTACGTCCCTCGGATGATCGGTGCGGTAGCTATCAGCCCTCTTTTGTGCGATGGGAATCAGATGCTCATCGGTTTCCTGATGAAAGAAAGGGAAACACAAAGCGGGTACCTAAGTCAAGGGATAGCCACCGCTTAAGTTGTAAAGGCTTCCCACATGATCAGATTGTTATAAATATATTTAGGTCGAAGCCTGACCCAAAAATGGATAATCATATTGGATGATAATCGAGGTTTGGCGGGTGGTTTGGATCTTGCAGAAGTGGAAAAATCCCGAGCAACAAGGAAGTATAGTGTGAACTCAGATGTATCGTCATCAAGAGACAGCTAAGAGACAGCACCAGTTTTCTTAAAGAAAATACACATAGATAAGCATGGCCTTGGAGGGGGGGTGCAAAAAGTCATAACAAAATTGACGGAAATACAGTAATATAATATAATATTACTAGTGCTACTAGAGATAAGAATGTTTCATTGGAAGTGATGTAGGTAAAGAAGTATTACCGAAGTGGCCGATACAATAAGAATTATGAACAATATGATGCGAGGGAAGATAAGTTCATGTTGTGTTGTGTTGAATAAATAGCTTGATTAATAACCCAATTTAAAAACCAACGGAAGGGACATGAATCACCAGGATCAGAACACAGAACAGAAGCATAGGGGCATGGGCAGGGGCAGGAGGAGAAGAGGAAGATACAAGAGTCGTCCTCAGTTGGTAGGCGAGGTCCGAATCCAGAAGTCAATGTCCAGGACATGTGCACAAGCTTGATACCACGATGCAAATTTGAACGCAAGACCATAAGAAATGTATGAAGGTGTCCAGGGATTTTTCCAATAACCACTGCATGGTCTCTCCCCATGAGCAAATTGACCTGGATGGAGGAGTAGGCAGGACATGGATTGGAGTCGTAATGTGGCAATGAGGACACTACCAAATTCGAAAAGGGTGTTCGTCTCTCTGTTCCGAGTCATGAGTCATGGAGCCAAGCCAATCATGGACCAGAAAGAAAAGTTACGATGGCGAAGATGATGCCCTCATGGGTGTGAGAGCTTGGGCTAACGATTGACTAGATTGTCTCCCATGATGAGAGTGCATGGAGACCAAATCTGTGCGTAGACCACTTGAACCAATGACATTGGAATTACTCATGACCATGGTAGTGGGATGGGGATAGTTCAAAAGGGGGTTATACGGATACGAAGAGGAGTGGCCGACGGTAGCTAACCCTGTTGAAGTCGATGAATTGACAGGAGAGTCAGAGAAACCTCGAATCGATGAGACACTGGAATCCCTAGTCGTTGAAGAGGATGGTCGATTCGAGAAAAGGGGTTGTATGCTACCCGACGAACCGGCGCGTAAGAACGGGTACTTGAGAAAACCTATAAATTGGGCCGAAGGCACTGGGTTACCCGATGTTCTGTCCAACTCATAAATCAAGGACAATAAGGACACATCATCAATGATAATTTCCTGCAAGATAGTGGTAGCAGAACCTATACATATGAAAGGGGATAAGCATAGATTATGAGGAGAATTGAGAGACATACGGGGATCAAGCCATCGACAACGATTGAGGTGAGATTCGGGTATAAGAGCATTGACGGCACCCTGAGTGATATCAGCTACCTCGAGGGCAGCCAGATCTTCAGAAACGATATTACTACCGACACAAGTCTTGGTGATGCACTTCGCAGAAGATGACCAGACATGTGAGAAACAGATGCTGGCCATAAAACCGTGAAAAGCAGGCGGACAGTTGACGTCGTGCATATTGGATAGGCTGAGGCGAATTTTGAGTTGAAGGGGCTCATAAGGCAAGTTCGGGGGGATAAGCGCGTCTGTTCTGATGATGAAAGGAGACATGCCATTGGCCGTCAGACGGATGACACGGACTCGGTTGGCATACTTGTATACAGAGGACGAGCTATTGACATCGACGGAGAGATCCCCGCGCATAGGTGGTAGATGTGAGTAGGTGGTTGAGAAGGTGGAATAATCGTCATGGAAAGATGTGTGATATGAGGGGGCTGAGGACACTAGGTTCTGGGTCGTTCCTGACGAGTACTGAGGATCAACCCTAAGGTCAAGCTGACGGGTAGAAAGATGGTCAGGGTCGGGCAATAATTGATTGTCAGGCTCAGGAGGGGAGAAATCAGGGGAAGCAGACTTGGAGGAATAGTCGTCCAAGTCGTCAAAGTCCATTGGTATGAGCCCGCTGGACCAATGGTGGTCCTCGAGCTTGATATTTGAACCAGCGGGGGGGCTGGCGTCGGCAAGTTCTTCACTGCCCGCGACGAGCTGGTATTCTGAGACGTAGGGGTCAATAAAATGAAGAGAGAGGGAGATGGAGATCCTACCTGGTTCTCCCTTCCACATGTTACGAAGAACCTGGATATGGCTTGCAACTTGCTTCTTGGTGCGCGAGACACCGTGCCTTGAGAGGTGGTCGACGAGGTGCTGGTTACGGAATCGGTTCCTACCATGGGCATTGGGGTATGTATTGTAGTGAGAATTACAGTAGTCATAGAGACCTTGGTGGGAGGAAGAGAGATGAGGGTGAGGAGCCAAGGGAAAAAAGAAAAAAGGAACCTTGAACAAATATTTTCTCGACGGACTCGGGCCATACCTCGGCACCACTGCCGTCTTTGAGGAGTTTGCGGTGCTTGCGCTGGGGGGTGAGGGGCTTTGAATCTGAAAAAGGGGCAAGAGAGATGGGGAAGGGCATGGGGGTTGTAACAGAGGAGAGGGAGATACATGGCCGTTATATAGTGCAACTGTTTTGCTTGGAATCTGGCCAGGATATGGCCAAAGCAAGATCCGAGATGAGAGCGACCAATCGGGAAGGTGGGAACCGGAAGTTTGGAGATAGACCAGCAGACCATTTTAGCGGAAGCAGCCTAGATCTGGATCGGGGGTGGCAAAACATGGCGCCATGGTATCATCGCCCTTTGCGGCGATCTGGAAGGGCCGGTGGAGAAAAAACCAGAGTGCGCAAGACGAGGCGGTGTGGCAAGACGGTCTTTGAAACTTCCAAAAGAGGCAGTGACCAACGGAAGGCGGACGGAGGACGGAGACTGAGAAGGGAATAAGTCGGGAGCAGCTGCCGCGTTGGGCGCCGGTGCCGGGGGACACATGGGATGCGAGGAGATTTTGGGGCCCGATGGGATGGCTGGATAGGGCAGGGGCGACCCAAGGGACTGGTACGGCCAGATGGGGAAGGCGTGGGAATGTGCCCTGGGAGTGGTCCCATCTATGTGACTGCGTGACAGGGAATGTCGCTCACTCAGCAGTGGCTCCGCGACAAAGCGGCGTTGTACGACAGCCCAGGTCTTGTCTATGCCCATCTCACGGCGGCCCTCGCTGCCTGTCCTCCACTCCGCCCAAAGCTCGATGTCTACAGTCCGTGTCTTTTATTTCTTACAGCAATAACTCTCTGACATTTCCAGCAGCCTTTGACGACGGACGCTCTCACCTCCTCCTCTGTCTACACGGCCTCCTGCCCATAACCTACCGCCGTGCCCAATACAACATCCCTGTCGCACTCTGGATCACTCGCGATTACCCCGTTCACCCTCCCATCGTCTATGTTGTCCCATCTCCAGATCTTCTTGTCAAGCCAGGCCCTACTGTCGATCCCAGTGGCCGCTGCAACCTCGAGTACATACAGAACTGGCAACGCAAGTGCGAGGTACTGTCCCCCAATTCCTGTCTGTCTTCTCTGATGTCATCTGCAGGGATGCAGTCTTGTTGATCTCCTCAACATCATGGCCACCTGCTTCTCACAGGAACCACCCCTCTATGCCAGAGCTCGTCCAGTAGGCTTCTGTTGCATCCTGTCCTGTCCTGTCCTGATCGACACAGCCCATCGCCACAACACACAGTCCACCGCCACCTCCTCCACCTCCACCTCCTCCACCTCCACCCAAACTAGGGCCACTTCCCAACCTTCTCGATGAGGACACCCCAGATATGGTGCGCTCAGAAGTGACCCCTCCCCGTCCACCCAATCCAGAGACACTCAGCCTTCATTCAAAAGTTCATGCCAAACTCGTGTCAGAACTTACTTCGTCAGCACACATCACTGCCCTTGACGCAGAGCGCCTCCAGGCTCATCAGACAGACCTCCTTGCAGGCGGACCCGCTATTCGTGACGAAATGGCCCGACTCGAAGCCGTAAGAGATGTCTGTCACATTGTCGCCGACAGGACGCGACGTACCGTCCAACAAGCTGAATCTGTCCTGTCCGATCTGCGCCGTAAAGGTGACCCAGAGGTCGACGAACTAGTTTGTGCTACCAGCATCGTCCACGATCAGTTAAGCTAGGTGCTTTGTCAATCTTTGACACTAACTCAGCGCCCTTCCATAGACTTATTAATCTCGTGGCAGAAGACAATGCAATTGAGGATGCAATATACCATCTTCATCGGGCTCTCAACGCCGGTCGTATTGACCTGGAAAAGTTTCTAAGGGTAAGTGTGGATCACTTGAATCTGGGAAGATGGCTGATTTCTCCTTGGTTTATTTTATCAACCAGGCTGTCCGATCACTTGCCGAAGAGCAGTTCATGAAACGGGCCCTCATCGATAAGATCCGGTCTGGCCTTGGAACTTGCTGCGGTTGACTGAGTATTATCAGGATAGATCTATGTCACAAGGGGGTCACCAGTTTTTGCTGAGGATTCAATGGTATCTTAGCCAACTTGTCCACTGCGATTCTGACGTTTAATCTTAATATTGTTTCGTCCCAATGTCTGCGCTGATAAATACTCCGAGGATAGACCTCGGAAGTCCTTGCTGGATTTTTTACCTTCCGTAGTCGTTTCTCCGTGGGCATCACTTTCCCCACTTGTCTCCTTGTCATGTATTTAGGTGTGAGTCTCCGTAGGACGTCATACGTATCATACAATGAGATTGTCTCTCTCGTTCACTGAAGAACCAAAACCTGCCTTTTTACATGTTCCATCGCATCGTTTGCGTCCCAAGCCTGTTGTCCGACTCGGGCTGTTCTGAAATTGGGGATTCGTTGCTAAGGTGTTCTTCGGCTTCCCTTCCCATTTTGCCGTTGTGGATGACAAGGAGTAATAGCCTTGGACATTATTGCCGAAACATGACGAAATCTCCATAACCACCGGCTCAGATTGTCTTATGTTTTCCAAGTCATGTATGAAGGACAATCACAGCGTATACTGCCTCGCTCTGGGGAATGTGCATGTGATTACGTTCCTGCTAAATATACGATATTGATATTTGCCGGACCTTCATTGAACATCTTCCGCTGGATGTAGCCTACATTCATGCTCAAGGGCGTCAAAGTGCCTTTGTAGGGGGGGGTGATGGGGGTTAAGCACACATGCACACAGAGACGTGTACATCAAAGACCCTAGAAGGGACTGAGTTACGTCAACATCATCCATAAAGTGACCGGGTTTACGAGAAATGCAGTGCAAAGTGCAACCCTTTTCCCCGACTAATAACTCTGTCTCGGTGGCGAGGGGCTAGATCCTGAAAAAGGTTTCGAGGCATAAGTGAGTACTAGTGGCTTTCTACGCCACCCGGTGTCTAATTCATTATCTACAACATCATCGATAATAATAATAACCTATGGAACAACGTCATATCTTCGTCATCATAACTTCGTCTCCCCTGGATACAGTTTTCTATCGTGTGTTAGACATATCCACGATGTAAACAACTTCTTCCGGCATTGCGACCAATGACCGATGACTCCGTTGATATCGTCATGATATACCGCGAATTGAGTTTCACCAGTGTCGGGCTGAGATCCTCATTGAATTGACAATTGATGGTGACGAATGAATCATGATAAATGGTGATAATGATGTAATAATACAAAAGAGAATTTAAGACACTTGCACCACTTGCACGTCTCGAAACTCTATCCGACCCTTTCAAAATCTTCGATTATCACAAGTTCGGCACTGTCTTAAAAATGTTCACGGATATACAACTCAGGCACAAATTTACGTTTGGGCTCACCCCTGACATAAGGGGCACAACCTCAACTGACTCAATGCACGCATGCACGAATTGAAAGAAAAATCTCCACAAGATGTTCCGAATGGAACTATCACCATAAACCCAACATTCCGAAAACTTTTCTTTCCTTTCTCTCTTTCGTCGACAAGCCACTCAGCTAGTTTCTAGATCCGTCGGCTAGTGGATGAAACACTCAGATGCAAAGGCGGATGCCAGAACTAGTTTAGTCATTTTTGAGATTGATTGCCGTCAATCTGACTTTCTTAACATCGAAGCTTCTCGTCAATCGGAGTTCTATAAAGACGGATCCCCCTCTAGATCTCGCTTTATGACACGAGCTTTTAACGGCATCAACCAACCTCCGAATCGTTCGCATCCATAAAGTGACATTAAAAATAACTCACCAATCAAGTCTGCTACAATGAAACGGGGCGCCTGCCATCTTGTGGTTGGGGATCCGAAGGGCGGTGTGTCTCGAATAATGTTTTTTGGTCCTTGGCCTGATCACATGCCGGCACCAACTTCTCCAAATGTACCATGTACACAAAGTAACACCTCTTACTGGCACAAATTTGACATACTTACTGGATCCGCCTTGATAGGAACCGCACAACACTCGAACAAAGGCTTCGTGACAATGTGAACCTAGATTACTGTGGAAACGATACATAGATTATAGGCGTTGAATGTCAAGTTGAGCAAAAGGTCTGAGATGTACAAGCAAGCTCATGAAAGTGAAGAAAAATGCCTCATCTAATCTTTCTTTGACCCAGGTCTTTGATTTACAAAGGCATCCGGAAGAAAAGACTCATTCATCAAGATTAGTTAGACACACAGGCTGCCGCTTGCTAGACCAGAACCTTCGACAGTTACGATCGACCAGCCGGTGTCTTGGGCGAGGCATATGGGGACATAGCGTCCGAGTCGATACCCTCGAAGCGCCTGCTTCTACTTGACCCAACCCATCTCCAGACACGCAATTCATCACCTCCTTCAACTTCTTCGACATTTACACGGACATTGGCATTCCCCTCTACGACCCTTTCGACTCGATCCCAGAGTCTCCTCCTCATAGAAACAGAATGTTCTTCCTGTAAGATCAAGTCCCTTAGTTGCAAGGATGATAGGTAAGGTTGCGCGGCAGTGACTGGGTCAACATGATGTGCAAATTCTTGGTTCCGGAGTGTGTCCAACGCAATTTGAACCAATTCTCCGACCCGTCGAGATTCTGATTTATTACGGACATAGCGAAGCCTGGTGATGATTGCGCCAAGGATCAATGCAAAAATCACTGGACAGGAGACAGAACATTAACTGAACAGCAAGGAAACTGAATTAAATTGACAAACCAAATACTGTTGATTTCCATTCAGCCCACACTTTCCTAGCCCTGACGGAAAGCGCACAGCCCCAAGTAAATTCAGGCGTTTTGTGCGCCAAGTACTGGTGACCCCTGTTTTTCGAAGTATTAATCGTGAGCGGAGGATCGAAATGTTACACTCACTCAGCATCTTCACCAATGATAACACCACCCCATTGCACAAGTTCTCCAACGCTATCATTGAAAGTATCTTCGAAGGCAGGTAGCATTTTCACCTATGATGATGACACGTCAGTTTGCTTCTCTGGAAACTCGAGTACAACCGCACCAAAGTTTTCTTTCTCATTGATCTTTTTAGTTCCGAGAGTTCAATACCCCATTTTTTGGCTTCGCCACCGTCAGACTCTTTGACGTGTTCCTGTATTACTTTACCGCCAGCACACACACGTTTACCGTGCTCTTTTCCCAGTATATTCTCAATATTCCTTCCCAGTGCACCGATCAAGCGTCTACGGTTTGGATCTTCTAGGCAGCGCGGCGGCAGAGCTATGCTACCGAAGCCAGGAAGACCATTGAAAGAATTGAACAAGAGACTCCATGCGAGTTCCGGAAGGGATGACGCAGTGGCAAAGGACACGTTCGATGTAGAGGGTGGCGTTGGCATGAAGAAAACTAAAGCATTGGGATGAAGGAGGTAGCCTGTGTCACAAGATATACTATATTGAGAGCATGTAGCATGCTCAGGACAGGGTGTGCAAGATTCGGGTTTTGGGATTGGAAGTAAAGGTGGAAGAGGGCAAACCGTCAGGTCCTGTCCACCTGCTGGAGTATTGGGACGTAAGGTAGTCTGATTCTGGTGATTGCATTCCCTCATAAAAAGGCGGCGCGCCTTCAAATTCTCGACCACTTGATTAGTTCTAGTTCCAGTGTCACAATAACCAATCGCCGAGGATTGAATCTTATAGTCATGAACACGGTAAGCAATGACTGAAAAGGTGACAACGAGAATACACCACAGGAGCCATGACGGCCGTTCTGCCGGGAGAGGCATTGGACGATGATGAAGGGCTTCCATACTAGCTGCAACTCTTCTTGAGATGGCCTCCCTTTGTTCATCAGCTTGAGGTGCCTCTTTTACTGTGAAAGGTGACTCCTCATAAATCGGCTCGCTGTATTGTGGCTTTGCTTCAATCCTTTCAGGTTCATATTTAGAAGAATCAATATTTGGAGAGGTATCTTTCACAAGTTCTGCAAGAGATCGGGGGGGAAGGCGAAATTCACGAGATGGTAAGAAAGGTAGCTCAGGCTTGAACTCCTCGGCCTGGGGTGAGAAGGCTTGAGCTACTTCAGACCGGGTAGGTGAAGAATATGGCAATGGTGGAGGTGGTGCAGAGAAAGATTTTCGGCTCTTTCGCGCACCAACACTCTTTCTGGGAGCCTTTTGTCGAACGGGAGAAGGACGGACAGGAGAAGAATCTTCAGCTCCAGATTGGAAGATGTTGTTGTCTTCCCAACCGCTGTCTTCCCCCTGTAAAAAACCTAAGCCCCTAAGCAGCGATAGCAAGATGTACAGTATTCACCAGTAAAAGTTGACGAGCCTGACTACTGACATCTGCCTGTGTGAACCTTCAGATCATTTCAAAAGGAAAAACAAGGTTTATACCTTTCTCTTCGTTCTACCAACTTTCTTGACTGGAAATTCCTCAGAATCAGAATCATCCTCGGCGATGGGTCCGATTACCGAAGGTGCTTTGTATCGTCTAGATGAAATTCCTTCCAGTGCAGGCTGAGCGGACGATCGCCGTCGCTTGATTTTGACCTGGAGATATGTGAATGCCTGGGAGCCGACCCAAAGTGAGATACACAGACTGATTCTGGCCGGAGCGATGATGTTTCCTCATCATGAGGGGTTACAGAAATTTTTGAAAGTCGCTTAGAGGATCGCCTGGGAGTGAGGACCTCCCCGGGAAGTCAGAATACCATGCATCAACATCATCAACATCACGTACCTTTCCCAGTGGTTTTCCGGTCAGACCGTCAGTAATACCGTCATCGCTGGCAAGGCTATTGGCTTTCTTAAGCCGTTCTTTCCTAAGATTGTCCGCTTTATACTTGATTTCTTGTTCGAAGCATTGAATAAGCTTGGATTTGGAGTATGGAGTTGGATAAGTGACATTGTGGTAACCTAACAATCCCAGAAGCTGAGATACAGTGAGTATACTTGGATCAAAATCCGGTCTGAGATAGTCGCCAAGGGCTATAATTTGCGCAGAAGTGAGTCGATTGGTCATGGATGTATTGAAGAACGTGTCATCGTGTTTGGATCAACAACGGCCTCCTGGCGTCAGTCACGTGGTTCATGATGTCATTCACACGTTCTCCCCCTCAATCCTCCCCTTCACCCTTATCCAGCTACGCTGTACAGACATGTCATCTATACCCACCAAAGAGGTGTGTCGATATAGAGTCAAAACATATTTCAATACTGAGAAAGGATGATGCATGGGTACAGGAAGAACAAAAGGTATTATTGGGCAACTTTATATATGCCTATCAATAATCTGACATTCAATAGACGCAGGAACAAATTGGAAAAGAAATGGAAAAGAATAAGGAAATAGTACCGAGTCAGGACAAAGATTTCGAAGGAGGGTTTGGTGGCCAAGAGGATCTCGAGGATCGCTATGCAACTACAAGCGGGGATCATTGAATGAAATCTCAAGGCTAGTCCATCCAAGACCATGAAGTTACGAGTATGATGGACGGGAAAAGCCTTTTGTGCCGAACCATCGGCCTTTGACCCAAATGAATAATGAACTCCTGGCGCATATCCCCAGATCAAAGCTCACCATATAGTTCCAGTAAACATGAGGAAATAAACTCTTTTTGAGCCAATAGAAGGCTCGATGACTTTTCGTCTGGTCCACGAAAGCACTAAAAGTCTCCTTGGGTTCAAGACCGTACTTAAATTCAGCCAGCAGGAGTTCGCCATATCCTGTCAAGAGCTTATACGGGATCGAAACTTGGCGTCGAAAATGCATTTGCGAGTTAAAACTTACTGGACAGCTCGTGTAACCGTCGTAGTGGGCACTGGCGGCTCGGCCATGCTCAAGGAAACAATAGATATTCTCAGCGACAATAGGAGTCTGTGCAGTGATTGCCGCGGCAGTCTTTGAAGTTGGCAGGGAAGAGCAGTCTCCCAGAGAAAAAACGTTAGCATATTCTGGATTAGTGTGTTGCAGGGTTGTTGAGTTTACAGACACCCAACTATGAGCGTCAGCCAGTGGCGACTGTTGAATGAAGTCCAAAGGACCCATTGGAGGGGTGGCATGGAGAAAAGTATAACGGATATCAACGGTAGAGCCGTCGGACTTCTGAAAAGTAGCCTTGTGGTTTCTTGAATCAACAGCGACGAGGTTATGATGGAAACCGCCACCAATCTTCCTTTCTTCTCTCAGGGCATTGAGGGCGTCAGAGTACTTTTGTACGGCAAACAGTGGGCATCCCAGTGAAAAACTCAACGGAAATCTTGCCACTGCGATCAGTGCGCCTGAATCTATCCCATGCCATCCACATGATCTTTTGAGGAGCTGCAGGGGGATTAAGCGAAACCCCCAACATAAATGATTGACGTACCTCCTGCACATTTAATTACTCCTGCAGGTTGAGTGAAAACAGCCTTCCCAGAGCGAAGACCTTCAATATCACTCCAGACCTTGTCGCAAGTGCTGTAGGAATAAATGGAAGATACCCCTGATGTTGAGTCTGCGAGAGCCTCCCGAAGCCCCTTGATCGCATTCCAATTTATCTGAAGCCCTGCAGCTACAATGAGAATGTCATAAGAGAGTTTGTTTGGGTACAAGAGACCTGACGAGTTTTCGGAAGTCTGTTTTTTGGCCTGAGACCAGAACCCACTAAAGTCCTAAGACGATACTTAAGCACTGAAATATTGTTTTTGACTAGACACAGCCTACCATCCTGGCTAATGAGATCACGTCAACAAAGATAATGTAGTGTCGATCTTACAACTTGATACCTGATAATAGTGGGATTCAGTTGCGTCAACGATCGCTACATCTCCATCTTTCAAAGTCTTGCCAGCAGATTTAAAGCGGTCATAGATCTGATTTGCAGAATTCAGACCGCCAATATCTGTTGAGTAGAGCCAATGAGATTGATTATGCGAAAAAATAAGACAAGGACACACCAGCCCCTACAATAAGGATCTTGAATTTGTCAGAACCTGGACAAGTGCTCGCATAGCGTTTCCAGGTAGAAGTAGATCGACTAATGAAAACACGATACTGGTTAAACATGCTACGTTGAATGGTTTGCACAGGCAAACTGATGTATTGAAATTTTTTCGCGATGGCGACAGAATGAGTTAACAACCAGGTTATGCAGTGTTACAGTTGCTAACAACCGGTGCACGTTTGTATCCAGCCTCTCATACAAATATATACTCTACCCCATCCACTATGGATCACTTATCTCAACTACTGCTCAGTCTTACACTCAATGTTACCCGCTTCTACTCCCTCCTGTTCGATTGGCCTTCCAGTGAACCCTAGGCCTCAGAGATCGACGCAAATGTCTCCATACCGCACACTATCTGACCTACCTCCAGTTTCTTCCACAACCAACAATCCCGATTATACTGCACGCTTTTGTTCCTGGCCAACACGTATGCACATTCCTGTCCTTTTACAACAGTCCCTTCTGAAGTTTCACAGGAAAAGATGAGTCATCAGGGGATGGATATCCTATCTGGAATGCAGTGTCAAGTGTCACCAGCGTGTTAACAGTAAGTGTAAGCAAAGCATGGAGTGCTAATATTTCTGCTTTGTCAGGCGAAGGTGGGCTTAACCATAGCGTTGAAAAACGAAGACATTCCTGATCCTGGATCACAGAAACCCCCCCAGGACAAGAGTCTCGTTTGACACGAGCCATGAAGGCTTATCATATAACTCAAGCTCAGAGTCCCTCAGACCTTCCTGACTGGCTTTTCGACGAACAGGAACGTCGAGTTGCCAACAGGTCATCGGACTCCGATGACAGCTTGATCTTGGTTCGATCTCAACCACCACTGCAAAATAACAGAAAACGTACTATATCTAGTGAACAACTGACATCAGTATTGGTGTCCACTGAACCAGTTCCTACTCGGTCCCAGTTGAGGGGAACTGATCGCTTGAAGGCAATGCGCGAGACCAAGCAGATAATTCAGGAGCGAGACGCTCCCAAGTTCAAAGCCAGTTATATCCAACAGGCTAATGTCTCAACATATTTGCCTTGACTTGGGATCACAGTGTGATGTGTGATCTTTGTTGGTCGCGATTTTGATTGGCAGATGTGGGTGTCATCCTTGATAGGTCGTTCCTAAAATACACGAAGCGATTTGACAGCGATACCTGAGTTTCGCCTATGAATAGATATCGTAACCAATATTATGATTTACTCTCTTGTGCTTGACGACCAATGTGTAGAGAGGCCATGTTCAATTCACTATGCCAATGAAACACAGGGCAATCCGGAGTTCCTGGCTCTGTGAATGTTTGATATAGCCTATGATACGGACACGTACTACATTTTTGGCAAGTTCACTCCAGTCTGCGCTGCATCGACTTGATGCACCGACTTGTCGGTCAAGCTCAAAAGACTGATTTGTAATCAGTATGCTATGTGACACTTACATCGATCCAGCACATGCAACGACCAGATCGACTCGTCGTTGCGGGTATCTGTTTCCATGGCGGTCTCGATCTTCCCATGGCGAATGCCAGTATAAAATTCCAGGCGTTGCAAACCAAGGGTCCTTCAACCCTTTCCTTCGGTTTCTCATTTTCGTTCTCTTCTTTCTTTTTTATTTCTTTCTCCGAGTAGATCTCCGCGAGGTAAGTATTGAATATATCTTTCATCGTACCCGTTTACAATAATCCATAGATCGATCATTTTTTTGCTCAGGAACTCGAGTAGTTGCCCCCTTGCAGTTTCCAACCTAGCAGCAATTTATTCAGCTTTTCCCTCAATCCTTTTTCTTGCTATTTGAAATGATCACATCTCGCGCTATCGTTTCTATCCTCTTAGCTGGGTTTGTCGCAGCGCTGCCTCATCACATCAGGGATAGTTCTATCAATGAACCTGCTGTTTCTGCTCCGGATGGCACACCCGTTACCCAAGGCACTCAGTCTGCGTAAGCCCCAACTCAAATATCACATCCTTAGAGTGCTGATTTCCTGTTCTTCAGGGCCACTGCAACAGGTGATGGCTCATCGGGTTCCTGGTCTGGCTACAATTCGGGTTCGAGTAAAATGGCAGATTCTGCTATTTGGTCTATGGAGACCTCCAGTACTGTCATGACAGAGGCCTCAATGACATCCGTCGCCGAGGGATCCTACCAGACCCCAATCTACGGATCTGGAAATTCTAACTGGGGTAGTTCGAGCTGGAGCAGCGGCTCCAACTATAATGATTGTGTTTCCCGTGAGTACAAATCTTGGAAATGACTAATTCCTTGCGTATTGATTTATCACCTCAGAGTGCCTTGCGCAATATGGCAATGCTCCTCAGCCATGGACACCTCCCACTCAAACTTCGCCTGACAGCGGTAGCAGCTCTGGGTCAGGTGCTACCCATGTAGTCGTCGTTGCTCCTAGTCAGGGTGTTCTTCGCTACGTTCCTTTTGCTGTGAATGCCTCTGTCGGCGATACTGTCAGATTCATGTGGAATGCCAATAACCACACTGTCACTAAATCATCCTCCCTGGAACTCTGTAACAACACGGCTGATACTCCGTTCACTTCTGGGCTTCAGCTCAAGGACTTTGTCTGTGAGTGACAATTGCTAGTATCGTTTGATGCCAAGGTTAATTGACTATCTCCCAGTCGATCAAGTCGTCAACGACACCAATCCCATCTTCTTCCATTGCACTGTTCCCAATCATTGTCAAAAAGGGATGTTTGGTATAATGTGAGTAGATAAAAGGAACAAGTAGTTAAACATAACATTGATCTTGTCGCATAGTAATCCTCCTAGCAACTCTGGTGCTGGTACCTCTGTCTCTCTCATGATGTCTAGCTGGACTTCGAGCGTAAGTGAATAATGGCATAGCATTTGAATGATGGGTTCAATATGATTGTTATAGAACCCCGATCTTAGCGTTTATGCCGATATCACCACCAATTCAACAATGAGCAACTCTGTTGCATCTGGTTGGGGTGGTAATATTGATGTCGCTTCACTTCCTGAGTGGTCCTACCCCATGGTCGCTGAGAACGTGCTTTATACTCGTAACTTCCTAGCTGCCAACCCTGATACTATCAAGGAAAACGGTGCCATCGATCTCAGTGGGTCATCTGGTGCTCCCTTGATGATCCCTCAAGACATCAGCGCCGCTCTGAACAACGCTAGTCCCAGCTCTGCCCTATCCATGTCTCCCTCGAGCCCCGTATCTGCTACTGTTGCAGGTGATTCCTCTACGCCTACAGCCTCGCAAGCTTCCAATGGTGCTGTGACCACTTCGCCCAAGTTAGCTATTGCCCTCACCGCTGCTGCTGCCAGCTTCTTCCTGCTGTGAACAATTAAGAGTGGATGATCTTGAGGAGGGATATACTATTTCAATAGTATTTGTTGCTATGGGACTCTAGACTAGCATTATTTATCACATAGGCCAATAACATCGTTCAAGATGCTCGACGTCTCGTGAGCTTTGTTCAAGCTTTTCTATTCTATAGTTTGGGTCCTTTTACTTGTACCAAGCCTATACAAGAGTTGGTTTGATATGGACTATTAGAATCCGAATATCTTGTCTATGTCGTCAATGAGCTCTTTCTTCTCTTTAGAACGCCTGATAGTTGGAAGCTTGTCCGGTCTCGGTAAAGTCTTGTCAGCGGTATCCTCCATTCCGACAGACGGTCTTTTTGGCTCAAGCTCAACTTGTGATGTAATGAGTAGTCTATCACTGGAATGATGTAGATGGACTTACACTTTTGTTGTTTTCCTGACTCATCCACGAACCTTGTCATGTTTTTGTCATGTTCTGGGATGAGTTGGTTTCTCAAGGACTTACTTTGCTGGCGAAGTAGCGGATACCAGGACAGGGAAAGAAGGTTTTCGGAATGCAGTAGTTGTCGACTTGTCCATTGTTGTGGAAAGAGAGGGAGCGAACTAAGAACCCCAGAGAATGAATTTCATAGAAATCAAAGAGTACCCATGTAAAACCGGACCTCGACTGAATTACAAAGGTCCGTAAGAATCCCGGCAACCTCATCTTGGGTTTCCCGAATGACCTGAGCGAGGTGGTGTAGTCTACAAGATATCGCCGAAAGTGTGAGAATTAGCTGCAGAAACGCCCCTGTTTGCATGGCCCATTTAAACGAACTGCTGAAATCGTTATTTAGAAAATTTGCAGACATCAAAGCCTACGAACCAATAGGCACCCCTGAATCTTTGACAAGCCTGTTAAACATCAGAACGACCAATTGATCGACATCTGCTGTGAAGAGCACGGACCTTCAGTAGGAGTTGATAGATTGGAGTGTAAGCCCGTATCACCGTTCTCAAATCCCTAGCTTGAGGTATGTGGGTCCAGGATCCCTTTAAAATATTTGAACTCAATGCATACAAGTTAATGTCGTCATAGACAAATCAGATATGGAAAACTCACTTGTCGTAATTTGTACTATCATAGAACGAATGTCGGAGCCGATTCACGGTTCCAACGAGGTCTAGTGAATTAACACGAAGGCAGAATCTTCGCATCTCCCCTACATGTCTCCAGAACAGAGAGGTCCTATGTTGATTCTTTCCCTTGTAATAAAGCCTATCAAGAACTCGAGATTCCTCTCCCCAGATTGTTAAGACAGCAGATAGTCGGCGGGATACCAGTTTGAGGCGTTTCAATGCTGAATCAACATGACTGTACAGCGATGGATCAACTGAAGTTCTCAAAATGAGAGAGCACAGACTGGGACAAGTCATTGAGATCCACGGCAGACACTGCGACTAGAGGAGTGCTGCTGAAATTATTAAAATATATTGTCCGGCCATCAGATTGATACCCACGCATCAACTTAAACCATACCCGTCCTTTTGACTACATTGTCTTTGGAACTGACTGGTAATGGCCCAACCAGGTCAGGATGCCAAATTCTTCCAAAGGGGCAAGATTGAGGTACATTACCTGTTTCAATGGCTGGCCATTTCAACAATTGTATCTGTAGGAGCTTCGTAACGAGTTGCAGGCTGCCGAAGCCAAGGACAAAAAATTCGTCAAGCGAAAGACGGTCCTGAAAAGAATTGTGGCTAACATCACTATGGGTAATGACAGTAAACACCGAGACGTTTACACTACATAAACCCGTTCCTGACATCTTCCTCCAGTGTCTCCTCTGTTCATTGATGTAGTCCAATGCCTCGGAACACCTTTGTTGGAAATCAAGAAAAGTGAGCCTCTATGTCAATCAGACAACATATGAAGATCCTCAGAGAATACTAGTGGTGTACCTATACCTCATCAGTTATGGGCGGTCGAAGCCAAACCAGATCCACCTTGTCATACCACAGTTTCTTCAAGTAAGGATGTCAGAGCCAGGTTCAGCCCATAATCTGATATGATTCCAGGATGTAAATGATAGGAATCCGCTTATACGTGCTCTGGCGATACGCACAATGTCCTATATCCCAATCCCTGTCGTGACTGAGTCCCTCACCGAAAACCTGCGGCATTGTCTCAAGGATCGTGATGCGTACGTTCGGAAGACAGCTGCGATATGTGTAGCTAAGCTTTATGCTGCTGACCCACGAAGAGCGGAGAAGGGAGGCTTTGTTGAGATGCTTCGAGACCTGGTGTTGGACAGTAACGCAACGGTTGTAGCGAATGCTGTAGCGGCTCTCTCTGAGATTGGTGATCGACAAGACGGGGTTATTATCAGACTTAATATTGCCACCACTAATAAGCTCCTCCACGCACTCGAGGAGAGCTCGGAGTACGTTGCACCTTTGTTGATTGTTGCAGTTGACTCACACCTGGAAGATGGGGCATGATATATATACTTGACTCCTTGCTGCGCTATGTTCCAGAACGCCATGTAGATGCAGAACAGATGGCAGAACGGATAGTAGTTCAGCTACAGCACGCAAATTCTGCGGTTGTTCTGACTACTATCAAAGCTCTCTTGTATCTGATGAATTATATGGAAGATCGGAAATTAATCGAACTGTGTTGCCGGAAAATGGGACCACCACTTGGTGTGTTCTCAGATGCTTCTGAGAGGATATTATTCCCTGCTCATTACTTATATCAGTCACTTTATTGTCATCCGGTCCAGAGGTTCAATACGTAGCTCTGAGGAATATCTTATTGATTATTCAACGCCGACCAGCCGTGTTGAAGAACGACGTCAAAGTCTTCTTCTGCAAGTACAATGACCCAATCTATGTGAAACTGGCGAAACTGGAGATCATGTATAGATTGGCTCGAGCAGAGAATGCGAATGAGGTTCTTACAGAATTGCAGGAGTCAGTCTACATTTGTGTCTAGCCAGCTATCTTCCACTCAAAAGGCGAGAACAGATACGCGACAGAAGTCGATGTCGACTTCGTCCGTAAAGCAGTACGATCTATTGGCCGCTTGGCTATCAAGGTCGAACCAGCGGCAGATAAAAGTATCGAGGCCTTACTGAACCTGCTTGATACCAAAGTGTCCTACGTAGTTCAAGAGGCTATCATTGTCATCAGGGATATCTTCCGAAGATATCCAGGAAAATATGAAGGAATCATACCAGCACTTTGCAGTCACCTGGACTTAATCGATGAACCAGAATCCAAGGCGGCCATGATTTGGATTCTGGGCCAGTTTGCGAACAGAATTGACAACGCTGACGAATTGATTGATGTCCTATTGGATGGATTTTTGAGTGAGGCCGTTGAAGTTCGTCTGTAGTGGTTCAATATTTTGAAGTAATTTGACACTCAGTTGCAGGTGCAGTTGGCCCTGCTAACGGCGGCTGTAAAGCTGTTCATTCACAAGTCTAGCACGGTGTCCGCCAAAGAAATTGTTCACAAAGTCTTGAAGTGGGCGACAGAAGATGTAGATAATCCTGACCTGAGAGACAGGGGTTTCATGTACTGGAGGATGCTCGCCATCAATCCATCTGTTGCAAGGGAGATTGTTTTAGCCGAGAAGCCTCCTATTACTACCGACTCTGATAGAATGGATAAAGGAGCGCTGGATCAGCTGCTGCTCCATACCGGCACTATAAGCAGTATATATCACAAAAATCCTGAGGTGAGTACTGATTCTGTCTTCGGAAAGATCAAGTTCGATGTATCTTGTAGACTTTCATCCGAAATACAGCTGGAAAGGTTCTGGTAGATAGCCCAGCTCTCAACCCAAATTCACGGGCAGTCTTGGCAACCCTCCCTCGGCCTCAACTGCCACACATGCCAATCATTGTGGCCGGCCCGGGTCCCCAGGAGCCTGGTACACAGACAAAGGATTTACTGCAAGCTGCTTCAACATCTAAGCCCCTTCCTCAGCCGGAAGGGGCCGATGGCGACGATCAAGATTATGGAGTAGGATCTGACCATGGAGATATTCCTAATCAAACAAAGCTCGACGATCCATATTCGAATCTCGAAGATATGTTCCGGGGTTATTTGACTGATCTACCACAGCCAATAGCAACTGCCAACAAGCAGAGACATGTCGATGAAGATTTATTATTTTGATTAATTGGGCTTTAAGAGTGTTAGTGTCGCTGTACCATTCTCCGGATTGTACAACACGAACAAATTATTCCATTAATAATTCGATAACTAGGATGCAAGTCGTAGAGAGTTATAGTGCTGCCCGATAAATGGATCAGATTCTGAGCTTATCTTTGAATAGCGATAGTCACCTCTCCGAGCCCATACAGCTTTTTGTGATAACTGATCCAAACGCTATCCTGGCTTAGCATGCCATCGGTACTAGCCTCATCCGATGGATCATGTACGAGAATCGGTGGTACACCTGCCTGCAGAACATAGATAGGGATGTTCAAGGCCCGACTGAGAGCTTGGATTTCGGGCTCTCCTCCCCAGGCAGCCGTGCTCCGAACAGAGTGACAGTATTCCCGAAATTGTTCAGGTGTCATCAAACCTGAACCTTCGACATAATCCTCCGTAGTGGGTAGGAAAGGAAGAAAATCGTTGACATGTGCCTCAATGTAATTGGCGGCAACCGTTCGCATAGTATTATGGGTCGCCTGTGAGCGTGATAATTTCCCTAAAACTACCAACTGGTCAGCGATGGCGGAATAAAGACAATGCCCATCCGGGTTAATCTATACAGCATTGAGTATTCGATGAAGCTATAAAATATCTTGAATGTACCTGATGTAGCTGACGTCCATGCCGTTGACACAGACGATCAATACCTTCTTTTTCATCCTTCGCTTCCATTTCAAACAAGGCTTGATTTTTCATGTCAGTTGGTGCAATGTTGGGAGCCAGGGAAGCTGTTCTTCTAGCCTTGGACCTTCGGTTTGATCAGTTGATAATGAGTATAAGTTTAAACAAAGCTCACCCGTCGTGCTTGGAAGCGATCTTTCGCTGTCCGCTTTGGCTTGACTTCCAGCTCGTTTGCCTGCTTTTCCAGTTTCATTTCATTCAGTGCAGTGGTGGATTCCTCTTTCACGGTCTGGTCTCTGGAATCCAGTTGTGACAGGAGATCGTTCATGAGATCATCATCATCGCCATTTGAATCAGTCAAAGGGTTGATGTCCAATACGTCTGGCGCGTGTTTAGACTTTGCCTTGTTTTTCTTGGTCATTTATAGGTGGGGAGTATCAGGGCAATAGTCGACCGATTAAGTTTTTGAACAATCGATTGCACCGCCACTAGTGCAACAGCTTCTTTAATCCAAATCCATCAGCTTACCCGTGTTCGTAATTCAGTTACCATGACGGATGTGTCTACTCTTGCACGGACTCTTCATGATCTTAGCTCCAAGGCTGTTCAACAGAACGATGAGAAGTTCTGGGGCCAAGTCCAGTCAACTTCTGAGGTCCTTGCCAACTCCCTTCGCTCAAAGGATGGATCAGGTTGGTACTTGCCTGCTGTGATATACTTTTGAAGAGATTTTACTACATATAGTTGATAACCATACCGTTCTGGGCCAGACTAGTCTCCCCCAAAGCATCAGTCTCCTTCTAGCTTTGGCACTGAGAGATGCGCCGATCCCGACAGACAATAGGGCCGCTGCAACTCTCGAACTAATTCGTGTGTCAGCAAATTTTTGCATTGACAATAGTCAGTTCTGAGGCGCATTGTCTGCTTGCAGTTGACTAAAAAAATTTCAGACGAAAACCGACTGCATCTTTTGGAAGCCAACGTTATACAGATTGTATTGTCCCTATTGGAAGCTTACAATGAAAAACTCGAACCCTGTTGTTTACGAACTCAGCTCACTGTGTGCGATCTTAAACTGATTCGGACAATTCTTGGAGCCCTTCTGAATGCGAGTTTGGACTGTGGTATGAACAATTCAACCGGTGGGCAAGTACTACAATGTTGATGATTATAGACGAGATCAAGAGCAGACTTAACTCACTCGAGGCTGCTCGAACTACCCTTAGGCTTGTGGCACAGATCTATAAGCCTGGTTCTTGGACTGGAGTCCCAAAGGACCCTCAGCAAGATGTCGAGGAAGAATGGTCCTTGCGCAGTATAGTTTCCGGTTGGGGCTGGAGGCTTGTTTCGGAGCTAAGAAATATCAAAGACGAAGGTGTGATCCGATTGAAAGGATTTCATTTCAATCTTCTGATGGTTTCTAGCGGTGCAAATATTTTCCATTGACGTTTTATCTCTACTGATACCATCTCTCTTGGCATTTACTCCTCCCTTCAATTTTCCTGCCAGCTACCCCTTCACTGGATCTCCAACTCTCGCTTCTCTTGTCGAGAGCGATTTTAATGCTCTTGAAGATGCTTGCACCCTGATCGAGTCTCTTTCGTTGGATGTCGAGGACATCCGAATCGCACTGGCCCGAGGCTATTTCTTTCCCGCTGAATATTCCGGCAATTCATATTTGTCAGCTATCCTTGACTTCGTTGAGTCAGGCGATTATCCTCCAACTTGGAATATCCCTGGACTTATTGATGACAGTGAGCGAACACGCAAGGAAAAAGAACTAAGTATATGTAAGGCTGCTCTAGTCAAAGCCATTGTAGAGGTTACTGGGGAAGAAAAGAATCTGGAAATTCTTTGGGAAGAATCAGCTGTGGAACAGCCAGGAGGCCGCTTTGTGTCTAGGATGGTCAGTTGGATAAGATCTTATGTCAAACAGGTCAACGACATAACAGGTCAAATCCCGAGGGACGACCTGATTATTGTTGCTTGTTTATCGTTGGGCAATATGTGTCGCCTTCGTAAGTTTTGTCTGGTTTCTTGTTCAGGTATCTAATGTTTTCAGGTTCGTGTGCGACAACCCTTATGGTACCCCCATATTCACTTACTTCAACACTCGTATCACCCCCTCTCCTATCTCCAAAGACCGATCTCAAGCTCAAACACTCAGTGCTTGGTCTTTTGAAGAACTTAGTCCAGTCTGCTGAGCCTTCGTCCGCGATTCAAGATGCTTTAAGCAGGAGTGGGATGGTCTGTAAGCTCCAAGAAAGTGGTGTTTGGAATGAGAAGTCAGATAGCATGGCTGATATTGTGCAATTAAACGCAATTGGGGTGGTAAGGCATCTATGTAGTATTGACAGTACGCACTCTGTCTATATTCTATTACATTTACCATTGCTTACGATAACTATTGCAGTTGAACATGCATTTGCCTTAACCATATCAGCTTCCAATTCCTTATCTCCCTCTGGCCTTGAACAAATCCTGGCTCTGGTTAGGCGGACTGAATCCGTCCCTGTCAAGAGTGAAGGCACTCGAGTGCTGGTCAACGTAATCAGATCGCTATGGGCAGTGGAAGCAAATAATCCCCCCTCACAAGAACGACAAAGAAACCGGGAGATAGCTACACAACTTGTATTGACTCAGGATTCAGCCGACATCTTGGCAACACTCCTTGTCTGTAGTGGCCGCTACCCTGTCCTCACTAATGAGTGCATTTTGGCTCTGACGCTTCTTTCTATGCACTCCTATGGAAGTATGTGCTGTTATGATTCTTCCCGATAACATTGCTTATCATTCTTGTGCAGGTCAACTGGTACTAAGGGCATTAAGTAAGCCCGTGGCCCCTGATAATGTAGCTTCTCCGATTGAGCCCATCGCTACCTCACCAACAAGTGACGTTAGCTCCCCTACTATTGCTTCTCCTCTGTTGTCCGCTCGTACAAAGTTAAATACCCCTCGTCGGGCTCTAGATATGCTGGTGTTCATTCTTCGGAACGTCGATAATCCCGCAAATTACCCTCAGGAAGTTCGTATCAATGTATGTTCATTGTTGTTGCAACTTACAAAACACACTTCGGAGTGTGACCTCACGAGGGTCAAGGAGACTGTACGCTCAACCCTGGTAAAACTGACAAATAGGCTGCAGTCAGCTACAGGAAAGGACGAAAAGTTGCGGAATAGCATACAGAAGGTTCTAACCTTGTGGGTTTAATCCACGAATCATTTCCTATAGACAGCATGGGCGTAGTCAGCAGTGTACCGCTATGCATCCCACTCACCATCCCACTCACCGCACCTGAGTACTTGCGGTATATAAATATAGAATGCTCTCTCCTGCCGGGCCCGGTTCTTCGGTTCCCGAGCTTCCGTAATTCCCGTCGAGCTTAACACAAACACATTCGTAATTCTCAATGTCCAGAATTGCTGTTGATATCAGCGAAGGAATTGCCACTATTCAGCTCAATCGGCCTAGCACTCTGAATGCACTTACACCGGAAGGTATGCAAAATCCCAACAGAATTATTGCCTGAGTCGAATATGTATTTAGATTATGATGACCTGGCCAGGATTTTGAGGGAGATAGATGAGAAAGACGACGTAATAGTCACTGTCCTCCAGGGTATTATATTACAACTCTGCGCACCAATACATGTACTAAACTCTTTTCTAGCTACTGGCAAGTGGTTTTGCGCGTATGTATCTATGCTGACGGTCGATAGTCCTGACATTGATGGCGTTCCAGGGGTACAAGTATCCTCTCCAACGATCCAGAGAAGGTTCAAGCAAGCTTTGGTAGTGTCAGGAGATCTTTGATAAATCATACCGCCCTCACAACACTTGATTGCAGCAAAGCAGTAGGTTTGATTGTTGCCTTTGCATAGAATTTCAAGCAATGTCCCTGCAGCTGTATTCCCACCGTAAAATTCTCGTGGCCGCGTTGAATGGACCTGTGATGGGTGGGTGAGTTCCCAAAATCCTAAATGACATGAGCTTATCTAGTATTTTTCAAGGTATTACTGCAGGTATTGTCGCCAAGATGCCTAGCAACGATATTCACCTTTGATTATATCGATGCAGCATTCTTAGGTCTCTTTGATTTTATCTATGCCATGCCAAACGTGTGGATATCCACACCATTCACATTCCTGGGTCAGCACGTCGTAATTATTGGCAGATGTGCGAGCGGTTTACGGACCTACAATATTATTTCCAGGAATTGTCGCCGAAGGGGGTGCTAGTGCAAGCTTCGCCAATCGAAGTGAGTCAACATGACAGCGGTATTCAATATTCGTTTGACAAGCGTCTAGTGGGTATTGCGAAGGCCAACGAGATGCTTATTTGGGGGAAGAAGAAGGAGGCCCAAGAACTGTTGGATTGTGGCTTTCTCAAGTTCGCATTCTTCGAATCAGTGCTACCTTGCCTTACAAAATTTGATCTCGTAGTAAAATCTTCCCGCAACAGTCAGTGGATCAATTCCACAAGGAAGTTCGGAATCTTCTGAGATCTGAGCTCAAGGGTCTTGATTCCACGGCTGTGTTGGCCACGAAAAGACTTATCAAGGCAGGGTTGAACGACAGCAATGATTTTGATACCGTTAATCTTCGTGAAAGTTACGGTAAGCATGAGGTTGCCCTGGGGTCAGATAATAAATTTTTGCAGCTCAAGCGGAGAGATTTGCAAGCGGAATTCCATTCACTCAATTCGCAAGAATTGCCAAAAAGGAGATCAGGCACAAACTCTGACAACTGTATCAATCGGAAGCAAAAGAACAGAGTACAATTAGTGACAAATGGTAGCCATGGCAGGGTATTGTACTATGGTAGATTTTTGACTTCGTGATGATGTGATACTATGGCCATCCGATTTCATAGCGCCGTCTGGACTCCTGAGCAAATTTGCGCCGTTGTGTGTGTGATAGTGGACAGTAGGATGTGTCAGATTTTTCGTGTAATCGAGCTTGATCATCATTTGTCGAACTCGGAGTGAACTCGGAGTATGCATATTACGACCTAGCCGATGACCTAGCCGATGACCTTAAAACCCTGGTACTTGTGAATTTGGGAAACGCTACTGTTATCTTACCATTACAACGCTCTCAAATTCGAATCTCGCTCACTTCTTATTGTCATCCCTTACGCCGCCACAAGCAGTGCTGAGCATGTCGTTAGCTTCCGTTTCTCGTTTTGTCATCAAGAAGGTCCTAGCCATCGAAACTCCTGAGGTATTAGTTTACTTTTTAATTGTATAAACAACCTTATCCCCGCTAGGGTGCCGGGGCTCGTGTACGGCGGAGTATTGGCTCTCTAACCCTTGAAAACCTCAGTCCATTCCTCATGCTAGATCATTTTCATGTTGCTGAAGGAGCTGTATGCCTCATTTTACTCTGTCCATATTATTGTTGAACATTTGGCAGGGTTTTCCCGATCATCCTCATCGAGGGCAAGCGACTGTCACCTACATGCTCGAGGGGTAGGTGGTCCGATTCATGACCAGGGAAGAGAAGTCATTTATGCTTTTTAGGTCAAGCCAACATGAAGATTCGGCAGGACACAAAGGAACAATCAGTACGCTCATTGATGTTATCATATTCTGTCTATGTTGAACTGAGTTCTACCAGACCAAGGAGGCGTTCAGTGGATGTGTGCTGGCCGAGGTATCATCCATGCAGAGATGCCTGTCCACGCTAAAGGAAAACCGGATCCTCGGGGACTTCAACTCTGGGTTGACCTCCCAAAACAGGTCGGATACTTTCCAATGGCAACGAACATATTTTGATTAATTAATTCGTCTATGCAGTACAAGATGGTGGTAGGTAGATGACTTTGTACCAGAGGATGACCTTCAAATCGTCTACTCTTAGGAACCTAGCTACCAGGAACTTGGTCCTGAGCAGTGCGTGTGCAAGACCTTCGCTCATTGATTTTCAATGTTTACATGAATTGCATGTAGAATACCGACTGCTCTCCCTGAAGGTGCTGATGGACCTGTTCAAATCAAAGTAATCAGCGGTAAAAGTCATGGTGTTGAGTCACCAGTCAGACCTCTCGGGGGCTGTTGGTATTTTCACATCACTTTCACGAGCAAAGGATCGATCTTTCAGGATATTCGTAAGTTCTAATACTTTGCGTTCGGTGATGAAGCCTTTCACTGTCACTTTAGCTGTTGGCTGGACTGCCTTCATCTATCGTGAGTAAGCTGGTTCACACACGAAGAGACAAAGCTTACTTCACATTTAGTCTGGAAAGGCACAGTTACGGTCGGTGGGGAAACGAAATCGAATGAGACATTTCACACTCTCGTTCTGTCAGCAGAAGAGGGTCAAACTGGTGTCAATATTGCAGCAGAAGAAGAGGGTGCAGAATTTATTCTGGTGAGTTATTTGAGTGAATAATGATATTCACTGAACAGACGTTAATTGGCTTGTAGGTTGCAGGGGAACCTTTAAATCAGACAGTTTTCCAATACGGACCCTTTGTCATGACTACCCGCGAAGAAATTCGGGACACTCTAGTTGATTGTGAGCACTTACTGTCACTTCATGAGTATCTGTTGATCAACTGGTCGCAGACCAAACGGGCATCAACGGCTTCGAAAAAGCCCATTCGTGGAAAAGTGAAATCGGAAACCGTAGATAGGACCATTCTTAGAATAACACATATGACTGTAAATCAAAACACATTGTTGTTATGTTGAATGTTGACGCTTGTTTTTCCTCCGTATCTTCTCCGTATCGGTCTCACTAATTTGTTCCATATTATTCCAAACTTCATCTTCCTGCTCTTCTGTCGATAAGACGTCTTGACTTGTGTCAGCTGTTTCATCCCAGATGACAACTGTGGGCACAGTGGCGACATAGATTTTTTCAAGTACAGTACCCTTGCGATCCAAATTTTGACCCTCCCTGGTGAGTGGAGGGGTTGTAGAATGTAGGCGAACAAAACGATCGTTAGCCGTAGAGGCTAATAGGTTTGGTGATGGGGCAATTGAAGTCACTGCCCCTGAAAGTCCTGTCCATGAAGAAGATCAATGGCTACACTGGATCACTCTCTGTCAGGACAACCTTTGTATCCATACAACACTCGTCCGCTCCGTAAATCAATAGAAAATAAATTTGTCCCATGATCAGAAACAAAGAGCTCACTAAATGGGCGCAATGAGGAGGATCACGATTGAAAAGTAAAACTCACTGTTCCGAATATCCCCTTTTCACAACTTGCACCCCTCCAACTTTGCCTATGCCCTTCCAATCTGACACAGGACGACGAGCTACTCTTGTGTCGTACCGACGGATATCTCCAAATTGTGTTCCAGTAACGATCTGATGGGCAGAGTCTCTGTGAAGATAGTCAATTGAGGTAATTCTGATGGGGTGTCGAAGGCCAAGAGAGTCGTTCGCGACCTAGACTCTAATATCAAAAATTATGGAATCCAGTGAATTCACTGAAAACATACATTCTTGGCTCTCCAAATCTCGCCTGGAAAAAGCTCGTTATTCCGTTTTCGCTTTTTGGAAGCTGCTGTGATGCGGTTTAGATCGTCTGTTTGGGTTTGGAAAGCAGTCTCCATGTCCCAAATCGAGAGCTCAACTTCATCGCCTCCGTAGGCAAACATTGTTGCATCTGGAGATAGTTTCCAGTCAAACAGGCGCGTAGGTAATGAAGTACTCTGGTGTGTAACCGATGTGGGATCAGAAACAGTTGTAAGCTGTAAGGCGCCGTTCGAAGAACATGAATAAATGTGACTCAAATTTTGTCAGACAGGGCCTTGACCGAAGTGTAAGATGTAACTCACTTGTTGCTAGAGGCAAGACCGATGTATGAGCTACCCGGCTTGAAACGGATACTCCTCCATTCCTCTGTGGTCACTGACGTTCTATCACTTCCATGGAATGTAGACAGTGTTACTGTCCCATCCGAGTAACCTGAGATCACCTGCTCTTTGTTTGTCGAATAAAAATTATAGTAATCTCGGCGCGAAAACGTACGGCTTTCCTGCCTCCAAGGTCTGGGTTCACCACCATTTTTTGTTGCTCGGCAGACCGCTGAGACAATGTGGTTAGCCTGTAATTTTTGCCATCTGGAAAGGGTTCATGTCGGTACTCCAAGGATTTGAGGTGCCCTTGTTCATCACCAAACAGAAAGTTGGGCATTTTGCGAAAAAAAGATTTGCTGAAATGAGGCAATAAGCACCGGCCCGGCTGCACGGGTAAGTCAGCAATCTCACTTACACCAATTACCGTACATGGACGCCGCCCTCAAAGAACTGGTCAAGCTCGAGAAGCTTATAAATGCGAAAGAAAAATGTTCTTTAGCACCAAGTACTTTGGATTCTCTGCTCCAGACGCTGTATCAGGCAAAGGAGGCCTTGAAGACGGGTGACCTCAGCCCTGAGCAGTTCATCTCGCTCGCTCGGAGTATTGAAGTAACTAAGAAAGAGATCGACGATAGACAGAAAGAGGTGTACTCTGCTACCTCTCGATTTGGAAAAGTGTTGGACAAGGTGAGTAGATTGCAGAAGCTGCTACAGACGCAGTGTGTTGACTGGATCTTCTTCAACGATGTGCCACAGCGATTTCCGACACCCTTACCAGCATATTCCAATCTCTTCCATTCACAAGAATCCTTCGCTGCACTTGAGCGTACTATAGCACTACACTTTTTGAGAACAGGCCAGTTTGAGGTCACGGAGACATTCCTAGATGTGAGCGTTCTGTGGTCTGTCTTCCTTCAAGCTTATCACCAGTCCAGGAATCTAGCATAATAATACCACCTGCGACTCGTGTCAAGTTTGAGGAATTGCATCGGATTCTGAAAGCCCTAAGAACACAGAATATCGGACCCGCCCTTGCGTGCGTCTAAGTCCCCGGCTCGGTATGCATATTCTGACACGACATACTAGTTGGGTCAGAGACCATCAAGAGTTTCTGAATGCTCGGTCTTCCCCTCTTGAGTTCTACCTTCATCGCTCCCAGTATATCCGTTTGCTGCTATTCATCCATCCACCTGATCCTTTCTCCGCCATCCGTTACGCCCGAGCCTGCCTACAACCGTTCTTTCGAGAGCATCAACAAGAAATGCTACGTCTCATGGCGTGCGTTGCTTTCCTTCCCCTAGCAAAACTTCAGGTTTCGGCATATGCTGACCTGGCTTCACCGAAATTGCATTTTGACTTGGAACCCTTGTTTGCAAAAGAATACTGTGCTAGTTTAGGTATGAGTCGACAGGTGCCCCTCAGAGTCGTCGGAGACCTTGGTGGCGGAGGCGCTCTGGCGAGGATTGAGAAAGGAAGGAAGGTAATGAGAGAGAGAAAGAGCGAGTGGAGTCAGAAGGACGAGTTACCAGTAAGTATTCTTTCCTCTCCTAATGTTACTTTTCGTTGATTGACCTACCGTAGATTGAGATTTCCCTACCCCCAGAAAATAGGTATCATTCCATATTTGCCTGTCCTGTGTCCAAGGAGCAAGCTACGGAGCAGAATCCCCCTATGATGATGGTCTGTGGGCATGTTATCTCCAAAGACAGTCTGCATAAACTGAGTAAAGCGGGAGGGTGAGTTGGCCCTATTACTGTCTGATACCTTTTCATCCAGTCGCAACTAGCCGTGTAAAATGCCCCTATTGCCCTAGTGAAGCCCCCATGAATCTAGCACTGAGAGTCTATTTCTAATATTTCTTCGTAGTTACTTGCAAACGTACGATACAATCTAATGTCATGGTGTCTAATATAATTTTTTCCCGTTTCGTCAGTCACCAGGTGCATGAGAACTGATCTCGAACTGATCTCATTGATCAGATCATTTCGAGCGCGAGCCCCTCACTGCCTTCCATTTTGAAGAGAGCATCCTAATAGAGCCTCATGGATGACAAGTCTACAAGGGCCTCGTTAGCTGAGGTTAAGTTAGTCATTATCTTCGTGATTACGTTCATCCTCAGGCCAACGACAGTAACGTCATACTATCATCAGGAGCGCCTACGACAATTTTTTTCAAAAGGGATGGACACTGGCAAAGATAAAGGATGCTGCACTAGGAGACCGATTGTTTTCAACTGTACCTACAAATGGCTCTATTGGCATTCCAGGGAGGAGTATTGCTTGGAAGGTATGGCCCCTACCTCGATTACAGTCAGCAGCTGACGAAGCCGTTTGTAGCTATTTCTGCTTGGTCATGAGCCACTAGAAACATCGCCTGTACGGGCTGATGCGCTATTAGAAACGATGGCATTGTCTAGAGAAATGTACAAAGAGCTGTTACTTGAGAAGATGAAAGCACCAGATGGCAGTTATGACGTGGATCTGGTAGTGCCTGGGACGACCGGCGTAAAGGTGAAAGATTGGACGAGGAAATCTCATACAAATCTCGTTGATGGCATGAGAGGAATAGCTTCAATGACGATGGCATCGGCGGGCATGCACCCGCGGTCTGGTTCCTCTTCAAACCTGGAGCTCAATAACCCTCTAAGTTTGCATAACGAGGTACCATTAGGTTTTTTGCATTTCGTCTCTGTTCGAATTTTATCTCTAGAATCCCTGGATTAACTGGTTTGCTTCGGTTGAACTACGTAAGACCATATTGCAGGATGTTGAACGCACGTAGGTATTTCCTTTTTCTTGTTCAAGTTAGCAGCTGAAGTCAATTCTCATGAAGGTTTCCGGATATTGTGTATTTCCGGAGACAAGACGTCCAGCTACAGCTCACTAATATATTATTTTTGTCTTCGGTTCAGCGCCCTTCTATCGGCTATCGCCAAGGTGAGAGCACCTGGAACATAATCTAGGTATCATTGAATGAATAATTTAGGGATGCACGAACTCTTGGCGCCATTGTATCATGCTGTCGCATTTGATGCTCTCCCACAAGAGGAGGACATTAATGCCGATATACCCCTCAAAGATCTATGTTCGTCTCTCTGGGTAGCAGCAGATGCATGGGCATTGTTTGAGGCCGTCATGCGAGGTGTTTCGAGATGGTACGAATGGCAAGAACCCCCAGACTTGAGCCTACCCCCTCCATTCGTCGCTACTAGACCAAGAGACATAAGGTCGTCGCTTCCTGCTTGCCTACACCTTGACACCAAGGGAAACTCCCAAGGTGGAATGGGGGCATACATTGCACCCATTGTTCGGACTTGCAACATCATACAAGGCACAATGCTGCGAACTATAGATCCTCAGCTCTTCGATGCTATTCAAGGGACTGGATTAGAGCCTCAGATCTATGGGATGTGAGGATTTTCAGGCTCAGTCTTTCTTCGGGTCTGATGTTTTCATCTAGACGGTGGCTAAGGCTACTATTCACTAGAGAGTTTAGTATGTCAGACGCACTCCGGTTATGGGACGGCTTATTTGCATGCGATCCCAGCTTTGACCTCGTGGAGTGGGTTTGTGTTGCCATGTTAATCCGAATACGAAATGGTTGTAAGTCGCTGACCACCTAATCCGTCCGCTTACGTTAAAAAAACACTTCACAGTGATCCCAACCGATTATAGCGGACAATTAAGTCTACTTTTGCGGTATCCTTGCCCACCAAATGCCAGTATATCAACTCCACATCATGTTATTCTTCTCTTGCGGCAAGCATTAGCACTTCAGATGGCACCAACACCTGCGGCTGGGGCTTCTCTGAGGTTTGAGAATCGGACAATTTTGGAAATACCAATTGAAGTACCAACGCCTGCCTCCCCAACAGATACTAGGAGATCTGGAAAAGGACACCTCGCTCAACAACAGACAGCCTCTACTCTGAGTCGAGATGGCTACTCTTTTGGAGGCCATAACCGATTTACGTCCTCGTCAATGGGTTTACCGGAAATGATAGCACGGGGATTGATGGAGCGTGGAGAGTCGCTGGGAATCAATAAAACACTTTCAAGCGCATTAACAGAGCTTAAGGTGAGACAAAAACAAGAATTGCCCAGCGTGCCACAAGTTGATGCTTGAGTAACATTAGCGAAACATACCGGACTTAACCACATCCTTAATAAAGCCAACAAACCAAACTAGAATGGCATTTCCTCTAGAAGACGAAAGACCACGGCAGGAATATCCTCCCTGGGAACCAAAGACGCGATTTGAAATGGAACGTGACATGAGTCATATGAGAGCACGGGACAGACGGATAGGAAATTCGTTGGGTTGGATTGTCGACGTGCTATTGCAGGATGAGGAGACAGAGGACAAGGATCATCTGAGACAGGAAAAACGCGAGGCGATTGAGTCCCTTGCATATATTCGAGATGTTCTAATCAGCGAAGCTGTGGAGCTGGAGGAAGACCGACTTGCTGACAGACTTACGCGGGCCAAGCAACAAACAGTGGTCGGATCAGCACCGCCGGTTGGACCGTCTATGGTTCCTCCTGCGCCCCTACCTGTGATAGACTCGCGACCAACAGGGATTCGCCAGACAGAGTCACTGTCGACCAGGATGCAGGCGTTAACGACAACAGGTACGAAGACTCCAGTCAATAAAGGCTCGGTCCTAGCGCCTTGGAATCATACACGCTCAGACTTCTCCGAAATTTCATCATTTTCTGCATCAACCACCAATTTACCGCGGCCCCCACCACCTGCATCAAGAAACCTGGGACTGGGGCAAGCTGGGTCAAGAAATCAAATTCCAGCTCGAGGGGAAGGTGGAAGCTACATAGATCCACTTGGTGTGATGCGCTGAGAAGGAAACACTATTGGGATGTAGTGTAAAATATACCATATAATATGTGATAAAGCCAGGAGTGAGAAAGGTGAAACGACGAGCACGTCACTACAATCCTCCGCCTCCACTAGTTAACTTCGCCCATAACATACTCCTTCCTTCCGTAGATATGCCCCAGACATTGGGCTCTTCGTAGCCCTCTGCGTTCTAGTACTAGGAATAATGCTGAATCCAACAAAGAAAAGACAAGCACGTGATTGGCCGGAATGTGTCGCGCCTCAGGAATATCATCATATCTTGTCTTCCGCTATGCTTAACAAAGCTTTATCGAGGGCAGTTTCTCATGTACGACGCTCTTTTCATTCTTCTGCTTCTGTCGCCAGAGTTGTCGCAACGAGTCCAGTCAAGGCCCAGGAAGTCCAGGTTGGCCATCACACTCATCCTGATCCTTTGTTTTTCATTCACCCAATGTGCAGTCTTTGGGATTTGGAAAATACCCTCTCATTGAACACGAGTATGATGCTGTTGTTGTGTGAGTGATTTTCTCTGCGTTTACATATCAACTTGAATTGATCTTGACTTCAGTGGTGCAGGGGGTGCTGGACTGAGAGCTGCCTTCGGTCTTGCAGAGGCTGGCTTCAAAACAGCATGTATCACCAAACTTTTCCCTACCAGAAGTCATACAGTTGCTGCTCAGGTGTGTCCAGTGCTCTCGAATGTCACATTCTGATATCCAGTTTTCTTTAGGGTGGTATAAACGCTGCACTTGGTGTAAGACTACCATTCTTGTCTCACACACTGGAATGTTCATATTTTGTTGCAGAATATGACCGAAGACGATTGGCGGTGGCATATGTATGACACAGTGCGCATTGACATCGTCAGATGTTTTGAATGTTTACTAAACTGTCCATCCAGGTCAAAGGTTCTGACTGGCTTGGTGACCAAGATGCTATTCACTACATGTGCCGCGAAGCTCCCAATACTGTCATTGAAGTATGTCACACATAAATAGATGTGCTTGTCGAATCCTAAGTCTACTTGATTTAGCTTGAACATTATGGCGTTCCCTTCTCCCGGACAAAGGAAGGCAAGATCTATCAGCGTGCCTTTGGTGGCCAATCTCTCAAGTACGGCAAGGGTGGGCAAGCCTACCGCTGTGCAGCTGCTGCTGACCGGACTGGTCATGCCATCCTGCACACCCTCTATGGTCAATCTCTTCGGCACGACACGACCTACTTCATTGAGTATTTCGCCCTCGACCTGATCATGCAGGATGGTGAGTGTGTTGGCGTAATCGCTCTCAACATGGAGGATGGCACTCTTCACCGTTTCCGCAGCCACAAGACTGTCCTCGCTACTGGTGGTTACGGTCGTGCTTACTTCAGCTGTACGAGTGCGCACACTTGCTCTGGTGACGGTAATGCCATGGTTTCCCGTGCTGGCCTTCCCCTACAGGATCTTGAATTCGTTCAATTCCACCCAACCGGTATATATGGTGCTGGTTGTTTGATTACTGAGGGTTCTCGTGGTGAGGGAGGTTACCTTCTCAACTCTGAGGGTGAACGTTTCATGGAACGTTATGCTCCAACCGCCAAGGATCTTGCCTCTCGAGACGTTGTTTCCCGTTCTATGACCATTGAGATTCGCGAGGGTCGTGGTGTCGGTCCGGAGAAGGACCACATCTTCCTCCAGCTCAGTCATTTGCCTCCTGAGATCCTTCGAGAAAGGCTACCTGGTATTTCTGAGACTGCTGCCATCTTTTCTGGGGTGGATGTCACCAAAGAGCCCATCCCCGTCCTTCCTACCGTCCACTATAATAGTAAGTCCACTTTCTTCAAGCTTATGAACTCAATTCATAAGTCAATCCTCCGATAGTGGGTGGCATTCCTACAAAGTACACTGGTGAAGTCATCACCGTCGACGAGCAAGGAAATGACAAGGTCGTTCCTGGTCTCTATGCCGCTGGTGAAGCTGCCTGTGTATCTGTACACGGTGCTAATCGTCTTGGTGCCAATTCTCTACTCGACATTGTTGTCTTTGGCCGCGCAGTCGCCCATCACATCCGCGACACTCTCACTCCTGGTCAGCCTCATAAGGCTATCCCTGAGGAGGCAGGTCTCAATAGCATCGAATTCCTTGATACAATCCGGCAGGCTGATGGCCCTGAGCCCACTGCCAAGCTCCGCCTTGATATGCAGAAAGCCATGCAAGCTGATGCTGCTGTCTTCCGGACTCAACAGTCTCTTGATGAAGGTGTAATCAGGATGCGCGAAATTTACAACAATTACAAGAACGTTGGCATCAAGGATAGGAGTATGATCTGGAACTCGTGAGTGTTTGCATGATTCTACTTTTTGTTACTTCTTAGTGGTACTCTTCTAGCGACCTTATTGAGACGCTTGAGCTCCGGAATATTTTACAATGTGCTATCCAGACCATTGCTGCTGCTGCTGCCCGTACAGAATCCCGTGGTGCACATGCTCGTGAAGATTATCCTGACCGCGACGACAAGGATTGGATGAAGCACACACTGTCCTACCAGACTGACGTCGATAGCCCCAATGTCCGTCTCGAATATCGCCGTGTTATTGACAAGACCCTAGATGAGAATGAATGCAAATCTGTTCCTCCCTTCAAGCGTGTGTACTGATTGAACTGGGTATTGATATGGTGGTTGTAGTTGAGACAGCATTAAAAATGAAATGCAATCCTCAGCCTAGCATATACTGAATTTTCTTCTAATTTGCTGCCTATAATCACTATTTCATAAACTCAAGACGACTTGGAAATACAGAATGAATAGGCTATATCCAACAGCACAGTTTAAAATCAAGAAAGAGGTTGATCGAGGTCATATCTTGAGAAGAACTTTTCGGGATAGTACCGTGCACGGACGGTACGACCACCAAAGAATCGACCATCAAGTTCACGCACAGTTTTCCACGCTCCTGCCGGACCTGCAAAGAGCACAAAAATACGAACAACATCTTCAGGATTTTGTGGGGGAGGTTGAACGAGATGAACAATAACGCGTTCGACAGTTCCGTTCTTGGAGCATTCGTCGCCTAAAACCAGTAATGTCTCCAATTGAATACACATATCACACGAATCCAGGGAAACAACAAACCTATTTCTTCCCTCAGTTCTTCATCTCCCACATCTTCAGGATCAACCATGTTCGTCAGGACCACAACACGACTTGATTCTCCAAATCTCTCTCGTTCTTCTTTCCCCTTTACGTCCTCGTTATCATTGACGATCTTACCCATTTTCGCCAAAGGGTTGGTGCCACTAGGAGTATTCGGAGAGCCGAATTGATGTGCTTTATTCTTGGCTTTGACCTTCCCACTTTTGCCTTTCGCACCTTGCTGGGAACCTGAACTAGATTGCTCAACAACAAGGGGGTTGACAATACCCGATCCGTCCACACCCAATCCTTGACCTTCTTGATGTCCCCACTTGGCCATCATACGCGCTGCGAAATTCCGTGTGTCTGGAGGACTAGATAGAATAGATAATCAGCCATAGTAAACAGAAAAAAAATTTCATCCACCCTTTGGAAACTTCTTCCACAGACGTACTCGAATCTACAACCGAAGGCTGAGGAGCAAGAGCAGCTAAAGCACCTAGTTTAGCTGCAATAGCCACCGCCGCTTTCTTCTTTTCCTCGATGTCTGGTACCAATGCACCACTTGGGATAGGTGGTCCGGGGGGCGGAGGCACGGATGGTGGCGCGAAGGGATTGAACGAGAGTGGAGGAGGCGAGACGGATTTTCGCCTAAATTGTTGGAATTGAGGAGGTGGAATTGGTACTTGTTCTTGCTCTGTGGTACCTTTATCTTGTTGACGATGCATTGTAGACATGGCGAGCCGACGCAGATAAGCTTCCTCTCCAGTTTCATCTTTAGATAGAACACGTGTCTCCTGGTTCGTTATGTTTTCCTTGTCAGAAGCGTGCTTTTGGGCGGGTGGAGACAGTCGGACACCTCTCGACATGGCAATTCGCCGCTGGTAAGCTTCATTGCCTGTCATGTCACGGTCGGGTCCTGTCGCTGCTGGATCTGATTTCATGGACCTTTCATCATCACGATCACGATCATGGTCTTTGACATGATCATCTTTGTGACTCCAGTGATCGTAACTCCCTCCGTATCGCCCTGTAAAGATAACACTCAGACGTTACCAAGAATGGCCACTGAGGAGAATCCAGGAGTACCCACCAACTTTCCTTGGCCTCTCTTCGTCATCGGAGTGTGTATAGTCACTGTCAGAGTAGCTGTCACTTCGTCTGAAACGTTTCCTTTCTTCGATCCTGCGTTCCTCAGCTAACCTCTCTCTTCTTTCAATCCTGTCTCTCTGTTTCCACATTTTATAGTCATTGTAGTCATTGGGCCTTAATGGATCGTATTGTTCATAGGGATCCCAGAGAACGACGAGGGGATTTTTATTCTATGGTATAGGCACAGCATCAAGTCAGCTCTTGGAGGGTCACATGAGGAATACTGACCTTATTTTTCTTCCCTTTCCCAGTGTTGCGTTTTTTCTGAGTTGTTCTGAATCCGTTCACGTCTTCGTCGAGAACCATACTGGGAGGTTTGACTTTCTTTCCCCATCCCTGCATTGTACCAGCCGGTTGCGGAGCAATCGGGGGTCCACTCATGTTATCATCATTCATGACCGGAGGCGAAAATACAACCGCAGTAGATGAGATGACAGCAGTAGAAGGTGCACTTGAATTTTTCGCTGCGGGAGCAAGGGGGTTTGCTGCAATGACTGATGCACCCACCGGGATGCGTGGAGCAGATGGCTTGACTTTTGCATTGGGACGTCGAACAGGAGCGAAAGCTAGTGCTGCAGACCAACCTATTTGAAAAAAACCCAGATGACCACCAAGGTGGGAAACAGGAGGGGGACCGCGTATGGCAATTGAGAAGGGCACGAAGAGCGATATTCAATAAACAAACTCTTCGGTTTTATGGAGGACAGATAGAGATACCGGCTGAGGGTTTGGCATGAACTGCCGTGGATTCTGAGGTTGCTTGATTCTGAGAGTCGGTATCTGTTTGTTGCACGACCGATGTTACAATAGCGGGCTTGGAAATGGGAGCATGGGGAGTAGAAGAGGCAGAAGGAGATGTATACTGTTGAGAGGATGAGGAGGAAGGAGGAAGAGATTTTCCCGAGAACTGGATGCCGCCATAAAGGCCGCCAGCACGGCTTGTCATGGTATCAGGAGGCAAGAAGCAAATGCGACGACATTGGCAAAAACTCCCAGCACGTGGCATCCAAGTACAAATAACAAAAAATAGATAAATACATTATTTGTTATTTTGGTAGGAATACGGGTCAATAGTATGATACTGGAATGGGCTTCAAACCTAGATACATTGTGATGTTACTGTTTTTTATCCTCGTGCAATAAAATATACCTCATGCTTATGTTTCAAACTACAACCAATGGTGCTGGAGGTAACTATATTTCCAAGCATTGGGGTACAGAGCCACTGGGAAAGGAAACATAAGAGGTCGTCATGACATGATGTCTCGCTCAAAGTATTTCTGCTGCACATCCCGGCTGACGACATGCACTGCGAAATCTCCAACATCCACCATTGCCCAGCCATTCGCCATTCGTCGTTTTGACTTGGGGGGCATTGGAAGGGGAGGCTCAACAGCAGCTATCTTGATGTAAGTATGTCAGATCAGTCGCAGCCCGTATGTTTTTAACAGCATACCGTCTTGCGGATGACCCGCACCACGGATTCAATGGCTCCTCGATTCTCAGTTCCTTCTTTCACCTGCTCCTTCTTCAGGACGTACTTCACTCACATAGTTGGAAGCAGCACCTACCTGAGCCATCACAGTCCAATTCCAGATGTTCCCAGGTATATCAAACATGGATTCCCCTGCAAACGTGGACCCACGTTTCCGTCGTCCCTGAGGAGCTTTTAAAGGCAGCGGAGGGCCAAATGGAATCTCCTTTGCACGACTAGTTACAAGTGTTGACAGGTGGGCCGAGCGGGCCAAGGTTTCATGCACTAGTTTGACCGCTGCAGGAGCATCTGCTGGTGCAGGAGGCGCAATATTTTCTCTTGATTGCGGGTGAGGTTTTTCGTATTCCTGGTCTACAAACCAGGCTGCTGCAGAGGCATTGCCAGTCGCAAGGAATCTGCAGCGCACAGGCACTCTTCTGAGGAAGGGAGATAAAAAGTTGAGGTTGATGGCCATAACAAGGTTCTTGTCCAACACTGCCACTGCCATGGGTGCTCGGGCAGGAATTGTTGTCTGTATTACCTCCTTCCTCCTCGGTCAGTGCTGTCTTTCTGGACTCGTCCTTACAGCTGAATTGTATCGTCCAGGTGCACTCTTCACCCACTGGATCGCCGACTCTCTTACCCTCTGGAAGTCTCCTATCACAGATGAGCACCTCTGGACTGCAGCTTCCTACTACTCCATTCTCACAAAGGGACCTCCTGAAAACCTTTATATCCTTTTTGCTGTCCTCATTTGTGGTGGCACTACAATGTTGTGGAGCTTCGGTGACGGCCAAGCTGGAAATTTGATGTTTGACGGAGGCAGCATCTGTACGCAGGCCACATATGTTCTTTTGTCATTCAAATTTCGCTCAACACTTGCTAGTCTTGTTTGGAACGACGGCAGTGGTGTACATCTACACTGTTCTTCCCAGTATGTCTTGAAATGTTTAACCCATCACCCACTCAGAAGCTTTTCGCAGACATTCTTGCTCGCTTCCGCTCCCTTCCTTCTCACAGTCTCAAAGACCCATTCCCCCGAGCTCTCCGACAAAGTACACTCGATCTTGCTTCGAACAACCTTATCTGCAGTGTTGCCCTCACTGGTGTGTTGGCATTACAAGCTGGTCGTTTCTGGGCGGAATCATCCGATAACGATGATACAGAACTGGTTCTCGTCGAATCATCTGCACAGCGATTCACTGCACAATAGCTTTTCTTCCATTAGGTGTTTGTTATCTACATAAGTGAGGGGTTTATAATAAGTCTATTTTCTATTGGTCCTGGACGATATCTTCCTTGCGAGGCTTCAAGTTGGAATCCTTGATTTCACTCCCCTGTCCAAGAATACTCTGAGCTTTGTCATCCACCAAAATACCTAATCCTTCCTCTCTGACTAGCCCAAGAACATGCTCCAATTCCACAAACCCATCCTGGTCTACATCCAATTTCTGAATGACAGCCTGGACAACGTCTTGATCAGGTTTATGTTTGATGACATCTAATGCCTTTTTCAGATCGTCGATAGAAATCCGTCCCTGGGCATCAGCAGAAATCATTTGAAGCGAGCTTCCAACTTTGGCATCGTACTCCTGAAGTTGACTATCGATTTTAGTGAGCATACTGCGGATACGTTTAGTCAGAGCGCCAGAAGGGGATTTGGGGTCTTCTTCAGCTTGAAGATTTTCTTCCATTAATGCACGGAGCTCATCACGCTCCTTGAGTACTGAAGATTTAGAGGAAAGAATGGAGAGGGCCTCGGCAAGTTCTTTGAGTTGTTCAGTGGTCATACGTGCATCATCGGAATCGGAAGTGGCTTCCGGTACAAGCTATACGAAGATTGGGATGAGATGCTAGAAAAATGAGAAAAAGAACACTATACCTCAGAATCAGGTAACAATGATTGGGCAGTATGCGTTTCCGACTCAGTAGCCTCTCTGGCCGCACGTCTGGCATCTTCCTCTTTCTGCTCCTGTTCCTCTTCATCCTCAATTAGCTCTTCTTGTTGTTGCAAGACTTCCAACTTTTGCTTGTAACTGGCTTTATCATCCACTTCCAATTCTGCCTCATTAAGTAAGTTGTCGGGTAAGCCGCACAGGACGGCTTCCAAACTCTTGATAATAGCAGTCTTTCCATCTTCATCGTCTCCTGGTTTACGGTCAAATTGAAATGCACGTCCAAGAACGAGTAGGACGCCGGAGACGCGGTTGTGAAGATGAAGTTGTATCCAGCTGGTGAGTTCTTCGCGGAGTCGGGCGGGGGACACACCAAAGGTGCGGATACCCCTGCTTTGACATGCGGCCTGGAGCTCTGAAACTGAGAGCTCGTCTATACCTTCTGTATAAATGAGTTGATCGTCCCTGCGCAAATTGATGAGGCGAGAACGAATCGCGCCACGCAGAAAATTGTCTGTGCCAAAGGCATTGAGCCCCATGTACCTGGACATGGAGACGAGTTGTGGGCGGGAGAGGTTATCGAGGGTTAGATCATCATCAAATAATTTTGCGACATTGACGACATCATGGGTAGAAGGGGCTTCACCGGTGGAGCGAACTTTGCGAAAAAACTCTTTGAAGGCATCGCTACCGACGATATGGGAGTTTGCGCGGAGGCCCGACTCGCGGAGTGTTTCCTGGAGAAACTTTGCCATGTCGAGCCTGACTCGCAAGAGTTTGCGCTGTTTTTCCTCTGCTGCAAATTTGTCTTCAAAGGTGGAAGGAAGCATGTTGGGAAACAGCTTGAGGGCGACTGGAAGGAGGAGTTCCATGAAGGGGACGATGATGAAGACGGAAAAAGGGACGAGACGGAGGAGATCCTGGGTTGTGCGTCTGAGTTGACGGCGTTCGCGGCGAGTGAGGGTTTCCCCATGGAGAATTTTCCACTGCAGACGGGCAGAGATACGCACTTCCGAGACGAGCAGCTTGGAGCCATGCCAGTAGTGCTGAGCCTCGTGCTTGACTTTTTTCCACACACGAGTGCTGAGGGGAGCAGGAGGACCTGACTTGTTGTTGTCTGTGGACTGGAAGCGACATTGGAGAGGAGGAATACGATGACCAGGAAGAGTACCAGAATAAGGAGGAATATGATAACCAGGAGGAATTCGATAACCAGGAGGAGTACGAAGACTGGGGGGAATACAGAAACAAGGATGACCAGGAAGACGAGCAATCCGAACACAGGACAACATCACTTTGCATTTTTGATTTTTCGACTTTTCCCTTGCTCCCTTCTTTGCTTCTATTTGTCCTCCATGTCCACCCCTTTCAGAATTGCAGAAAAAAAATTCAAGGACAAGTCTCTGCCTTCTGACCTCTCCACTGTCCTCGATCTCGCCTGCGCCGATCCCCAAAGAGCACATGAAGTTGCCCGTGGTCGCTGGGCTGGACGCTCCGACGCCCTCATCTGCAAACCCGTTGGCCGCCACGCACTCGCCGTTGAGAGCTTGCCTGGTGTGCTCATCTCTCCCATCCACTCACAGCGTCTCTGACTTTCAAACCAGGCTTGGTCATTTTGCCTTCCTTCCTCTCTCATCAACACCAGCGACAGCTCGTCCGATGGGCTCTCGATCATGCAAAACATCCAAATGACACCAATCTTGACATCCACTACCTAGTCCCTCCTGAAGGTATATGGAATGCCCATCTGCGATCAGGTACTCAGTTAATTGCCCCCAAGTCTCCTCGGGCAGCACAGCACTCTCAACAGAGCGGTCCCCGGCAGCTCGTCAACAACACTCCTGCCTCAACGGAAACCATCTCTCTGATCAATTCCACCCCGAAACCTCCCCCGCCTCCCTCTCCTACCGCCCGGCCAATATTACCCTTCGTTCTTCTATACAAGCTTCGCTGGGCTAACATAGGTTGGTTCTATCATTGGGGCGTCAAGCAGTATGACTTTACCAAGGGAAAGGGCCACATCGACTCAATCCTCCGTGACTTGTGTCAAAGTGCAGTCACTGCCGTCGACTGGGATGCCCTTTATACCGGATCAGAAGCTCAGTGGCCTCAAAAACGCCCAGAATGGAGGTTTTGGCGAGAAATATACGGTAAGTCCCACATTCGAGTTCTCGTCAGATGGGCTCGTTCAGATGCCTCCCAGAGCCAGACGCAGGGATCGTCAACTTTTATCAAGAAAAGGACACTCTTATGGCTCATGTCGATAGATCAGAGGTGTGCGCCACTTCTCCCCTCGTTTCTGTATCGTACGCCCGAAACCAAAGATTCTCAAGTCTATCTCTACTTACCACGACCCTAGACTCGGGTGTGCTGCCATATTCCTTGTAGGCGGCCAGACCAGGGATACAGAACCAGTGCCGATCCTCCTACGCTCAGGCGATGTTCTTATTATGTCAGGCCCTACTTGTAGAAGAGTTTATCACGGTGAGCTTCTTTGGTAAATTCAACCATCTGATATTCATCCACTACCTAGGCGTTCCTCGAATTCTTGAAGGCACCCTCCCTCCTCACTTTATGTCAGAGCTACTTCCAACCAGTGAAAGAGAATCTTGGGCACCATATGAACAGTACATGCGTACAACCAGAATCAATGTCAATGCTCGCCAAGTCTTTCCGAAAGACTTTGATCCCGGTGAAGCACAGGAGATAGGCTGAGTATATTATTTTTAGTGTGAGATTCTTTTTCTTATCCCCAAAGACATTGGGTTGTGAGAGTTCAAAATTAGAATAAAACATGAAGAACATTTGACCTCTGGGATGAAATTCAAAAATGTATTTCTTGACTCGTCTGAACAATGTATCAGAAATCTTCTGTACTCACAATATCACGTTTCTGTGCCTGGGTAACTTCGACTGTATTTTCTTGAATCTACCTAGACTTTACACAGTGTAATTATGTGATCATTATGTGATGCCTCTTAAGTTTGCTACTGCCCCCTTCCATTGTATTTTTTATCCCATGCCCCCTGGGGCCATGTATCTACCCAGACTCTAAATTTGTCAACATCTTATAAGTCACTATTGGCCTTGCACCAATAAGATAGATAAATCCACTTGGCTCAGTGAAAAAATAGCTCAAAGACATTGGTCATAGAAAGAAAGCACGGTGCTCGATCGCAGACTGCGGTAGCATATAGAGTACACTACTAAGTCTTAAAAAACCTACAATCAGGCACAAAGTACAAGCAGATTACTCAAAACTGATCCAGACGCAGAGAAAGGATAAATGACGAGACAAAAGGAAAAGGAAAACAGTATCGTATCGTTAGTAATCAGTCACAGTGACAGCGATAATAATTTAATTCGATATTAAGTTTGGTATCTTTATTTTGTTTCCGTCATAATCTAATTTAAAAAAATTCTCTAAAACAATAAAATAATAAAATAAATAAAACTATCTAATTTATATTATAATATTATAATTTATAATTTATATGATCTGGAGCTATGGTATGATATGACGCATGGATTCCACGTGATTCGGAAAGATTCCAGGACGTTCGCAGAGATTCCAGGACGTTCGCAGAGATTCTTGCCAATTCCTAAGACATGATATAAGTATGGGCCGTTATTTTCTTCTGCCCTTACTTTTTTCCTCCCACTGCCCTCTCCTCTCGTGCTAGTCACACTCAAAACATGTCTACCTCAAAAGCAATCGGTATCGATCTTGGCACTACCTATTCGTATGTAGATATTCCCCTTTTCAGATAATCTGTCACTAATTAGTTGTGACCAAAAATGAATTTGGGATTGTTAGGTGTGTTGGCGTTTGGCAGAATGACCGTGTCGAAATCATTGCCAATGACCAGGGTAACCGCACGACCCCATCTTATGTCTCCTTCTCCGAGAACGAACGTCTTATCGGTGATGCTGCCAAGAACCAGGTCGCCATGAACCCCCACAATACGTAAGTGACTGATCTCATAGGCGCTTTTTATAATGAATGACGGTATTGGATTTCAGTGTTTTTGATGCTAAACGCTTGATTGGTCGCAAATTCAGCGATTCAGAAGTACAATCCGATATTAAACATTTTTCGTTCACTGTCGTGAGCAGGGCTGACAAGCCCACTATTCAAGTCGAGTACCGTGGCGAGAAGAAGGAATTTGTTAGTTCTATCTAATTTCTAACTTTGTCAGAATCATTAATCTGTTGTCCCCCTCAGTCGCCCGAGGAAATTTCCTCTATGGTATTGACCAAGATGAAGGAAACGGCCGAAGCATATCTCGGTACTACCGTTACTAATGCGGTCGTCACCGTTCCCGCATACTTTAACGACTCTCAACGTCAGGCTACCAAGGATGCTGGGACCATTTCTGGCCTCAATGTGCTACGTATTATCAATGAGCCGACTGCCGCTGCTATTGCGTATGGTCTTGACAAAAAGGTCACTGGCGAACGCAACGTCCTTATATTTGATCTTGGTGGAGGCACTTTCGATGTTTCCCTTTTGACCATTGAAGAAGGTATCTTTGAGGTCAAGGCTACTGCTGGTGATACCCATCTCGGTGGTGAGGACTTTGACAATAGGCTCGTCAACCACTTCAGCCAGGAGTTCAAGCGCAAGTACAAGAAGGGTACGTGAATCATTGAGTAATTCGGAAGAGCGAGGTTACTTATTATATACTGCAATGCTATAGATCTGTCTGGTAACCCTCGTGCTGTTCGTCGTCTCCGTACCGCTTGTGAGCGGGCCAAGCGCACCCTCTCTTCCGCTACCCAGACTTCCATTGAGATCGACTCTCTCTATGAGGGTGTTGATTTCTATACTTCGCTTACTCGTGCCCGTTTCGAGGAGCTCTGCCAGGACCTCTTCCGTGGTACTCTCGAACCAGTTGAAAAGGTCCTTCACGACTCCAAGATCGATAAGGGCCAGGTGCATGAGATCGTCCTTGTTGGCGGCTCTACTCGCATCCCCCGTATCGTTAAACTTGTCTCTGACTTCTTCAATGGAAAGGAACCCAACAAGAGCATCAACCCTGATGAGGCTGTTGCTTATGGTGCTGCTGTGCAGGCTGCTATTCTTTCTGGTGATACCTCCGAAAAGACTCAAGATTTGCTCCTACTTGACGTTACCCCCTTGTCCACTGGGTAAGTGACCTGTTTCTAACACTCGGCTTGAAATGTAATCGGGTTTTATAGTATTGAGACTGCTGGTGGTGTCATGACCCCTCTTATAAAGCGCAACACCACCGTTCCAACCAAGAAGTCTGAAATCTTCTCAACTTATTCCGACAACCAGCCCGGTGTGCTCATTCAAGTATACGAGGGTGAGCGTGCTCGCACCAAGGACAACAATCTCCTTGGAAAATTCGAGTTGGCTGGTATTCCCCCTGCTCCTCGTGGTGTTCCACAAATTGAGGTCACCTTCGATATTGATGCCAACGGTATTTTGAACGTCTCCGCAGCTGATAAGACTACTGGTAAATCGAACCGTATTACGATCACCAATGATAAAGGCCGTCTCTCAAAAGAAGAGATTGAACGCATGGTCAACGAAGCTGAGAAGTACAAAGGTCAGGGATCTGTTTCGTGGATCGTCATTCGTATGTTGATATTCTCCCTTGTAGCTGAGGATGATGCTGCTGCTGCTCGTATCCAAGCCAAGAATGGCCTTGAGTCGTATGCGTACAACCTCCGTAATTCTATCACAGACGAGAAACTTGCGGACAAATTTGAAGCCGCTGATAAGACTAAGCTTGAGGCTGCTGTCAATGAGACTATCTCCTGGCTCGATAGCTCTCAGGAGGCGTCCAAGGAGGAATATGATGAGAAGCAGAAAGAACTCGAGGGCGTAGCCAAGTAAGTCTCACGAGTCCACTGCCCAAATGTCAGAAATTCTGATCTTTCTCTAGCCCTATCATGCAGAAACTTTATGCAGCAGGTGGTGCTCCTGGTGGTGCCCCTGGTGGTTTCCCTGGTGCTGGTGCCGGCGGTTTCCCTGGTGCTGGCGCTCCTGGTGGTTTCCCTGGTGCTGGTGCTGGTGCCGGTGGCGAGGAAGGTCCCAGTGTCGAGGAGGTTGATTAAGGGGTATCTGATTCGCTTTTTGCTTTCCACTCTTCCTCGCACCATCTCCTGCATGTCTATCTGGACTTCTTGCTACAAAATTTGTATTATAGCGCAATATTAGATAATTCGAATGATTGTTATTATCATTTTGGCTGTCGAGTCATCAATCCTGAGAACGGTGGGTCAGTTTAAAGATAACTGTTCTGTGTTGCATGGTGTTAGATTGGATCTCAAGTGGGTGACAATTTGTTTATTCTTTTAAGTAAATTCTGACGCCAGAATACCTCTGCTTAGAAGTGGGCGTACATTTGTGTTTTGAATTACTGCAAGTCGTATCCATAATAGTAGTAGCTATGCTAGAAGCTGATATATCCAGCAACAGGTCCTGAACAACCTTGTGTTGGTTAACTCTGTTGAGAAAACTTTGCAATAGTTGGTTGCTGCACTTATATTTTCTGCATAACGAATATAAGACTGATTTTTCAAACAAATAGATGTAGTATCAAGATTCTGTACATGTGACTTATATAGCAGTTCGAATCTGCAGCTGTATAGTCATTGATGCCATCTTCTCACGATTTTATTTCATTCTCTTTCCTACTAACATTCACCGGTAATTCCTGAACGTTGAAATGGAAAACGACCAAGTACGTCCCATTGTTCCCCTGTGTGATCTAAAGCACTCACCATGTGCAGGGTATCCTCGTCGATCTCTATGTTCCTCGCAAATGTGCTGCCACCAGTGCGTACACTCTAGGCCTTTTAACTTGATCCCCCGATTTTGAATCTATCAACCATTATCTGACGATTCACTAATAGATCGATTAATCACCTCCAAGGACCATGCCTCTGTCCAAATCAGCATTGTTGATGTTGATTCCTCCGGCAGGGCTCTCCCCACCTCGACAACGTTCGCTATTTGTGGCCAGGTCAGGTCGCAGGGCGAGAGTGACGATTCGTTGAACAAACTTGCTACTGAGAATGGACGTGCGTAAACATAACCTTTCATATTCGGGTGCTCCAATCTCAATCCAACCCAACAGTGCTCCGCAATGTCTGGTCATACCAAAAGTAGACTTTTCTTACACGATTCGGTACTTTGTATTACTTTTCGATATGGTGAATGGGGCACATTTAAGTTTTTGATCATCGGAGTCACGTGGTATGACACCGATATGAGCAGGCTCTGAGACTTAGATATTCATTTTGGATGGTTATCTGTCAGTCTCTCACTTCTCCAGAGTGTGATCTTCTTTCTGTCTCTGTAAGCCCTTATTTATTTTGGGATACTTTGTCATATTGGTAATGGAACTGTTAAGATTGACTCTATGGTTGAAATAATCCATCCTGAATCGTCCTCATCATTGCATGTCCTGGAAGACTCTCTTGGGGAAGATAAACACCGACTGGTTTATAGCAAGTCAAAGGTCTATGTGAACCCCACTGCATATGCAAGAGATAACATTCCGGGATTTATTGCCCTTGTGAAGCAGGTATGTGATCTTTAGTATCATATGCGACCCCAAGCTGATGGGAGCTTAGGAGGCCCGGAATCCAAAGTATCTTCTTGCGTGGATCCCAGAGTCACTATTGAATGAGAAAGGAAGGACAGAGTGGGATAAATTTGTGAAAATTGAAGAGAAGGCATTGCAGGATCAGGAAGACGATGGTGGGCAAGAAACGCTTCAGTTCCTCGGTTATAACAGACAGACTCATTCAGAGAGCAACAGACGTCGTTCTTATCGATCTTCCGAAACAGTGCCCAGAATCGTATGCATTCTCGGTACCTTTGACGTCAATCTATTCTCTCATTGTTCAACCCCCTTCGCTTTCTTCATGGTGTATGCACTTTTTCGTATCATTCTCTCTTTATCACTGACAACCGCCAAGATGGTTCCATTGGGATCAACCTCATAAACGGAGATACTCTCCCCACTCTCCATTTTCATGATGATGAATCCAGATCTTTTACCCTCTATCCCCCCATCGCCACCACCTCTCGTAGTCACCCTATCTCTACCTCATCCACTTCCCTTTCTACATCTATAGAATCCCACTCTGGAACGACAACTTATCCACCCCCACCCCTTTCAGGGCAGTCACATCAGTCGAGGCCGATCAACTCTTGGGGTGGTGAAGATCTCTTGTCTCGTCTACGTCAATATGCCCATATTCTCCGTTCTAGCATCCAACCTACCTTGTTCCTTGTAGACCCTTCTAGGATGGATCTTGAGACACATACAACCCAGCTTTTTGACGACGATGCCGTCGATGATATTCTCGCTCAGTCATCTTTTGCAAATTCTCATTCTCCTGTACCGGTGCACAGAAGACCTAGACAGATATTATCTTCAGGAAATTCCAACTATGGTCTAAGTTCGTCTCAGTCTTCCGTTTTACACCGGTCATTAGGTTCAGCACCTCTGTACGGTCCTGCAACAAGTTCTTCTCAGGCACGAACAGCTTTCATACAGAGCTTTTCCAATATAACACGAGCCACTCGTCATGCAGCACAAAACATCCTTTCGCATCCTCTGGCCAAGCCTATTGTTCCACACCTACCAGAACCCGTGCAAAGTCTTGTCAGTGCCCCAGGAGAATGGGAATGGGGCTCTTGGGTTGAGAAGGGTGGTGTCGGCGAATTCGAGAGCGCAAGGGTATACCTAGCACGGTGGGCCAGGATTGTTGCTGAGGAAGGTGAAAGAGCCAGGAGACGTGAAGCACAAGCTTTACTTTCAGTATATGCGGATAACGAAAAAGAAGATTCATCGCTTGGGATATTTGAGTTGCTGCACACAACTGCAAATTTGCCGACCCCGAAGAGCTCCAGAACTCCAGGAAAGCCTGTGACCGAGAGGGAATGGGTGGAGTGGTTTGGTCAGGAAGGGGAACCTCTGATTACGATTGAAGAATTTAAGAGGGAAGTGTTCAGAAGAGGTATCAGTGGAGAGAACGAGTTGAGAAAGAAAGTTTGGCCATTTTTGCTTGGTGTTTTTGATTGGGAATCGACCGCAGGAGAGAGAGAGCAGGTTTGGCAGAGGAAAACGTCTGCAAATTTACCTCAATTTTTCCAGGTCTTTTATTGATAATTTCAATAGGCAACAGTATCAAGAGATCAAGAATACGTGGTGCGGTGTTCCTGAAGTTTTTGACAGACAGGACACGATTGAGGAGCGCCATCGTATCGACGTGGATTGCCGAAGAACAGACCGAACACATCCTCGCTTTGCCGGAACTTTAGTTGAACAAGGAAAGAAAGATCACTCGATTATTTCACCCAATTTAGATGACTTTGGTGCCCAATCACCCACCAACGAGCATATTGAGCGACTGGGTGTTATCCTGCTTACATATAATTTCTACGAGAAGGACCTGGGTGTGTTTAGTCTCGTCTCTTTTTCATGGTCGTACATTTACTGTTGATTAGGCTACGTGCAGGGTATGTCGGACCTTTGTGCACCGATTTACGTGGTCATGAATGCGGATGAGGGAATGACATTTTGGTGTTTCGTACAATTTATGGAAAGGATGGTGAGTTCCTATACTGCACCAATCGTGGATACAAGATGATGTCAGATAGAAAAAGAATTTCTTGCGGGACCAAAGCGGGATGAAGAAACAGTTATCGACTTTACAAGGATTGATTGAGGTGATGGATCCAGAACTCTTCAGGCACTTTGGTAATTTGGGTCATGTGTGTGTTGGAGCCCACTCAAACACGTTATCATCACAGATAAAACTGATAGTCTGAATCTATTTTTTTGCTTCCGGTATGCTCTCCGTGCCCTACCAGTTATGGAATGACTAAGACCAGATCGTAGCTGGGTCCTCATTGCCTTCAAACGCGAATTTCCGTTTGATGAGGTGTTGAGGTTATGGGAAGTTTTATGGACAGACTACTACAGTACTGAATTTGTACTCTTTGTTGCTCTTGCCGTCTTGGAGTCGCACAGGGATGTGATCCTTCGATATTTAGTAGAGGTATGTCTCTCACATCCCGTCCTTCGTCCACTCACTGTATCTTTATCAGTTTGATGAAATCCTAAAGGTCAGCAGCTTTTGTGAAACACAAAGATCTGGGCGCCTGAATGCAGGTCTAGTACTGTAATGAACTCAGTATGACGATTGAGCTTGAGACTACCCTTGCCCAAGCCGAAGTCCTTTTCCTCTCTTTTGCTCAACTCGTAGCCGACATCGATAAACGAAAGGCAGAAGAAGTGAGTGCGTCGTCACGAATGCCTGGACTTCATCATCGAAATTCGGCAACGCCACCCTCAACTTGTACTACTCCTCAAATGAAGCAAACGGATACATTAAAACTATCGGATGATCTGAGGAAACTCCTTGTCAATAGAGTGTGATGTATTTTCCCTTTAGTTGATGGGTTTCCGCTGGCATTGCAAAGCTACATCTCGGATAATGGTCCGAGCAGCCATACCTTTTCAGTGAATTTTGAAGCATCAATCATTGAATTGAGGTATCCTACTGCCCTACTGCCAGATATAGAATTACATAGAAAGCTGAAGGTAACACTGTATCTCGGCTTACGATAAAATTAAACCTCGGGTCAAGCATCGGAGCAACTACAAGACTAGAAACTTCATAAACAGGTACGTGTTATGAGATAAGACAATTGTGACCCTTGTAAGTCTTGTATACGCTGAGTTTCCAAGTGACTATACCACCTTTGAGGACAGAAATATTGACAATACTTGTTGGGCCCTCTTGCCCCTTTCTTCTAGTCAGTAGTGCTTTTCTGTGACAGATAACACTCTTACCTCGTGATAGTAGTCGTACCACAGTATCGAGCATGTGGCGAGCATGTGGCGAGCAAGACTTACAAATCTTGAAACTTGCTAATGTCAATAGTTAACTCAGGATAAGTACATGTGCATCTGGACAAAGAATTGTCAGTCATCCAGATACGGGTGAAGCGAAAAAATTACAAGATAGAAAGGGAAATGATCCGCTAGTCTTTGCGTTCTACATCATCCAAGTAGACAAGGGAATGCACCTGAGTGATCCGCTGATGTGATCGTGTTAGTCCAAGTTTCAAAGTCTGATTTATACTCGTGTATCATTCCTTGACTTAGTACATCCTCGCACACTACTATCAGGTCAACGTAAATAAAGAAAGGTGGAGAATTAGTCTGACTTCAGCGTGGACCATCTCCAAAAGTAACGTCTCGTGACTTGAAAGGAGATCAATCCCTTAATCTGAGCCCTCATCTAACCCAATGGCGAATTTGACGGTTCTGCGTTCCTATGCGTCCATGAAACCCACTGAACTACCGTTGTCAGTATTATTCTCTCACACAGAGAAAACCATGACTATCTTCGACGCTTATCCCAAGTCTATATTTCACTTCCTTGTTCTACCTCGCATTGCAGCATCGCCATCTTCACCGATATCATCTAAAAATTACTCAAACAAGATTTTAGACCGGAATTCAAGACTTGTTGCCCCTGAGAGAACGGCAGCTTTATCTCCTTCAGTGGCTGACCTTTCAAGTCTTCGTGCGCTTCTTAATTCAGAGCATATCAGTAAAGATCAAGTAAAGGAACTTATTCTTTCACTCAGAGAGGATGCTTTGTGCGTCAAAACAGAAATAGAGGGAGAGATGGAGAAGCGGTTTGGCTTCGTTTGGGATATTTGGATTGGTTTTCATGGGGTCCCTTCGATGGAGTGAGTCTTTGAAGTTTTGTTTGTTCGTACATTAGTATCCTCAAAAGGTACTAGGCATATCCATCTTCACGTTCTGTCCGCAGATCTGTGTTCAGAAAGAATGAAGACAAAGAAGCACTACAATTCATTTCATCCCAAACATGGATTTTTTCTACATGTAGATCAAGTTTTGTCCTGGTTCGATGCTGAGATGTCGTATTTTCAGAATGTGTGTCCAATGCCATGTCTATAGACTGATATTGATGATATGCCTTTAGATATCAAAACTTTCGCCGACTGAGTATAAATCCCTGCTCAAGAAACCTCTGACCTGCTTCTACTGCGACGTGGGAAAGAATAACATGCCTATGCTCAAAGCTCACCTTCAGGAAGAGTGGGAGAAACTGAAGAAACGCCATGAGTTGCACAAAAAACGTCGACTTGAGTCACATCAGGTGCATGACCATCAGTGTAAAGAGTCAAACGAGAGGAGGGCACACTCAGTCTCTAAGAAACTTAAGATCGACAAGTCATAACTACATAGTATTTCTTCAGGTATTGGTAATAGTTTGTTTCTCCGAAAGTTGAATTATCTTTCTATAATCCAAACCAACTCATTCAGTCTGCTGTGCCTTCTGAGCTTTTGCAGCGTCGTTGCTCGCCTGGAGCTTGGCTGCGCGAGACTTTTCTGAGGCAACTCGGATGGCCCAAGTTAACTCGTAGGTCCTCACAGCGTCTGAGTTGTCGTGGGCATGAGTTTAGATCACTCTATATTCCGAGGTCTCACCTTCATAGCTGCTCAAAATTTGGGCAGCTTCCGGATCTTCTTCAATGTCTTCAACAACGTCGATCAAGTTGGAAATTTCGGAGAAGAATGGGTCATCGTCCGGGAAGGTCATCATCTGTTCATGGTCATCGCCGGGCCTTCGGATGTAAAGTGTAGGTTGAACATAGGGATTGACTAGTCTAAAGGGGATCAGAAAGAAATTGCAAACCGCAGATGTAATGTGGAGTTCATACTTGAGAAGGTACCCATCAGCGTAGACTTCAAATTCGCAGCTATAATCGGTGCCCTGAAGAGCAGCAACATGAACAAAGCTTCCTACAGCTCCGCTATCATATTTCCTATTAAAAAGGGTTCATTAAACAGTTGAGAACTTGAATATGCTCCTATGGCTTACCAGTTGGCCGCAGTGACACGGGGTATCCTGTTTTCAGGGGCGATCTTGCTCTCATCAACGCGCATCTTAGTAAGTTGACCAGCGTTCTCATCCCATTCTAGGGAATGTGCCGTGACGGATTCAAGATCAACTTCGCCACCGAAGTAGCGTGAGAGGTCACAGAAGTGGGTGCCTTGTTCAATGACAGGGCCCGCACTTGATTGCCAAGCGATTTTAAGATTGATTCAATGAGTAGAAGTGCCCACGGACCTTTTAGATTTATCCCACCAGTCCGGCTTGGCGATAGACTCATAAGCACAGGCATAACGAGCAATCGTACACATGACAGTCATGTCATTTTCTTCGATGACTTGCTTCATGAGCTGGACAGCCTTGAGGTAACGCAACATGTATCTGAGCAGAATCAATTCACATTTCGAACGAAAGTGGAAGACAGGATCGCATTTACCCAACAGAACAAATGGTTTTGGTATCAGTGATCATCTTGGCAATTTGCAGTCCATCCTGTCGATATTCATATGGCCCAGTCGCTATAGGTTTCTCAATAAACATTGCCACCCCTGGGAAATAGTTGATGATCCGGACTTCAAGATCCTTTTCAGGCTGGAGAGAGCCTCGGAACATCGGAGGGCTGCCAATGATAATGGCACGAGGCCGCTCTGCCGGAGTCATGACCTTAACGAAGTCTTCGAGCGTTTTGTAAACACGCGTATCCTGGTATGCTGAAAAGACAAAGGAGTCGCATTTCTTCTGCAGAACGGAAGTAGCACGCTCAATGGCAGGATCAATCAGTGCCACAACTTTAAGGCGTCGACCAAGTTTGCTAAATGAATGCTCAGAATGGGAATGGAGTGCCCGACCGATCATAGCTCACTGTTCCAAACGGAAAGAATGGTTCCAGGGCCCCTCATCAGAACCTGATATATCAAATTAGACCACTGACAAAATGATAAAAGAATTCCCTAACCGAACATGATATTGCCTGCGCCAATGAAGACTACTTTGAAATCATCAGCACCACCGATGTGAGAAGTTCTGTATCAGGAAAAAAAAATAAGCTTGTAGACAAAAAATCAGGAAATTATCTGACTTGTCCATTGGAACAAGCCTCGACGGGTCGATGGACGGCCGACGGGAAGACTTGCCTGAACCACGTCGCTCGGACATGCGACGGGCAGCGGTGGCGGACTGTCTGCGACTCTTCATGGCAAGCAAATGTGAGAGAAGAAAGAACTGGACATAGGGAAGAGCGTACCATAGCAAAGAGGGTTTATCGATGTGGAGTGGAGTAGAGATGGGGAGAGATAAGTATTCGATTATGATATAGGGTTGGTGCATGTCACGTGCTGCATATAGTGACAAACATAGCTCTATTCTATTCTAGTCTCGAGGCTGTTGCTGTGCACGCTGGCGCTCAGCAGCCTCCAACTTGTCACTCAGGGCCCTAAGTTCCCGACGCAATTTCTCATTTTCTTCGTTTAGCTTTAACAGATTTGACTTTCGCTTCTCAATTCGGACCTTTTCTGCAGAGTCACTGGGGGCCGAGTAAACGTCAAATGTCAACGAGGAGGAATCCAAAATTCTTCTCACTCTGATCCATTTACGCCCACTATGGTAGAGAAGTCGACGTTGAGATCTGCAACAGGAATGTTGGGTTCCAAGTAATTCTGAGGCACTGGCCCCCATTCCTCCTGTTTGCCAGCTATGGTATCTTCCGACTGAGCGTGCAGAGGCCTAGAAAACACGTGTTGAGCTGTAGGTGTCCTGGTTACGCCGATCAACCAACCTGGGGCGCTTGTCGACTTCCTGTTCCGAGTGGCGCAATTCAGTTTCGAAAGCACTCATTGTCCTTGTGCTTGTTGTCCAATTGTTTTAGGCCTCTTCCCTGGTGGAGTTTTGGTTGAGTTTGAGAGGAGCTCCATGGTCATACATGTCCAATTAGTTCAGCAAATCTCCACGCTGGCCATAACGACCCAGTAACAGCTCATGTCACACTTATTCCCAGGCTTACTGACCCTCTTGCGTCGCCTCGTGCATGCCAAAAGTCGATAGCGGTTATGTTATCGTCACACTCTGTATCATCTTTTTCATCGTGGAAAGCTATTGCATCCTACTCAGCACCTTTTACCCTGTAAAGAGCATCCAGGTACGTCTGACCATACTCGGATTCAGGTGACCTTACCGATTGTCTCTTTGAAGGTGCTGCACGCGCTTGCAGAAGACAAACACTACAAATACTTTTTCATCCTCATTATCCCCACCACCTTTTACTTCGTTATAGCCAATTGGGTCGGTTGGCAATACTATAGCAATTCTTAACATGTTTTCAGGGTCCCGGCATCATCTTCTCTCATACCACTCGGTTCTTCGATGGTCAGCAACGAAAGATGAAACGCTTCTATTGAACCCTATCGCTGCAGTCCTAAAACCGGGGCACGTATTTTCTATCATCTCATTCGGCATTCTATGCCTCGGTCAAATTGTATTTGATTTATATCTATCTGACATTAATTTTTACAATCCATTACAACCTGTTATATACCGCACTCCGGTTGTTTTAGAAGCTGCCAGCAGTTCTGACTATGGCGAAGATGGGGATCCGGTCAGCTGTGAAGCCACAGACGGCAGAAGCTTCTTTGCTCCTGACTTGAGTGTAAACCGATTCCACTCGGTCCTGCGCTCAACCACGTCGTCGGAAGCATTTGAGCGTGTTTTGCGGATAGGAGGCGTACTTTCTGCATTTATTGAAAGGAACAACGAAGGACCATTCATATCCCTGGAATTTACTTCGTTAACACCCGATTGGCGACGACCTGTGGTAGAGAATGGGAATTTGGGACGGGGTGGGCTCAGATCTGATTTGCCCTGTTCATCTTGATGTACATTGGTCCGTAGAAGGCTGACAATTCCAGTTCCCTGTCCTTTTCCAAAAGGAGATCGCGAAAGGCGAGAAGGCCGTGGACGCCCTCCTGTTGAAGTTGGTTCTTGATTATCAAGTGCTTCGTTGGTATGCCTCTCGTCCGACGGCACATTCGAGTTGCTGCGCCGCGATATCGATGAACTTCTCGGCTTAATCGAATATAGTTTAGTGTTTAACACAGGCGTGGACTCGTGTGGAGGCGATCCCGACGAGGATGGAGGAGTTATTATCGGTGGTAGGCGTTTGATGACTCGGGCTCTATCGCTGGGCAGCCGAAGATATCGTGCTCGACTAAAAGCAGAATGAGTAAATGAACATCTTGTCGACACTTGAACCAAGTACTAACGCAATCGCTTTCGAAACCAGTTTTGCACGGTATGCTTCTAGCCAGTGATTGAAAAATCGAGCTGTAGATGTATATGTATATCCCATCATTGATAGCGTGAATAGCACATCTTGCAAGAAGACGTACACAAGACCGTGCTATCGTATTTCCCCTTGGTCCTTTTAACCTTCTGAGCCAATGGCAAAGTTTCGCGCCACTTGACATAAAACTTCTTCTTTGTCCGTTGCGCATTGAATTTAACGGCTATTATCATAGGCCGCGTCTAGTTATATGAATAAGTTTCAGCTAGAAGGCGTCCTGATTGGTTTTACCCTTGCTTTGCCGTGCCAGACACAAAAGGCCTGATACATCAAGTTCTGCTGACTTCGCATCAACATCTCGATTTCCTACAAGATACGAATAATGAGATTGCTTGACTATTGTTTATATACTGGAGATGCCTCATACCAATGGTCGAAGGCGTCGCTCAAGATAGTTAGATTTCCACTTGGTCCACACCTTTTGAAGTATCAAGTTTCTGTTCTCCTCTTCCTTTTGCTGCAGAATGTATCTGCGATGTTGTGCCATATGAGTGGCATTTTTCCATCGCTGGAAGAAGCGGCTCAGCATATCTAAGAACACCTTCAGTGTAAAATTGCTGGCGGACATGAAATCGGCTCCTTGCCTTCTTTCCTAATAGTCAGATGGTCTTCCAGGAGACTCAAAGTCTCTTTATGACGCCTAAGACTAGAGTTGAACCGTGTCCAAGCGTCCCTGGGCTGAGTGAGCTATGATTGATCCTGTTCCCTGTGTCGACTGACCTCTCTAATTTCAGATTGTACAACTCAATAGCGTGTAACTCTCGTTCTCGCCTAGAAATCACCCTTTGAGTCCAACGCGACAGCGCGTTTCGCCCAAATCGCTAAAATGCAAATGAAATGAGTCGACAAACATACTATTCTGTTTAGTGCTCACCTGGCGTAATCTTCCTTGTATGAGTAGTTCAGCTTGGACGCAACGCCGTCTCTTGCGTGTGAGCAACAGCCAACCTGAGATCATCTCAGTCGGAATAAAAGGGATGAAAAGCAAGTCCTACGGTATAAAACCCGTGCTGCCTGGCGGTTTTGAAGCTTTTTAACAAGCTTCTGCCGCTTGCGCTCTTCTACACTTTCCCGCAATCGTGATAGCCATAAAAGCCCCATCTTCTTGACAAGACATTCGTCGTAAAAGCGCGATGCTGCTTCGTATGCATTTCGGTGTGATATATGGGCTTCTTGCCATCGCAAAAGAGTTGTCGAAATCACACGTATGCTTGTTTTCTGGTAGAAAACGGCAGCGAGTTCTCAAGTACAAATCAGTTGAAAGTTTGATTCTGGGGCGATGTGCTGGAGATTACCTTCTCGCTGGCGATTCCGAGCTACTTTCTTTTTCCATGCTAAGAACCTCGAATATAGAAGCTTTTGATCGCGTTGGCGGATCACCTCTCTCCCGCGAACGTGCGCCAACCATACACGAAATATAGCACACATCAGGATTTTATCTCGTCGAATGGAATGCTTGTCTGCTCGAGCATCAAGTGCCTGCAGTGAAGGTTGAGATGATCTGCGTCCAGAGTATAAGTGAGACCTACACCAATATTTTGGGTGACGGTTCGCCATTTAGAAAAAAACCGATTCTTCAAGCAGCGATCCCGGAGCAATGTTGCTCTACGATAGTCGTACCTGTGAAGGCTTAACCAAAGGGACTTTGTGACAAAATAAAACGACTTACGCGTGTCTCTTCCATACAATCCATGCTTGCCACACTATCCTTGCTTGAACACGCCTATTCATTTCTTTCTCTGTTCTCGTCTGTAAAGCACCAACTCGCCAAGCTTCCCAGCATCGGAAAAGCAGTCTCTCGTTTCTTACTATAACTAAGTGTTCTGCCCTCCCTTCGAGTTTGTCAATGCGCCGGAAAATGTCCTTCCATCTCAGATAAGCCTCTAGCAAGATTTTTGCTTTGTATTGCTGATCTGCAAACGCAGATCGATATTTCTGCCCCCACGACGTCCAGGCTTTCCTAAGTGTGCGCCTATTCTGGCAATCTTTAATCATGTCCATTTTATTCCGCATATCAGCTCGCCGTTTTGTTAGTTGCTTCTCCCTCAACCTCTTCCTCCAGAGGGTCAAGAATGTACGAATTAAACGTTCGTTGTCCAGGACAATGACATCTTCATATATTGCTTTGCGGGAAGCAAAAGAATCTCTCCAATGATGGAAAGCCAGTCTCAGGAGAAATGTGTTTCTAGCTCCGTCAATTTGATTATGTGAAGCCTACCCCTTTACCTTCACTATAGTACAATTTCTGCGTAAAGACGCACGCACCATAATCCATCGACAACCCTGCACCCAGATTCCCCAGCACTTTCCCAACAACCTCTCTTCCCGGAATCGATCTGCCTCCCCCTCTAGTTGTTGCATTCGAATCTTATCCCAAACATCATCTTCATCCATTGAGTTTTGACCTCGGCTATTCATAAGCCCTCGACGAGCAACTGAAAAGCGATTATTTGAAGAAGACGTAGGGAAAAATTTCCCCGATCTCCTCGCAGCCGTCGGCGTGATCGAGCGTCTTTGGTCCTCACTCAAGTCCGAAATCTCCGTGTCAACGTCCTGTAAAGGAAGCAAGACAGGTACCGATGTTTCCTGCGTAAATCTTGGATGCGAAGGGACGCGTGGTGACGCGTTTCCGCGGTTGTGCTTTGGATCTTCTTGTGACTATTGATTTTTGAGAGAAGTGAGAATAAATTTTTTTTTTGGAAGACTTGAGAACTACCTGCGGATGATACCTCTGAACAGCTTCCCATTTTTCACCCCAGTTTTTCCCTTTCATGGTCCCAAGCTTCAGAAGTTTGCCGTAATATTTCACCTCGCCAGTATCCATGCCTCGTTCCTTGAGAACATCATTATAAGCCTTGAAGACGAGGGGAAAGGTCGTTGCGAAAGGCCCAGCCCGTTTGATAACAGCTTCAATGAATTCTATGTCATCGGCAGCCAGATTCAAGAGCTCTGGCACAACAACAGTGGAGCTAGAGATCACTGAGAAATCGATAGAGGGTGGTCCACGGAAGTCGTGGATAGGTTTCATTGAACGCAGTGAAGGAGACGCTCTAGTGGGCTGAAACGAAGACATCAACAACTACGACGCTGACGCGAAGCAAGGACTTGCTTGTTGATTGCCACGCGCTCTTCCATATTTGGCAGGCGCTACACAGATGTAGTTCCCTTGCCCCCAAAACTGATCAACACGGACTGCGAGCGAGCACCGTGTAACAAATTGCCGATCCAAAAAAAAAACTGATCAACATTCACCCGCTTGTGGTATTCAAAGAAACAATACAATAAATATATTTCCCGGGAAAAACAGATGGAAATGTGGCGGTAATTGATACACGTGGACATGATAACAAAGTATGTTATACGTGTAGGGTGACGAAAACAGTGAACAAGATGCTGAGAAGTAAGCAGTACTATCAACAAAAAAGAAACGCCACTTGCGATACAAGTCACGAGAAGAAATAGAGAAAAAGCCTGAAACTGGGATATATATTAACTGTCTTGGAGGTATGTATAAATGTGAGGTAGTAGGAGCCATCACGAGGTATGCAAAGGAATCAGGACAGTCGTCCACTATCTAGACTTCTGTGGGCTTGCAAGTCCTGTAAAACGCTGGGATCAACTGGGTGGGTGTAGTCAATCTCTACACTCGTTGTATATCGAGTACGCATACCTGGCAGAACACTCTTACGGCGTGTGTGCAACCCGCCATGTTGCTCAGAGCCTGGATGTTCTCCCACTGCAGGAACTGGTCGCTAAACATCGGATAAATGACCGGTGACAGTAAGATTAAGATTAAGTAAACCTACATCTAGGCCGGGATCAGCCATAGGCACCCGCTCGATCCCTTGCTCATCAAGATCGCCTTGGACATCATCAATTGAAACAGCATTCAACTCCATTGACAAGTCAAAAATATCATTGTCATCAGGAACAGGCGGTGGAGGTGCTTCACGGACAAATTCCTTGTAGCTCTTGGGAAGCCTGTCGCCGGCTTTGACACGGGCAACTTGGCGTAACTTTTCCCAATTTTCGAACCGTTGTACAGCGTGTTCTTGCTCCCTGCAAAAAATTCAGGAGGGACAAAGGCTAAGAGGTCTGTGCGCACTCGATTCTATGCTGTTTGTATCGCGACAATGTCAAGTCAAACAGTTCGGGATTGATATCCATGAACAGTTTCAAAACATTATACACCATGCCGTGGATCGTACTACACCAGTAAGTGTTAATCGGGTAGAAGAATTTATGTGATGCTCACCGATTCCAGTGGGATCTGCAGTTATTATAAAGGGCCGGAAAGACTATAGGAAGAATGACGGCAAGGTTATCACTCATCAGATTTATCACGTATTCATTGTTCCAGAACAGGAGTGCGCGCTCGGCAACCTGGAAATGTTGGCTATTAATACACCGTGCCAACTGCATGAACAGAGCCACTTGGATCTTCTGAAATTCCTTTGGGTCTGTCACGTCAAGGATTTCTTCAACCTCGTTTAGAAACATGACTTCCTTTAGGGAGTTGACTTTGGGCCAAAACTTGAGGAGCCCCATCATGACCTCTTCTGCCAGTAGAGGATCTTTTTCGAGGAATTGGACGACACAATAAGCCAGTTGAGGGTGATATAGAGAGAGACACTTGACTTTGTGTAGTGGGATGAGGATACGGTTCAGGAAGATCCTGTGCTCGTCCTTGAGCGGTAGAACAAAGCCATTGATGATGGAACCGAGAATCTCAAGAAGCTCGGCAATGCCATTATGTCGTTCAGTTTCATAGACAAAATGGTAAAAGACGTTGTTAATGGAACGACGAATGAAAGCACGGAGGGTGAGCATTTTGCCATAGAGCCGATGCAGAGTGGTCTTGAGAAAATCTCGTTCCCGCGGGTCTTCCGAGTCGAACAATTCGAGGAGATTGAGCACGAAAGATTGATCGACGTATCGTTTTGCAATATTTATATTGAAATCGGGGTTCTCGATGAACCGAAGGAAGAACTCGTACACAACCTGGAGATGGGGCCATGCCAGCTCAAGGACAGGCTCGTCCTCTTCAGGGTCGAAAGCGTCACCAATTGGATTGACGGGAGGAGGGATTGAACGGAAGAGATTTATTGCAAACTGGTGATGGCTAAATAGTGACAAGGATCAGCACAAGAGCGTGACGCACCATGTTGACCACTTCGGGATAGATGTTTTCAGTGATTACACTGCGTTGCGTAGAGATGTACTCGACTATCTCGCGAAGAGTCTGTGTTTTGATTTGCTTGCCCCTGAGCTCAGCATTCGCATCATTAAAATCAAAGAGCACGCGACACTGGTGAAGCTTTTTTATAAAGAGCTGAGGACGTTCGTGTGGGGGTGTTTCTGTGGAGTGTGATAAGGAGGACACAAGACATGGAGAGACGGAAACTGACCCATGAATGGGGCAAGACGTTCGATTTCGACCTTTTCAGTTATGACAAAGCGGCTGCTGCGCTGTTTTCGGGGAGGTTTTCCGACGATAGGAATGGTGTCCCTTGGAGGCTGGTTTGGACGGAGGCCCCTTGTGGAGCGTGGAGGAGCTATGTTTGCATGATCGAGGGCTAGAGAATGACGCTCTGGGGCGGTCTGTTGAAAACGCCTCTGATCATAAACAGGGTCGGAGCTGACGACGATTGAAGGTGGAGGAGGCAAGCTATCGACTGAGGATCTGCGATCAGGGATGCTGTGAAGAGACTGGGCGGACGGGCGAGAACTGGTGGGGATGTTGGAGAAGGAAGAGGCGGATATGTGGGCAGACTGGGGCTGGTGGCCTGGTGGTGGCTTGTGGCCTGGTGGTGGCTTGGGATTGGGAGCCGGGGAGGGAGTCGGAGGTGCAGCGTATTTCTTTGTTGTGTTGGAGTCCTTGGACGTCTTTTTTGTGAGCTGTGGAAAATGAACAACTTGTGCAGCGGCTGAGGACAAAAGACTGACCCACGACCTCGTAATGCTTTTCATCGCTGGAAAACGTCGTCACGGGCGAGCACAGTCGGCGGCTGTGACTCTGGTCACACAGTGACGTTTCTTCTCCCTCTGCAATGGCCGCCATCTACGCAGTCTATACTTCTCCAAACCATCCTCCCATTCCAAACCATCTCCCAACCCTCATCATTACTCCCCACGGCCAGCCTACAAACATCCTCTACTCATATCTCCACACAAACTATGCAAGTCCTTTCTCTCTCTTCCCTCCCCCGCTCACCCTTCCCAGAACACAGAAAACTACCTCCTCACTCCCTCCCCCCAGGGCGATCTCTGCGTCGCAAAGCTTTTCCCTCCACGTCGTGAGAACAGCAAGGGCTCAGCATCAGATCCAGGCCATGCCTCAGGCTCAGCCGCCCGCGTCGTCCGCTGTGAGGCCTCTCGCAACCTCAAATGGTCCATAGCCAACACAGGTGTCATCTCTCCCATCTACAAGCTTTCTCTCCCCTCCCCAGACTCTCCAGATCTCCCCCTCTTCCAGATCTCAAAGCCCAATCCCAATGCAGCCTTTTGGAGCATGTTTTATTTCGCCTACGCCGGCCATAACATCCCGCCCAAGCGAATCGAATTCGGCAAAATCCAGAAGAACCCCCCCGGTCCTAATGGTGGTGGCACCAGAATCAGTATCACTGGAAAAACACCAGAAGAAAAGGCTGTGTGGCAGACACTCGGCGAGGGCAACGAAGACTGTGTAGAGTGGGTAGTTCTTTGTGCCGCACTTAACCTCCTCGAGTATGTCTTTTTTTGTTTATCATTCTATTTTTAGTCTGACAAAGTTAAAACCTAGTGACGAGATTATCAAGGCTGCAGAGAAGAATGGCGGTGGAATTGCCAGTGGTGGCCCTTCTCGCTCCCCTATTCCACTTCGCGATCCCGGTACCCCATCAGCTCGTTCAAGCGGTGGTCCCCAACGCTCCCAAACTGTCCCTGCACCTATCCCTCGTGGGCCTCCACCACCCAGTACTCTCCCACCAAACAGCTCTCCCTATCCTGTTCCCCCTGGAGGTGTCCCTCCTGCAGGGTACAATGGTTCTTCACAGCCCTTCCCTCCTCTCGGAGGTGCAATGCCTCGAGGACCGCCGCCTTCTGATCCCGTTCTTCGGACACCTCCCTTGCAGTCTGGCCCTGGTCAATCCAGACGTTTCTAGGTAATTTTTCTCCCTGTATTTCTCCCATTTTCCTCTTGCCTTCTTTGGTTTGGTTGTTGATTATCTTTACAACCGTTATAAAGACTATCCAATTATCTGCTCCTCTCCTTGTATGTAAAAGCTTCCCTGTACCATCAAACTGTGTTTATATTCCCTTTTTGTCATAGTGTGACCAAGGTTAAAGGTAGATAATCGTGGGAGCTGTATCTAAGTTTTGACGAGCTTCTCGAGAACGTCCATGGACACAGCTAAAAGCATGATTAGCAAGCTTTCGGCGAAGCATCAATAATGACGCACACTTCGGCCTCTCCAAAGGCAGCCCAAGTGCCCTTGCCCATACAAGTTGGGTAAGTGCACCAAGGGCACGGGAAACACCAAATATAACAGTGTAATACTGCACACTCATTGATCAAGTCCTAATAGGAGAGTGATTACCACTTGCCTTGAATTCGGTCAGACCATAATGGTATAAGACACATCCTGAAGTAGCATCTACATTGGGATATGGGTTCTTTGTCTACAGGTACATCAGTCCCACTCTAACATTCACGTAATCGACTGCACAAACCTTGCCATGTTCCTTGAGCACACTGGGAGCAACCTCGGAAGTCTTGTTAACCAACTGTATGATCGGGGACTCCTTAAGCTCTGGTCTAGTCTGGCAGAACTCCTGCAGAGCAATAAATCTAGGATCAGGATTCCTAAGCACACCATGTCCATAGCCCGGCACGACTTGACCATTTCTGAGTGTCTTCCACAGGTATTCTTTGATATTCTCATGTGTAATATTATCACCAATCTCTTTTTGCATAGAAAGTTGCCAGCGGAGAACTTCCTGGTTAGCGAGACTATATATCCGATTGAGTCAAGCTTTTCGGGAAGATCAACTTCAGAGGCTCACCCATGGAGAGGACCGGCAAGGGCGAACAGGGCAGCAGAGTACGCCAGGAAAGGATCAGAAAGTGTAGATCCAACAAGATCTTCGAGGGGAAAAATCATTCAACAGGTTTTCATATCTCTCGAGTTCAATCAAGCTTACGAGTAGTATGGGCGGAAGCATTGCCACCTTCGTGGTCACCGTGAAGGGCAATGTAGAGACGGAGATACTCAGTCAAGTTGTGATTGTTACCATAACCTAGGAGCTTTGCGTAATTACCTGTGAAGTCAATTCTATTAACACCGGAGTGGGAGAGGTGTTCCTTGCATTGCACTCACCAACGAAATCAAGGTCCTTGTCAAGTACCGGAATTTCAGCATCAGGCTTATACACATTCCTGTAAATCCTTGCAGCAAGAGCCGGAAGCTTGGCTATCAGCGTCAAGCAATCCTCTAGTGTATGTATCCAGTACTCAGATTTCTTCATTCCATTTTCATACGCCGCCTGAAATTGACTATCATGGTTTAGCGCAGACACACAAATACCCAATTGCGTCATTGGATGCAAAGTTTGTGGGAGCCTAGAAAATCATGCCCATCAATCAAAGTGAAACGAGAAAGTGGACAAGACAGCACACGCGTCAACAAGATCTTCAACAAACTTGGGTAGTTCTCCCTTCTCTGCTAACTCGGCTGATAATTGACGAGTCTGTTCGGGAGAGGGTACTTGACCCGTGAGCAGGAGCCAGAGCATACTCTCTGCGATGATCTCTTTGCCGCCAGGAGCAGGTGGAAGGACCTTTTGGCATTCTGAGATGGAGAGACCATGGAAGCGGATACCCTGGTGGTTATAGAAATGAGCACGGATCTGAGAAGCAGACGATTCAAAAAAGTACCTCGATGGGATCAAGGACGGATGCTTCCCAGAGCATCGACTTCAAGCCACGCATGCCACCAATGATGTTCTCAACCTGCACGATATGATTAGGATCCTCATGCGTAAAAAAGCACTAACCTTGACATTGCCTACAACAGTTCTGGAGTGCTTGGCTTTCTGGGAAAGTTCCAATCAAGTTAGCTGATTTGAGTGTATGAACCAACAACAGGACTTACAAGCTCTTTCAATTGTTCCTGTTTAGCAGGGATAACTTCTTTCAGAGTCTCGCGAAGTGACTACACCTGTATGAGCAGCAATACAATAATAGGAGAGAACATGAGTACCTTGGTTGATGCAAACCTCTTGAAAGACTTTGAAGAGGCTCCACGGAGAACAGCATTTCGAGCAGTAAACATGGTGTAAAAGACACTGATTTTATTACGTAATAAACCAGTATGAGCGAGTTCCCGCCAGCACATCCAAGAACACGTTGATGGTTCTTTAATCCACCATGGCCTCCATTCTGGTGCCTGTCGCATACATCATCATCGTCTTTGGTGGCCTTTTCATATTCAGTTATTTCTATCGTCGACACTTATCCAGTACGTTCACACCGGACCATCGTACGTATCGGCCACATAACTAACATCATCAGAACAAATATTCGAACCTTACTTTCCTTCCCATCCTGAGCGTAACGCCTACGTCACTCTCCTTCAAAAGACGGACCCTCCAGCATCCGATGCATTGCTCAAGTCTGCCCTCGTCTCTCGCGCAATGACAGACGTCCAACGTGTACTAAAAATCCGTGAAGACAAACCTGCACTCCAAAATCTCCTCCAAAAGGGTTCAATAGGCGATGAGCTATGGAATAGCCTCCTAGCAGCCGAAAAGGAGCTAGAAGCAGAAATTATGGAAGTCGTCGCCGAGGCAAATTCGTTTGTTGCAGGCTGGGGTCAGGTTATCTTCCAAACTGCAAATGAAATGCTGGCGAATGAGAAGATGCGAGCTGTGTTTGAACGAACTTTGGAAACTAAACATGAGATTGGTTTGTTCTTCAGTTGTCCTGAGATTGACTGACCTTAGATATCAATTTTCAGAACAAAAGTATGGCGTTAAGGCGAAATTCGACACTGTGCCCGCCGCCCTTCCTTCTAACCAAACCTCGAATACCACACCTATATCTTCCACTCTCAAATCAGGCATCAGTGCAGGCACCGGTCCCCAAGTCAATAGTGATGCGGAGCCCCTTACTTCCAAAACCGTATGTCAGTTTCTTGGCATCGTACCTCCTTATGTCTGACTGAACACAAAGGGTAAGAAAAAAGGAAAAAACAAACATCAGTAGATACCATCCTGGCCAGTCCATATTTGTATATAGCCTACATTTAATATCATGACGTCTTTGGAGTTGCAGAATATTATTGTGATCAAAACAACGCAAGGTACAGTGATAGTAAGAATCGAAATAACATGAGATGCAAACTGACTGAGGTCCCGGTCCATGGAGTAGCTGATTGTTTATCCTCTGATGACGATTGCTTTTTCGCCTCCAGTTCTTGCTCGCCCTGATTTGTCGACGTGATCTAAGCCCAGTACATCCTCAGGTGCAAATTGATGCTCATAGATAGTGTCATCTTGGAAGTCTAACATTCAGAAGCCATGAATGTGAACTCTGACAAGCACATACCATCTTCAATATAAGAAGGTTGCTTGAACGTCGATGCTTGGATTAGCGCGAATCGATATTTCGCAAATTCCTTATCTGCCACCCCAATTCTTGCTTGTAGTCGCTTTTTTGTGTCAGCAAATCTCTCGCCCTAAAACATACAAATTATCCCCGCCTCTAACACTTTCAAGAGTCTGCAACATACCTGCTTGGCGACAAATTTAAATGGAACACCATGCGTCCGTGTTACATCTTTAGAGAAGTGGAAAGCTCCAATAATTTTATCAGAGTCATCGGCCTCTAGCTCTTCTTTCGGCACCTCCTACATATCCCTGTCAGTAGATTAACATGGCTAGACCATCAAGTGACACACCTCAGCAAACAGATCAACGGGATCAGGGATATTGCCAATCATTTCACCTCCTGTGAACTCCCTTTGCATCTTGCCATCCTTGGAAATTTCAAATATCCGGATTCGATGACTACCGTTTGATGTCACTGTGACATGCTTCAATAAATGGTCAGTCAAATCGGTGATGGTGTTCGTTTTCGGCAAGAGGAACGGGTATGTCCCCTCTTCCTTATTATGAATGCCCGTCCAGGTCACCTTGAGACTACGTTTAGTCTCCAGTTCGACAATACTAACGTCGAGTTTCTCGTAAAGTATAACTGTCGTAGTAGGGTTGATGTAGTTGGGTCCCATGATTTCGGAGATACTCTGATTTAGTGACCGCCTGAGCACCGACTTCGGCGACCCATTACCAGCATGTGTCGTTGTGAAGCGCAATTTGATGGGGTCATGACGGAGGTGCTCTCCTGCTTTGTTCGACATCTAGAGCGAATGTTAAACTTTTTTTCCGGAACATTTGAATAGTACTTGCGATGTCGTATGTATGCTTCTTACTGAGAATGAGATTGAATTCAGGATTCTCAATGTCGACCTCCACCAACTTGGGCTTGAACAGTATCAGAACGCGGTACTGGAGGAATTCGTAGTAAGGCAGAGGATTTGAGAAAAGGCCTTGTGCTTCGATATCATGAATTCTGCGATCATTGTGAGTGCGACCGAATAAAGATGTCTTGATACTTACTCGTTTTCTGCTTGGTCTACTTGAAAACAAATGATATCCCCATCCTGGATCTCACTTTGAGAAAAGGAAAGTTTTGGTTTCATCAACTCAATCATGCCGGGTTTAATTTCCTGGACAAATGAAGATACGGCTCGATATTCAAGATTGAGGATTACAAACCTCGTATAGTTTTAATGGTGTTTCCGGCCAGCGCATTCGTTCGTTGATGACAGGTACGAGATCACCGACCTTGGCATTCTTCGAAACAAAAATCTTCCCAACGCCATAAAGCGTTTGCTTAGTGGTGTCAAAATGTTTCAAAAAAATCATGATAGACTGCGGAGGTGGATCGGGCTTTCCAGGCATTGACATTAGTAGAGACAGTTTTCTGACTTCAGAAGAACCAACCTTGACGGGGTCGGGAATCACATCGAGATAAAGGCGAAGATCGGTTTGCCGCGCCGCCATGGTATTGCGAACCATATCAACAGCTTAGAAATATTGTGGTTACAAGAGGCATTTGAGTTTTGGTGGGCGAATGACATACTAAGAGTATCTTGGTTTTCGGGAATATGGCTATCAGGACGGACGGTCTTGTTCTGTCTATTGACCAATACCCATAGGCGAATATGATCTTCGGCATAGTCAAAATGCTCTGCCACTCGACTCTTGAATGTACTATATGTCTCAGTTTTCAACACACGAAAACTGGGAAGATCCGAAGCAGGCCAGTTCTTCTCATCAAAAGTAGCCAAATCAAACCCTTCATGCCGGCTAAACGTCTCATCAGTAATGACCTGGAAAATATATCAGGATCATTTCGATGGCATTTAATGATGTTTGTACTTTGGCAGTCAGGAATAAATGTTGTTCCTCCCTTTCCCTTTTTTTGGCTTCCAATTGGATACGCTCCTCTTCAATGCGACGTTCTTGGGGAAAATGAATTGGAATCAGCCAATATGATATGTGAGGAGTGAACGCACTCAGGTGAGCCGGAGTGTCTGCATCGGCAAAGGGTGGAAGGACCTCATTGAGAGCAGGTTCACGGATATAAACCAACATGTAAGCGTTTGTGAAACGTTTCATCGCACGGACTTGATTGCGTTGAAGAGCAAGGGGTAGCCCACTTAAAGGTTCGCCGCCATAGTTTTCTTCAAGGACTTCTTTGTCTGTCACAGGCGTTACTCGGTCATCATCGAATTTTAACCACCTGGAATTTCCATCAGGCTTGATCAGAGCAAAATAATGGCCACCATGGAGATCTCCCGAATGAACAAGGACACCGTGTAACTTGTAGACCCAAGATTGAGAGCGATCAGCTGAGGAATCAAGAAATTCTGCAAGGTCTATCTCGAAGGGAAACTCATGACGATCGTTGATTTTAACCATTGCATCCCGCTGAAGATCATACTCAAATCGTTTGAGTTGCAAATGAAGCACTGGAGGGAATGATTGAAATATAATGCCTTTTTTGGCATCCTGAAGCCCATAGCCTTCTGCATGATATTTGTTCTCGCCATCAAGCGTCTCCACCGCCACATAATCCTTGAAAGACTCGTGTAGATTTTTCATCCCCTTGACGTTGAGTTGAATATCTAACCGAGCGATCAGAATATCAGAGCAAGCAATAAACATCATTCTACCATTAAATTCCTCTATCCTCGAAGATTCATAATCAACGTTGACACACTTGATATAACTCTTCATCTTGCCTACAAAAAGCTTCGCAATAGCTCCTTCTGCCTTCGTATCCTGACATAGGTGAGCAGCATACGAATCATTGTCAACACCAAAGACGCGCCTTCATCTTGGATTCCAATTTATCCTGGAGTACTCTATTGAATTCCTGAACATCATGCTGCAAAAAGGAGTCAAGAGACTTCCAACCAAACGACTTTGTTAGTTCCGTGGTCCCTAGACTCAGATTAAGACATGAGCTGGGGATTTGAGCATGAACGTACCGACTGGCTGATCTGATGTCTGTAAGTGATAAAATACTCTCTGAAGAGCAAGAGGAACACTCTCTGTTGGACTATCTTCTTCTGTTGGGATCTGATATACAGCCTGGAGCACATGAGGATAGTGTAACTACGACAGAATGACATACTCACTCTACGGAAATATCGAGTACAGTATAGCGATTGGAGCAGCGAGTTCATGTAGCACGTAGCACCCTGATTTTTCAGACCAACGTAGCCAGTCTCTTTCTTTGAGTCATAACTGTGATGACCTCAGTGAATGGATTGTAAACTCAGTTTGAAGGCTCACTTAACAAAATTGTGCCACAGCACACCAGTAGGATCCTCCAAAACCCGAACAAATACAGTGATATCTGCAGCTTCGTCCTCTATCGTTGGCCGAGGCTGTGCCTCAAAACAAGAGAGCAGTTTACGGAGTTCACTAAATCGTGTGAAGCCCCAATCACATTCCTCCGCAATAAAACGATGGTGGGCATCTGTAGATGATATCCATCAATGACACGATTCCCATCAGAGAGCACTCACGGCTAACAGTGTAGATAGTTGGGTCATTGGGATTTGAGATGACAAGAGCAAACTGGGCGCAAGCGTGCCAGCCTTCTGGTGACTTCTTGGGTTCGGCATAATCAAGGTAAACTGATACTGTGTCATTAGGAGGAGCATTGGAGTTCCCGAAGGGAAATAATAATATGCGCCTATAATAATATGATTAGAAAAATACACACAGAAGACGATGTACCGACCATTTGTGTCCGCCGCACTCAAATTCGGGACTGGTAAGCTTCTTCTCCAGTTTCCCCCAATTATTCAAATGCCAAGTGTAAGCTGTGAAATCTTTCTGGTCGTATCCTAAGTCGGGCATATGCCTAGCCACGAAAGCCTCATCTGAGACCAAATACTCAGACCAAATCGAGAGGGGCGAGACGAACAACACCTACGATCTGTAACCGGTGGAGTGTCTTCAAAAGTTCTTATGACATTTCCCTTCTCGTCCAAAACTTCCATGGTGTCGTTCTGGAATTGACGATCAGTTCCACGCACGAGAGGGATGTACAGCTTGAAGAGACGGACCATTGTGCAACCACGCCGACAAAGATTAGTTGTACAAGACGACCAGATGTAGATATATGGTCTATTGAAGTGGACAACAGAATCTCTGTAATGAAATATGGACTCGTATGTGAAGCCGCCTTGATACGACTTACGCAGAGGTCCAGCGAGCCGGCATTTTCCGTAATCGGTAATCTCCGCCCGAATTTGTATATAGGCACCGCGAATGTATGACTAGGCAACTACAAAAACTACAAATTACTTTGTCCGAATCACTGTCTGCCCTGTCTCGCTAAGTCTCTCTCGATTGCATTTACCACACAATCCTTAAATTGTCTCGATAGGGAGTGTTGCTCCAGCAGCCTTACCGCTGTTCAACTGTCGTGTAGTGAGTCAAAATTGTGTAACAGCAAACCATTGATAGACGTATCAAGTCGACTTCGTTCTGAAGCTGGCCTGGTGTGTACATCATGTGGTGCCTATATCCTGTCAGCAATGATGTATGCCTTGTGCGACTACTACTATCGTTGTAGCTGCAGTGGCTGGCATACACACGTAGTTATTTGGTTTACGTATCAATTGGCGCTGTGGTTGTTATGTCCTAGTCCCTCAACAATTCATCCCAAATATGGAAGCGCCTACAATCCCACCTTCACCTCATGTCAAGGTGTCATTTCATAACCCTCTCGTTTCGTGGTTGCAGTGCCCCACTTATATTGACACGCAACACGGGCGGAACTTGTTCTTCTTGTTCCATATCTATCTGAAGCCTCTGTATGAAGAGTTTCTTCCAGCGCTTCCATGATAGCCAGCCAGGCGCTTCGAAATCTAGGGCCAAAGATGCTGTTTACAGGCAGCGAATTCCCTCTTTTCAAATGGACAGAGATCATTCGCAGCTTGACAATAGTGTTAAGCATGAGACCGACACCCACTCGAAGCAACGCGCGCCCAAGAGTGCAGGAGTCCAGATTCCCAGTTCTGGTGTCCATAGTCACGTCTCTCAATTCTCAGCTGTCCCTGTTTCTTCAACTAGCGGTGTTACACTACCCCCTCTTCCCTTGTCCCAGAGCCACCCTCTATCTAAGGCTGCCAACCCGAAGCCTTTGAATGATTCTAAAGAGAAAGCTGGATCTTCTTCAAAACGCAACGAAGTAAGAGATCTTTTCGGCAATGAGAACAATGTTGTTTCTCGCACTAAATCTGAAAGACCGGGTCGTTCACGGCAGACGTCTACAGCCCCTGTATCCCAAAAGAGTGCAACCAATGCACAAGTGGGAACAGAGAATAGGAGGAATAAAGAGCGTCTCACACAGGTTGATGAAAGTGATAGTTGTGGAACTTGGCCACTTCGAAGATATGATAACCTCGATGGCAAAGAAAAAAGATTACGCAAGGGTGGGCCTGAACAACAATTCAACACTGATAAACTTCAGTGGGTCCAAAGCAAAGACGAAGAACGCAGAGATCATTATCAAGGGGAAATTCTCGGAAGGGTTCGAGGAAGGGTGGTAAATGATGTACAACGGTGGGAACACCAGGAGGGGAGGAAGGAGGAGAGCAAGGAAAAGGAGAAACAGAATAATGGGACAAGGGAGAAGAAAAGGTATAGAGATGAAGACCGAAATGAGCCAAAGGAAAAAGAGAGGGTCAGAGAGAGGGAGAGGGAGAGAGAAAAAGATTTCGAGAGGGAGGGAGAGCGTAATAAGGAAAAAGAGAAACGGCTGAGGGAGAAAGTGCCAACAAATATGAAAGCTAAGCAATTACTTTCGCTACGAGAACAGGCGTACAGAGAGGCGAAAGAGCAACAAAAAAAGGAACGGCGAGGAGACGAGTTAGGGAATCAAGAACGAGGAGAGAGAAAGGCAAGAGAACGGCAAGCTGAGGGAGATCATCGAGAGCAACTTGAGCTACAGCGAAAAGAGAGGGAACATCGAGCAGCAGCAGAGCAACGGGAAAGAGAACGCCGACAGCAGGAAATATGGGAACGTGAGCAAGACGAGCGTGAACACAAGGAACGCGAACGCCTGAACAGGGTTCGACGTAGAGAGGAACGTTGGCGCAAGGAAGTATGTCAACAAGAGTCTGACCATAAGAAGGAAGATTTATTCAAGCTGGAATGCGAAAGACAGGAGCAGAGGAACAGCAAACAAGAACGAGGGGAAGAAGAAAGTGAGAGAAAATGCGGGGATAGAGAACGCCATTGGCGTGGTGGAAGACATCGGGAAATTTCTGAAGCTGCCCTGACAAACACCGGGACAAATGACAAAGGCACCACTCACCCAAGCCAAAGGGTCAGTGACTCTGAACGAGAAATGAATGAAACTGAGAGGCGACGCCTGTCACCTTCAGCAACTCAAACTAACACGCCATTTGAATTAGAGGAGCGTATTTATTCATATGGCGAGGCTGCGTGTTCTGCTAAAGTCATGATCAAAAGCCGGAAATCGGAGTTGCATGATCCTCCCGGACGTACTGATACCTCTATACATTGTCACGAAGATCTACAACAGTTGTCTCAAGAGGGCTGGTATGCCTCTAAGGTGGCTGCATGTCGAAAGGATCGTCCCAGTTGCATTGACGGTAAAATCTCTCAGCAGAATGTGGCCGGTCGGTTGCAGAAGGATCTGCACGGGCACGGCGCAAATCCTTTACGGCCAAGACTACTGTCTATTCAAGAGAGTCGCTCGTCGCCTTCTGCTCATACTCAGCTCCTCGTGGAACCTGTTGATAACTCTGCTTTCGCTACTTCTACTCGACTGGTGGAGTGTTCTGTGTCGATTGTGCCCCCGACGTATAAGACTCGCGTTACTTCCAGTGATGCTCACACCTCAACTCTTGAAGACTCTAGTCATGTCAATCGCCTACTTGAGGAAGGTCCACGAAAAATTCGGACTTCTGTACCAGACGTACAGCCATCTAGCCAGCAATCAAGCTTAGATGCAATTAATTTACTTAAAACAACCCGGCCTTCATTTCCGGCAAATCCTACATCCATAGATCACCAACTACAGGGCAATCAACCTGCAGTTTCCAACTCCAACGCCTTCATCGCTGCCATTGAGCGTCCGCACGATAATTTATTTCCTTCAACGGTTACTCAGTCACTGCCTTCTCATACTCTTCCTAATAAAGATACCATCTCATCAAAAGATACCCGCATATCTGAGCCAACTGAAGTTCACGCCCAGTCAATAGTCGAACCATCTGAAGTTAAGACTCATTTTGTACAAGAACTTCTTGAATACCCTTCTTCTGTTCTAAATCCCTCACTCAATCCTCTCATCAGCCAAAATTTAATATCAGGCCAAGGTCAAAAGCATCATCTCGGTGCTCCTATAACAGATCCCACCAGATCACACGTCCAGAATTCCTCTCTCACCCAACACAACCTATATGATACTCCATTACCTCAAAGCTCCGTCTCTAATTCAACTCCACCCACAGATCCCCCAGCCGAGGAGCAGATGATTGTATGTGTTCTGTAGATGATACAATCCGAGTTTCTACTTATTCTGGGAAATGTTCAGGCTCCAAAACAGGAAATCGGTCCTCAGGAGAGCCGCCAGAAGGAAGTGTACGCTCAGCGACTATCACAGAATCTGCCCTTAAATCCTCTGAGTCCTGTAGCCGTGCCTTTGTGCTCTGTCATTGCAGACAAACAATCAAATATCGAACCTTCCAAAAACGAGGTAGATCGATATACAGACCTTTCATATTTGCGCTCATACTGTTGTGTAGAGCCGTCAAGATCTTATAGCATCTCAGATTAGCACAAACCCATCACAACCATCTTGTCTTTCTCCATCTCACGTATACAGTAAAATCTACGATGGAACTCTTGGATACAATGACAAAATCCTTCCACATCATAGCAACAAGGACTCGATACAGATATATGCTGATCGGACACCGTTACAAGAAACTGCACCTTCGTTGTCTCGTCAAGAAACGAGTGATAAATTTGACCGTCAGGAGAATCAAATCCGTACGCCTACTGATCAGATTCAACCTGGAAGAATACAACCATCAGACACTCTTGGGGCCAGGCGCCACCACCAACGAGATCACGTCTCAGCGCGCGCTGCTCCACCAATAGAGAACCTTCCCCTACGTCACCGACGTTACCACAGTGATACAGAAACCGCATACCAAGGGAATAATCCATTTCCTCGATCACACCTTGCCGAGAGCTCTCATTTTTTAGACTCTCGTTTGACTAGGCCAGGTAGATCAAAGCACAAGCCAAATACAAAAGAAACTGAACTGGAGAGCCCTAGGGTAGATTTGGGTAACATTGCATTCCGTACACCAGTACCTGGTATACTTGAGTCTACCACAGCAACTTATGGGAAACATTCGGCAACAGTTCCTCTGCCAGGCAAACCTATTACATTTCAGGAAACATCGGAGCATGGGTCTTATAAGCGCAAACATGATGCACGCGGTTTGTCCGTTCTTGTCTCGCATAATAAGCAACCAGAAGGAACAGCCCGCCATGGAGGACAAATAGCGATGACTGGAACCACTATTCTTGGAAGTAGGATTCAATCAGACGTTCCTTCACCACCAGCGAGGGTTATCGTTTCCCCTCCTCTTTACCCTCAGTCCTTGGCGGCTCCGGAAGTGGATCAATTGAATACAATTGTTGGCATCAGATCCCCTGTTTCTGGTGCACTCCTGTTACAATCAAGGGATGTCCCCGATATTTCACAAGGTCAATCTAGTATGGCGCAACCTCAGGCTACCTATCTTAGTAATGCCCAATTCGATCATGATGTCGTTGTCCGCAAGGACAATACAAAAAATTCTGCTCGAGAATCCGGCGTTGACAATCCAGCACAGCCTCGCCCGCGCAAGCAGAGTTCGCCTCAAATACGACCGAGGGATGATCAGTCTAAACTATCGTCCTCCAAAGGCGGGAATATAGATGACGACCAAACTTCCAGGCCCAGACAAGCTCACGGACATAGCCGCGGCACTGCCAGTTGTGCAGACGTTTGTTGTACCCAAAAGACAGAGATTACTAGAACTGAGGACGTGCACATGACAGATCATCAACTGGGCCTTTGCCCTTCAACATACGTGCAACTTCCATCGACCGATGACAAGAGCTATGATTCAGGCAACCATCCCTCCCAACTCACTCCTCCTCCCAATCCAGCTCCTATTTCTCCTCAACGCACGAACACTCTTGACGCAGAATTCGATGCAGGGAGCCAAAAAGACTCGACACAAATCAAGAACTCCAGGCTAGCCGAGCTTCTATCCCCTCCAAAACCAAGCGATATTCCTCTTCATTCTTATTCCTCAGGTGCTCGCAGACATCTGGCTTATGACTTGCCCAACTTGGCTCATGCACACTCTGGCAACGAGGAAAGTTCACGCCCTCGAGGTACATCGAGCCGCGAGGAACATGCATCAAGGCATGGACTGACAGAAGATTCTAGCCCCTTTGGAAACATTCATTCCTTTCCATCCAATCCGCAGCCAGATCTATCAATCAAGGAGAGTGGCTATTCATGGTCCTCCCCTGATGCCGACCATATCACCCCGAGCTTTCGTGCAAGAGATCTTGTCGCCGGCAATCACACTTTTCAATCTGGATCGGTACCTCCTAGAGAACTGTCTCGATCTGTATCGACTGGCTACCCACACCGACAATCTTCCGCTCGCGAGAGACAAGATATGATATCAGATACAGAAAAGGTATTGTTACCCAAATATAACCATGATGCCGAATTACGGATTGGTGAGAGAAGTAAATCATCACATGTAGCAGTACCAGTTTCCAATCTGCAGACTGGAAAGAAAATATCTCAGAAAGATATTGCTCGTAAAAACGCGGAGGAACCTTCTCAGCCTGTAGCCTCAACACATACCCGCGCTCGATCTGATCCTCATATTACGCCAGACTCCACGGTCTTACGATCTCGCAATGCATATAATGAATCATGCAATGCAATTTCGACTCAACCTCAAATTTTGCCAGCATCAGCTATCTCGCCCTCTGAACCCACGGTACCTATTCTAAGCCAGTTATCAGACCAATCCCAGAATTCTCAGTCTTATTCTTCCAATCTGCAATCACCCACCGTCAGAGATGAAGTACCGGTCCCACCACCATCCACGGAGGTATCCTCAATGAAATCTGCCCTTTCGAGGAAGAATCATATCACACCCTTATTCCCTGGTGCCAGTAATCATGGTTCATTGAATTCTCAATCCTCGAGCTCTCAAACATATGAGATCTGGTTACCTTCCACTTCTTCCCGGCATAACGAAGTTCCATCCCGAAGCATCCCAATTTCAGGAATTCGTAGAGATCTAGAGCGGGCAAGAGATCGTGCAGGACAGAGTGCTCGATGTCTGCCTTACCAGCCATACACGATCGATCCTCTATTGGCCAATGCTTACCATTACATCAAAACCAGAAAGATGCGCACAATGTCAACAGCGTCGTTGGAAGCGCAAGACGGAGCTGCAGTAAGTGATTGAGATATCTCAACAATATGGCTGACTAAAAAGCCCAGTCCACCGTCGTAGGCTCACCGACGACATCAATTTTGAGCCAGACTCCAATTAATATACCACCTGAACAAGACCCTATACTTGCTGCTCGCAAATGGACAGAGGCCGGTGCTATTTGCCCTGGTCAGAGGATACGGCGACCGGGCCTTGTTTGGGAACTTCCAGAGGACCCACCTCCTATCTACCAGCAGGAGCATCGCCGGCCAGAGCCCCGTTCACGTCGATCTCGTTTATCGAATTCTCGAACACGAGAAACTGGCGACACTGATTAAAAACCCAACTGTTCAACCTTCGTTCTTCCTTGCTTTAGGTTACATGATTGCTTTAATATCTAGGTCGCATCCATTTCGGCTATTTGATTGTAATTATATAGACAAAGCAGGACAAACAACTGTCAATGATGCCAGCATACATCCAGGTTTCTAATTTGCAAAGGGATTTAAGCAAGTAGTTTGATCGTAGTTTGATCCCGTGCCTGTGACAGGACGCGCCGGTGATCAAAGAATTATTAGTACACAAATCACCTCCATATCAAGACCTTTCTCAGAGGACGACATGTACAAAGGTGGTCAACGTCAAGCTATATCTGAAAGCAAAGATTCCTTTCAGGTCGACAACGGTGGTCTCCTCAACTATCCCACTGCTCTGAACTTGTAGGTGGAAAGCAGCTTTTCCCTCGTATTGATACTAAAATTTCATGAAGCTACGATAAGCCACCGTTATTTGACGTGACAGTGGATGAATTTGAGACAACAGCAATAGAAAGGCTCCGAGTTCTTGCAGAGATCGAGTCATCCCTCGCTCGAAATCGTTCCTGGGATGAGCTCAAGAACATAACACACCAACAATACATGAAATATGTTCCTCTCCACACAAGTAATAGTAATTCTGATGCAGAAGAGAGGCGGAGAGATCATCTCGGTCATTTCGTGCTCAGACTCGCATTTTGTCGATCGTAAGTGACCTATATTTGAACAAGTTGTTCATCCATTTTACCGTCCTACAGCGAAGACCTTCGTCGAAGATTCATCAAGGCCGAATCTGTATTGTTTCGGGTACGGTATGAGTTTACGAGCAGCCCTGATCGAGACCAATTCCTCTCTGGTCGCAACTTCAGCCGGATTCCTGTAGGAACATCTACTAGTGTTGGCCACAACTAACCACATCCCCAGGTCTCAGGCGAGGAGAAAGCTCATTACAATGAGGAACTTTTATCTATGTATCATATATCCAAAAATGACCGACTAGACGCATTCGAGAAGGAGAAATTCTATAAGGTATGAAATGCATTCAGCCACTTGGCTCGGTCTCTTCCTAAGGACGCACCACTTTTGTAGGTCAAATGGATGAGAGTTCCGGATTTGGTGGAGAAACGGGGAGTTTTTCTCAAGGGTGGATGGGCGTATGTGCCAAGCAGAGAGCAGTCGAGTATCGTCTTCCGAGAGTTCGAAAAGGAGCTGGAAAAGGCCCTGGAAGTGTGTCGATTTTGTTCTTTTACAGAGAAAAATGCTTATAATTTTACTTTGCATAGACTACGGCACGCTTGATGCCTCGCCTAGATGAGGACAGTCGTTTGATTCCTGTTCTTGAGAATCTATCCCAAGGCTTTATTGCTGGTATTTCAACTGAATGGACAAATACTACAGGACCAGGCAGCGCGAGTGAGATAAAGGCCGAGATGGTCGATAACCTTGCGAGGAAACACTTCCCCATGTGTATGCGAAGCTTGCATGAGAACCTCAGGCGGGATCACCATCTCAAGCATTTTGGCCGTTTACAGTATGGCTTGTTCCTGAAGGCACGCCTTCCCATCTGAATAGCCTTAGTGAGACTGATTATGAAACTGATCGCCTGTAGGTTCTTGGTCTGTCTATTGAAGAAGCCATCACATTCTGGAGAAAATCTTTCAGTAAATTGACTGATGACAAGTTCAATAAAGAATATCGATATAATATCCGACACTCGTTTGGACTAGAAGGCAAGCGGGCTAATTATCCGGCGAAAAAGTGAGCTAAGTTTCCTTTATCTCTGAATTTACTGAATCCTAATACCAGTTGCCTTCAAATCCTGACATCCGGGCCCTCAGAAACTGGATGTCCATACCGGCAATTTTCACCAGAGAATCTTCAGACAGCGCTATTGTCTATGTATTCTCAGCAAGGTCTCAAATCTTCAGATCTTCCGGAAATTATGGCAACCGTTAGGACAGGACACTACCACGTTGCATGTACACGGGTCTTCGAGTTGACACATGCATCTTGTGGCATCACCAAGGGCGAGGGGATTGGTGAGGGTGAAAGTGTGACCCACCCTAACCAATACGCTGCTCGGAGCATGGAATTGTGGAAAGGCAAAGCCGGGGAAGAAAAGATGACGGAATAGGTTTTTGATGTCACATTGTACCATATCGTCGTGCGCAGCCAGATACACGTGATTATACAGTGACGCTCGATGAAACTCTCGTCTACCATCACTTAGACAATAATTCAGACTCATAACCTACGACCTCTTACGACTCAGTATTCTAACGGACTTCGTCATGTCGCGTGAACACGCATTAAAACAGTACAAAGATACTGAAGGCCATTTTTCCCTCGTCAGGTCGGTCATTTCACAGATACAAATCATGTTGAATAATCCAAGTACTTTTCCAGAAATTTCCGACTTGCGGATCTCGTCACTATCATGAACGGGGTTTGTGGCTCCTTCTCAATTTTTTCGTCGGCGCACTACCTCCTGACGAATGACATCGACTATATGTGGACGGCTCTCGCATTCCCCCTCGCCGGTCTCATGTTTGATTTCTTCGACGGCAAAATAGCACGCTGGAGAAGATCTAGCAGCATGCTTGGACAAGAGCTCGACAGTCTTGCTGATCTAGTCGGTTGAGCCTTTTTTTGCAGTTGAAAAATGTTTCATCCATTCACAGATCTCGTTCGGAGTAGCACCTGCTCTCCTTGCCTTTGCTGTGGGCTTACGAACGTATCTGGATACCGTAGTTCTGACAGGTTTCATTTGCTGTGGTCTTGCCCGCTTGGCACGTTTCAACGCAACCGTTGCCCTCGTGCCAAAGGATAAAGCTGGTAAAGCGAAGTATTTCGAGGGACTACCTATCCCTTCGTCTCTTGTCCTTGTTGGAATTCTGTCATACTGGACCAAACAGGGATGGATCGCTGGACAACAGGGAGTTCCTTATGGAACAGTTACGTTATGGGGTCAGCCTGGTGGTCGGGGAGAGTTGCACTGGGTCAGTATGTTCTTTGGGTGCTGGGCTGCTGCTATGGTCAGCAAGACATTGCGTCTTCCTAAGCTGTAGAAACTTTTTGCTTTTTGAGCTTGCCGCATGCAGCAGTGGTGACCATGGCCTAATAGGTCGACAGTGTGGCAGAACGTATAGGACAACTTTTCGCACCTGCAGGAGCTATCACTTCACCTCAGTGTCTTGTTGAAATCCCTTTATGTTGGTAGCATTTGTGCTTGAATTCGTACGAACATGGAGAACCCTCCAATGGGTCTGCATGTGTAAATTGAAACAATCTTTAATTCCCATGAATCTACTTATGTAATGTGCGCCCATTGATCATGTTTTGCGGAGGTGTCTACTCCTTCGTATCTAATGGTCCAACAGGCAGACGTGAACAGGCTTTTTCTTCAATCTATGCTCTCGAGAGGTCCAGTCCCAGAGAAATTGGCTCAGACTATATGGAAAAAGTGTGTTGAGGCCGTGAATGGTTAGGAACTTACTCCGGACCTTCATCTTGCTCTTCCTCATTTAGCCTCTAGCCATTAGCGAAGATGGACAAATACCATTTCGAGAAGATGGATGGCATAATTTTGTCAATGTCGTAAACGTCTCCCTTGACAAGCTGGAGCTCCATTTTCGTGCTTTCGAGGACCAGAGAACAGGACAAAAAATATATTCAATTGTCGGTTTTTTATTTCCCCTAATTTAAAAACTTATGGCCAACCCAACAGGTTAACATGAAAGGCGATGCAGTTGCACAAATGGCGACAGAATACACGCCTGCAGAGATAGCATATTTCAAAGCCCTCGTACGTGAAACATCTTGCTGTCCATGCTTTTCTGATCATAGTGGATCAGGTTGAACAAATCATGCTTGCTCCGCGATATAAATATTCTGTTTCTTCCCTCGTCGCCATGAGAGAAGTCAGCATGGTTCAGCCAAAAATAAACATAACGAAAAGCCAAGCGGAGGTTGTACTCTCAACTTTCGTCGCTAGAGGGTGGCTTGTCAAAAGCAAGCAAGTACACCCAGCCATTCTGGTGGGGAATCTAGTCTGAACTAAACGAAATAGGAGCGGACGCTATTCATTGTCGCCACGCTCACTACTCGAACTCGGACCCTATTTGCAATCCAATTATCCTGAACGTGTCCTCCATTGCTCCCTATGTGGAGAGGTGTGTAGTACTCAATCCTCTTTCTATGACTAGGCTGATCTGAAGAATCAGATTCTCACAATTGGTGTGGCCTGTGCACATGAAGGCTGCAAATGCAAGATGCACCCATCCTGCTTCAAAAAATACGCCAAAATCCGTAAGAATGGCGCCCTCTTGTGCAAGGTCTGTGAACAAGACTGGCCTCGAGAAATTAATAGTGATGAGTTCATCGCTATTGGAGAAAAGGCAGTGAGAAAAAATGAACAAGAACAACATATCCACTTGGGTGACACAAACGATGAAGATCAGGGTTACCGTGAAGAGGATCAAGACTCTGAGATAGACTCTCAATCTCAATCTCAAACCTCAAATGTAAAGTTCCGAAACAATTCGAAACGGACAAGGCCAGAGATTGTTGTCAAGAATGGACTAGATGAGGATACTTCCACGCAACGTCCTCGACGCAATATGAGACGTGGTTGATTGTTCTACGTATGTTAATCCTTGAAGTTCGTGGTCCCTGAATTATACCTTACACCGTCTTAATGATGGATTTGCTTGAAAACTTTCCTTTATGGTTGTAAGCCGAATATATCCACAAACGGATATTACAAACAGTGGATTCGATGGACATCTCCGCATACCATTTAATCATGCGGGTTCCCCCAGAGCTCACACTTGTTAATCTAACATCTCCGAAGTCTTTGACCTTGAAGAGGTAGAAGAAACCATCTTTCCCTCATCCTTCTCACCGCTCCTTGGGTCTTCCATAAAACCAAATTGTCCACGCCCCCATACCTTACGTTTGCGACTCCGTCTCCCTTCACCAAACTCCTCATTCCATTTCCGCAACTCTGCCAGACTTCCTAGAGACTCCGAAGATGATGGTGTAATTTCCTTCAAAGCCTTCTGAAAGTGACAGAGAGATATAATCCTAGGCTGTTGAGAAGGGTCTGCAACGCTTGGTTTCGAGTTGGTCTGAACTTCAGTTTCCAGGCTCTCCGCAGCCGAAACGGTATCGGAAGGTATCTCTGATTTTGAGGACAACAAAAGGGTATCAGCGGTTGACTTGGAGTTTTTCGGTTGGCTTTCGACTTTGTTCGCGTCAACCGTTACATCAACTGAAGTTCCAGGTCTAGTTTTCGACGCATGATCTGAATTAAGAATCGGTTTCCAAGGGAGCTGAAGATTCTCTTTCACAGCATCCAGTGCAGCAGAGACACATAGATCTGAGACAGTATGTGGGCATCAATCAGTTCAATGTACATATAGACTTACGCTTCAGGTCAGACCCAGAGAAACCCTCAGTCTGTCTGGCTAATTGACGGATATCTGTGTCTGCGTCCAGCTTCTCTTCACGGAGAAGAATTTTGAGAATCTCTGGGCACACAAGCGTGGTTCACGTTAACTTTACTGACTGGGTGATAAAAAAATCAAATGATATACATACCTCCTCGTTCTAGCTCCCCCGGCAGATCAACCAACAACCGCCGCGGTAATCGTCGGAGGACGGCATCATCAAGATCAAATGGCCTATTCGTAGCACCAATAACAATCACATTATCATCTCTTGATGACTTCAGACCATCCATCTCTTGCATGAACTCGGTAATGACACCACGATGAGCAAATGCACCACCGCTCTCCCGCGTAGTCACTCGCGCGCCAAAAAGAGCATCAATTTCATCAAGGAAGATCACACATGGCGAAAGCTTGCGTGCCAGAGAGAATACTGCACGAACGAGTTTCTCCCCCTCACCTATATACTAGGCATATTTCTGAGTAAAATAAAATCATATAAGGCAGATGACACACGGACCATATCCATGACATCAGAAGGAGATACTGCTAGCATGTGACAGCCAGCTTCCTTTGCTAGAGCTCGTACGACAAGTGTTTTCCCTGTACCTGGAGGGCCGAACAACAAACAGCCTGTCATACTATGTTCCTTGAGTATTCCTTGTTTGAAAGCTTGCGGGTGCAAAATAGGTAGCGAGACAAGCGTTCGCACAGAGTCAATAGTGTGCGCAGGAAGATGAACTTGGCTAAAGGATGTTGGCATTGTCGCTTCAGAAAAACAAAGAGATAAGGAGCCTGGCGGGTAACCAATGAAAAGGGACGTACCTGGATTGACGATACATGATAACAAACGTTCTTCGTGACCATCTATGTTTACATCATTCTTGAGCCGCTCAACGACTTCGTCGACATTCTTAGGAGAGTCTTCGGCCTCCTCTTGGTCCTCCTCGCGCGCACTACACAAAAGTGAAACCTCCTTAGACCACTGCTTTCGTACGTCAAGGCTTCTCATATGGGAAGCCCAAGCATTCTCCACATAAGGCCAAGGAACGATAGTAGGCTCCAACGAATTGTTGTTTGAAACACTAGCAAGAACATTGTTGGACATTATGTTCCCAACAGCCCGATCGGCTATACGTCGCACATCCAACCATAACTCGATCTTATTCCCCCATTCTTCCCACATTGGCTTATGATTTGTCCGTGACAGATGAGGACTCCCTTCTGTAGCAGGCTCAGCAACTTCAGAAGATACCAAAGATATAGAGCCCTCCTCTACCTGCCCTCCAATGGCACCAATGCCCATTCTCATCGTCAGTTCATTGATCTCCCTTCTCCTAGCAATACGATTCGATTTCTCATGCATAGGCGAGCGCGATGTTGGGACGAGCACGGAGGAACGGAAGAACGATGACTTGTCGTGAGGGGAGCTTTTACCTGCCTGAGAAGTGGACAGCTGATGTCCGAACATTGACTGAGGAGATGCACGAATCAAAATTAAGTCCGGTTTAGACGTCTTGCCCTCCTCCTCCTCAGCATCAGGCCCCGTATAAAGAGGGGAGAACTCGGATTGTAAGCCTGCATCACTCTTTTCCCATTTTTTAAGCCTTTCTCGTAGACGCTTCTCCCTGGCCTTCTCTGCAGCCTCATCCTCACCACAATCCGCTTTTGGTAATTTCATCGATGGAAGAGAAATCTGGGTCGAAATACGACTCATTAGAACCAAACTACTTTCAGATGCTGAAGTAGGGGATAAAGGGGGTAGAAGGGATGGCGTCATTCCGAAAATAATTGTCATGGGACAAGCTACGGTAGACGATGGTTTTGAGACGGGTCCTCTCCGTCGTGCACGGACTGCAGATAAAAGAGGTGTATACCAAGTATCAGGGGAAGCAGCAAGAGTTGGAAAATCACGAATGTAGACGAGGCGTGGTTGGTCAGTTCGACCTTTCAGAGAGAGTTCATCTTTGTGCGAAGGCATATTAACCAATGCATCGAAAAATGCTTTGATTTTGCTCGTAGACGAGGACGTCCGTCTAGATGACGACGACAAGAGGCTGCGACTTGAAATATTAGATCCCATGAAAGTCAGTGTCATCTGTTGTGGAGGCATCTGTAGACCAAGGCCCTCCTCGTCATCGGAGTCATCTCTCTTGGAAAAGCGGCCATCGGAAGAAGAGAAATGCAATGGATTGCGTGTCAACTGAAATGAACTTGCGGCTTGAACATGACGGTCAGGCTCTGACATATCCAAAGTAGATGGTACAATATACCTTTGCCAAATGGGCCCCACTCTCCTGCTGCCAGATGGACTGTATCTAACACTAACACTTCTGCCCCCGTTCTCCGGGCCAGCTCACGTACAGTCGCATCGATAATGTAGTCTCCACCCTCGATAGGGCAATAAAAACCAAGTGTAGGTTCGACAGGAGGTCCTGAAGTCGAGGCATAGGTAGCGCGATGCTGTGTTTGAGGATGGAGGGTAATATGCAAGTTGTGCAATGCCTCCTCGAGCACATCCGGAGGAGGTAACTCAGATGGATTGAGGTCAGAGTCTCCGTCAGCTGGACTCCAGAGTATGTTCAAATCCTCTGGGATCTCCACTGACTCAGTGTCCTTGGAAGCAGGCAGGGTTATTCTAGTAGACCTCCGTGTACGTGGCTTGTCTGAGTCTTCTCCTAGCGTTTCAGGCTTATCCGGGGGCTCCGTCACGGATTCAGGATTTTGCAGCGAAGGCACTACGGGTTCGGATGGTGGCGACGATAGCCAGCGCCTCCCGACACCACCATTTGAGTTTACGGAACAATAAGGACTAAGTACCAAACTCCTCGCTGAAGAAGGCCTGAAAAGAGACCGCGATCCACGCAGGATGAATGACGACGACATGCGAGTAAATCAGATTCAGCACCGTCGTCGGCAATTTACAAAAATGACATCACGTGCAACTCCCATATGTCCAATCACCAGCAAATGCATTACAGTTGAGTAATTATACGAGTATATACTGCCTCTGAAAGAATGTTCCAGGACCCCCTGCCTCATCCCTGTTTTTTGCCTGCACGTTCAGCCACACGTTCGGCCAGATCCACCCCGACAAGAATTTTTGAGGCTTTCCACAGCTGGACCATGTTGATGACATTCTTCAAAGCAAATATTGGAAAAGTCCACAGTGCCGTTAATTGTGGCCAGGTCAACGCCTGGAAATAATGGCTAGTGAAGCCAATGGGAGTCGAAACCCACTTGATCAGATACAGGGAGACGAAGAACAGCTCGTTCCCCGCGCACACAAAAAAGAGGGTGCGCTATAAAGGGTCTTCATTGATGAAACACACAACCTTGAAGTGCAGAACTCACCGAATCGTTGTAGTAATACCACAATATTCTACTAACATCACTCGTGACCAGCTTATGGTTCCGAGATCCCGTCACTAAAGAACTGTCCGGGGATAAAGTCAATCGGAATACATCTAGACCACAACAACGGACCTATACATATGCATGTAATGACTGCTGAAGTCAAGAGCAATCAAGAATTGGAAGAAGATCGCCCACTGTGGATAGGCAGACGAGAGGTAGCAGAGCAAGCAAGAGGTTGTACATCTACCAACTCATCAGCATCTCTCGCATTATAGCCTGCAGACCAAGAAGACACATACCTGTCAGTAACCATGTCCAAGACTGCACCAAACTTTGACGCTTGCCCAAGTGCCCGGGCCGCCTGGCCATCCACAGCATCTAAAAGACATGATACACCATATAGCAGAGTGCAGTATTTTGGATGATAACTCATAAAATGGAGCGAAAGCCCCGCCAATATGATACGTGTATATCCTAATACCCCAAGAATGAGTGAGACACAATTCAAGCAGAGTATTTTCTACCTATGAGGTTGGGTACGAAGAGAAAAACATTCTCTGAGTATGTTTGTGCAGTCGCGAGGTCGACAGCCTTTTTAGCATCAACTACCTCAATAGAGCCCCCCCTTCGGCGATTTCTAGATGTTGGCTCTGGCATGGCGTGGCGAGACAAGAGACGAACGGACCGGAGGAAAGACCAATTTTATACAAACACAAATCTGGCAGAATTTATATGCAAAATGATCACAAACGTCACCAATCCTATCGCGACTGCGCTTCGACCCCTTGGTCTCGCAGCAGACTGACACTGATGCAGAATTCAGCTGAGGGTACATTCTGGGGGAATTACTGTTGAGATATGACATAAAAAAGGATATAATAACTTATGACAGCTTATGCTAGAATTTATATGAATAAAATTAAATTTAGCACATCGAAGAAGAAATAACTTAAGCCTGTTGCTTGTACAAATATCAACGGTGCCGCGTCCCGAAAACCACCCCAAGCACAATGGCTAGTGCGGCCAGACAAATAAGGATGATGATGAAACATATCCATCGCATCTTACGGGCCCTCCTCGCTGCGCGTTGACTAATCAGTATGACAGTGTGGAATAAGACGGCAAGACTGAATTACCATGAACCACAGCCTCTTCTTCATGCTTCAACCTGGTACTTGGCAGTCAACGATTAAAACACATTATACATGACAAGGAACGCACCCTTTTATGACATCACCCTCGACCTCTATGGCAGTGTCTTGTATTCGATTAATGATGGGCTCATGCTGTTCGACCAACGTTCCCATCTGAAAATAAAGCATGAGAAGATCATAAGAGAAGGGTGGAGTCACATACATCGATGAACAGCTGAGCTAGCTCGACGAGGGTGTTTTCCATTTGCTTGAGATCTTGCTGCCGCTGTTGGACTTCCCGATATGCATTCCGTGATTCAGCATATCGCGTTGAGCTTGTCAGCTAGAGTAGCAGAGTAAATGAATAATTCCACGAGCCAACACCTTACACGTACTGCCTGGGAAAAGACCTGCTGGCCACCGCCCTCTACTATCATGTTGACTTCTTCGGGAGAAGCATCGGGATTGACTTGGATCACGGTAAACACAAGGTAAAGCTCTAGCTTGAATGCTGGTCATACCTACTCTGACCTGTCTCTCCGCCCGTTGTCGAATTTTTATTCGACCCTCTTGCTCGACGCGCTGATAATTTTGAATTGCTTCCAGAAATTTATTCCGTAAAAGTCCTAGCTTTATGCCTGATAAGTATTGATATTACCTTTCAGGCACACAGAAGTCACTTACCTGATTACTCCGTACCTGAATATCCATCTGTGCAGGGGAAGCCTCTAATTTCTTTATTCGATCTCTGAGTTGCAGACTGAGTGTTCGAGTCTCCTCTGTCAACTTTTCCACTCGCGCCATGTCATTTTGATCTTCACTATCCAAGGTGTTCAAAGAGTGCAGGCGTAGAGTAGCGATTTGTTGTATGTTCTTGTCAAACTGCTCGATACCCTCTTGAATTGAAACAACCTGAGGCACGGCAGTAAGGAACATAAATACGTTGTACAGATGACGTTGAAATCACCTCTACTAAGAACGTATTCTCTCCATGAGCACGTCCGTTGTTTGGCTGCTCGTAGCCCAGATTGGTCATTTCGATTGCTTGGGCAGGACCAGCCTAGAGAAAGGAGACTTACTTAGTGCCGAGACGTGTGTACCAAATCACCCACCCTGAATTTTGCAAGTCTGTCTGTCATAAGGATGGATCCGTAGACAATGTGGGTTCTGCAAAGTCAGTGACAGTGAGACGGGTAGAGGTGTGAGCAGAAGGAGTGGTCTCGGACTCAATATAATTATAGCAACTCGCGTGGGTTTGCTATTTCCTGATCACCTGTCTCTCTCCTTTCCATTGTCCGCAGCGCAGCAGGAAAACAAGTGCTAAATCTCACTGTACAATGTAGCGACAGCCGGCCTTATCAAATAATCATTTATTACCCGATCAACTTATCTCATCCATCGAGTCATAACAATGGATATTTTTCGGCTGAACTTTTTCTGAAGTTCTTTATCTACAGGCAACATGTGTGGTATCCTTGCCATTCATGGATTGAACAAGCCCTCTAGTGAGGACCGTGCACGGTTCATCGCCCTCTCGAAAAGGCTGAGACATCGTGGTCCCGATTGGTCTGGCTGTTATGTCGGCCAGCGCAGCATCCTCACACACGAACGTCTTGCAATAGTCGGCGTTGGTATGGTGTTTCTCTGCGTTCGTGTCCCAATGATTCATCCATTCTCTCGCAATCCAGACACCGGAGCCCAGCCTCTTGTCAGTCACGACAATAAAATTATTCTCGCTGTCAATGGCGAGATCTACAATCACATTGCTCTTCGTGCATCAGTCGGTCCCGACGCCAAATTCAAGACACATTCTGACTGCGAAGTCATAATACCCCTTGTACGATTTTTTTCTGGACCAATGGAACTGACAAAACCTGATACGTTCTTCTTGTATCCAAGTATCGCAAACACGATACTGGCTTGTGCGACCTTTTAGATGGGATGTTTTCCTTTGTTCTTCTCGACGAGTCCGTGACACCCACTAGAATCATTGCCGTACGGGATCCCATTGGCATCACTACTCTTTACCAAGGATGGAACGCAAACATCCCCGGAGCTGTCTATTTTGCTTCCGAATTGAAAGCTCTCAGCGATGAATGCGACAGAGTTATTTCGTTCCCCCCAGGACATGTCTACGACAGCAAGGACAACTCCACAAAACGATACTACAATCCTACATGGTTGAACGGAGACCAGGAAATGGCTTCGACACCCACCAATCCAGTTGACCTCAAGCTTCTCCGCGAAACACTGGAAGCCGCCGTCCGCAAACGACTCATGTCGGAAGTTCCGTATGGAGTTCTTCTCAGTGGTGGTCTTGACAGCAGCTTGATCGCTGCCATCGCTGCGCGTGAGACGGACAAAGTCGCCCAAGCTCAAGCCGATTTGAGACGGAAAAGACTTCAGGAGACTATCAGTGGTCCCTCATCTCCTGCAAATAATCAGATAGATGAAGCCGGTAGGTCACGGAAATGAGCTTTTTACGTTTGTTAAGATGTCCTGACTTGATCCTTTCAGCCACGCTCACCTCTTGGCCTCAACTTCATTCCTTCTCCATTGGTCTTGAAAATTCACCTGATCTATTGGCTGCAAGAAAGGCAGCTCATTATCTAGGTACCGTGCACCATGAATACGTCTTCACGGTCCAAGAAGGTCTAGACGCGATTCCGGAGGTCATCTATCACCTCGAGACTTATGACGTCACAACCGTTCGTGCGAGTGTCCCTATGTACCTCCTCAGTCGTAAGATCAAGGCCACCGGTGTCAAAATGGTTTTGAGCGGTGAAGGAAGTGATGAGATCTTTGGGGGTTGCGTTACCATCATTTTCAATAACCACTTTTTTTCCTGACCCATTCTTGATTTTTTTAAAATAGGGTACCTATACTTCCACGCTGCCCCAGATGCACCGTCGTTTCATCAAGAGTGTGTAAGACGTGTAAAGAACCTTCATACGGCCGATTGTCTCAGGGCGAACAAGTACGTCACACTTGTTTTTTGACGTTTCGTTGACGTGTTCAAAAAAAAAAAACACTCTCAGGTCGACTATGGCATGGGGTCTCGAAGCGCGTGTACCGTTCCTCGACAAGAACTTTCTAAATGTCGCTATGAATGTTGATCCAAAATACAAGATGTTCAACAAAGGTTCGACACAAGAAATCGACCAAGACGGCTGCCCTCGCATGGAAAAGGTAGTTCACTTTTTTTCAACAACGTATGGTGAAGCTGACGTTCCGCCAAAAGTATATCATTCGTAAAGCTTTTGACGTTGCTCCGGAGAGTGGGAAAGTGGGTGTATTCTGACTGATCCATCGATTCTGTTTTCAAAACTCAATGCTTCACGCACCTACATAACAATAACAGCCTTACCTCCCGCGTTCCATCTTATGGAGACAAAAAGAACAATTCTCCGACGGTGTCGGTTATTCTTGGATCGATGGGTAAAACCTTCCTTTTTTTTTTTCTTCTTTTTTTCAATCAACTACCTAGCATGAAAGAACACGCCAACAACACCATCTCGGACGAGGCATTCGCCAAGCGCCACGAACATTGGTCATTAGACACGCCTGATACAAAAGAGGCTTATCTTATTCGTGAAATATTCCATGGTAAGGATAACATAAAAAACCAACCCCCTATTCCAGAATTCCTCTGACTTGCACCTTTTTGGGATATAGACCTTTTCCCTTCAAAAACGGCCGCTCAGACTGCAGTTCGGTAAATTGTCTCCCCCTCTTTTTGACAAGTTTCTTATTCAACTCATCACACCGTCTTCCAACTTTTCGAATGTCTATAGCTGGATACCTCGTGGTGATTGGGGCTGTTCTTCAGATCCTAGCGGTCGTAGTGTCAGTATCCACAATGCAGCGTACGGCGTAGATGAATAAGCAAAAAAACCAACATTTCATCATGTTCTATATCTATTTAAATGAACGGAACGTCAGCTCATTAACTGTTCAAAGACAGCAAATCTATTATCTATATACCAAAATTTATACTGCAAACGTATTCGTACGTCAGTGAGTTTTTGAACAATGATACTCTCTCTCCAGATTAAAGGAACGGATATGGCAAAGAAATAATCAAGATCTTTCCAAAAGGCAAGTGGTATAAACTTGGGACACCAAAAAAAAAAACAGCATGACACTCATAATATATCAGACAATGATGGGCGTAGGTGGCATGCATGCATGTTATGATTCGAAAAGCAATTGGTATACGAGCATAATAATGCAGGGAATAAAATAGTAGGAACAAAAAGGGAGCGGAGGAGGTCAATCACTGAGCGAAGGATCATTCGCCAACACTTTCTGGTACAATCCCAATCCAACTCCTGAATCCTCCGAAGGAACAGATGACAAGAGCTTCTGCGGAACAGCAGCAGGAGTCACCGTCGCCTTGGTCGACGTACTCACCAGCGAAGCATTCCGTTTCCTCTGTCCATTAACTTGGCTCGTCACAGAAGTCGCTGGTTTCGTGCTGGAATCCCACGCCGAGCGCGTGATCGTCGCTTTGGCGTAATTCGGAGTCTCTTCGACAGTCATAGGCACCGCAAGACGGCGGTTAACAGGTGTATTCACCGTTCTGCGACTAGCAGGTCGATAATAATCCGCTGAAATCAGGCGCGTCCCAAATTTGGCATTGGCAGACGATTCTCGGCCATAAGACGCCAGAGGAGTTGATCTTCTCGTTGATGCACCAAGTCTGCCCTTGACGACGGGCTTTTGTACGGTAATTTTGTCGGCACCCCAGTAAGAGAAACTCATTTTGCTTTTTTTATCAGAATCATCAGAATCATTGTCGTCTTCATCATCGTCTGGAAGGGGGATAATACGAGGTTGTTGGTTGACAGATTGGTGTCGAGAGCGGACGACACTTGAGATGAAGTCAGTGGCGGTCAAATGGAGGGTTTGACGAGCACACTTACTCTTCCATAGACACAACGCCTTCTCTTGGTTGCATAACATCACCGATGGTCCACGTTTCAATCTACAATACACTTGTCAATGGAAACGGAATGATCATCCACAAACGGACTGACCTTGATGAATTTATACAGGTTTCTCGGCTTGGTGTACGAGTTTCTTCTACGGGTCGTGGCATATTTGGACTTGCTTCCCATATCCGGTAACGAGTTGACTCGATTTGTGGCCGTATGAGCAATTGGTACAGAGGTGATTCCTGTCCTCTGGCACTGCAATACCACATCATTGAATACTACATACCACAAATCCTTCTTCCCTCCAATCCCGCCGCTGCCCAAAACATCACTCAGTCGTTTAAAGGACGACTTGCCCCTGACGCCTTTAGCATTCATCACCGGTGGAGGTGACATTGACGGAGCAGGTTTCAATGAGCCAGCCATTGGACCACCGACATTGCAGGATCTCTCCTCCACCAGTATTCTTGAGGGCTTTGGCAAGGCCAACTGTCGAACCTTGTCGAGGCCCTCGATTCGCGCGAACACGTCGCGCGTTTTGTCTCGTTCTTCTTTCTGGATCTTTTCATCCTCGATGCTTCTCACGATGTTCTCCACTTCTGCGACCATGAGCAACGTACTTTCGTACTCGTAGGTGCTAGGGTCTGTGTGATAAAGCAGGTTCTGGAAAAGGAGAGGGTACTTGAGAAGTCGCTGGAAAGGTTTTGAAAGAGTGATGGCCAGTCCGGTTTCGCCCTTTTCAGCTGCCGATTCCTCGAGGTTCTGTAGAACCTTGCAGACCTTCTGCCAGTCGCCTGCATCCTGTTTCTTGGGCTTTTTTGCAGTTGCATTAGATAGTGCCGCATCAACGTACTCTAGGGCCCTTTCGAGATGCAATACATAGGTGGCATAACCGTGGAAGATGTCCGACTAGATGAAGATGAGATGATGCAAAGATAGGGGAGAGAAAGCTCACATTCGATACAAAGACATCTGCTAGGGACCTGACGAGGGGATACTGGTCATCGTAACGTCGTTTGAGGGCCTCGGAGAGTCTCCTGTGACCGTCAAAAACGCCGCCATCGATGACTTGGAGGCATGCTCGGAGGTCCTCGGGTAGTTGACGGGGTGGGATAGCAGAATCTCCAAGAAGACTGGTGGGGGTGGTTTGAGTTTTTCTGAGTCTGCCAAGAACACCTGATTTGTGGGTCGCTGTTTCGGAGAGCTTGGCTTCGACGATGGTTGACTGCTTGCCGAGTGATTGAGTGGAAGCGGCAGCTTGGTTTCTGGGGTGGGGCAAGGACTGATGGGATCGGGAGGGGAAAGGGACGGTGGTGCCGACACGGTTGGATGTCCGGGTGGGTGTGGAGCGATAAGGGGAGTGGGGATGGCTGTGATTTGAGGCCTGGCGGGAGACGGCAGAGGGTTTGGACAAGTAGGGCCTGGCAGGATCGTCGTCGTCGTCGGAGTCGTCGATGTTTTTGCGGGTTGAGGAATATGCGGAGGGATGGCCGAGGGATGGGGTTGGGGACATGAAACGGGCGGCGATGGGGGGTAGATCGTCCAGTGATTCTGCGGGGGCAGCGGGGGAATCATTGCGATAGTAGTCGTAGTCTGCGCCCAGGGGTGGACTGGAAGGGAAGGGGAGGGGTGGAGAGGTGGAGAAGGGATGGAGAAGAGGATCGATAAAGGTTTCCTTCATCTTTGAGAGTTCCTGGACGTAGCTGGGAGACATGAGGGGAGAGGGTGGAGCGGGGGAGAGGACATACCGTTCCTCGCTGGAGATGATCTCGAACAAGACTTCCTGGCGGGTGCGCTCGCGGGAGCCGATGTTGGAGACGAGGTCGTCCTCGGTGAGCTCGCTCCAGGAGGCGGCGGCGAGGATGCGACTGCCGCTTGTCTGGGCGGACATGGTGGAGTAGGGGGTGGTGGAGCGGATCGACGGGGCGGAGGGGACGTCTCTGTGGATGCATGGCGAGGCGGGGCGGTCGGGCTTGCAGGAGGACGGGCCGGGGGGCGGAGAGCGGGGGGGCTCGGCGTGGAAGCGGGCGACAGAGGTCTTGGCGGGGGCAGGCTCCGGCGGCGGCGGGAGCTCGCGGTCGAGGATGGCGGCTACCGGAGTCTGGGGCGGCGAGACAAAGGCAACCTTTCTGTGGGTGTCCGGGGGCTGGGCTGGGCTGCGGTGCTTGGACTCTCTGTCCTTTCCGAGCTGGAAGCGGGTCAGAAACGCCCTCATGGTGGGCAGACCCAAGAACTCCCAAACACTTCCAAATACCAGCCACACATCAAAAGTATCACATAATTAAAATAATACATCATGTCCGTCCCTCTCTCCCTAGATGCCCTCCTCCAGAAACAGCGCGAGGAGAGGGACGCCGCTGCAAAGCCCAGGTTCCTCACAAAAGAGCAGCGCGCTGAAATCGCTGTTGCCAAACGCGCCCTCGAAATCAAACACCAAACGGAAAAGCAGGACGCCGCCAGGCGCGACAGAGAGGCCCTGGAGCGCCAAGCAGACGACCTCGCTGCCAGGGACAAACCCCCTCCTCTTCGCTGTAAGCACTCTTCTCCATCCTTGCTTCTCTCCAACACAATGGTCAGACGACGACAGGCACCCTCCCTCCCGCGACAGAGATCGCTACTCCAGGCGAGAGCGCGACAGTCGAGGCAGGCCTGCTCCACCCCCACCCCCCTCAGACGACCTTCGGCGTGTCGCCCTCAACAAGAGCGTACCCACCGGTCCGCGCGCCGACAGATCCAAATCCGCTATCCCAAATGCTCCAAACGACCACTCTTCCATGCCGCCCCCCCGTCTGCGTACCAATGCCTCCCCAGAACCCTTTGTGCCCCCCATGTCCGAGCAAGACTTGACCGCAATCCGCTCTCGCTATCTAGGCGCTGACAAAAAGAAGCGCAAAATTAGAAAGATGAATGACAGAAAATTCGTCTTTGACTGGGACGCCCAGGACGACACCTTTGCTGAAGACTCACCCGTTGCCGTCGGGAGCAATAGACAGGGCGCCCAAATCATGTTCGGTAGGGGCCATCTCGCTGGCATGGATGATAGCAGTGCGTCCGCCGTAAGAAGGCCCACCGGAGAGGATAGTCATCATCTAGCCGATGCAATCGAAAGACGAAAGGCCGCCAAATCCGGTATCGACGAAAGACACTGGACAGAGAAGCCCCTCGGTGAAATGAAGGAGCGCGATTGGCGTATATTCAGGGAAGACTTTAGTATCTCTGCCCGAGGTATATCTTGCTCTGCTACCACCTATTTCAACTCACTCTTGCAACAGGTGGCAACATCCCCCATCCCCTGCGGTCATGGACAGAGTCTGAAATCCCTCATACCATCCTCGAATGCATTGAACAGATTGGCTACAAAGAACCCTCTCCTATCCAACGACAAGCTATTCCCATCGGTCTTCAGAACCGTGACATCATCGGCATTGCTGAGACAGGTACCATTCATCTCATATTACCGGGTGCTCATACGATACTACCACAGGTTCCGGCAAAACGGCTGCCTTCGTCATACCTATGCTATCATTTATTGCCAAGTTACCATTATTTACAGATGACAACCGTCATCTCGGACCTTATTCCCTGGTCCTGGCGCCCACCCGTGAATTGGCTCAACAAATAGAAACAGAGGCGCGCAAATTTGCAAGCCCACTGGGCTACAAATGCGTCTCAATCGTCGGAGGTGTAAGTCGGCATTTATTTTGAATTCTATATCCGATGGCTCAAAAACGTGACAGCGGTCTGTTGAAGAACAACAATTCAATTTACGAGAGGGCGCTGAAATCGTCATTGCAACGCCCGGTCGTCTCAAGGACGTCATTGAACGTCATGTGTTGGTTCTCTCACAATGTCGATACGTGGTGATGGATGAAGCCGATCGAATGGTTAACCTTGGTTTTGAAGCGGACTTGACGTTTATACTGGATGCCCTACCGACCGAGACGATGCAAGGTGAGGATCCCGGCGAGCAGATGGATGTCGATGGTGAAACCATGGTCAAAAAGGGTCGAACGCGGGTAACCACATTATTTTCGGCCACTATGCCACCAGCTGTTGAACGCCTGGCAAGGAAGTACCTCAAAAAGCCAGCTGTGATCACAATTGGTGAAGCGGGTCGTGCCGTCGACACTGTTGAACAAAGGGTCGAGTTTGTCAACGGAGATGAAAAGAAAAAGTGCGCTGCTCATGACTCACAGACGGGAGTTTGACTGACCAATTAATAGGATACGGCTGCTAGAGATTCTTAACAGTAATGAATACAGCCCGCCTATCATCGTCTTTGTGAATCAGAAGAAGACTGCTGACATGGTTGCCAAGGATTTATCTCGAGCTGGAGTGCGTTCTCCTCTGAGTTTCATATATGCGTTGCTGATTCATCCAAGTGGAACACTGCTACATTGCATTCAGGCAAGAACCAAGAACAGAGAGAAATATCGCTCCAGTCACTGCGTAATGGGGAATCCGACATTCTCGTTGCCACTGACTTGGCTGGGCGCGGTATCGATGTGCAAGATGTCAGCTTGGTGATCAATTTCCAGATGGCTAATACGATTGAAGCCTATGTTCATCGTATTGGTGTGTATTGCATTGATGGGATATCGTGTGGCGGTTTCTGACTCTCATCTTCCCTTGCTCCTTTTGTCTAGGTCGGACTGGCCGAGCTGGAAAGATGGGGGTAGCTATCACCTTTTTGACGAATGACGACGATGAAGTCATGTATGTTGGAACTATAAATTACCATAAAATACCCCCTTGCTGACTATTTTTTTAAAACCACCAGGTACGATCTCAAACAAGGTTCATTCTTGCTCCTGAAAGCCGAATGAGTTTAACTGATCTTTATTTTACCTTTGTGAACAGAGATTGCCAAGAGTCCGGCATCAAAACTGTCTGTCGAGCTTGCAAAGCACGAAGCAGCACAGCATAAGGTTTCACGAGAGATGAAGAGGAAGCGGGATGGTGAAGAGCAGGAATAGAATAGTTATTTAGAAGCTTTCTCTGATATATGATGCCTCTTGTTTTTTTGCGGCTCGTATGTACGGCAGAACTGGAAATGAAAGTCCGTTTTTTTACTGTGGTTCGCCCGACTGGTTCGATTGTTGCCGATTTATTGCCGAGTTGCCCCTCTCGGATATCCATTAAGCAAGATCGGTCCGAGAGATTCTTTTTGTGGGTGTGGGTGTAGTGAGCTAAGCGGGAATTCAGACATGGACAGCAACAGTCAAGAAGACATGGAACAGGTTTATATTTGGCTGTATATTCACACTGATGACGACAACTACTACTACCTTTTTTTTTCTATTTTTTTTTCCATCGGTTTCTGTTCCGAAGGGAGTTTGTATCTGATGAAATTTCATGGCAGCCAACGAACAGCAGTATTTGACCGTATCATAGCACCAATGCACGTTTGCAAAAAAAAAAAAAAAAATGAAAATGAAAAGAATGTCTTGGGTGATCACATCATTCATCTCTTGGCCAACGAACAAGTTGGTTGGATGACAACAACAACATTACATTAACTTGGGGATCAGAAATCGCTGCCAAGTCGATACACGAGGTAATAAGGGAAAAAAAAGCTTTGTGAAGAAGAAGAAGAATTCATCCTGTATCCACAATAACTCCTTTCCCTCCTTGGCTGCTCCTGTCGAATGCGAGTCGGAGGAAGTGAGTTGTTATAGTTAAGCGATCAGGTTCGTGGGGAGCCAAGAAAGAAGAATGGAAGTATGAAAGACGGGACACGGAAGGGTTTTACCAATGATCACGTTGCCTTTTCCTTCTTTCATTTTGTAGAAACTTTGTATGTGTGACTGATCACGTGTTCCTATGGACCACGTTCAATCAATCGAATTGGCTCGTGGAAAAAAAAGGGGGAGGGGTTCCCTCGGACTAGAGAATGGATCCGGATCAGCTTGTCTCTCCAAAGCCGAGTCCGATTTCCGAAAAAAGGCGTAATACAGCCCAGGTAAGAACTCCGTTCCTTTCTCTCGTTAGCTAATAGGCACGACATCTTGCGTTTACTAATCCTAATAAGGACCTTGATTTTAATGATGCCATTGTTAATGATATCTCAAATTGACACAACTGCGCTTGAGGAAGGGGTGTGTGTGCTGCTACTGCGGGCTGTTTGCTTTTTTTATCGTTATTAATTTCATTTAATGCTAACGTCGATCGGATTGACAGGGTTCCCACATCTATTAGGTTCTGGATGAAGACTTGACCGTTGCTATCTCTCTCTCTCTCGGGGGCAGAGAAGGAGGAGAAGAAGAAGGGATCTTTTTTTTCTCCCACCGCTTAACAATTTATCCGAGGCACAGAATATAAAAACTGCGGATGTGTAAGTGTGTGTGTGTCTATTCTCATAGATTTTTTCACAGAATCATCGACTGGGGAGTGGTAAAAAAAAAAAAAAAAGAACACGGTCGAGAGAATATAACTGACCAATAGCAAATTAATCTCGGCAGTGAAATGACCACCCTCCTTCGTGAGTTTTTTTCGGTCGTTAGCAGGCTGGTTAGAAGGTCCTTTTTGAAAAAGATGTATATTCGAGCTGTTGTTGTTGTTGTTGTTTCTTGACTACCGGGTTCTTGATGAAGGACGGACTCTCACACACACGCACACGAGGGCTGTAGAATTAATTTTGATCCCCGTTCATTCATTTTTTTTTAATAATGTCCTAGATTGCATTGCTTAGGTTGCGTGCCTCTTTCTATCTCTCTCTTCAGACCAGTTATACATATCTTTTATTGGAAGGAACATGGATCTTTGAGCATACCCGAGGGGGGAAGAAGGTCAGAATCTGTACGAAATAGTTCGGCGTGATCACACCATGTGTTGCTTGACACATACTTTACCACCTATATATGGTTCAGGGTCCAACGCACACAAGTTGCCCTATTTGGCAAAACTCGTGACATCACCTATGCATGCTACGGCAGCGGGCAGCCACGTCCTCTTCTAGAGATGAGATATTTTCTTACTGTTGTCCGCTCATTCACCCATGGTTGTATGGAGGAGTCCATAGTCCTTTCGTGAGGATGAACCTATCATCGTCTTCATTCCATTTAGTGGGTACCATCAAGATCAAAATCCAAAAAAGGTAAATAATTCTGATTCATCTAGTGAGGAAATTCTTGAGAGAAAAAAAGGGCCTTTCTAGATCACGGCATCTGAGAAACATTCATGTCCGGTATCTCGGCGCAGGTTTCTGGAACCCATTTGGGGGTTTTATTCTCAGATTTTTCCCCAGATCGTCTGCTGTAATTTGACTCGCATTGTAGCAGACTCGAGTCACCCGATATTTACAATGGGAAAAAGACGCTTATAATTACCGATGGTTGGGTATTTGACACACGTTTAAATGGACTTTTGACAAACCATCTCATTCAACTATAGAGAGATAAATAAAATTTTACATACTACCCCCAGCTAGAAAGGAACGCCACTTATTGAAGTCCTAGGGCCAATCATAGTCTGATATTGCATGAAGAATATACTATAGACGACTGCGGACGCGCTCTGAGTGAGGGGGTAAGGTGGTGGTGGTGGTGTCCATTCTTATTGACGAACAGGCAAGGGCGATAAAGGCACTATACCAAGATTCTAGCCAGATTATCCAGATAATGTCCAAGCTCAGATTGCGCTGTCCTAGATCTCTCACAAGGATTGAATCTCTGTCCAAAAGCGGCGGACTGTTTCAGCATGGGACACAAATAGGTTAAGTAGAAGGTAGTGTGAGCATGAGCAAAATCTATGAAATCGAACATGATGCGGTACCAAGAAAGCAGTGTTGGTGTGAGCTAGTAACAACAGCAGCTTTACAGCTCGTCTAAACAGCTAGGCGAGTCGGAGTTCAAATTTAGCTGAGAGGGAGGGGAGTGGTATATTTCAAGAACGAAGCTCAAAGAACTGCTAGTAGCCGAGTGAGGAGCAAGAATCATGAGGCCAAGCGCTCTGATTCAATGAATGCTCAATTTGCATGAACAGAATTCTTGCGGAGAGAGATGTAAATTCATGGAGTTGTACCTCTCTTTTTTGGGAGGGGCATTTTTTTAATCCGGATTGGTAATGTAGTAAGCAAAGAAAAGCTACTGCTCTGCGTGTGTCAAGATGAAACCATACGATTTTTTCTTATCATTTATTTCCAAATTTTCTCGACTCATGGATGAAAATTGAGCAAGGCGACTGCTTTTTCTGCTGTGTAAAGTGGATTGGGACTGTGTTGAAGTAAGCAGTGGACATGTCACGTACGTAATCACATCAGACGTAGATGATTGATTTTCCACAAGAAGCGATTTGTCAGACAGGGGAATTTACATACACAATACATTCTCAAGTGAAATTCCTGTTCCTACGTCTGCGCGCTTGTAGGATGTGTCTACGGTTGATGACGTTTGACCCGTGTGAACCGAAGCGAAACTAGGCGCTGATTATCAGCTCCCCCTTCTACCATTGTATCCAGTCGGTTTCTTGGACGTAAACCACTTGACATGTCATATTAGATGTCGCTTGCTTCTCCCCTTGCGCAATTCTTCGATCATGAGCTGTCCATTGACTGCTGTGAAATTCAGATTAACTTCCAACCGCACAGAGCAAGAGACCCTGATGGCGTATCCCAATCATTTTTCTCACCAACGTCAGTGGTAAGGCCTTTGGAACCAGTCTGTATTCCCGATGCGGTCAAGGCTGTACCTTTTGGGAACGAGCAGCATACGTATACCATTTGTAGTATTCTTTTGTGTCATAGTTGATGACGAGATATTTCTTCAAGGGGACAGAGAGGTATGGCAGCGGAGCCGCTGAATGATAATTGGACGATTTAAGTTATAAATAGCTTTCTATGTATCACATTCTATTTTGAGCTCTTACCTTTTCATGTTTTAATTATCAGGCGGGACCAAGATTATAGACCAGTCGTATCTGAAGAGCTCTAATCGTGAGGCAGCTTGTACTGGATTGGAGTTGTCAAGGTACACAAACGCAATTATCGGTGCATGAACGAAAATGATTACTGTACATTAGCTTACGATAGACTAATGTATGGATTATGTACCCATTTGTCGAAAGGTCAAAGTACTGCAAGTAGTCCACAGGCTATGACTAGATGTTGACGTTCAACAATAGTGAATGACATCGGACCGCCCAGACATGGCACAAATGAAAAAGGAGATAGACTTCTTTTACCTGTGTCGAGTTATCCGTAGAGTACGGTCGGGTTCTGACAGTCATAAAGCGTAGAATGAGGTGGGGATACAGCTATGGTTGCTGAGAATGCAGTGGGGCTGTTATCCTTACTTCTGGGGTCGAATGACGAGAGGAGTCGGGTCAGAGAGTTGACAGCTTTGGAGACAGTCGGACGGCGGCTACGATGGACAAGTCGGACCGGGTAGATGGGATCGGGTGGAGCGCATGCAGCGATGCCGAGAGGCCGAGGTGAGCCAGTTCGGACTGATTGTCGTCACATGGTTTGTACGACGGAAGATCAGTCGTTGCTTTTCCTCACCCTTCATGTCGCTCGCAACTATAAAATCCCCGTCCAACGCAACAGATCCTTCTCCCCATCCTTCCTCCACCTCCAATCACAACCAGGTATGTTTTCTATGCAACTATTATCATTTCTTCTCTCATCACGTCGAACACAGGTTCAAGCCCAGTCCCAGCCTACTCCCTGCTTCCGCTTTGGCACTCGCAAAAACAGCATTACTACTTCTGGAATGCCCGTCCTTGTTGTCCCTGCTCTCCCATCTTCTCCTGCTCTCATGTCCTCTCCAGAGCCCCACCGCAAGCACGGCCCTCTGTCAGACCTCAAACGGTTCTTCCATCACCATCCAGCCTCTCCTACTCCATCGGATCGTCGTGTCTCTTCTCCTGTTGCTTCCCTCCCTAGTTCTCCCCATGGAAAGACTGTCCCTCCCCGTCGCTCCGCCCAAGACTTTAAACTTTCATCCCTTATCCGTAGGGACCACCAAAAGGATACCATCAAACAGAGCAAAGACCGAACTCCCTCCCCTGGGAGTTCTAAGAGTAGCTCCCAAGCCTCTCCCAGCACTTCGAATGATAGTTCTCAGTATCAATGCTCTGCATCGGGCCATGGCTCACCCTACCACCATAAGGCTGTGCCTCGTTCTGGTAACCTTACTCCCGGTGCTTCCATTCTCTCTCTTCAGGATGCTACCCATGCCCATCTATCCAAAAAGTACGGAAAGTGGGGTCCTGTCCTTGGATGTGGTGCCGGTGGGACAGTCCGCCTCATCAAAGCTAGCAGTAAAAATGGTGGTGGTATCTATGCTGTCAAAGAATTTCGCCCAAAACGTTCCGGCGAATCTGAGCGTGAATATCAGAAGAAGGTCACTGCAGAGTTTTGCGTTGGTTCCACTCTCAAACATCCTAACATCATTGAGACTGTCGACATCGTCTCAGACCACGGCCACTATTATGAGGTATGCTCTACCATCTGTTCGTTCCATCAGGAACCCACCTAATCATGCTCAGGTCATGGAGTATGCACCTTTTGATCTGTTCAGCGTTGTTATGTCGGGCAAAATGTGCCGGCCTGAAATCTACTGTATCTTCCGTCAGATCTGTGATGGTGTTGAGTATCTCCATGAGATGGGTCTCGCTCACCGTGATCTCAAGCTCGATAACTGCGTCATGACGTCCAACAACATCGTTAAGCTTATCGATTTTGGTACTGCCACTGTCTTCCATTATCCTGGCAAGTCGTTCACACCAGCGACGGGCATTGTTGGCAGTGACCCCTACCTCGCCCCAGAGGTCCTCACCCAGGAGGCTTATGATCCTCGGAAGACGGATGTCTGGAGTGTTGCCATCATCTTCTTGTGCATGATCCTTAGGAGGTTCCCTTGGAAGATCCCTGACCCCAAGAATGATCCCAGCTTCAAGGCTTTTGTCAATGCTCATCCTGACCTTTCACTCAAGCCACCTCCTAGGAGAGACCGGTCGTCAATTAACCAGAACGCTGCCACTTTATCTGTTGAGGGACATGAACAACCTTCAACTAGCCATCTCGTTAAGCCAATTCCTTCAGCACGAGCAAGGAGTGCCGATAGCACTCCCGATGTTTCTAGTAATGGCCCTTGGTCAGAAACAACGTCCACACTCTCTCGATCGACTTCCAGATCGTCAGCCATCTCAGATCCCCCTTCACGACTTACGACTGGTGGCAAGGATTTGAGCTGTGCAGAAGCTCGTGCCAAGCAAATTTTACCTCAAATTGCTGGGTCACTCTACCCCAGTTCAGATTTCCATACATCGGAAAATCTACGGGATATGGATCCTTCTGTTTTGTCTTTTGCACGTCCTGGCACGTCAACTGAATCCCTTCCTAGTCCACTCGAAGCCACCCTACTTGATAATCTCCCTACTCCCGGTGTCAGTGCTGCTTCGACAAGTGCTGAGGTCGTCACTAGCCAGGCAGTCACTTCCCTTGATATCAGTGCCTCAGATTCTTCCTTAGAACAGGGATCGACCGTTCCTTCCCCTCGATTGCTCAGACCTCGTCAGCGAACGGATAGTGTGATGACTTTCAATGCTGGCGGTGCGGAATCTATCTTTCGTCTCTTGCCGCGTGAAACGCGCTCGGCATTGCGACGAATGTTGTTCGTCGAGCCTTCATCACGGTGTACTTTTACAGATTTGCTCAAGGGAAGGGGAAAAGCAAGTGGATTGCTCTGCGGATGCAAGGTGGATCCTCACAGTGGACGTCGGACGCCTGCATCATCATCTTCTGGTCTTGAAACTCCTCCAGGTGGTCATTGTGTTGACCATGATGATTGTGATCCTGAGGATGAAGATGATGGTGATGAGTGGTTGAAGAATATCAAGTCATGTTCGCAATCGGGTGCCGAGCCTTGTCACGTACATATTAAGGTTCCTGTTGATGAGAAGCAAGGAAGGAAAAAGTTTTTTCATTAAACTCTTCAAGTAAAGAAGAGTATCAGTATTCACAAAGATTTTCTAGATCGTTATGTGGATGCTACTGTCTCATTTCGTTCTGACATGGTGTTCCATTTTTTCTATTGCTCGCCCTCATTTCCCGATATCTGCATTCTTTCGTGCTTGCCAATGCCTTGCCTTGCTTGGTTTGATGACATTACATGACAAATTTCACAAACACATACGCACATTTACCCAACCTACATCATTCATTATCATCGCTATTCAAATAAATGTACATCTACTGTTCGCGGTTTATGATACAACTTTCTTTCTGCTGTTTTGTTTATCTTCTATGCCATTGCATCAACCAGTGTCTTATCTCATCCAATTACGTTGTTTCACGCACACTTCCCTTTTTCTCTTCTCGCTTAGATTACATATCTATACATCATCCAATTTTCTCCTATCTTTTGTTTCATTCATGTGGATTTCCTTTCCTTTCGGCCCTTTCCTATCGTCTTTTCTTTTCTTTCGGACGGATGGTCAACAGTTGGGCAACTACATGCCTATCATTGGAAGTTACCAGTATAGTTTTCTATGCCTTGACTATGTCTACTTTAGATGCGGTTGTACCCTGATGTACCTAATAAGGAAATGAATAGAGAAATGATTACTGTTATATTCGTTTTCAGCATCCACAAATTCCCTAAAGTGCACTAAACACGTTTTCATCACACAGGAAAATAGGTTCTCTGCCTAGATGAGATGTTTGATCAATAAGTCTGCTGCTGTCAAAGAGGACTTGTCACTCACATCCAGAAGCATCCACTCTTGACACCTTGTCGAACAGGAGCACTTGCTCTGTTGCGCTATTGTAAATAGATCAACCTTTGATTGTAGCGAGGATCATCGTAAAAATTTTCTCGGTGCTCTAGAAGTTTGAGCTCAGTGGTAGATTAAGGCAACTCCTGCTCTATTAGTCGTCAAAGAAGTCTGATATGCTACATAATATTCACTACATAGAAACCTCCCCACCCCATGACTTGGCGCGTTTGTACTAGGGAGACGAACACAGCACAGATTACTCTTGACTGATCATAGTTCATCTCGAGCATACTCGTCAGCATTGTCCATTGACCTCTTAAGTCTCTTCTTCTTATCATTGCCATTTCTTCCGCTCCCTTCTTTATCTTTATCCCCTTCCTTCGAAGAGGCATGAAATCCCAAGAACTCGGCATTGAGGATATCGAAACCCGCAGCCCGAAGCGCCTCTGTAAGTTTATTGCTTACCTCTACATCATCTTCTGTATCGTCTCCAAACTCGATAATGACTTCAGTGGGCTCTCCAGCCTTGTCAGTCTTCCCACCGCGGGTCTTACGCATCAGAGCTTGAATAGTCTGTGCGACAAGATCATCGACGATTCGATCCTGTTTTTCATCCGTCTCAGACTCAGGATTTGACGACCGATCATGTTCAAATTCGGCAGCAGCAGCAGGCCCAGGCAGATTGTGTTGTCGTGGTGGTGGTGATGGTGGTGGCGGTGGGCTGCTTTTAATCGGGTAGTCAGCAACAGGATAGTTGAAGGGGTTCTCAGGGAGCGTTTCTACGACTTCGCGGCAGCGAATTTTAGTTTCATCCGTCGCGTCTCGTCGCGATCTGAAGCTCGGTTCCCCACAGAGGCGTGGTGTGTTGATGACTAGAACATATGAACACGTCTTCGTTTCTTTGACAAACAAGATCTGATCTGTCATAGTCATAGAACAATGGAACTGCAGAAAGAAACAGATGAGTACAAAATTTAGGTTTCGGTCACTTCGGGGAGCTGATTCAGCGGCGGTCTCGCATGAACCGAGAAAGGCCGCAGTAGAAGAAAGAACGACAAGGATGAAAATATCTCACCTGTACTTCTACTTCGCGATTTTTTCCAGTTTTGTCGCAAAGAGTACCATCGCCCCACCGTTGCACAAGATACCGGGAACCAGCATTCTTGGCGAGTTCCAGGTTGGCGGCATGAGCGTTTTTCTCGGTGACCGTTAGTTGAGCGCCAGGTGCTGGCTGCGTCGGTGCACGTCCTAATGTGTAAGATTCCCACTAACATCCAAGGTGAGTGGCATGTCAAAACACTACAAGATGATAATTTTGGCATTACCTCAGGGTCTTCTTCGGGTACATATGAACCTATGATATGAAAAAAATCTAGCATCAGCCCTCTATCAGCCTCAGGAGACGAGACAAAAGGGTCGATTCAGAATCAAAGAATTTGTTGGAGCGAAAGAACGATGGGAAGGAAGACGTGGCAAAAAGCTAGTGGCGACTTTTAAAAGAATTCAAAAACAGTCTAGGTGCCGAAGGGGAAATAGGTTGTTTTGATGATATATTGCGGCAAAAGGTTACTAACCTGCCAACTGTGGGCTTTGTGGCACCAATTCTTTGAATTGACGAATCTCATGATTATGACAGTAAGAGTAGGTAAACCACGAATGCCGGTGCTAAGGAAGGGTTCAGAGAATGAAATCACAATGTTCCAAGATTACATACATATAGACATGTCCCAGTGAGAGACTTGAGCAAAGCCCAGCCTCTTGCTGGCGTCAGAACGGTATCAGATTTCTCCTCCAACGGAGGAGAGGGTGTGTTATCCAAAGGCTTGGGTATCAGGCAAACATATGAGTCCCTGGTGCCAAGTTTCAAAAGCTCGAGAGTAAAATCGCCTGGAGTTAATGAAGCCTGGAGGAATTTTGGTAAATAGAATTGGCTCTTGTCCTCGAGGACACCTACATCTACGGTTTCCGCTTCACTTTGCGACTCTGAAGGACCACTTTCTATCGCCTTTGGATTGGGAGACATAGGATAAGAAAAGAACTTTCTAGATTGATCTAGAAATTCAAGCTCCCCACCCAGTATACCGTCCTTGAGCCACCGTTCTGCTGTCTCGTTGAGAACTGGGAGAGAATTCAGGAACTCGACACGAAACTTGGGGAAGGCATGGGTGTCCTCCGGGAGGGAATGAAGAAGCCGAGCAACAGCAGCACAAAATAAGGGGATCAGAGACAAGTAGGAAGCCAAAGTATGCATTGCAGCTCAGAGTTCTCTGCTAAGAAGCCAGTAATTTCTCTCGTCTCTTGACGTCGTGTCACTATTGCGTGGTATTGACGTGTGTGACAAGATGTGTAACAGAGTATGATGCTGAAATGTATCGCGGCATTTGTTATTTCCCTTGCCGGTCGGACAGAGCACCTTCCCACAAGCCCTGTTCACTGAGCCCCCCCGCTTATGATACCCCATATAAACCGAACTACTTGAAAGATCTAAGGAGAGGGTGACTGTATTAAAGTTTGTTGAGGGTCTGGCCGCGTGCCGAGACTGTATGTGACATGAGTGACATTCACGGGTAGGAAAATGAATGGCTTAGAAATGTGCAAGTAGATGTTTCCTTACAAGAGTTCCTCACTTCTGCTAGCGCATATTTATTTTTTGCGGCATGCTAAGCCAGATCTGCCTCGAGTAGATTAATTTTGTGTATTTACCCGAATGGAAAATACAAGACAAACGGCAGATTGCCATACTAGGATGCTCTTGTCTAGATTCCAGGCCAAGTTCCATGTGGTTTTTTCAACTGTTGATCTCCAATTTTCAAGCAGCTGGTTTCGCATCCAACAAATATTTTGCATTACGTGAGTAGAACCCCCCAAAATCAGGGGTAAAAGTGTACGCAGGTGCACACCGATAATTATAAAAAGGCTTGGTTTGGTGCAAATGCATGCGAAAGAATAATACATTCTTCTCCCAAATTCGGCAGTGAAATTGTTCATTAAAGCCGATCCACCTTTTTCCCCACCTCAATCTCTCTCTCTTCCTCAATCCAATTGCATCCAACGCGTATTTCCCTCCTTCTCATGATGTCTGCATCGCCTAAGGACCAGCAAGAAGAGGCAGGCGAGAGACAGCAGTCCATTGATGAATTGGACGAGCCTGAGCCTCAACCAGAAGCCGAGAACGAAGGCGGTAAGCATTTTTTCCCTCTTGCAAGAACGTCCCTCACATCGATCCTGTGTGATGCCCCTTCTCTGCTCACGTCACTCTGACCCCTACATTCCTTGGTTCCACCAGGCACCACCGAAACTACCGACAACCTCCCAGCAAAACGCGGTCGGGGAAGGCCCAAGGGTAGCAAAAACAAAAAGACAGCCAGTAGCACCACTGACGCGACCTCGGCCACGTCTACTGTCCCGCGGAAGCGTGGTCGTCCTCCCAAGGTGATCATCCTTGCTCACGTTCGGAACCCCTACTAATGTCATTTAACAGCCTAAAACTGACCAGGAGGGCGAACCAACGCCAAAGAGACCCCGTGGTCGTCCGCCTAAGAACCCCAAGCCTCTTGTTCCTGAGGGCGGCGAGGGAATTACTGTCACTAGTGAGACTGCCGATGAGACCACAAAGAGAAAACCTGGCCGACCGAAAAAGACGGCCTCGTAATTCATCTGGCCTTCGTCCTTTATGAAATATCTTTCCCAGCTTGCTGATGGCTAGCATGTTGTTATTACATCCTTCTGTTGTTTGTTTTAGGCTATACACAACTTCACAATATCCTAGGCTTGTCTTCCTCTTTGGTTCGGTGCTGGTATCCACAGTATGGACAATCGCTTTTCGCTATTGCTTTCTGTCTGTTGACTTAGTATATAATCAGCGATGTATCTTTGATGTACAATCGCTGATTGTTCGTTCTTGCATGCTAGTCGCATGAGCCTCGTGTACTGTATGGCAACGTAATATGGGTAACTTCGCTCTCGCACATGTCTGCGAACCTGCGGGAGGTAATCTCCGAAGATACAATGCTGAAATTGGCCCATAACCCTGGTTGGACCATGCCTCATTTAGCTTTCTGGTTGTGTGAAGAACATAACCAGTCAACAAAGACATTTGAGACCATCTATTATATTAAGCACAACGTTCCATTACTTGTCTATTCAACAATGCGTCGCAGCAGGAAGGAGAATATAGATGATGTTCCCGCGGCACCAAGCAACACCAATCCGGCGTATTGCAACCTTGTCAAAATAGATGCCTGATGCGTTGCTTTGCATCTAGCAGTGGCGTAATTGACATCGGGCCTAAAAGTCACCATAGTATATAGTGGTAGCCATCCTCCGGGATCTATCGTCCTGAAGGGCACGCGAGAGAGGAGCGGTACAAGCGAAGGCAATGGAACTGGCCTTGGTGAGCTGATGCTATATAAAACATTATCTAGAACCTTTCGAATAAGGTAGGTCAAGGTGGTAACTGAGTGCCTCATCTCGATGCTGGGGCAGGGAGTCAACATAACATCAACCAAAGTGAGATGTATGATGAACTTACTAATTATCCATGGCAAGGTCGCAGATGGCAACTAAATCTTGATGGCGATTCTCCGAATAATGACTAAGAGCTGACGCCAGCCGTTCATCGATGTCGTCGGTGGGAATAGTAGTTGCAGTTACTCCTTTTTGCTCCAGAAGCACCGACAGCACCCTTACGTCCTCCAAGCCACAATTCAACCCTTGGCCATAATATGGAACCATCGAATGCGCTGCGTCACCCAGCAGAATGGCACAATCCTTGTAGTGGTATGGCTTCAACTATGGTAGAACTTAATTGACCCACAAAGTTTGATTGAATTTATTGCCCATACCTTTGTACAAATAAGGGGGGACCTTGGATTCTGCAAAAAATCGTTCACTAGATTGTGTTCTCCAATAGCATGGAGAGCATCTGGAAAGTATTTATGAAACCAAGATGAAATGTCCTCTGGAGTACGCAGCCCATCCAACACGGAAATTGGCGCAAATAGAGTGCAAGTGAATGTCTTGTCCTGTGATGAACAATCAGATCCGGTGACTAGCTCTGCGGACTGTACAGCTGACTACTTGCTTTGTTTGGAAGAGCAATCAACATGAAGGAGTGACGGGGCCAGATGTGTAAGTGATTAGGATCCAGGGCGAAGACAGGCCGGCCATCAGCATCACGGCCAGCGGGCATTTTCAATTCGATGTATTCATCTTTCATGTATTCTTGATTGTAATCCATTCTAGAAGGATAGATTATTGTTTTATGAACGTTAGAGAAGGATGTACTTGCCTGACCACTCGCATCATTTGTTGCCGAGTGATTGAATAGCTTCCGTCAGCCCCAATCAAAAAATCAAAATCGACATTAAAATTGAGACCGGACGCAATGTCTTGGACAGTCATCATCTTATGATCAAAATCAATCGTAATAACTCTGTGATTAAACGATATTTGGACATCATCGGAAGCAGAAGCTTCATCTAGCAAGCCTTCGTTGAGCAGGGCCCTGTTGATAGAATTGATACACTGGAGGTGGATATTATCAGTGATGCGGACGAAAGCGAGCACTGCGAAATGCCGACCTGTCCATCTCTATCATATTTCTGACTATCTAATTTTCCTGAAGGAGTGTGAATCATGCGTCCGGACATGGGTATGGCATCTTTAAGAAAACGTTGTGCCGCCACTGGGCTGACTACTTCCAGTGCAGCAATTCCCCTATGTGAAATAGCTAGATTGATGGAACGCTTCTGGGAAGCAACCTTAGAAGAGGGAAGGCGTAAGTCTGGGAGAGATTCGATTGAGTGACAAAAGTTTGGATCTGAGCGTCAACCAGACCTGAGCGGCTTTCGTAGACTGTCACACTCCAGCCATGCCTGGCCAGCGAAGAGGCAGCTAAGCACCCTACAGGCCCAGCCCCGATAATTGCAGCTTTTCGTTTGCGCTCCAAACGAGACGACATGTTGCAGAGAGGTGGAACATCGGTTTATGATTTGTATGATTCGGCTATTTTCGTCATCCAAAGGCACCAAAAAGGAATAGTTCCCCGCCGATCGATCCGAAAGAAGACTGATCCATGGCCGGTCGATTAAATCTTGTAACGACTTCGGCACAAGGTTGAGTAACGAAGGAAGCAGCAACCTTGCTTACCTACAGCCTCCCAGCATGTCCCCCCTCGATACCTGCCTGAGCAGCCAATTTATCCGTCCAACTAACGGACAAGTTGGTGGGATCTTGCAGCCAGATCAAGGTAGTCGATCCCGGTCGTCAGTTCGTTCATCTTATTCAATATCTCTGGTGTAGGTGCTGAATGCACATATCTCTGCGGTAACTCACTCGGACTCATGTCCAAGCGCTCTCAGACTCTCGTTCAACAAGAACTCGAGGTTTGGGGTACTCGGTGAGTCTCCGTTAGCCAAGGTTTTTCAGGAACTGATCTAACCCCAATTTGTGGCACAGTGGTGTCGTAGGTCATTTTGACCATCCTCTTAATCGCCCGTGGGTAGAATATACAAATAAATTGACCCCCCTCATGGCGGAAGTCGTGGGTAAGTTCTTTACCAAAATCTCACAGATTAGTCTGTCACCAATTGTTTAAATTTACGTGATATTTTCTTTTTAGGGGCGAATGAGAGGGAAGTGGCCGTCATGGCCACATTGACCAACAATCTTCACTTAATGATGGATTCCTTTTACAAACCTACTGCTGAGCGCTTCAAAATCCTTTGCGAGGCCAAAGCCTTTCCCTCGGATCAGGTGAGCAATGTAAATAAATATTCATCAAGTTCTGTGCATTGACTTGACTAGTATGCTTTCGAATCACAGGTTCTATCCCATGGCCTCGATCCGGACCGGGCGATTTTACAGTTGAGTCCGAGGGAAGGCGAATACACCCTCAGGGAAGAAGATATCTTCAAAACCCTTGACGAACAGGGGTCATCAATTGCCCTTGTTTTATTCAGTGGTGTCCAGTATTATACCGGCCAGTGGCTTCCTATGGAATCAATCACCAGAAAAGCCAAGGAACAGGTGAGTTTTGGCTATGACTTTCTCCCTCAAGCTTGCTTCTTTCACATGACCAACACGTGTATTTATCTTTTGGGCTTTCAGGGCTGCATCTGTGGCTGGGATCTAGCGCATGCAGTTGGAAACGTACCTCTTCACTTGCACGACTGGAACGTTGATTTCGCTGTGTGGTGCACTTACAAATATCTGAACTCTGGGCCTGGTGGGATAGCAGGAATATTTTTGCACGAAAAATGGGATTCCATCAAGCGGCCCAAGTACGTTGAATAACTCAAACGATCCTTCGACAGTTTTATCTTTGAATTTATTCTTCTCTTCTACCAGGTTTGCAGGATGGTGGGGACACGAACTCGCGACACGCTTCGACATGCCATCCACATTCTCACCCACACCTGGTGCGCAAGGATTTCAACAATCAAATCCCAGTATCCTTGCCTTGGCATCCCTGTTGGGCTCTCTAGAGGTCCTGAAGGAAGCTGGGATGATGGAAGTAATTCGAGAACGTTCTTTGCAACTTACAACAGCTTTGGAAAATTTGCTCACAAGGTCTAAGTACTTTGTTCCGACCTCTGAAGTATTGCAAAGGTACGGAAAACTAGGCTGTAATGAGTTTGGATTCACCATAATCACGCCAACCGAGCCATCTTCTCGGGGAGCCCAGCTTTCTCTTGTGATTTTGCCTACAGGCTCGGGTGCAATGCAGAAGGTTTTTGAAACCCTCGTCTCATATGGTGTCATTGGAGATGAGAGGAGACCTGATGTGATCCGCCTTGCACCAGCACCTCTATATAACACCCTCACTGACTGCAAGCATGCAGCAAAGTTTCTCGAAAAGGCCATCAGTTTGCTATGAGTATTACATACATAGTAGTTCTATATGTTGTACATGGAGCACAGTTCTTCCAACTTCGTCTCACTCCTTCTGTAGTTCCATTTGAATAAATTTTTTGACAGCGTCGACAAAGTCATCGGAAGACAGGATGTCATCATGACCCTGAGTGAAAGACTTATTCAGAGTCACCTGTACATTTGAGGCTCTGAGGTGCCGCAGCATCTGCTCGCTCTGGGCTAGATCGACAAGGGTATCCCCACTGGAATGAATTAACAACCAACTGTATTCATGCCGCCTTGACCTCGTCGAGTAGCTTGTTGCCGCAAAGGCGGCGTATGAATCCAGCTTTCCGAATGCAGGGGCGATAAACCAGCTAAGGTAATCCGGAAAGCGGGCGTTCAATAAATCAAGGTCAAAAATGCCTTCCGACAATACGACACTCTTGACAGCATCAAGTAACATTTTGGACGGAGAGAGAGACGGAGTTGTTGCTGAGGAGTCCAGCAAGATACACGATAGCATGTGGGCACCGCAGCTATGCCCCATTAGATATAATTGTTTTACGTCAATTGCATGACCACAGTTTAGCGGCCCATCCCAAGTTCTGAGAAATTCCAAGAAATGTAGGATGTCTTCTGTATGGCAGGGATGCTGAAGGGTATTGCCGTTTGTCTCGTCTTTAGGGGTAAGCCGGTAGTTTGGCACAGCGACAGGAAACCCGGTCTCATGAGTGAGTCGCTCTGCCAGAACGATATGGTCCGCCTTGTCCTCGCTGTGATTAAATGAATAATCGGAACGGGTCACAAACTTAACTGAGAGTTTGCTTACGACCGCCATGCACCGCCATGAACGAAACAGATCAGCGGCCTCGGATTTTGAGATGCACTCGACGACATGTATAGATCAAATTCATGGAAGGTATTACGAGAGGGCTCTTGGGTGTAGGGTATATTCCGATAGATGTCCATTAGTAAGTCAAAACTAAATTTGTAGCCAGTGAGCGAGGCTCCCGGTGTTTTAGAATGTGTCCGTCACACCGCAGTTACCAGACGTGACGTCATTCTAATCCACACATATAAATCCCGTTCATCCCGCACCTCCCTTTACACCTGTTCTCTTCCCAGGAAATATGGCTTTGACCGGATCAGATATTTGCAAGGTACACACAAGATCAATCCGAGAATATTCGAAACTTACAATCCTAGATCATCTTTGCTATTATCTTCCCGCCTTTAGGCGTCTTTCTGGAACGTGGTTGCTGTGCAGACCTTGTAAGTTGGGCAAGCTAACATCACATATGGAACGTCCTTTTCACTCAAATTCTAGCTGATTAACATCCTCCTGACAATCCTGGGTTATATGTAAGTAGCTCGAGATTGGAATCTGAGTCTCTCATTGGTTCATCTCCATTGCAGTCCAGGAATCATCCATGGTGAGTTGAGCATCATTGGTGTATCTCAACTCCAGATTTATTGCTTTTGCATAGCACTCTACATCATTCTGAAGTATTGATGTTGATACCCTTGCATGTCATAATTTACAATTTTTCTGTATTATTTGCTATCCGTACTGTGTCCTCATGATTATAGTATCAAACGGCTGCAATCGTCGTGCACATTTCTGCACATTTTCTCATGTCCCATCAAAATTTCACGAACATTTTTTTGATCTATTAGTCCAAAGGCATAATGAATGATAGTGTGAACAATCAGCACTCAAGGACGCTATCCTCTCCTTCGCTTTGACTTCAAGTACAAAATGAGATATCTGTTGGAAACCATGCTCTTTTCATTCACGAGAATTTATTCGCTTCCTGTGCCATCGTCTTCGTCACTCTCCTGCTCATTAAACTGTTTGATCATGTGGGAGCCAATCAGCCAGCACTTTACGATGCCCTCCGTTTCCGGGCTTGGTTTCTGACCTTCGCCTTTTGAGGCCGGGCGAGCATGCCATCTTCGGATGTCATCTTCGTCCACAATGTCATCTTGATAAAGCGCGGCCAATATTTGACCAAAAAGTGGCATTCGTGAGGAATTTGCGCAGTGTGCCTGGAAAGATGAGGATGAGTATACTTCAAATGACACGATTCAGGTTTGGGTTTGTCTCACCTGCAAGAGACACACAGTTTCCACAGCATCAACACCTCCAATCCTGTCAATCAAGGCACCCCATCTGCCAATCACGGAGATAATCTGCTTCCTCTGTTGAATAGCACCTGAATCCACGAGCGGTATTTTTTCAACAATTGCTGCGATGACAGCTTCCCTGACACGCGTCAAGGATACATTGCTCGCCATACGTAAGGTTTTAAGTTCTACAGCTGCATTGTCAACTGAATGATCTTCGTAGAAGGCACGATCAAGGGATTGTTTGACTTCAGCTCGAAATTCTTTTTCAGCGTCGTCAGAGAAAGTATGGGTATCAGAGGGTGCCAAAATGTTTGACAGTGCCGAAAGTGATTGACCATCATACTGAGAATCAGTCTCTTCATCTGACGAATTTGCTCCATCCCCGGATGTCTCTGAACCTGCATCCGAGGACGCGATGCTAGACATATCGTCTCCTACCATATCAATCCACCTCAGAAAGAACAAGCCAACGAGCATGGGAATATACAGACCGAGTCTCATGAACCGTTGGTTCCTAGAGTTTTCAACATCATCTAAGTCTTCTTCGTCGTCAGGCGGTGCTTTCGGCCACATAAGTGCGTTGGAATTCGCGCCAAAATCTATGCTTCCTTTTATCAAAGTGTAGTCTATGTAATATGGTTAATATCACCCGGAAGTATGATAAAGACCCAACCTCTTTCTACATCCTCAAGATCCGAATCTATTTCATCAGAACCGTCGTTTGCTGGGTCTCTTTGAGCAGATAAACGTTCAAAAGGTGACAGCACGACGTTTGGCCCAATGACTACACCATCACCAATGAGGGAACCATTTGAAACTTGGGTGTTCTCCTTGATAGAACAACCATACCCGATGATCGATCTTTGGATTTTACAGTTGGGTCCGACAATGGTGTCGTCAAAGATGTACGAATTGTCAATGACAGCACCTGTACCAATAACACAATTCCGGCCAATCACAGACGATATGACTTGAACTTGCTCGGCAATCGTGGTTGAGGATCCAATCAGAGTACTAGTCCCGATTTTGCAGGTCCTGACAGATAAAACATGGAAATTATTCTTAGATGGATTATGCGACGCCCACATACCGGGCCAGGACAACAGAACCGTCTTTGGCAAAGTAACGATTTCCTCTGCGATGCTCGTAGTTGTGGCCACTCGGATGATTGTCATCCGGAACGAGTGGAAAGGCCCACCTCGACAGAACATCCTTGCTGGAAATGTTGTTAAGGCGCTTGGAGACAGCTTTGAAGCAAAAAGCACCAGCCTGATAGATTCATAGCTTCGCGTGTCCGAAACTCGGGCAGCATATCCTTCCTGTGCAACATACAGGTGGATGCTCTTCATCAACAAATCCGACGTTAGGACTCCATGGACGAAGTCGCGGCGAATGTCACCATAGTCAAAGTTGTCTTGAAAAAGGGATGGGACCTGGAATCATGCCAAATTCCAGAGAAATTCCAAAGAGATAGGCAGGCATACACACTTCTACGGAGCATATGTCAATCGAACAATCAATGAGATCATTTCTTATTTCGATTTCGGAATGTTCAGCCAATATTTCGCGAGGGATCTTTGCCAATTTCGCTGATGGAAAACCAGTTACAGATTGATAATGAAGGCATTCCGAAGTGACAGAATCAATCACAAAGATTGAGGAATCACCTCGAGTCCTATGAAGTGTGAGGGAAGAATAAAGTGTTCAGCCAGGGTGATATCTTACCTTGTCCTATGCCGAGCACCACTTTCTTTGACAACGATTGTCATTATCGCATCCTTGTTGACTTTTCGACGTTCCTTATGGACCCGCACAACCTCATCGATTCTGATATTACTGACCAGATCCCCCATAACTAGGACGAAGTCACTTGATACCAGTCCTCTAGTATAAATGTCGCGCATAGCATCCCCCGGGGAGTAAGTTTCTTTCGAAGTCATAATAGGAACAATTATCATTCCCGAACCCGGTTTCGACCATTTCGAGCCTCTGTCCACAGAATCAGCATCGCGAGTCATCCTCAGTGCGGGAGAAATTACTTGATTGCTTCTTTGACTTGATCGGCGTGAGACCGACATATCACAAACACTTCCTGAACACCTGCTAAAGCGAGCGACTCAAAAGTCCAGTCAAGAAGAGGTGCATTGCATATGGGTAGCAGACACTGTTCTAATGATCATCGGAACAAGTCAAACAAAGTGCTTGGAAAATCTTACGCGAGGCTTGCGAGAAGTAAGCGGTCTGAACCGCTTGTTAAAACTATCCGCAAGGACAACAGCCTGCAATAATTCCTCATCATCAACAGTCTCCTTGGTGATATTAGTCTGTGGAGACATGAAAGAAAGACAGGATGTAACATCAATGTTGCATCCTGTTACATCCCGCCGAAATTCATGACTCATACCATACCAGATCAGGAAGTCACAGAAA